>Ga0209759_1000308_pt1 | contig 66182 bp, 55 predicted proteins | sample AraplaCL_Col_mMS_FD_184261 | JGI IMG/M metagenome (GOLD analysis project Ga0209759, IMG submission 184261) | Arabidopsis root microbial communities from the University of North Carolina, USA - plate scrape CL_Col_mMS (SPAdes) (version 2) | ecosystem: Host-associated > Plants > Roots >...
GGGAGAGGGTTGGGGTGAGGGGCCAACCTCGCCTGAAATGTTCGCTTCGAACGACCCCTCACCCAACCCTCTCCCCGGAGGGGAGAGGGCTTCAACTTCCGGCACGCTCTCACTCGCCGAACAAATCGACCACGCCATCACCCAATCGGGCCTGCGCGACTTCTACGAAAAAGACAGCCGCGGCAACGCCGAATCGCGCGTGGAAAACCTGGACGAACTGGTCAACGTGGCCAGCCGCTTCGAACTCACGCCCGACGATATCGAAGCGGGCTTGAGCGAACTGTCCGCCTTCCTCTCGCACGCGGCGCTGGAAGCGGGCGAAGGCCAGGGTGAATCCTGGGACAACTGCGTGCAGCTGATGACGCTGCATTCGGCCAAGGGGCTGGAGTTTCCGCTGGTGTTCCTGGTCGGCCTGGAGGAAGGCCTGTTTCCCAGCCAGCGCTCGGTGGAAGACGAGGGGCGGCTGGAAGAGGAACGCCGCCTTGCTTATGTCGGCATCACGCGTGCGCGCGAGCGGCTGGTGATCACGCACGCCGAATCGCGCCGCATGCACGGCACCGAGATGCTGTCGCGGCCATCGCGCTTTCTCGGCGAGGTACCGCCTTCCCTGCTCGATGAAATCCGCCCGCGCGTGCAGGTCAGCCGTCCGTTGTACGCCGGCCGCTTCGCCGAATCCGCGCCGTCGCTGCAGGAAGACCTGCCGGTGAAACTCGGTCAGCGCGTCAGCCATCCGAGTTTCGGCGAAGGTGTGGTGGTAAGCGCCGAAGGCAGCGGTGCGCACACCCGCCTGCAGATCAATTTCGAAAGCGCCGGCAGCAAGTGGCTGGTGGCGGCCTACGCCAAGCTCACGCCGCTGTAGGAATCGTGCGGCGATGAACGGACGTCCCATCCGCGAGCTGCGCCGCGAACTCGGCCACTTCCATCGGCAATTGCAGGACGTCTATCAACGCCTGCCGTGGAGCCATCGCCTGGTCAATGGATTGTCCCTGGCCGTGCAGGCGCTGGCCGGCGCCAGTCTCGGCTACGGGCTGGGTCTGCTGTTGCACACGCAACAGGCGTTCTGGGGCGCCATCACCGCCATCGCGGTGACGCAGCAGAGCTACGTCGACACGCGCAAATCCTCGATCGACCAGGTGATCGGCGCGGCGATCGGCGCCACCGTCGCGATGACCGGCGCCTATCTCGCGCAGGACAATTACCTGGCCTATGCCATCACCATGGCCATCTCCATCGTGCTGTGCTGGCTGTTCAACATCGGCAGCGCCGGCAAGCTCAGCGCCACCACCGTCACCATCGTGATGTTGGTGCCGCACCAAGGCCCGTTCTGGACCATCGCGCTCACGCGCCTGGGCGAGGTCACCATCGGTATCGCCAGCGCCCTGCTGGTGACATGGCTGGCGCACCGGATAGAAAACTGGCTGAGCAGGGAACCGTAGGCTGGGGTGCAAACCCCAGCATCGCCATGTTGGGGTTTGCACCCCAACCTACGCAGCTACGCACTGCTCTATGATCGGCGCACCGCCGAACGCAGGAAGGCACGGATGGCCACGCTCATCCCCACCCGCAACAGTTGCCTGGGCCGCATGTGGCCAGGCGAGAAGCGCTTCGCCGAACGGCTCGAGCAAAAACTCGAGGACGACTACCTGCTGTGGTACGACGTGCCGATCGGCCCGCGCCAGTCGCGGCCCGATTTCGTGGTGTTCCATCCCGCCCGCGGCCTGCTGGTACTGGAAGTGAAGGACTGGAAGCAGGAAAACATCGTGCATGCGGACAAGGACCAGTTCACCCTGCTGACGCCGCAGGGCGCGGTAAAGAAGATCAATCCGTTGCGCCAGGCGCATGCGTACTCGCTGGAAGTGAAGATGCTGCTGGAGCGCGACCCGGCGCTGCGCCATCCGCCCGGCCATCGCCATGCGGGCCACCTGGCGATGCCGTGGGCGCACGGCGTGGTGCTGAGCCAGATCACCCGCAAGCAATTCACCGACGCGCAATGGGAACAGGTGATTCCCGCGCACCTGGCGATCTGCCGCGACGAGATGTACGACACCGTCGATGCGGAAGCCTTCCAGGCACGCCTGTGGGCGATGTTCACGCAGGCCTTTCCGTGCATGCTCACGCTGCCGCAGATCGATCGCATCCGCTGGCATCTGTTTCCGGAATTGCGCGTGGAATGGGGCGAAGGACAGTTCGGCCTGCCGCTGGATCGCCCCGCGAGCGATGCGGCGATCGACATTCCCGACCTGGTGCGCGTGATGGACATGCAGCAGGAGCAGCTGGCGCGTTCGCTGGGTGACGAGCATCGCATCATTCATGGCGTGGCCGGCTCCGGCAAGACCATGATCCTGGGCTTTCGCGCGATGCACCTGGCGCGCACGCTGTCCAAGCCGATCCTGGTGCTGTGCTACAACAAGACCCTGGCCGCGCGGCTGGATCAATTGATGCGCGAGCGCGGCCTGGCCGACAAGGTGCAGGTGTACAACTTCCATAGCTGGTGCCGGAAGATGCTCACCGCCTACCACGTGCCGCTGCCGCCGCAAGGCGAGAGCTTCTACGAAGCGATGGTCGAGTGCGTGATGCAAGGCGTGGAGCGCAACCAGATTCCGCGCTTTCAATACGGCGCGGTGCTGATCGACGAAGGCCACGATTTCGAGCCGCACTGGTATCGCCTGATCGTGCAGATGGTGGATCCGGCCACCAACTCGCTGCTGGTGCTCTACGACGACGCGCAGAACATCTATGGCACGGCCAACCGCCCGGCCTTCACCTGGAAAAGCGTGGGCGTGCAGGCGCAGGGCCGCACCACCATCCTGCGCGTCAATTACCGCAACACGCTGGAAATCCTTTCGGTGGCGCGACGCTTCGCGCACGAGTTGTTCGAAGGCCGCGCGGACGACGAAGACGTGCCGCTGATCGCTCCCGAAAGCGCGGGCCGCCGTGGACCCGTGCCCATGCTGATCCGCGCGGAAAGCGCCGCCGGCGAACTGCGCGCCGTGCTGGCATGCATCCGGCAGGAACTCGACCAAGGACGCGCACCATCGGAAATCGCGGTACTGTTCCATGCCAACTGGGAAGGCGAAAAAATCCACCAGGCCTTGCAACAGGCCGGCATCGCCAGCCACCTCGCCGAACAGGGCGCAAAGAACTCGCTCTTCACCAGCGGCGACAACGTGAAGCTGGTCAATATGCGTTCCAGCAAGGGGCTGGAATTTCCGGTGGTGATCATTCCCGGCCTCGGCGCCCTGCCCAGGCCGAACCAGGACGAAGCGGAAACGGCTCGCCTGCTGTATGTCGCCATGACGCGCGCCACCGAACAGCTGGTATTGATCCACCATGAGGAATCGGTGTTTACCGCGCGCATCCGGGCATCGATCAACGACATCCAGGGCCAGCTGAACCAGCTCTAGCCACGTAGGCTGGGGTGCAAACCCAGCATCGCGATGTTGGGGTTTGCACCCCAACCTACGGTGCGTTGCCGCGGCCGAAAATTTTACGCGTTCTATACGCACCCCGCCCTTTTCGCTACCCGCTTCTTATACATCGCTGCCTAAAGTGCTCAGCCTGAGAGGCATCGAGCGACACCATGGACCTGATCTATCTGCTCTTCGGCTTTGCACTGGCCGCGGCCACGCTTGGCTTTCTGTTGCTCTGCGACCGCCTCGGTCCGCGTTGACCGCACTCGCGGCGATTTTCTGACGGAGCCAATGACATGAACTTCTTCTACGGGCTGGCTGCCGCCATCGCGGTGGCCTTGACGGTCTATCTGTGTGTGGCCCTGCTGAAACCGGAGTGGTTCGAATGACTGCCAACGATGTCCTGCAGATCGGCCTGTACCTGGTCGTGCTGCTGCTGCTGATCAAGCCGATGGGCAGTTACATGACGCAGGTGTTTGCCGATCAGCCCAACCGCGCCACCCGCGTGGGGGCCGGACTGGAACGCCTGATCTATCGCCTCTGTGGCGTGGACGCCCAGGACGATATGAACTGGAAGCGCTACGCCGTCGCCATGCTGATGTTCAACGTGTTCGGCATGCTGATGGTGTATGCCCTAGAGCGCCTGCAGCAGTGGCTGCCGCTCAATCCGCAGCATTTTCCAGCGATAAGTGCGGATTCGTCGATCAATACGGCGATCAGCTTCGTCACCAATACCAACTGGCAGGCGTATTCCGGCGAATCGACCATGAGCTACCTGACCCAGATGATGGGCCTGGCGGTGCAGAACTTCATGTCCGCCGCGTGCGGCATCGCCGTGTTGATGGCGGTGATCCGCGGCTGGGTGCGCAAGACGGCCGCGGGGCTCGGCAATTTCTGGGTCGATCTGACGCGCGCCACGCTGTACGTGCTGCTGCCGTTCTCGTTCGTGCTCGCGCTGCTGCTGGTATCGCAGGGCGTGGTGCAGAACTTCAAGGCCTACGTGGACGTGCCGGTGCTGCAGACCAGTTCGTACGCGCAACCGGTTACCGATGCGGCCGGCAATCCGGTCAAGGATGCTGCCGGCAACGCCACCACCAAGCCGGCGCAGCTGACCACCGAAACCTTGCCGATGGGGCCGGCGGCATCGCAGGTGGCGATCAAGATGCTCGGCACCAACGGCGGCGGCTTCTTCAATGCCAATTCCGCGCATCCGTACGAAAACCCCACGCCGTTCTCCAACTTTCTTCAGATGCTGGCCATCTTTCTGATCCCTGGTGCGTTGTGCATCACCTTTGGCGAGATGGTGGGCGACCGGCGCCAGGGCTGGGCGATTCTGGCCACCATGCTGGTGATCTTCGTGCCGCTGGCCATCGGCGTCACCGCGGCGGAGCAGGCTGGCAATCCCATCCTGCATACGCTGGCGATCGATCAGCATGCATCGGGCCTGCAGGCGGGCGGCAACATGGAGGGCAAGGAAACGCGCTTCGGCATCGCTGCCAGCAGTTTGTTCACGGCGATCACCACCGGCGCGTCCTGCGGTGCGGTGAACACCATGCACGATTCGCTCACGCCGCTCGGCGGCCTGGTCCCCATGTGGTTGATCCAGCTTGGCGAGGTGATCTTCGGCGGGGTCGGTTCCGGCTTGTACGGCATGCTCGCCTTTGCCGTGGTGGCGGTGTTCATTGCCGGCCTGATGGTGGGCCGCACACCGGAATACATCGGCAAGAAGATCGAAGCGTACGAGATGAAGATGGCAAGCCTTGCCGTGCTGATTCCCTGCGCGCTGGTGGTGGTGTGCACGGCTATCGCGGTGATGGCTCCCGCTGGCGCATCGGCGGTGGGCAACCCCGGCATGCACGGTTTCAGCGAAATCCTCTACGCGGTGAGTTCGGCCTCCAACAACAACGGCAGCGCGTTCGGCGGGCTTTCGGCCAATACGCCGTTCTGGAACGTTCTGCTTGGCGTGTGCATGTTCCTGTCGCGCTACACGCTCGCGATCGCCATGCTTGCCCTGGCCGGTTCGCTCGCCGCGAAGAAACACGTACCGGCATCCGCCGGCACGCTGCCGACGCACACGCCGCTGTTCGTCACGCTGCTGGCCTGCGTGGTGATCGTCGTGGGCGCGCTCACCTTTCTGCCCGCACTCGCGCTCGGCCCGATCGCCGAGTACCTGATGGCGGCGCATTGATTCGGGGATATCGACTTCCATGACTTCGCATACCCATACCATCCGCACGTTCGATCGTACGCTGATCGGAAAAGCCGTTGGCGATGCATTCGGCAAGCTCTCGCCGCGCACCCAGTTCCGCAATCCGGTCATGTTCGTGGTATTCGTATGCAGCGTGCTCACCACGCTGCTATGGATCCAGGCACTGGCCGGCCACGGCGAGGCGCCCACCGGCTTCATCTTCTGGGTGATGGTGTGGCTCTGGTTCACGCTGTTGTTCGCCAATTTCGCCGAAGCCTTGGCCGAAGGACGCGGCAAAGCACAAGCTGCCGCGCTGCGCAGCACGCGCAAGGATGTGGTCGCCAAGAAGCTGGCCGAAGCAAAGCGCGATGCCGCCATCACCTTGGTGCCTTCGAACGAGTTGCGCGCCGGCCACCACGTGCTGGTGGAGGCGAACGAGCAGATCCCTGGCGACGGCGAAGTGGTGGTTGGCGCGGCCAGCGTGGATGAAAGCGCCATCACCGGCGAATCCGCACCGGTGATCCGCGAAGCCGGCGGCGACCGCAGCGCCGTGACCGGCGGCACGCGCGTGCTGTCGGACTGGCTGATCGTCAGGATCACCCAGAACCCCGGCGAGAGCTTTCTCGATCGCATGATCGCGATGGTGGAAGGCGCCGCGCGCCGCAAGACGCCTAACGAAATCGCGCTGACCATCCTGCTGGCCAAGTTCACGCTGATCTTTCTGCTGGCCTGCGCCACGCTGCTGCCCTATTCCATCTACAGCGTGCACGTGGCCGGCAAGGGCGAGCCGATCACGCTGACCGTGCTGATCGCATTGCTGGTATGCCTGATTCCCACCACCATCGGCGCGCTGCTGTCGGCGATCGGCATCGCCGGCATGGATCGCATGATCCGCGCCAACGTCATCGCCACTTCCGGCCGCGCGGTGGAAGCGGCGGGCGACGTGGATGTGCTGCTGCTGGACAAGACCGGCACCATCACGCTGGGCAATCGCCAGGCGGTAGCTTTCCACCCGGCGCCGGGCATCGAGGAACGCACGCTGGCCGATACCGCGCAGCTGGCTTCGCTTGCCGATGAAACGCCCGAAGGCCGCAGCGTGGTGGTGCTGGCGAAGGAGCGCTTCGGCCTGCGCGAACGCGAGCTGTCGTCGCTGCATGCGCAATTCGTGCCGTTCACGGCGCAAACGCGCATGAGTGGCGTGGACATGGGCGAGCGCCGCATCCGCAAGGGCGCGTTGGATGCGGTGGAACGCTATCTGGACGGCCTGGGCAGCCACCTGCCGCCGATCGTGAAGCGCACTGCCGAAGACATCGCCCGCCGCGGCGCCACGCCACTGATCGTTGCCGAGGGCGATCGCGCGCTGGGCGTGATCGAGCTGAAGGACATCGTCAAGGGCGGCATCAAGGAGCGTTTCGCCGAATTGCGCCGCATGGGCATCAAGACGGTGATGGTGACCGGCGACAATCCGCTTACCGCCGCGGCCATCGCTGCCGAAGCAGGCGTGGATGACTTCCTCGCCGAAGCCACGCCGGAAGCCAAGCTGAAGCTGATCCGCCAGATGCAGGCCGAAAGCCGCCTGGTGGCCATGTGCGGCGACGGCACCAACGACGCGCCCGCACTGGCGCAGGCCGACGTGGCGGTGGCCATGAACACCGGCACGCAGGCGGCGAAGGAGGCCGGCAACATGGTCGATCTGGATTCCAACCCGACCAAGCTGATCGAGGTGGTGGAGATCGGCAAGCAGATGCTGATCACGCGCGGTTCGCTCACCACGTTTTCCATCGCCAACGACATAGCCAAATACTTCGCCATCATTCCGGCCGCGTTCGCCACCACCTATCCCGCGCTCAATACCTTGAACGTGATGAAGCTGGCCACGCCGCAGAGCGCGATCCTGTCGGCTGTGATTTTCAACGCGCTGATCATCATCTTCCTGATTCCGCTGGCGCTCAAAGGCGTAAAGTACCGTCCGCTGGGAGCGGGACAACTGTTGCGCCGGAATCTGCTTGTCTACGGCCTGGGCGGCATCGTGGTGCCATTCGTCGGCATCAAGTTCATCGACATGCTGCTCGTGCTGTTTGGCCTTGCCTGAGGAGCGTAGCGTCATGCAAACCCTGAAACTGTCTCTTTCTTTACCCGACGCCGATCATCCGAACATGCAGTTGCATGTTTCGTCGAACGATGCCGATTGCGACGTGGTGATCGAACTGCCTGTCCGCTTAAAAGTGGACGTCGCCCGAACGCCAGGCCAACCCGCAACAGTTGAAGACGACTACGTGCTCGGCGGTTACGCCGGCATCTGATATCCCCCGCATCGGCGTCGCTTGCTGGGCGATGCCACCCAGCAACGACGCTTCGAGAGGAAGGCATGTATTACAAGAAGACTCTGGCCGCGGCAATTCTGTTGACGGCAGCACCGGTTTTTTCGCAAGCCATGGCGCAATCGACCGACGTGAGCGCCATGCCTGCGGGCAGCCTGCCGGCATCGCCGATTGCAGCCGAAAGCGGCGATTGCCGGCATGGTTTCTTCTCGCGCCTCGCCGCCGCCTATCGGGAAGATGCGCAACCGAGCGATCCCAACGCGCCGACGCCGGCGCGCCGCGCGATGGAATCGCCGTTCGATTCGCCGCCGTTCCCCTCCGCAGAATGGCAGCTGGGCGGCGTGGACTACCCCATCGGCGTGCCCAACGAAAATTCGCAATATCCGCTGGAGAAGGCGCTGGGCTGCACTAGGCTCGGCCAATGGATGCAGCGCAATCACATCGAGACCTATGGCTGGATCAATCCATCGGCCAACCTCAGCACTTCCAACTTCACCAACTACCCGCTCTCCTATGCCACGCGCCCGAATCGCGTGGAGTTCGACCAATTTCTGTTCCGTATCGAACGCATTCCCGACACAGTGCAAACCGGTCACATCGACTGGGGGTTCCACTTCGACAATTTGTGGGGCTACGACTACCACTACACCACCATGAAAGGTGTATTCAGCAATCAGCTGCTCAACAACCCGACCACCACGCAACCGCTGCAAGGCAAGATTTACGGCGACGATCCGATGATCTGGTACGTTGACCTGTACATCCCATGGGTGGCGCAAGGCATGGTGATCACGGCGGGGCGTTATCTCTCGCTGCCGGACATCGAGGCGCAGTTTGCGCCCAACAACTATCTATTGACGCATTCGATTCTTTATACCGCCGATGCATACACCAATGTGGGCGTGATCACCACCACCAAGATCAACGATCAGTGGACGGTGCAACTGGGCGTACATGGCGGCGACGACTCCGCCCCCTGGAACGATACCAGCCGCCTGAGTTTCCAGGGTTGCGTACGCTGGGTGTCGAAGTCGAACAACGACATGCTGTACCCCTGCGTAGAGTCGTACAACTTCTCCAAGCAGACCTACAACAACCTGCAGGAGTTCGTACTGACCTGGGGTCACCGCTTCAGTCGCCGCGTACACACGTTGACAGAGGTATACAAAATCTTCGTCCGCGATCAGCCGGGCTCGCCTGCTGGTGCGCCGGGCTATCCACTGGGCGAGGCGCCGAATTTCCCCAGCGGCCACAATTCGGCGCGCGGCATCGTCAACTATTTCAACATCGAGTTGAACCCGACCAACATGATGTCGATCCGCAACGAGTTCTATGACGACGAGCAGGGCCAGCGCACCGGTTTTGCCACGCGCTACTCCAGCCATACGATCGGCCTTACGCACTGGGTTTCGCAGGATCTGGAAATTCGGCCCGAACTTCGCTACGAGCGCGCCTACGATTTCCCCGCTTACGACAATGGCAGGAAGAACGACCAGGCCACCGCGTTGGTGGATGTCATCCTGCATTACTAAGGTAACGCCATGAGCCGTCTGATTCGCAACGCCGTTTCAATGCTGCTGGTGATGACGCTGGTCACCGGCATCGCCTATCCCCTGCTCGCCACCGGCGTGGCGCAGGCGCTGTTTCCGCATCAAGCCGACGGCAGCCTGATCGAAAAGAACGGCAAGCCGGTCGGTTCCGAACTGATCGGGCAGTACTTCGACGATCCGAGGTATTTCTGGGGTCGTCCTTCGGCCACCGCGCCGCAGCCGTACAACGGCACGGCATCGAACGGCTCCAACCTGGGGCCGACCAACCCTGCCCTGCGCGAGGCCGTGCAGCAGCGCATCGACGCCTTGCGCAAGGCCGACCCGGACAACACCGCACCGTTGCCGGTGGATCTGGTGACGGCATCTGCCAGTGGACTCGATCCCGAGATCAGCCCAGCCGCGGCGCAGTATCAGGTTGCGCGTGTCGCCCGTATGCGGCACATGCGCGTGGAACAGGTACAGGCGCTGGTGGCGAAGTTCACCCAAGGGCGTCAGCTTGGCGTGCTGGGCGAGCCACGGGTGAACGTATTGCGCTTGAACCTGGCGCTGGACAAACCGTAGGTTGGGGTGCGAACCCCAATATGGTGTCGCCCATCCGGTGTTGGGGTTTGCACCCCAACCTACGAAGCAATGCAACGCGACTATGATGCCGCCATGACCGACACCTCCCGCAACGCCCGCGCCGACGCACTGCTCGACGTAGTGCAGGAAGCAAGCCATCGCCGCCTGAAGATTTTCCTGGGCGCGGCGCCCGGCGTCGGCAAGACCTACGCGATGCTTTCGGCGGCACGCGAACTGAAACGGCAAGGCATCGATGTCGTCGTGGGCCTGGTGGAAACGCACGGCCGCAGTGAAACGGCGGCGCTGCTGGAGGGCCTGGAAGTGCTGCCGCGGCTCACGCTCGACTACCAGGGCCGCACGTTCACCGAATTCGACGTGGATGCAGCGCTCTCGCGCAAGCCGGACATCGTGCTGGTGGACGAGCTGGCGCATCGCAACGTTCCGGGCAGCCGCCACGAGCGGCGCTGGCAGGACATCGCCGAATTACTCGACGCCGGCATCGAGGTCTACACCGCATTGAACGTGCAGCATCTGGAAAGTCTCAATGACCAGGTGCGGCGCATCACCGGCATCACCGTGCGCGAAACCGTGCCGGACGCCTTCCTCGATCGCGCACGCGACATCGTGCTGGTCGACCTGCCGCCGCGCGAGCTGATCGAGCGTTTGCGCCAAGGCAAGGTATACGTGCCGGAAACGGCCGCGGCCGCGCTGGATGCTTTTTTTTCGCCGACCAACCTCGCCGCCTTGCGCGAGCTGGCGGTGGACACCGTCGCCGGCCACGTCGACAGCGACCTGCGCGAACACATGCTGGCGCGCGGCGGCAAGATGCCGGTGCGCCGGCGCGTGATGGCGGCGATCGATGGTTACGCGCAGAGTGAATACCTGGTGCGGGTCGCGCGCCGCATCGCCGAGCGACGTGGCGCGCCGTGGACGGTGGTGTTCGTCGATACCGGCGCTGCGCTGGACGACGCGCGCCGCGAGCGCATCGATACGGCGATGCGTCTGGCGCGCCGCCTGGGCGGCGACGCCAGCGTGTTGCGCGGCCATGCGGTGGCGGACGAATTGCTGGTGCATGCCGATCGCGAGGGCGTCGGCCAGATCATCCTCGGCCGCACGCGCGAACGTTTGTTTGCGCGCATGCTTGGACGCTCGCTGACACAGCAACTGCTGCGCCGCGGCGCGCATCTGGAACTCACCATCATCGCCACGCCGGTCGAACGCCTGCGCTCGCGCAAGCGTCTGCGCCTGATGCCGAAGTACGGGCGCCGCGACGAGTACCTGTTCGCCACCGCCGTCACCGCGATCGCCATCGGCCTGTCCTTTATCGCCGACCGGTATCTGTCGGTTGCCAATCTCGCGCTGATCTTTCTTACCGCGGTGATGATGGTGGCGGTGCGCACGCGCATGATGGTGGCGGCGTATACCGCGACGCTGTGCTTTCTCGGCTACAACTTCTTCTTTACGCCGCCGCGCTACACGCTCGCCATCGCCCGTTCCGATGACGTTCTGGCGGTGACGCTGTTTTTTGCCGCCGCACTGATCTGCAGCCGCCTCGCGACGCGCCTGGCCAGCCAGGTGGAATCGCTGCGCGCCGCGCACGATCACTCGCATGCATTGCTCACCCTCGGTCAACGGCTTTCGGCAAGCATGGATGCGGACGGTATTCGCCAGGTGGGCGCCAGCGCGCTGGCACGCGCACTGCGCTGCGAAGTGGCCATGCTGGCGCGCGATGTGGAGCATCGCCTGCAGATCGCCGCCAGCAGCTCGCGCGCGCTCGCGTTGACCGCACAGGATCTCGCCGCCGCGGAATGGTGTGAGCAGCACGCCGAGCCCGCCGGCCGCTTCACCGACACGCTCAACGCCGCGCGCGGCTGGATGCTGCCGCTGGGCACCGACGACCATCCGCTTGGCGTGGCCGCGCTGCGCTTCGAAAGCGCTGCTGCGCCGGATATCGAACGGCGCAGCCTGGCGCTGGCGATGGTGCAGGATATCGGCCAGGCGCTGGAACGCGCGCGGCTGGCGTCCGAACTGGAAGGGGCACGCGTACAAGGTGAAACCGAGCGCTTGCGCAATGCCCTGCTCTCTTCCGTGTCGCACGATCTGCGCTCGCCGCTGGCGTCGATGATCGGCGCAGCGAGCACGCTGTCCAACTACGGCAACCAGCTTCCACCGAACGAACACCAGGAATTGCTGGAGGCGATTCTCGGCGAGGGCCAGCGCTTGGATCGCTACATCCAGAATCTGCTGGACATGACGCGGCTTGGCCATGGCACGCTGAAACTCAATCGCGACTGGACCGATGCCGCCGAAATCGTCGCCTCGGCCGTTACGCGCGTGCGCAAGCTGTTTCCCGAATTGCGCATCGATGGCGCATTGCCGGACGAGACCGTGCTGCTGTTCGTGCATCCGGCGCTGATCGAGCAGGCATTGTTCAACATCCTGGAAAATGCCGCGCGTTTTTCGCCGCCGGGCGAACCGGTGCGCGTGGTGGTCCGGGTGGCGGGCGACCGCCTGTTCATCGACGTGGTCGATCGCGGTCCTGGCATTCCCGAAGAAGAGCGCGCACGCATCTTCGACATGTTCTATTCGGTCGCGCGTGGCGACCGCGCGCCGCAAGGCACCGGGCTTGGCCTGGCGATCTGCCGCGGCATGATCGGCGCACACGGCGGCAGCGTGGAAGCCTTGCCGGGCGATGGTGTTGGTACCACCATTCGCATCAGCCTTCCCCTGCCCGCGTCACCGCCATGAGTGCATCCCCTTGCGTGCTGGTCATCGATGACGAGGCGCAGATCCGCAAGTTCCTCGACATCGGTTTGCGCGCGGAAGGTTACGCGGTGCTGCTCGCCGCGAATGCCGCCGAGGGCCTGGCGCTGGCGGCTACGCGCAACCCGGACCTGGTGATCCTGGATATCGGCCTGCCCGACCGCGAGGGCCACGAAGTGCTGGCCGAACTGCGGCAATGGACGCAGGTGCCGGTGCTGATGCTGTCCGTGCGCGATGCGGAGCGGGAAAAGGTGAAGGCGCTGGACGCCGGCGCGAACGACTACATGACCAAGCCGTTCGGCATCCAGGAACTGATGGCACGCCTGCGCGCCTTGCTGCGCTATCGCGCCACCCAGGCGGAAGCGCCGCCGCGCTACCAAGACGAACGCCTGCACGTCGACTTGGGCCTGCGCGAAGTCACGCTCGACGGCGCACCGCTGGCGCTCACCCGCAAGGAATACGCCGTGCTCGCCCTGCTCGTTCGGCATGCCGGCAGGGTGGTGAGCCAGCAGCAGTTGCTGCGCGAAGTGTGGGGCGGCACGCATGTGCAGGACACGCATTATTTGCGCATCGTGCTGGGCAAGTTGCGGCAGAAGCTGGGGGATGATCCGGCGGCGCCGCGTTGGCTGAAGACGGAGCCGGGCGTAGGGTATCGGTTTTTGGCGAATGGGTAGGTTGGGGTGCAAACCCCAACATCGTCATGTATGTGCGTTCCGAACGTTGGGGTTTGCACCCCAACCTGCGGTCATTCCTTCAAGCGCGGTACGCCATGCACGTCGCGCTCTTCGATCGCGATCGGTCGCGTGTCCAGTTTTCCGCCGACGAGGGGCCCCTCGGGCAGAGGTACCGCAACCTCGCCACGCACCATGGCGATGGCGTTGCGATAGCAACGCTGGGCCAAGGCTGCATCGCCCAGGCCGGTATAGACATCGCCCAGCGCTTCCCATCCACCGGTGCTGGGAACCAGCGCAAGCGAACGCTCCAGATACTGCCGCGCCTTGGCCCACAGGCTCAGCCGTGCGCACATGCGGCCCAGCGTAAGCAGCAGGCTGGGATCGTTGGGATGGGCATCGAGCCATGCTTCGGCGCGGCGCATGCGTGCGTCCAGATCGTCACCCGCGAGCAGGCCGTAGGTTTCCACCAGTTGCGGCGACCATTCGCGGCGCAGCGCGGATTCCACTTCGTCCATCGCCGGCAGCACCAGGCCGTAGCTGGCGGCCTTGCGCGCGTACGCGTCGACCACCGCCGGTGCGCGGCGCTGCGCCTTGGGCAGTTGCGACCACAAGGTGTTGAGCACGGCGCCATCGCCGGCGGCCTGGATGCTGGCGACCAGCACCAGCGTTTCCAGCGACGCGTACGCGCGTGCGCTCATCACACCGCTCTTCTGCAACGGCTCCAGCGCATTGCGTGCGCGGCGGGTATCGCCGGCCGCCAGGGCGGCGAGCACCAGTTCGCGCCAGCCGCCGGGGCTCAAATTACCGCTGTCGCCTTCGGGAGTGAGCAGGGCAAGGGCTTCGGCCGGCTTGCCGTCGCGGCGCAGGACGCGTGCACGCAACACGCGCGCGGCACGCGGCGCGACTTGCGCGGCCTGGTTCAACGCCTCGAGCGCACGCGCATGTTCGCCGCGGCGCGACGCGGCTTCCGCAGCCGCAAGCAAGGCCGGGCCGCGCAGGGTATCCAGGCGCGATGCACGATGCAGATCGCGCTCGGCATCGCCGTGGCGGCCTTCCATCAAGGCGACCAGGCCATCGGCAAGACGCTGCCGGCTCACGCGGCGATGCCGGCGCGAGAACGCGCCGAACGGCCAGCGCACGACACGCCACAGCACGCCCAACAACGCCCAGATCACCAACAGGATCAACACCGCCGCCAGCAGGCTGGTCTGCACGTTGACGCCGCGGAAGCGGATCAGCACATAGCCGGGATCTTCGGCCACCCAGTGCCAGCCGAACGCGGCCAGCGCGGCGACGATCACCAGCGCCAGGATCCAGCGCCACAGCTTCATGGCTTGGCACCGTTCGCGGGCGCGGCGTTTTCCGCATTCGGCTTGAGCGCATGCACGGCGCGCAGGTTGCGCAGTTCGCTCAACGCGGCGCCGAGCTTCACCGGCGCACCGGGCTTGAGCTGGCCAAGCAGCGTGGTGATGCGCTGATGCGCCTGCTGCACGGCGGGCGATTGCATGTCGAACTGCGCGGCCAGTCCCGCATCGGCGCGCTTCAGCGCGGTGGCGGCGGCGTCGCTATCCCATGCCAGCAATCCGGCCTGCGCCTGTGCGAGATCCAGCGCCACCAGTTCGCGCGCGATGCGCGCATCGGCGATGTCCACCGGTGCGCCGGTGTCGCGTCGGATCTGCACCACGTTCTTCAGTGCATGCCAGATACGTGACCACACGCCGCTGCTTTCCTGCGCTGTGGGTTCGTCCAGCGGACGTAGCGGCAGATTGGGAAGCTCGTTGCGCAACTGCATCACGCTGTCGAGCAGCGGCGCGGGATCGGCCGATTGGCTCTTGGCCAGCGCCTCGTGCTCCGCTTCGATGCTCTGCTGCACGCCCTTGAAGGCGCTGTCGTTGACGCCGGCCAGGGTTTGCCCGGCCAGCGCAAACGCCTGCGCCGCGCCTTGCGCATCGTGGAACAGCGTGTAGCGCTCGGTGCCCATGCGCAGCAGCGATTCGGTTTCGTCCAGGCGCATGGCGTCCTGGCCGGAAAGCGTTTTTTCGGACAACTTGCCGACCGCTTCTTCCAGGTCACGCACGCGCTGGTCCTGCGAAAGCAGTTCTTCGCGCAGGGAACGGTTGACCTGGTCGGCGTCATTCAAACGCTGCAACAGCAGGTTGCCCTGGCTGGTGGTGGTCGACAGCGTGCGCTCCAGCGTATTGGTGCGTTCTTCCAGCGCCGCGGTGGTGCGCAGCGCCTGCGCATTGATGTGCAGCAGTTGCCACTGACGCCAGGCGACGTAGCCGACGCCGATGATCGCGATCAGGGCCAGCAGCAACGCCAGCGCCAGCGTGCCGCCGCCGGGACGCGCGGGCGACGCAGGCCGACGGCTGCGCGCGGGGTCGGGAGGCGTGCCCATGCCGGGCGTGGTACGTACGTCGGAGGTGAGATCGTCCTGGCTCATGCGCGCAATGCTAGCAGCCTGGGGCGCCGCGATCGTGGGATGACCGTGAACGAACGGCGCAAGCGCCCGCCAGCAGATCCCCCTGGTTGGCCGAGGATGCGCGACGGATGCGCGCGAAGCCGGCTGCACGGGCGGCCGCCTCGATCCGTTCGCTGCTGACCACGGCGGTGGCCTGGCGCAACCGTTCCCATGCCGTGACAGGCAATTGCCGTTGAAGATGCTGCAGCGCCTCGATGCTGGAAAGCAGTACGCAGGCCTCGGGCGACATCCGCAACAGCGCTTCCTCGTGGCGCCGGGTCAGGCGCGGCGCGTTGCGCTGGTATACGTGCACTTCGCGCAGGATCGCGCCACGTTCGGCAAGTTGCTGCTGCAGCAGGCCGCGGCCACCCGGCGCGGTGACCAGGGCGACACGCCGGCCCGCCGGATGCTGCAGCGAAGGCAGCGCCAGCATGCCTTCGCTGTCCTGGCGCGACGCGGGCACCTGGGCATGGATGCCGTGCCGCTGCAAGGCGCGCGCCGTGCCCAGCCCCACGGCGACGACATCGCCGTGCGTCTTTGTCAACGGCGAGAGCGCGAATGCATAGCGAACCGCTGCGGGACTGGTGAAGATCAGCACGTCGTCGCCCTGCGCTTCCTGCCATTGCGCGCGTGCGTGCGATGCGTCGGAACTGCCGCGCAGGGAAAGGCCGGGCAGCAGCAGCGGCGTGCCGCCCAGGGCGCGCACTTTCTTGGCCAGCGGCGTGCCGGTACCGGCAGGGCGGGTGATGACGACGGTGCAGCCGGCCAGCGCGGTTCCCTCTTCGCTTTGGACAGAAGCGCTGCGCTTGCCACGATGCACCGGAGTTTCATGCGCCATCGACTCGAATACCTGGAAATGAGGAAACACAATTCGATCGCAAGATGAACCGCTCGCCTCCCGTGCTCGGGAGAAAAGCCGGCTCGCCATGCAGTGTAGCCTCTACACTGTCGCCCCCTCCCTGTCTTCCCCGTCCCATGCAGAAGCTCGATCCGCACTCGTCCGCCCAGGCCCTGGTGAACTTCATTCAAGCAAGCATTCCGCTCGCGCGCACGATGGGCATCGAACTGGGCCGCTACGATGGCGACAGCCTGGTGCTCGGCTGCCCGTTGGCGCCGAACGTGAACGACAAGGGCTGCGCCTTCGGCGGCAGCCTGACCAGCCTGATGACGCTGGCCGGCTGGGGCGTGGTGGAACTGGCGCTGCGCCAGCGCGGCGAGGATTGCGATGTGTACGTGGGCGAATCCACCGTGCGCTACCTCGACCCGGTATGGGGCGATTTCCAGGCCGAGGCGCGGCTGGCCGAAGGCGCGGACTGGGGAACGTTCTTCAGCACCTTGTCCGCCCGCAACCGCGCGCGCATCGGGGTGCGTTGCCAGGTGCCCGGCGAGAACGGCAAGCCGGCGGCCACGCTTGAGGCGCAGTTCGTGGCTAAGCGCCGCGCGGCTGCGGCAGAATAGACCGACTCCGAAGGGGAATTTCCATGCGCCGTATCGTCGGTCCGATCCTGCTGTCGACCCTGCTGCTGTTGTCCGGCTGCGCCACCGACCGGCGCAATGACGCGCTCGCCCACACCATGATCGCCTACGCCAACGCGGTGCGCTGGGACGGTTTCGAAGCGGCCGAACAGTTCGTCGACCCCAAGGTGCGCGACGCGCATCCCATCACCGACCTGGACCGGGAACGCTTCAAGCAGGTGCAGGTGAACGACTACGACGACGGCAACGGCCCGGTGGCCTCGGGCGAAAACGAAGTGCGCCAGAACGTGCGCATCAGCCTGACCAACCTGCATACGCAATCCGTCCGCACCATCGTCGACCGGCAGGTGTGGCGCTACGACCCGGAAAAGGGCAAGTGGTGGCTGGAGACGGGGATTCCGGATCTTAATCAGTAGGGTTGGAGGGAATAGGGAGGGGGGAATAGGGAATAGTTAAAGCGGTTGGCGGCGAGGTTGTCGCGGTCCGCTCTTGCTATTCCCTATTCCCTATTCCCTATTCCCTATTCCCTATTCCCTATTCCCTATTCCCTATTCCCTATTCCCCATTCCCTATTCCCCATTCCCTACTCCCCATTCCCTACCCCCCATTCCCTACTCCCCATTCCCCGCTCCCCCTATAATTCCCGGTTTACCTCACTACCTTGCGCCCGGTGGCACCATGAACGATTTCCTCCACAAGCTGCCCCAGTTCGTGGGCAACCATCTCGCGCTATCCCTGCTATTCGTGGTGCTGGTGCTCGCGCTGATCGTCACGCAGATCATGGTGCTGCTGCGCAAATACACCGAGCTGACGCCGGCTGGCCTGACCCAGCTGATCAATCGCGACAACCCGCTGCTGATCGATCTTTCGGCCATCGCCGATTTCGAAAAAATGCATGTGCCCGGCGCCAGGCACGTGGCCATGAGCCAGTTCGATCCGGAACACAAGGATCTGGCCAAGGCGCGCGAGCTGCCGGTGGTGGTGATGGACAAGGACGGCCGCACCACCGACAAGGCCGCGCAGCGTCTGATCAAGGCCGGCTTCACGCGCGTCTATACGCTGGGCGGCGGCGTGCTGGCCTGGCAGCAGGCGCAGTTGCCGGTGGCGAAAGGCCGGGCTTGACGCGTCGCCCGTCAATCGGGAATCGTCAATCGTGAATCGTTAAGAGCGGAAGTGCGCCGTTCGCTGCTCTCACCGATTTACGATTGGCGATTTCCGATTGACGTTTCCCATTCGACGATGCCGGCGCGGCCGGCCAGGATCTGCGCCAGCACGTCCGGCGCGTAGTCGAACGAATCGAAATACAGCCGGTCTTCCGGCAGGCCGGCGTCGACGAACAGTTTGCGCCCGGCATCGATCATGGCCGGCGGCCCGCTCATATAGACGTCATGGCCGGATAGATCCGGGTGATCGTCCAGCACCGCCTCGTGCACCAGGCCTTCGCGCAGGCCGGCCGAGCGCGCCTGCTCCGGGTCGGACAGCACCGCATGGAAACGCAGCGCCGGCGCTGCGGCCGCCCATTGCTCGGCGAGTGCGCGCAGATACAGATCCGCCGCCTGCCGCGCGCCCCAATACAGATCGATCGGGCGGCGCGTGCCGAGCGCCAGGAAGTGCTCCAGGATGGCCTTGACCGGTGCGAACCCGGTGCCGCCGGCCATGAAGATCATCGGCCGTTCCGAATCCTCGCGCGGCACGAAGGTGCCCAGCGGGCCTTCGATGCGCAGCACGTCGCCCTCTTTCAGCGCATCGCTTACCCACGAGGTAAAGCCGCCGCCGGCAACGTGGCGCACGTGCATCTCGATCACGCCATCGGCCTGCGGACCGTTGGCGATGGAAAACGGACGGCGGCGGCCTTCATCCAGCAGCACGTCCAGGTATTGGCCCGGCAGCCAGTTCAAGCGCAATTCGCCCGGCGCAGGCTGCAGGTGCAGGCCGATCACGTCCGGCGCGAGCTGCCATTTGCGGTTGACCTGCACGTTCAACTGGCGCCGCGCGATGTCTTCGACCGAGGTGACTTCGCGCGCCTGCACCACCAGGTCGCTGGCGGGCACCGCCTGGCACAGCAGCACCGCGTGCTGCACGCGGTCGTGCACGTCCAACGCGGTGGGCGGATTGCGCGGATATTCGCAGCGACCCTGGATGAGCGTGGCCTTGCAACTGCCGCACACGCCGGCGCGGCAGGAATACGGCAAGGCGATACCCGCGCGCTGCGCCGCTTCCAGTACGGTTTCGCCGGGCTGGACGTCGAAACGGCGGCCGGAGGTGGTGAGAGTGACAGTAAACAAATGAGCGTGACCTGGGCGATCCTGCATTGTCGCCGCTGGGGTGGTCGGCGGACAATGCGGTCTTCCCTGGCGATATCAACACGCATGAGCATCTGGAAACAGGACACCGACCTCCAGCGCCTCGAGGGCTGGACCCGCAACACCTTGATGGAGGCGCTGGGCATCCGCGTTACCGCCATCGGCGAGGACTGGCTGCAAGGCACGATGCCGGTGGATCACCGCACGCACCAGCCGTACGGGCTGCTGCATGGCGGCGCCTCGGTGGCTTTGGCAGAAACGCTCGGCAGCAGCGCGGCGATGCTCACGCTCGATCCGGAAAAGGAGCGCGCCGTCGGCCTGGACATCAACGCCAACCACGTGCGCGGCGTCAGCAGCGGCACGGTGACCGGCACCGCGCGCCCGCTACACCTGGGGCGATCGACGCAGGTGTGGGAAATCCGCATCGAGGACGAAGCCGGCAAGCTGGTTTGCATCTCGCGTCTCACCATGGCGGTGGTGCCGGCCACGGCGGTGGGCTCGCGCTGAGACATGTCCAGCCAGACGCCTTACGCTCGCCTCACCCCCGATCTCGTGCTCGACGCCGTCACCGCCTGCGGCCTGTGGCCGGACGGTCGCCTGCTGGCGCTCAACAGCTATGAAAACCGCGTCTGGCAGGTGGGGCTGGAACAAGGCTCGCCGGTGATCGCGAAGTTCTATCGACCGGGCCGATGGAGCGATGCGGCGATCCTGGAAGAACACGCCTTCGCGCAGGAACTGGCCGATGCGGAACTGCCGGTGGTGGCGCCGCTGCGTTTCGCGGACCGCACGCTGCTGCATCACGACGGTTTTCGCTACGCGCTCGCGCCGCGGCACGGCGGCCGCGCGCCGTCGCTGGAATCGACCGATCAGCTGGAATGGCTCGGCCGCTTGATCGCGCGCATGCATGGCGTGGGCGCGCGTGCGTCGTTCGCCTATCGCGGTCATGTCGATCGCAACACGCTGATCATGCAACCCTTGCAGGCGGTGATGGCTTCTTCGCTGCTGCCTTCGGCACTGCGCGAGCGCTATCGCCAGGCGGTCGAACGCGTGGATGAACGGGTGGCGGCGCGCTTCGAAAGCATCGGCCCGATCCGCACGCTGCGCCTGCATGGCGATTGCCATCCAGGCAACGTATTGTGGACCGACGCCGGCCCGCATTTCGTCGATCTCGACGATGCGCGCATGGGGCCGGCGGTTCAGGATCTATGGATGCTGGCTCACGACGAGCGCGCGATGGAAGCCTTGCTGGAAGGCTATGCTTCCATGCGTGACTTCGATCACGCAGAACTTGTGTTGATTCCCGCGCTGCGTGCAATGCGGCAAGTGCATTATGCGGGCTGGATCGCCGCACGCTGGAACGATCCGGCGTTTCCGGCGGCGTTTCCGTTCGCGGCCGAAGCGCGCTGGTGGGAACAACATATAACCGACCTGCACGAGCAGGCGGACGAACTCGAATAATTCGTTTTTTCCTTTGGGGTGTTGCATGCGTCAGATTCTGTTTCGCCTGATCGGTATCCTGGAAGTAGCTGGCGGTTTCTACGGCATGGCCATCGAATTGCCGCACCTGCTCGCGTCCGGCCCGCTGCATACCGCGGTGATCCAGCTGATCGCCTTTGCGCTCTATGCATTCGTGCTGGTCGCCGGCGTATTGCTGCTGGAAAACAGCGAGCGCGGCATTCGCCTGTCCAGCATCGCGCAGCTGCTGCAGCTGCCGCTGCTCGGCACGCCGATCTTCAGCTATGGATTGTTCTGCGGCGCCTTCATCAACGTGTTCACCACGATTCATCTGCATCCAGAAGTCACCTGGCGCTTCGCCAGCCAGGGCTTCAACCTCGCCTTCGGCGGACCATCGGTGTCGTATCTGGGCATCAATCTGCTGGCGCTGCTGTCGTGGCTGGTCCTCAAGCTGCGTTGAAGGCCCGCGGTTCGTAGGTTGGGGTGAAAACCCCAACGTCGCGGTGCATGGACGGTTTGTGATGTTGGGGTTTGCACCCCAACCTACGCCACCGCCCTAAACCGCTATCATTAACGGATGAATGTTCCCGCCTCGCTCCCCATCATCCGCCTCAAATCCGACCGCACCCCAGGCCACCCGTGGGTATGGTCGGCGCAGGTACACAAGCCCGAAGTGCGGATACCGCCCGGCAGCGTGGTGGACGTGGTCGATGCCAAGGATCGCTTCGTGGGACGCGGCTTCTGGAACGGGCATGCGCGCATCGCCTTGCGCCTGCTGGCCGCCGACGCGAGCGAATCGATCGATGCCGACTGGATCGCCGCGCGTATCGATCGCGCCGTGGCCCTGCGGCGCCAGTTGCTGCAGCTCGACGCCGCCACCGACGCCTGGCGCGTGGTGCACAGCGAAGGCGATGGGCTGTCCGGGCTGATCGTGGATCGCTATGCCGACATCCTGGTGGTGGAGTACTTCGCCGCCGGCATGTGGAAATTCCGCGACGCCATCCATGCCGCGCTGCTGCGCCAGTTTCCCGGATCACGCTTGTACTGGTTCGCCGAAACGCACGTGCAGAAGCAGGAATCCTTCGACTGCCGCGTGGCCGAAGCGCCGGAGCCGGTAGAAGTGCACGAACATGGCCTGCGCTTCCATGCGGCACCGGGTTACGGACACAAGACAGGATTCTTCGCCGACCAGCGCGAAAACCGCCGCCGTTTCGCCGAACTCGCTCGCGGCCGGCGCGTGCTGGATTTGTGCTGCAATGCCGGCGGCTTTGCGGTGCATGCCATGGCCGGCGGTGCACGCGAGGCCACCGGCGTGGACATGGACGCGGGCATCCTGGAGATTGCGCGCGCCAACGCCGCGGCGAACAACCTCGACATACGCTTCGAACAAGCCGACATCTTCGAATGGCTGCGCCAGGCCGCGGCGCGCGGCGAACGTTACGATGCGGTGATTCTCGATCCGGCCAAGCTCACACGCGACCGCAGCAAGGTGATCGACGCGCTGAAGAAATACTTCGCGATGAATCGGCTGGCGCTGGATGTGATTCCGCCCGGCGGCCTCTTGCTCACCTGCTCCTGCACGGGCCTGGTGAGCGAAGCGGATTTCCTGGAGATGCTGCGCCGTGTGGCGCTCAATGCCGGACGCGAGATCCAGATCCTGGAAGTGCGTGGTGCCGGCGCGGATCATCCGGTGCGTGCGGATGTGCCGGAAAGCCGCTACCTCAAGGCGGTGTTCTGCCGCGTCGATTGATCATTCGGCCTGGCTGTCGTTCTGCTGCAGGCGGACTTGCCGGCCTTGTGGAATACGCCAGAGCAGCAGCAACACGTACGCCAGCACCAGAAACGCCACCCACAACCCCAGCGCGTTGCGCAGCGTCAGCGCGTAACCGAGCTGCGACACGTCGATGAAGTGGTACGGATAGCGCCCCATCAGCGCACCGCGCAACAGCACGTAGACGAAATAGGTCACCGGATACAGGCTCCACCATAGCGGCGCCGTCCAGCGCAAAACCGTGCGCCGCAGTGCGACCACGCTGTAAAGCACCACCAGCGCAGGCACGATGTAATGCATCACTACATCGGCCAGCAGCTGCAGGCCCTGCGGATTCCACACGTGCCGCAGCAGCACGAAATAAGCCACCCCCACGAACGCGATGCTGCTGGCGACCCAGCCGATCGCGGCCGGCTGCGTGAAGAACCGCCCCGGCGCCGTCGCCGGCAGGACGGCCGGCCAGGTGGCCGCCACCGCCACCAGGATGTTGGTGAGCACGGTGAAATAACCGAAATAGATCGCCAGGCCCTGCAGCGTGCCCATGCCCCGCGCGTCGGTCAGGCGCAGCGAAAGATAAAGCTGCAGGACCACGCCGAACCAGGCGACGAAGGCGATCAGCGCAGCCAGCGGCCGGCTCGTTTCGATCGATGCGCGCATGCGGGCTCCCGAGGATGCGTGGCGACGCGCCGATACTACCCCGGCGCGCCGATCTCAGGGATTGATACGAGTGCGCGTAAACTGTGCACCAGTACTGCCGGAAACGCCCATGCCCCTGCTCGAAATCTCGCTTGCCCTGTTGGTGGTTCTGCTCGTGCTGCAGGTATTCATCCTGCTGCGCGGCCGCGGCGACGCCGGCCTCCAGACCCGGCTGGATGGCCTGAAGGACGATCTGCGCCACCTGCGCGAGGCTGTCGCCCAGGAACACCGCGCAGGCCGCAGCGAGCTGAGCCAGGCGCTGATGCAATTCGGCCAGCGCCTGGAGCTGCTCACCGAGCGTACCGACGGCGGCCTGCAGGCCTTGTCGCAGCGGTTGATCGAAGAGGCCCGCCGCGGCCGCGAAGAACTCGCCAACACGCTCAACCAGCTCGGCAACCAGCAGAAGCAGCAATTGGCGACCCTCGCCGCCGACAACGAAAAACGCCTTGGCGAGGTGCGCAGCACGCTCGAGACCAAGCTCAGCGCGATCCAGCAGGACAACGCCGCCAAACTCGAACAGATGCGCGCCACGGTCGACGAAAAACTGCAATCCACGCTGGAAACGCGCCTGGGCGAATCGTTCAAGCTGGTGTCGGAGCGACTGGAAGCCGTGCAGCGCGGCCTGGGCGAAATGCAATCGCTGGCCAGCGGCGTGGGCGATCTCAAGCGCGTGCTGACCAACGTGAAAACGCGCGGCATCCTGGGTGAAATGCAACTGGGCGCGCTGCTGGACCAGATGCTGACGCCCGAGCAGTACGCCGCCAATGTACCCACCGTGCCCGGCTCGGACGAGCGCGTGGAATTCGCCATCCGCCTGCCCGGCGGCGAGCGCGACGATCATGTATGGCTGCCGATCGACGCCAAATTCCCGCGCGAGGATTACGAACGCCTGCTCGACGCGCAGCAACTGGCCGACGTGGAGGCGATGGAGCGCGCCGCAAATGCACTGGAACGCCGCGTGCGCGACGAAGCCAAGACCATCCGCGCCAAGTACATCGCACCGCCGGCCACCACCGATTTCGCCATCCTGTTCCTGCCGACCGAAGGCCTCTACGCGGAGATCATCCGTCGCCCCGGCCTGTTCGACAGCCTGCAACGCGAACAGCGCGTGATCGTGGCCGGCCCCACCACGCTTGCCGCCCTGCTCAACAGCCTGCAGATGGGTTTCCGCACGCTGGCGATCCAGAAGCGCAGCAGCGAAGTGTGGCAATTGCTCGGCGCGGTGAAGAATGAATTCGGCAAGTTCGGCGACGTGCTGAAAATGGTGCGCAAGAAGCTGGACGAAGCCGGCAAGCATATCGACGCCACCGCCGTGCGCACGCGCGCGATCGAACGCAAGCTGCGCGACGTGGAGTCGCTGCCGGGTGAACAGGCGCAGCAGCTGCTCGGGGAATCGCTCAACAGCGACGAGGAACTGGTCGAAGACCAGCCGTAGGTTGGGGTGCAAACCCCAACCTCGCGATCCACATGAACATGGCAACGTTGGGGTTTGCACCCCAACCTACGATCACGCCAACGCATGCGCCGCCGCCCGCGCAATCAACGCCGCATCGGGCCGCACGCCGGTATAGAGCACGAACTGCTCCACCGCTTGCAGCACGATCACTTCCGCGCCCGTCACCACCGTCTTGCCGAGCGAGCGCGCCAGCGTGATCAACGGCGTTTCTGGCGGCAGCGCCACCACGTCGAATACGGCTGTTGCGCGTTCCACCGCATCGCGCTCGAAAGCGAGCTGATCCTTTTCCGGGCCTTCCATGCCGATCGGCGTGACATTGATCAGCAGCTCCGCCTGCACGCCGGACATATCCGCCACCCAGGCAAAACCGCTGGTTTGCGCCAGCGCCCGGCCGGTCGCCTCGTTGCGCGCCACGATATGCCCACGCCTGAAACCGGCATCGCGAAATGCACACGCCACCGCCTTGGCCATGCCGCCGCTGCCGCGTAACGCGAGCGACATATCGGCGCTCAGGCCGTGCTGCTCGATCAGGCTGCGCACGGCGATGTAATCGGTGTTGTACGCATGCAAGTTTCCATCGTCGTTGACGATGGTGTTGATCGAGGCGATGGCCCGCGCGGATTCGTCGATGCTGTCGACCAGGGGAATGCACGCCTCCTTGAACGGCATCGACACCGCACAGCCGCGGATGCCCAACGCGCGAATGCCGCCGATCGCCGCCGGCAGGTCGCGCGTGGTGAACGCCTTGTAGACGTAGTTCAGGTCCAAGGCTTCGTACAGGAAATTCTGGAAGCGCGTGCCGAAATTGCCTGGGCGGCCGGACAGGGACATGCAAAGCTGGGTATCGCGGTCGATGGATCGAGTCATGGGGAGGTGGCTCTGACGTGGGTCGGCGGCCTGCGGATGGCCCGCCCAGCCTGGGCTCCCGACCCTACCATCTTGACGCGGGCGTTACACTTGCCAGCCTGAACCCGCATCAAGGAAGCCGCATGAGCGAGCACGAGCCCACCGAAGTCACCCGCGAACAGGCCGAAGAAGCCGTGCGCACCTTGCTGCGCTGGGCCGGCGAGAATCCCGCGCGCGAAGGCCTGCTGGATACGCCGCGCCGCGTGGTGAAGGCGTACCGCGACTGGTTCAGTGGTTACCAGATCGATCCGGGCGAATACCTGCGCCGCACTTTCGAAGAAGTGGCCGGCTATGACGAAATGGTAGTGCTGCGCGACATCGAATTCGAAAGCCATTGCGAGCACCACATGGCGCCGATCATCGGCCGCGCGCACGTGGGTTACCTGCCCACCAACCGCGTGGTGGGCATCAGCAAGCTGGCGCGCGTGGTGGATGCGTACGCGCGACGCTTCCAGGTACAGGAAAAGATGACCGCCGAGATCGCGCGCTGCATCCAGGAAAACCTGCATCCGCAAGGTGTGGCGGTGGTGATCGACGCCAGCCATGAATGCATGACCACCCGCGGCGTGCACAAGCGCGGCGTGTCGATGATCACCAGCCAGATGCTGGGCTCGTTCCGCGACGATGCGCGCACACGCGCCGAGTTCCTCGACTTCATCGGCATCCACGGCGGCCGCCGCTGATGCGCGTCGCCCTGGCGCTGCTCTTGGCGTTGCCGGCCGCGGCGCTTGCGCAAGGCACGGCCGGCGGCCTGTTCCGCGCCATGGACGCCAATGGCGATGGCCGCATCAGCGAAGCCGAATACGTGGCCTACATGAGCCAGGGGTTCGATCGCCGCGATCGCAATCACGACGGCGTGCTGACACCGGACGAACTGCCCGGCGGACACGGCAAGCCGGTGACGCGCGCGGCATGGCAGGACGACCTGCGGCGGGAGTTCCATAAGCTGGACCGCAATCACGACGGCTATTTGAGCCCGCAGGAATTGATGCAGCCGCCGCGGTGATAGCGAAAGCCACTCCCAAATCGCCGTTATCTGTCCCCTCCCCTGCGCGCAGGGAAGGGAGCCAAGCATTCGCGAACCTGAAACTCGACGCGAATCAAGTTGCACGGAGAACAGAACAACACCCCGCGACATTTCCTGCACACGCCGGCCCATGCCAAGCCGCGCCGCATGGGCTATCGTTGCGGCTTTGATCCGTCTGCCAGGGTTCTTCGCGTCTGCGCATGGGTACCGCTGCTCCTTCACGCCAAACCGCCGCCTTCGCCTTCATCTTCGTCACGGTGATGCTGGACATGCTGGCGTTCGGCATCATCATTCCGGTGCTGCCGCACCTGATCGTGGAACTGAGCGGCGGCAGCATCGCGCAGGCGGCGGTGTGGTCGAGCGCCTTCGGCACGGCATACATGCTGATGCAGTTCGTGTTTTCGCCGGTGCAGGGCACGTTGTCGGATCGCTTCGGCCGCCGCACGGTGATCCTGATCTCCAGCTTCGGCCTGGGTGTGGATTTCATCGTGATGGCGCTGGCGCCGGTCGTGTGGCTGCTGTTTGTCGGCCGCGTGGTGTCGGGCATCTGCGCGGCGAGTTTTTCCACCGCCAATGCCTATATCGCCGACATCGTGCCGAAGGAAAAGCGCACCGCCGCCTATGGCGCGCTCGGCGCGGCGTTCGCCATCGGCTTCGTGGTGGGGCCGGCGCTGGGCGGCTTCCTCGGTCATTACAGCATCCGCCTGCCGTTCTGGGTCGCGGCGGCGCTGTCGCTGATCAATTTCTGCTACGGCTTTTTCGTATTGCCCGAATCGCTGGCGCCCGAACGGCGCAGCAAGCGATTCGAATGGCGCCACGCCAACCCGTTCGGCGCCCTGGTGCTGCTGCGCCGCTATCCGCAAGTATTCGCGCTGGCCGGCGTGTATTTTCTGATTACGCTGGCGCAGTTCTCGCTCAACGCCACCTATGTGCTCTACACCGACTACCGCTACGGCTGGGGCTCGCAGGCGGTGGGCTATACGCTGGCGCTGGTGGGCCTGTGCAGCGGCTTCGTGCAGGCCGTGCTGGTGCGTCGTTTGATGCCGAAACTCGGCGAGCGGCGCCTGATCATGATCGGCTTGCCGTTGTGCGTGGTGGGTTATCTGTTCTTCGGGTTTTCCTCCGTGGCGTGGGTATTCCTGCTCGGTATTCCCTTCCTTTGCCTGGGTGGGCTCGCCGGGCCGCCGGCGCAGACCCTGATGTCGCATCAGATCGATCCGCACGAACAAGGGCGCCTGCAAGGCGCGCTGAGCAGCCTCGCCAGCCTGGCCGGCATCTTCGGACCGGCCGTGTTCGCCAACCTGTTCGCCTTGTTCATCAGCAACCACGCCCCCATGCATGTGCCCGGCATCGCCTTCCTGCTGGCGGCGGCGCTGCTGGTCGCGGCCACCGTCATTGCCGGTTATGCGACCCGCCACGCCCAAGCCGCGCCAGCCGGCAGTCACGTGGCGCCCGCGTTGCACGGCGAGTTGTCGCCTGTTGCGGACGTGGTCACCCACGAGTCCCTCACTCATCGTCATCCGGAGTCATCCCCATGAGCCTCTCCATGTACCACGCTTCCGTGCCGCTCTTCGTCCGCGCACTGACCAACCTGCACCACGTGCTCAAGCTCGGGGAAAAACACGCCCACGACAAAGGCGTGGAAGGCTCGGTCATGCTGCAGACGCGCCTGATTCCCGACATGCTGCCGCTGGTCAAGCAGGTGCAGATCGCCACCGACATGGCCAAGAACGGCACCGCCCGCCTGGCCGGCGTCGATCCGCTGAAGTTCGAGGACAACGAAACCTCGTTCGAAGAGCTGTACGCGCGCATCGACCGCGCCCTCGACTACATCAAGAGCTTCAAGCCCGAACAGATCGACGGCAGCGAAACGCGCCCTGTCACCATCAAGTCACGCAATGGTGAGCAGCATTTTGAAGGGCAGGCTTACCTGTTGCACTTCGTGATTCCCAATCTGTTCTTCCATTGCACCACCGCGTACGCGATCTTGCGTGAGGCGGGGGCGCATCTGGGGAAGCAGGATTTTATCGGCAAGGCCTGAATATCCCGCGCCGGGCAAATGCGATTGCCCGGCGCGATGGACGGATTCGTACTACAGAGCTTTCTTGGCAGCCAAGCGCCGGCTTTCATATAGGCGTTGCCTGATAGCCGGCAAGCCTTCGCTCGCGATTTGATCTCTCCATGGCTCTCGACAATCGCCCCTAAGGGTTAAGGGGCGGAGCCGCTACGCGTATTCGTCGCGCAGGCCCAGTGCGTGGACAATCCTGGCGGCATCGCCAATCCATACTGCGGCAATGCCCGGCGCGATCCTGTCACCAACGAGCTGATCTTCATCAACTCGACCCAGCAGAACATTTCCGCGCTGAGTACGTCGGGGGCGGACGTCGGCGCTTACTACAACCGCACCCTGGGCTCCGGCAAGCTGCACCTTTCGGCCAATGCCACCCGGGTGTTTCTCTACACCGAGCATCCGTTCCAGGACGATGCCTCCATCGCCTACCAGGAAAACGGAACCTTGGGATATCCCAAGTGGAAAGCGGTCATCAGCGCCAATTACGCCATCAACCGCTGGTCGTTCGATTGGCGCACCCGCTATTTCTCGCCCATGCTGCGCGTGTCCAACGAGAGTTATGCCTCCAATCCCACGCAGACCGCGCCGATTCGGGCAGGCGCAGGCTTTTTCAATGACGTGCGCGTCAGTTATTCGATCAAGGACGACGGCACGAAAGGCGGCTTGGAAATCTATGGCGGCATCACCAACGTGTTCGATCGTGACCCACCGGTCAACCTGTTTGGCACCGGTTTCGGTTCGGCGCTTTACGACGCGCTTGGCCGCAGCTACTACGCCGGCTTCAATTACAAGTTCTGAGCTAGCCGTATCTACCGTGGTCGGGCCGGCCCGGCCACGGATTGATTCCTTGTCGCAGCACCCCCATTCGGGGTGGATCGGCCTATGCCCCTCACGCTATTGGAATGTCCCATGTCCAAACATCTCACCATCGACTTCGTCTCCGATGTCGTCTGTCCGTGGTGCGCCGTCGGCCTGAAATCGCTGGAGCAGGCCCTAGGTCATCTTGATGGGGAAGTCACCGCCGACCTGCAGTTTCGTCCCTTCGAGCTCAATCCGCAGATGGCGCCGGAAGGTGAGGATGTCGCTGAGCATCTGGCACGCAAGTACGGCAGCACGCCCGCGCAAATCGCCCAGAACCAGGAAGGCATCCGCCAGCGCGGCGCGGCGGTGGGTTTCACGTTCAACATGGACAAGCGCAGCCGCATCTACAATACCTTCGATGCGCATCGGCTGTTGTACTGGGCGCAGTTGCAGGGGCGGCAGCCGGCGCTGAAGCTGGCCTTGCTGGAGGCCTATTTCGGCCGCGGCGAGGATGTCAGTTCGCATGAGGTGCTGGCCCGGGTGGCCGGCGAAGCGGGCCTGGATGCCGCTGCCGCGCGCGAGGTGCTGGATAGCGGCCGCTATGCGGACGAGGTTCGCGAGGAAGAGCGCTTCTACCAGCAGCAGGGCATCCGCGCCGTGCCGTCGGTGATCGTCAATGGCAAATATTTGATCCAGGGCGGACAGCCGCCTGAAGTGTTCGAGCAGACCCTGCGCAAGATTGCGGGCGAGGTTTGACCCGCGCCGCGGTGTGACAGCTACAGGTAGGCTGGGATGCAGTCCCGGCATGCCAGCCTAGGCGTGCATGGCGATGCTGGGATTTCATCCCAGCCTACTGTCTTCCGGAGGGAAGAGGCAGCGGCCCGGGCATGAGACAATAGCCGCCCCGCTCCACTCCGCCCGGCAATGCTGCGACTCACCGACATCAAGCTCCCCCTGGACCATTCCGAGGAAGCGCTCGCCGCCGCCATTCGCGCCAGATTGCATATCGGCGCCGCGGCCATCCGCGGCTATTCGGTGTTCCGCCGCGGCTATGACGCGCGCAAGCGCGGGGCGATCCAGCTGATCTACACGCTGGACGTGGATGTGGCGGACGAAGCCAAGTTGCTGGCGCGCTTCGCGGATGATCCCCACGTACGCCCCACGCCGAATACGGAATACGCCTTCGTCGCACATGCGCCGGGTGTATTTTCACGCGACATCCCTGTCGCGGAAGGCAATAGTCAAAAATCGGCCATCCATGACCGAACGCTTCAAAAAGACCCCCATCGCCCAGTAGTCATCGGCATGGGCCCCTGCGGCCTGTTCGCCGGCCTCTTGCTCGCCCAGATGGGCTTTCGCCCGATCATCCTCGAACGCGGCAAGGCGGTGCGCGAGCGCACCAAGGACACCTGGGATCTGTGGCGCAAGCGCAACCTGCATCCGGAGTCGAACGTGCAGTTCGGCGAAGGCGGTGCGGGCACGTTTTCCGACGGCAAGCTCTACAGCCAGATTTCCGATCCCAAGCATTACGGCCGCAAGGTGCTCACGGAATTCGTGAAGGCTGGCGCGCCGGAAGAAATCATCTACGTCAGCAAGCCGCACATCGGCACCTTCCGGCTGGTGACGATGGTGGAGAACATGCGCCACACCATCGAGACGCTGGGCGGCGAGATTCGTTTCGAGCAGCGCGTGGATGACCTCTTGGTCGACACCGATGCCGATGGCGTTCGCCACGTGCGCGGCGTGACGCTGGCGAACGGCGAGCAGATCCGCACCGACCACGTCGTGCTGGCGCTCGGCCACAGCGCGCGCGATACCGTCGCCATGCTGCACCGGCGCGGCGTGTATCTGGAAGCCAAGCCGTTCTCGATCGGCTTTCGCGTGGAACATCCGCAATCGATGATCGATCGCGATCGGTTTGGTCCGCAGGCGGGCCATCCGCTGCTTGGCGCGGCGGATTACAAGCTGGTGCATCACTGCCGCAATGGCCGCTCGGTCTACAGTTTCTGCATGTGTCCGGGCGGCACGGTGGTTGCCGCCACCAGCGAGACGGGGCGCGTGGTCACCAATGGCATGAGCCAGTATTCGCGCAACGAGCGCAATGCGAATGCGGCCATCGTGGTGGGCATCGAGCCCAGCGATTTTATTCCTTACGACAACAGCGGCAGCCCGCTCGCCGGCATCGCCTTGCAGCGCGCGCTGGAGAGCCGCGCCTTCGAACTGGGCGGCGGCACCTATGACGCCCCGGGCCAGCTTATCGGTGACTTTCTTGCCGGCAACGCCTCGACCGTGCTCGGCGATGTCATGCCTTCGTACAAGCCTGGCGTGCATCTGACCGATCTGTCCTCGGCGTTGCCGGATTACGCGGTAGAAGCCATCCGCGAGGCGATGCCGGCGTTCGATCGCAAGATCAAGGGCTTCGCGCGGCCGGATGCGATTTTCACCGGCGTCGAAACGCGCACGTCCTCGCCGGTGCGCATCCGCCGCAACGATGACGATCTGCAGAGCCTCAACACGCGCGGCTTGTTTCCGGCCGGCGAAGGCGCGGGCTACGCCGGCGGCATTCTTTCCGCCGGCGTGGACGGCATCCGCGTGGCCGAAGCGGTGGCGCTGAGCATGACGCGCCAGGACGTGCATGCTTACTGACGCGATCAAGGACAGCATTCGCGAAGCCTATGCGCGCGTGAAGGAAGGCCTGCCCGGCTTTCGCGCGCGCGCTGCGCAAACGCGCATGATTGCCGAAGTGGCCAAGGCGCTGGCGCAGAGCGGCGGCGCGGCGGTGATCGAAGCGCCCACCGGCACCGGTAAATCCATGGCGTATTTGATCGCCGGGGTGGAAGCGGCGAAGGCGCTGAAGAAAAAACTGCTGATCGCGACTGCCACCGTCGCCTTGCAAGAGCAGTTGGTCGAACGTGACATCCCGCTTTATCTGAAGCTCAACGGCCGCGAGATGAAAGTGGCGCTCGCCAAGGGGCGCGGCCGTTACCTGTGCCCACGTAATCTGCGCATGGCCAGCGCCAGTCTCGGCGAAAGCGCGCAGCTCGGTCTGGGTCTGGACAACGACCTGGCCCTGTGGAGCAAGCCGCCGGCGGAACGCGACAAGCAGGTGCTGCGCAAGCTCACCGATGCCTTCGATCGCAACGATTGGAACGGCGACATGGACGCCGCGCCCGAAACGCCCGGCGACATGCTGCGCGCGATGATCACCACCAGCACCGGCGGCTGCACCGGGCGCCGGTGCGCATATTTCATGATCTGCCCGTTCTTCGCCGCACGTCGTGCCGCAGCGGACGCGGACATCATCGTCGCCAACCAGGACCTGGTGCTGGCCGATCTCACCTTGTCCAGCGGCGAAGAAAGCTGGGGCGGCGTGTTTCTGCCCAAGCCGGAAGAAACGCTGTACGTGTTCGATGAAGCGCACCACATGCCGGGCAAAACGATTGACCGCGGCGCCGCCGACGTCATGCTCGGCACGGCGGTACGACAGATCAGCCGCCTGGCGCGGCAAGTGCACGCGGCCTACTCGCTGACCGACAAGGAAGTGATCGGCAAGCTCACGCTCGATGCCGGCGACGCGAAGCTGCAGGAGCTCAGCGACGCGCTGGAAGAACTCGAGAAGGAAATACGCCAGTCGTGGACGCCCGATCCGTCGGAGACCGAACCGGTGTATCGCGGCTCGCTCGGGCAGCTGCCGGACAACTGGGTGCATCACGCCACCGTGCTGTACGTGGCGGCCGCCGAAGTGCAGCGCTGGCTCACTGCCGTGCGCCGCACCGTCACCGAAATGAGCGAAGGCGGCCCCACGCAGGAAGCCTTGGCGCGCGAACTGGGCATGGCGCTGGAACGCATCGATCGTCAGGTACGCACCTGGCGCGCGTGGTCCAGCGACGATCCGGAACACGCGCCGCCGCTGGCGCGCTGGGTCACGCTGTCGAACGACCAGCAACTGGTTTGCCACGCTTCGGCGGTTTCGGCCGGCGCGCTGTTGCGCAATATTCTCTGGGACAACGCGAGCGCCGTGGTGATGACCTCGGCCACCTTGAGCGTGGGTGGCAATTTCCGCGGTTTCGCCGATGCGGTGGGCTTGCCGGATGATGCCATCACGGTCAGCCTGCCCTCGCCATTCGATCTTGGCGCGCAGGCGCGCCTGGAAATACCGGCAGTGGCCGCCCTGCCCGATGCGCGCGAGCAGCATGCGCAGGAGGTCACCGACTGGCTGGCCGAAAATCTCGACTGGGAAGCCGGCAACCTGGTGCTGTTCACCTCGCGCGCCAAGCTCGAACGCGTGCTGCAGCGTTTGCCGATCGATAAGGTGCGCAAGGTGCGCGCACAGGGTTCGCTCGGCAAGACGCAATTGATCGCCGAACACGTGGCGGCCATCGAAGCGGGCAAGGGCAGCACCTTGTTCGGCCTGGCGTCGTTCGGCGAAGGCCTGGATCTGCCCGGCAAGCTGTGCGAAACGGTGGTGATCACGCAGCTGCCGTTCGCCGTGCCCACCGACCCGGTCGGCGCCACCTATGCCGAATGGCTGGAGTCGCGCGGCCGCAACCCTTTCATGGAAGTGGCCGTACCGGAAGCTACGCGTTTGCTGATTCAATACTGCGGCCGCCTGATCCGCAGCGAGACGGATCGCGGCCGCATCGTGCTGCTCGATCGTCGCGTCATCACGCGGCAATACGGCAGCCAGATGCTTAAAGCCCTGCCACCTTTCCAGCGCGTGATCGAGCGTCCTGCATGAGCATCATCCGCCTGCGCGATTGTCCAGCCGTGGCGTGGAAGAACGGCATGGGCCGCACGCGCGAATTGGCCGTCCATCCTGCCGGCGCCGGCATGGACGATTTCATCTGGCGTGCCAGCGTGGCGGAAGTGGATAGCGCAGCGCCGTTTTCCTCGTTCGAAGGTGTCGATCGTTACATTGCGCTACTGGACGGCGCGGGTTTTACGATGACGCTGGATGGCGCTCGCAGCCATGCACTGACGACACCTTTTTCGCCGTTCGCCTTTGCCGGTGAGGCGCGTGTGAGCATTGCGCTGCACGGCGGCCCTACGCGCGATTTCAATTTGATGCTGCGTCGGTCCAACGCGCACGGGGAACTGGTGACCTGGGAAGATCCCGGTCGGCAGGTGGTGGACGATGCGGTGGTGCTGATTTACTGCGCGCGAGGGCACATCGATACGTCGGACGGGCGCCTTCAGCCTGGGGACGCTTGGCTGCCGACACCATTGACGGGACGGGTTTCGCTGGATGCCGGGGCATTGGGACTTGTCGCGCGGGTGGAAGTGCTCGGAAATTAAGCTGGGTTAGCACCAATGGCACCAACGTAAGCGACCCATTGTTCGAATACTGCAAAAAATCAGAACCGTCGTCCCGGCGAACGCCGGACGTAGCGCGAAGCGCGGAGAACGTCCGAAGGACGGCCCCGAAGGGGTGAGCGAAGCGAATCACCCAGCGACTTCAGGCCCCTCAAAGTCACTGGACCCCGGCGTTCGCCGGGGCGACGATGCTCAAGTAGTACCATCGCGGTTGGCGCAGCTTTTTTGCAAGAACTGAATTTCGATAAATCTTCCATCTTTCTTGAGGCTCTTCCCATGCTCGTGCTGATCCTCGGTCTGATTCTCTTTCTCGGTTTGCATTCCATCCGCATCGTCGCCGACGACTGGCGCACGCAACAGATCGCGCGTATCGGCCTGGCTCGGTGGAAGGCGATCTATTCCATCGTCGCCGCCGTCGGCCTGGTGCTGATCGTCGTGGGTTTCGTCATGGCCAGGCAGCACGTGGTGCCGCTGTATGCGCCGCCGGCATGGCTGCGCCATCTCAATGCGCTGTTCATGCTGATCGCGCTGATCCTGTTTCCCGCCGCGCGCGTACCGAACAACGCCATCAAGGCCAGGCTGCATCATCCGCAGGTGCTCGCGGTGAAGACCTGGGCGTTCGGCCATCTGCTCGCCACCGGCATGCTGCACGATGTGGTGCTGTTCGGGTCGTTCTTCATCTGGGCGGTGGTGCTGTTCGCCGTATCCCGCCGTCGCGATCGGCGCAATGGCACGGTCTATCCGCCGGGTACCGTGAAAGGCACGGTGATTACCGTCGTGGCAGGTATCGCGCTATGGGCGCTGTTCGCGTTCTGGGCGCACAGCTTCCTGTTCGGCGTGAATCCGATGGCTTAAGGATGCCGATAGTCATCTCGCACTGTCGGCTCGCTTGCGCTAGATTCAAGCCGGCTCGATAGCTGGAGATAACGTCCATGGTCGGCTTTCTGCTCTGGTTGGTGCTGCTGGTGTTCTGCTGGCCGCTCGCGCTGTTGGCGCTGGTGCTGTATCCCATCTTCTGGCTGTTGCTGCTGCCATTCCGCCTGATCGGGATCACGGTGGAAGCCGTGTTCGCCTTTCTGAAAGCGCTGCTGATGCTGCCGGCGCGCGTGCTGCGCGGGCCAGCGTAGACTGCGCCAACCCACCCCGCGAAAACGGACTTGCAATGGCTCGCCGGCGGCGCAGGATGGGAACCTGAGCCATTTCCACCGGATTCACGCCTTGCAAGCCATCGATACCCTCACACCCTGCCCCTGTGGCCACGCCAGTTACGCGCGCTGCTGCGGTCCGCTGCACGAGGGCGGCATCGCCAGCACGGCCGAGGCGCTGATGCGCTCGCGCTACAGCGCCTATGTGCTCAAGCGCGAGGATTACCTGCTGGCGACATGGCACCCCAGCACACGGCCGGCCAGCCTGAAGCTGGCGGCGCAGCAGCCGTCGCCCACCTGGCTGGGGTTGGATGTGAAACACCATCAGCAGGACGGCGAGCAGGCCGTGGTGGAATTCATCGCACGCCTGCGCTACGGCGGCGGCAAGGCGCAGCGCATGCACGAGATCAGCCGCTTTATGCGCGAGGATGGGCGCTGGTATTACGTGGATGGCCAGTTCCCGGAAAGCCCATGACGTAGGTTGGGGTGCAAACCCCGACATCGGGATGTATGTGTTGGGGTTCGCACCCCAACCTACAGGGACAGCTCGCTCTCGCCTTCGAAGCGCCCGTTCGGCCCGAAGCGGCGCTCGATGATCAAGCCTTTGCCATCGTGGCCGATCGCCACGATGGTGCTGGCGCGTGTGCCGTAGGCCTCGCCACGGATGAACGCCGAAGACAGCCAGCGCTCGCGCTCCAGGCCCACGCCGGTATCGGGCAGCAGCTCATCCGGCGCCTGATGCTCGTCGGCCAGCGCGTTGAACAGCGGCGCGAAATCCACTTCGTGGCCGGCGTCCATCCACGCCTGCAGGCGTTGCATCAATGCGCGCGTCTTCGGCCATGGCGTGTTGAAGTCGGCATTGGAAAGGCCGTGCACGCCGGGTTCGATCAGCTGCGCCCGCGACGATGGCCGGTTGCCGATGTAGAAACCGTGTTCGGCATCGAACGTCAGCAGATTGAAGGGACGATAGCCGGATGCCGCGGCCAGCAGCTTTTGCGCATGATTCACGGCGGCGTCGGCGCCGGTGAGGTAGTCCGTGGCGAGCAAGCCGCGCGACACACCCTGTTGCGGATCACGCGGGTCACGCACGTTGGTGACCACGCAGCATCGTCCTGCCGGCGTGACGCCCAGCCATGTACCGCCGGCTTCAAGATCGCGCCCGCCGACGATCGGCAGATCGTTCCAGCGTGACAACGGGGCGCTGGGCCGCGCATGGAACTCATCGCGGTTGCCGGCGAGCAGCAGGCGCCAGCGCGGATGGGCTTGCCAGGCGAAGGCGATCAGGCACATGACGAACCTCTACCGGATGGCTCCCTCTCCCCGCCGGGAAGAGGGTTGGGGTGAGGGGCAAGGCTTGCCATGAAGCTCATAGAAGCAACGCTCTCCGATTGACCTGCACCGTAATTTTGCCCTTATCGCGAAGAGGGAACGTATCCCGCACGCTTGCGCACCGCATCGGCCCAGCGCGCCGCAACCCGCGGCGAGGTCATGCACACCGTGCTATCCGTCACCGTGGTCACCGCGCGCTCCAACAACTGGATATCGGCTTCATGCTGGCGCGCGACGTGTGGATCTTCAAAGAAGATCGCGCGCTGGCAGCGTCCTTCCAGCACCAGGTCGGCAATCTGCGCGTCGCCGCCCATCGGCCCGCTCTGGTAGCGCTCCACCCAGTTCTCGCCCTGCGGCCATCCGCGGCTCCATGCCAGCTCGTTCAACTGCTGGCCGGTGGTGCCCGTGGCGACGCGGCGCTTGAACCGCGCCAGCACATCGAAGTGATCGGATGCGTAGGCCATCATCTGCGGCTTCATCGCATCGTGCGCGATCAGCGCCAGCGTCTGGGTTTCCAGCGCGTGCAGATCATCGGCGCCAGCATTAGGCGCCAAGCCCGCCTGGATGCGCTCCATCTCGATCCAGTCGCGCGCCGACGCCACGGTGGAAATGAAAGGCTTCTGGTGAATCACGCACTGGCGCTTCAAGGCCACCGCTTCGGGAAAGATCGAGGACGGATCGACCGGATCGATCAGGTAGATCGCCCCATCCAGCGTGCGCTCCGGCGCGTGCATGCCCACCACCTCGGCCACCAGCTTCATAAGACCGCCTTCGCGCCCGTAGGGGTAGCGCAACAGGCCAGGGTAATCGGCGAGATAGCCCACCCGCTCGATCGCCGCATGCGTGCGCCCCACCGCGTGCAGGTGCAGGTTGAGCTCACGAATGCCCTGCTCGCACGCCCGCAGCCAACGGAACAGCGCCGCGTCGTCGTGATCGTGATGAAGCGCGTTGGCGGCGAGACCGAGACGCATGGATATTCCCCCTTTTCATAAATCAAGAAGCGGATAGCAGGTCTTAATCGGAAATGATGCATGGTTTCGGGGAGCATGGCGCGTGAAGCGCTGCTCGTAAATGATTTTCCAATGCGCCCAAAAAGCGAACGGCGCACCGGTCAGGACCGATGCGCCGTTGGTCTTGTCGCTTTTTTTGCTAGAACTTCAGCTTGACGCCCACGTTCCAGAAGCGTCCCACGATGCCCGACTGCGCCCAGGTCGGGTTGTAGTTGGCGCCGGCGCCGGCGTAGTCGGCCGGATCCAGCGGCGGCTTGCGGTCAAACGCATTCATGACGGACGCCATGACACTGATGTGATTGTTGATGTCGTAGCTGCCGGTCAGATCGAAGTCGACATACGAGCCGACGTGGCAACTCAGCGGCAGCACGTTGAGGCAGCTCTTGCCGGCGGTGTCTTCGGCATAGTTGTCCATGCCGCTGGTGCGGTAGAACGTGCCGGTAATGGTCAGCCGACCATATTGGAACGTATTGGCCCAGGATTCGCGGAAACGCGGCGTGCCCGCACCGGAGGACAGAATGTACGGGCCATGCGTACCCACGTATTGCTGCACGCTGCCGTCCGGCAGATACAGCTTCCAGGTGAAGATTTCCGTGCCGGTGAATTCGGAGGTGTAATGGAAATCGCCGAAGTCCCAGTGCCCCCGCAGATCGACGTCGACGCCGCTGGTCTTGAGCTTGTTGGCGTTGATGTATTCACCGATCACTTCCAACGGCCGTGGCTGCGCATTCGGGAAGGCCGGGTCCGGTAGATCCGGCACTACCACCACGCCTGGCGCCTGCGGCAGACCGGCGTAATAGTTGTTCAACGCCGAGCTCGTATCGGCCTGCGTGATGACGTTGTCCTTCTCGATGTGATAGTAGTCGATCGATGCGTTGAACCAGCTGATCGGTTGCACCACCACGCCGAAGGTGAAGTTCGTCGCCTTCTCAGGCTTGATCTTCGGATTGGCCAGCGCGTAGATCGATTGCGCGTACGGAATGGTCACGTACGCACTCGGACCGTTGGGGCCGGTATGCGCCGCGATAAACGAATCCGGGAAGCCCGACAGGCCACCGGCCGTGATGAAACCCTGGCTGGAGCTCGATCCGTTTTCCGCAAAGGCCGGCGCACGAAAACCCTTCGAATACGTGCCACGCACCGCGATCCAATCGAACGGCTTCCACTTGAAGCCCACTTTCGGCGAGAAGTTGTTGCCGAAATCCGAGTAATGGTCGAAGCGGCCGGAAGCATCCACTTCCAACGATTCGATCAACGGCATGTCGAATTCCACATAAGCGCCTACGACATTGCGCCGGCCCTTGGTTTGCGCATTGCCCAGGCCCTGGAATTCGAAATTCGGATTGAGCGTGGGATCATCATTCGCCTCGTGGCGAACCCCCGCGCCCAGCGCAAGGCCCATCGGACCACCCGGCAGATCCCACAGCGAACGGCTTACGTTGAAATCCAACGCATCCAGATCGGAAGTGGACGTCTTCGAGTAGCCAGGCGCAAGCGTGCTGCGGATGGCGGCGCTGTTGGCGGCGGGATTGACGAAATTGTAGGTGCCGTCCGTGACCGCCGTGATCAATGCCTGGTAATTGAGAAACCCGAACTGACTGGTGTGCAACCAATCGTGATTGATCGTTGCGGTGATGTCGTAATTCCAGTCGCTCCATGTGCCACTGACGCCACCAGTCAGGCGCAGATTGTGGTTGTCGTAATTGAAGCCGTTCGGAATATCGCCGAACGCATAGTTGATCAACGCATATTGTCCGGACGCCGCAAAGGGATTGTTCGGATTGAGCGAACCGTCCGGCAAGGTCGGCGGCAGTGCGATGCTGGTGGTGTTGTTGGGCGTACCGCTCTGGATTTGCGCCGGCGGACCCACCGTCCACGTCCTTGCTTCCATGTAACTGGTCGACAGAAACGCCTTGGTGGTGTCGTTGATCTTCACGGTGATCCGACCGTACAAGCCGCCCTGCTCCATCGCCGGCTGCACCTGGCCGTAATCGCCCACGAAGTTTTGCTGGCAATACACGCCATTGGCAGGATCGTTCACCAGCACGGTGTCACCGCCGCAACCACGCAGCGGCTGATAAAGCCCGGTCGCGGTGCCGGTCAATATGTTGCCGGGCGTTCCCAGCGTGCCCGGTGCCACGGCGCCATAAATGGAGCCGTTTCCCGGTGAAGAGCTATTGGCGTTGGCGCCGCCGAGAGAACTCAAGTCGCCCGTGTTGAAGGGAAACTTGCGCTGCCTGGCCCAGATCGGATTGTCTTTTTGATATTGCACGCTGAAGTAGGCGTTGTAGTGATCCGTATTCAGATCGCCGCCACCCATCAGCAACGAAGCCTTGCGCGACCATCCGCCGCCATGCTGCGAACTACCGACCTCGGCCGTGCCTTCGATACCTTTGAAGGTGGGCCGCAGGATGATGTTGACCACGCCGGCGATCGCGTCGGCGCCATACAAGGATGACGCACCGTCTTTCAGCACTTCGACGCGCTCCACCGCGGCCAGTGGAATGGTGTTGAGATCGACGAACGAACGCTCGCCGTCATCAGCGACCGGATAGTTCGCCACACGATGTCCATCGACCAGCACCAGCGTGGAGTTCACGGTCAGGCCACGCAATGCGACGCCCGACGCACCCGCCGCAAAGCCATTGGTAAATGCATTGGGAATGGTACCGCTGTTATCGGCCGACACCGAACGCACGACATCGGAAATGGTGGTGTAACCGCTGCGCGCAATGTCCTGCGCCGTAATCACCGTCACCGGCGACGGCGTTTCGGTATCCACGCGCGGCAATGCCGAACCGGTCACCGTGATCGTCTGCAATTGCTTGGCGTTCTGTGGTGCTGCTTGCTGCGCTGTTTGCTGATCCTGCGGGGCAGCCGTTTGTGCGAAAACCGCTCCGGCGGCAGGCGCCAGAAGCAAACCTGCAAGCGAGAGCGCAAGAGGATGACGTTTCATTTGGAACCCCTCCAAGATTTATTCGGTTATGTGGGTGTAACCGCTTGTGAGTTGTCCAATCGATCCGCTGGATAACAATGTAAAGGGAATCCCTCCAGATCCCGTGCGGCGGTCTACCACACACGAGCTTCGTGGACAAGCCTTTAACATCAGCAATGTATTGCGAGTGTGTAGAGAAACCACGCTGAATAGCTTCCGCAAATGTGCGCAGCTGCCGCGTTATTTCTGGGCTTAAACGATTACGGAAATCTAAATATGCCCGCATGAACTTGCGTATTCATCTGAATTTGACGCGCAGCGCGCATGTTCTACAGTCAGCTAACTTTTCGTCTTCGCAAAAATAACGGCGCGTCGAGAGCGACGCGCCGTTATCAACAGCAATCCACACATCGCGCAATGCATGACGCAATCGCATCATGCATCGCCAATTGCGGATCTTAGAACTTCACTTTCACGCCCAGATTGAAGAAGCGGCCCACAAGACCGGCCTGCGACCAGGTCGGGTTGTAGTTGAGGCCGCCACCGGCATAGTTCGACGGATCGAACGGAGGCTTGCGGTCGAATGCGTTCATGATCGAACCGGTCACGCTGATGTGATCATTGATCGCGTAGCTGCCCGTGAGATCGAAGTCGTAGAACGAACCGACACGGCAGCTCAGCGGGAAGTTGGCGCCGCTCGGCGTGGTGGACAAGCACGTGCCCGGACCAAATCCGACGTCTTCGGCGTAATCCCAGTAACCGCTGGTGAAGTACAGCGTGCCCGTGACCGTTAGCGGGCCATAGACCAAGGTGTTGGCCCACGAAGCGCGCGTGCGGGGCGTGCCTGCGCCGGACGATAGGTTATACGGACCCTGCGTACCGACGTAGCTTTGCGAGGTGCCATCGGCCAGCGTCACCTTCCACTGGAAGATCTGCGTGCCGGTCAGCTCACTGATGTAGTGCACGTTGTTGCTGAAGTCGAAGTGGGCCTGCAGGTCCAGGTCAACACCGGTGGTCTTCAACGAGTTCGCGTTGATGTATTCGCCAATGACTTCAGCCGGACGCGCTTGCGCGTTCGGATGCAGCGGATCGGGCAGGTCCGGGATCACGATAACGCCCGGTGCCTGCGGCGTGCCGGCGTAGTAATTCGCCAGCGCTGCCGAGGTATCGGCCTGCACGATGTTGTTGGTCTTCTTGATGTTGTAGTAGTCGAGCGAAGCATTCAGCCAACTGACCGGCTGCACCACCACGCCGAACGTGAAGCTGGTGGATTTTTCCGGCTTGATGTTCTTGTTGGCCAGCGTGTATTCCGACAGCGAGTACGGCAGGTTATAGGCGTTACCGGCACCACCGTGCTCGGCCTGGAAGGCCGGCGGCGGCGTGTAGGTCACGAAGCCCTGCGTCGAGCTCGAACCGTTTTCCGCAAACGACGGCGCACGGAAGCCCTTGGAGTACGTGCCACGGATCGCCACCCAGTCCAGCGGCTTCCACTTCAGGCCGATCTTGGGCGAGAAGTTGTTGCCGAAATCGGAGTAGTGGTCGAAGCGACCGGACACGTCGGCTTCCAGTTGTTCCAGCAGAGGCATGTCGACTTCGGCGAAGGCGCCGGTCACATCGCGGCTACCCTTGGTCTGCGCATTGCCCAAACCCTGGAATTCGAAATTCGGGTTCAGCGTCGGGTCGTTTTGCGCTTCGTGACGGAACTGGGCGCCCACGGCAAGGCCCATCGCGCCACCGGGGAGGTCCCACAGCGAACGGTTGGCCGACAGATCCAGCGTATCCATGTCGGACGTGGAAGTCTTGTTGTAGCCCGGCGCAATGGACTGGCGCACCGCCCCCGAGTTGGCCGACGGATTGGCAAAGTTGTAGCTGCCGTTGTTGAGCGCGGTGATCAGGCCCTGGTACGACAGATAGCCGTACTGCGTGGTGTTAAGCCAGTCATGGTTCAGCACCACCGCTGCGTCGTAGTTCCACTCGCCGACCGTACCGGACAGATCACCCACGATGCGGGTGTTCTTGTTGTCGTAGTTGAAACCGGAGGGAATGTCGCCAAAGCTGTAGCTGATCGGCACATCCACGCCAAACGGATTGGACGGATTGTTCCCCGGCAGCATGATGTTGTTGGTGTTGTTCGGCGTGCTCGACTGGATGGAGCGCGGCGCCGTGGGAGCCCAGGTCTTGGCCTCCATGTAGCTGGCCGACATGTACGCCTTGGTGGTGTCGTTGATCTTGACGGTGAAACGACCGTACAGACCACCCTGCTCCATCGCCGGCTGCACCTGGCTGTACAGATTGGCTTGGTCATAACGACAGTAGCTGCCGGTGGCATCCGTGATCATCGGACCGGTGGTGCAGGCTTGCAGAGGCTGCCACAGGCCTGTGTTCGGATTCTTGATCGCGCCATTGGGACCCGCTGCATGGCCCGCGGGGCCGAGCAAGCCCGGCCCGCCGAGTGCGCTCAGATCACCCGAATTGAACGGGTAATCACGCTGCTTGGCCATGATGGAGTTGTCTTTCTGATACTGCGCGCTGAAGTAGGCGTTGTAGTGGTCGGTATTGAGATCACCACCGCCGGCGAGGAATGTCGCCTTGCGCGTGAAACCGCCACCATGCTGCGAGGTGCCCACATCGGCGGTCGCTTCAATGCCATTGAAACCGGGCTTCAGAATGATGTTGACCACGCCGGCAATCGCGTCTGCGCCATAGATCGACGAGGCGCCGTCCTTCAGCACCTCGATGCGCTCAACGGCCGCGAGCGGAATGGTGTTGAGATCGACGAACGAGCGCTCGCCATCGTCAGCTACCGGGTAATTGGTGGCGCGATGACCATCGATCAGCACGAGCGTCGAGTTCACCGTGAGGCCGCGCAGCGCGACGCCCGACGAACCGGCAGCAAAGCCATTGCTAAAAGAATTCGGAATCGAACCGGAGTTGTCCGCCGAAATCGAGCGAACCACATCGGAAATCGTGGTGTAGCCGCTACGTGCAATCTGCTGCGCAGAAATCACCGTCACCGGCGAGGGGGTTTCCGTATCGACGCGCGGCAGCGCGGAGCCGGTCACCGTAATGGTCTGAAGTTGCTTGGCATTGCCCTGGCTCGGAGCAGCCTGGGATTGGTCCTGGGTGGCCGGGGCGCTTTGCGCGAAAGCGGTGCCGGCAATCGGAGCAAGCAGAAGGCCCGCCAGCGAGAGCGCAAGCTTATTACGAGTCATTTTTCATACCCTCCAAGGTACAGCGGATTGTGATTCGCCCAACTAGGGGATGTTGCAGGTAGGGGAAAGTTGGGCGTGTGGGGACACGGGGCCGAAGTCTTCCACACCCTTGCGCCATCAGACAAGTCCTTAACATCACGCAATATTTTGCGATGGCAGTGTTGAGCCGGCACTTGAAGTTGCAGCTGCTAACGCGTCAATTGACGGCAAAACGTTGCAATCGAATGCGCAAGTGCGCGTTACGTGATCATTGATGGGCTCGTACAACTCCGAGCCTGATCACGCCATTCTGTTAACACTTCCAAATATGCGACTGCGCGTGCAGGAGCGAAAGACAGCCATGCAAGAGCGAAATGCATCGCTGTATTTGCATGACTGCAGGCAAAAAGAAAACGGCGCATCGTTGCATCGATGCGCCGTTTCTTTTTTCACGACTACTGCATCGTCATCGCCGATGCAGCGTTACTGCTTTTACTCGAACGAGTACTTCGCACCCACCGTGAAGTACCGGCCGATCGCGCCGGTGGAGTCGAGTGGGTTGTAGTTCATGCCGCCGTACGTCGTCGGGTCCAGCGGAGCGATTTCGTCCGTCAGATTCTGGATCGAACCGAACACTTCGAAGTTGTTCGCGAAGTGATAGCGAGCTGAGAGATCCACCGTGGTGAACGACGGAATACGGCAATGCTCCGGTGCGTCCGTACCATCGGCAAACGCAGCGTTGCACGGAGCACCCGCGTACGGAACGTTCTTGAACGCGCTGCGGTAGTTCACCGTAGCGGCGAGCGAGAAATTGCTGATGTCCCAGTCAGCGGAGAGCTGCGCACGATGGCGTGGCGTGCCGATACAGTTGGTGGTATCGCAATTGCCGTGCGTGCCGGCGTACTGCACGGTACCGGTGGCGTCCTGGCGTGCATACGAGATCAGATGCGTAGCATTCAGATCGAAGTTCACTCGGCCGTACGTGCCCAGGTCGAAACGCTGCGTGAAGTCCAAATCCACGCCACGCACCGAAGTCGCTGCGGAGTTGATGTAGCTGCCTTCCGCCGCCAGCAGCGTGCCGCTGTTGGGGATGCCAGTCAGGTTGTTGTCCGAACGGATCACGTTGCCTGCTGCAATGGCGGAAGCGGCGGTGCTCTGGTTGATTTCATCGGTACGACGAATGCGCCAGTAGTCGACGGTCAACGAGGTATCCGCAGTCGGCGCCAGCACGATGCCGCCGGTGTAGCTGCGCGAACGCTCCGGCTTCAGATGCGCATTCGGGCCAGTGATGATGGCGATAGGCGCGTTGCAATCCGCCTGCGAAGCACCAAGAGCAGTCAGCGGGGCGCCGTTCGGGCAACGCACTGGATCGGGAGCATTGGTGAACGCGGCCAGGCGTCCACCGGTTTCAGCCGGATTCGGCGCGCGGAAACCGCCGGCAAACGTGCCACGCAGCGACAGCCATGGAAGTGGCGACCACTTGATGCCGAACTTCGGCGTGACCGCGGTGCTGCCGGATTTGTAGCTGTCCACGCGGCCCGCAGCCGAGACTTCCAACGTGCTCAGCAGCGGCGCATCCAATTCGAAATAGCCAGCTGCAACGGATTGCGAACCCTTGTAGGCCGAATAACCCAGGCCGATGATGTCACCCGTGTCGGTGTACGTGGTCGGCGTGAGTGACACGGCCGTGCGGCGATATTCGGTACCGAGCGCCAAGCCGAGCGGGCCGCCGGGCAGATCGAACAGCGTGCGCGTTACTTTGGCGTCGATCGAGTCGAGCACGCTGCTGGCGTTGGCGTGCAGCGTCGGCGAGATGTAGTTGTAGATGCCCGGGTTGTTGAGGCCCGAGTTCTCACCGATGCGCCAGTAGCCGAACGGGCTATTGGGATTGGTGAGTGCATCGCGCACCGCGCTGTAACGCAGATAGCCCCAGCGCGTGCTGGTGAGATCGGTGCCCGAATGCATGTACGCGGCATCGTAATCCCACGAACCGAAGGTGCCCTTCACGCCAACCAGGAAACGGTAGAAGTCGTTATCCGTACGCTGCACGCGCGGACCGACGTCCCACGCGGAGTAACGCAGACGCGCAGACTGGCCCTGGAAGGGGTTGTCTGGGTCGGTAGGCCCCAGCACCACGGCGCCAGTACCGCTGCTGGCATTGACCGGGCCACCCGGATAGCCCCAGGCGCCGGAAACGCCCGACGGCGTGGTCTGGAACTTGGAAACCTTGTTCGAGTAGCCGAATTCGCTATACACCTGCGTGTCGTCGGACACTTTGAAAGTGCCACGCACGAACAGATTGAGCGCGCGGTCGCTCGGGGTGATCCAGCGGAACTTCGCCGTATCCCACAAGCAACCGCCACCGCCGCCAGCCTGCGAGATGTTGGAGAACTGTCCGCAACCGGGTAGCGATTGATAGTGGTACTTACCGTCGACCCCCGGAATACCTACGGCGCCGGTCGGCGAGCTACCTGCCGACGCACCGCCACCGGTGATCGCGCCACCCAGGAACTGGCTGCCGGTCGCGCTGTAGCCCCACGGACGCAGATCGCCCGTGCCGATCCACTTGCGGTCGCTGCGGTCGGTGGCTTGGATCGCGTCGTCTTTGACGCCTTCCAGATTGAACAGAATGTTGTAGCGATCCTTGTTGAGGTCGCCCGTGCCCGCCGTCAGCGAGGCCTTGTAGCGATTGCCGTCACCGTTGCCGGAAACGCCGGTCGAGATCTTGGCGACTGCACCGTGGAAATCGCTCTTGAGGATGATGTTCACCACGCCGGCAATGGCGTCGGAACCGTAGATAGCGGACGCGCCATCCTTCAGCACTTCGATGCGCTCGACGGCTTCCATCGGGATGGTGCTGAGGTCGGTAAACACTTTCTGGCCGTCATCGGCCAGACCGAACGAGGCCATGCGGCGGCCGTTGAGCAGCACCAGCGTGGAGCCGGCGCCCAGGCCGCGCAGCGAAACGCCGGTGGCGCCGCTGGCAAAACCGTTACCGAAGGTGGACGGAATGGAGCCGGCGCCATCGACGGTAAGGCGCTGCAGGAAATCGGCAACCGTCGGCAGGCCGCTCGACTGCAGATCCTTGGCGGTAATCACCTGCACCGGCGAAGCGGTTTCCAGGTCGGTGCGCGGAATGCTGGAACCGGTCACTACGACCTTTTCCAGCGTCTTGGTGGATTGCGTCGCGTCTTGTGTCTGCGCGTTGGCAGCAAACGCGAAACTGGCGGAACCTGCGAACAGGGTCCACACAATAGCGTCGCGCAGCCGTGTCGTTCTCATTTGCATGAGTGAAATCTCCCTCTTGGTCAGCAGATGTGGGGAATGGGTAGGGTTCTGCTGGCTCCCCTGGCGCACGAACCTACGGCGTAAGAAGATGCGCTGTTCGGAATAGTAGCCACACTTCGCAAGAAGTTAACAGTACCGATTGGCCTCTAAAGACACATGCCAATGACTCCTGCCAGCCGGGAATGGCTACAACCCTTTGAATTTTCGAAAGAATTGAATGCAGCCAAAAGCCATGTGCGATCGCAGCATTTTGCGACGGCACCCTGGCGCTTCGGACAAGTCCAGAACTGATGACGTATTAATCCGAAGACGTTTCAGCCTCGGCAACGTGAAATAAGTCGGGGCGCCACAGCGCGGCCCGGCTATCCCGACGGCAGGGAATGTGCGGCGTGCATCGCGGGTGAGGATCGCCATCCCAGCGCAGCCGGCAGGACAATAAAAAAGGCGGCGCTTTAAAAGCGCCGCCCCTTTTAGAACATCCCGTTGCGCCGGACGCGTCAGCCCGCCGCCACCGCTTTTGCCAACGCACCCGCCAACATGCTCGCGATACTCCTGCCCGCTTCGCGCCCGTCATACACCGCCCGCACCACCAGGTCCGCGCCACGCACGTTGTCCCCACCGGCGAAAATCTTCGGATGGCTGGTCTGGTGCGGCAACCGGCCGTGCGCGCCGGTGATCACCTTGCCCGACGGCGCCAGTTCCACGCCGTGCGCATGCAGCCAGTTCGGCGGGCTGGGCAGGAAGCCGAACGACTGGATCACCACGTCTGCGGGAATGTCCGATTCGGTGCCGGGCACGTTCTGCGGACGCGGGCGTCCATCCCCGTTATCGACCAGCTGCGTTTCCACCACGCGCACGCCGCGCACGTGGCCCTTGCCGTTGTCCAGAATCGCCACCGGCTGGCGGTGGAACATGAAGGTGACGCCTTCCTCGCGGCTGTAGTTCACCTCGCGCGCGGAGCCGGGCATGCTCGCCTCGTCGCGGCGATACACGCAGGTGACGGATGCGGCGCCGAGACGGATCGCGGTGCGGTTGCAATCCATGCCGGTATCGCCGCCGCCGAGCACCACCACGTGCTTGCCGTGGAAGTCGAACATGGATGCGGGCTCATCGCGCAGCAGGCGTTCGGTATTGGCGATCAGGAACGGAAGCGCGTCGTGCACGCCCTGCAGTTCGCGTCCGGGCAATTGGCCGTCCACGAAGGTGTAGGCGCCGGTGCCGACGAAGATCGCGTCGTATTCTTCCAGCAGCGCGCCGAACTCCACGTCACGTCCCACCTCTTTACCGAGCAGGAAACGCACGCCCATGCCTTCGAGCACCTCGCGGCGCGTACGCACCACGCCCTTGTCGAGCTTGAACGGCGGAATGCCGAAGGTGAGCAGGCCGCCGATCTCGTGCTGGCGATCGTAGACGTCCGCGGCGATGCCTTCGCGGCGCAGGCGATCCGCGCAGGCAAGACCTGCAGGGCCAGCGCCGATGATCGCCACGCGGAAGCCGGTTTCGCGCACCTTGGAAAGATCCGGACGCCAGCCCTGGCGCAGCGCTTCGTCGGTCACCCAGCGTTCGATGCTGCCGATGGTGACCGCGCCGAACGCGGTCTGCTCCAGCGTGCACGCGCCTTCGCACAGGCGATCCTGCGGACACACGCGGCCGCAGATTTCGGGCAGCGGGTTGGTTTCGTGCATCAGCGTGGCCGCTTCCAGAATGCGGCCCTGCTGCACCAGCTTCAGCCAGTTCGGAATGTAGTTGTGCACCGGACAGGCATGCTCGCAATACGGATTGCCGCAATCGATGCAGCGCTCCGCCTGCGAAGCGGCCTGCGGCGAGGCGAAGTCGCCGCCGATTTCACCATAACCCAGCACGCGCACCGCCACCGGGACGGTGCGCGGCGGCTGTCGGGGCAGGTCGAGGAATTGGAACAGCTTCGCGCTCATGCCGCCCTCCGGAGTTCTTCAGCCAGCACGGCAAGGCTTGCGGCTTTGGGTTTCACCAGCCAGAACTTGTATTGCAGGCCGCGGAAGTCGCGCAGAATCTGCCGACCCCATTCGCTGCCGGTCAATTCAACATGGCGGGTGACCAATTTCCGCAGGTGCTGCATGTAGTTTTCCATCCCCTCGGGTGAGATACGCAGGATGTCGACCAGCTCGTGGTTGTAGCAGTCGACGAAATCGCGCTCGATATCGAGCACATAGGCAAAGCCGCCGGTCATGCCGGCGCCGAAGTTGAGGCCGACCTTGCCGAGCACGGCGACCACGCCGCCGGTCATGTATTCGCAGCAGTGATCGCCGGCGCCTTCCACCACGGCGATCGCGCCGGAGTTGCGTACGGCGAAACGCTCGCCCGCGCGGCCCGCGGCGTACAGCTCGCCATCGGTGGCGCCGTACAGGCAGGTGTTGCCGATGATCGACGCATCCTGGCTGGCATACGGCGCATCCGCCGGCGGACGCACCACGATGCGGCCACCGGCCATGCCCTTGCCGACGCCGTCGTTGGCTTCGCCGACCAGTTCGATATGCACGCCGCCGGCGTTCCACGCGCCGAGGCTCTGGCCGGCCGCACCTTCGAGCTTCAGCTCGATCGGGGTTGCATCCATGCCGTGGTCGCCATGACGACGCGCAACATCGCCGGACAAACGTGCACCGATCGCACGATCGGTGTTCTCGATGCGATAGGCGAACGTGCCGCCCGTCTTGTTTGCCACGGCGGCGGCCGTATCGACGGCGATGCGTGAGGCGAGTTCGGCGTCATCGCGCATCGGATTGCGCGGCAAGCTGCAGGCGAATTCGCTGCGCGCGCTCAGACCCGTGCCATCGATCAGCGGCGTGAGGTCGAGCTTGTGCTGCACTGGCGTCACGCCTTCGAGCTGTTCGAGCAGATCAGTGCGGCCCACGATCTCGCCCAGCGAATGCACGCCAAGCCGCGCCAGATGCGCACGCACGTCCTGCGCGATAAAGGTGAAGTAGTTCATCACCATTTCGGGCAGGCCGATGAAGTGGTCCTTGCGCAGCACCGGATGCTGCGTGGCCACGCCGGTGGCGCAATTGTTCAAGTGGCAGATGCGCAGGTACTTGCAGCCCAACGCCACCATCGGGCCGGTGCCGAAGCCGAAGCTTTCCGCGCCGAGCAGTGCCGCTTTGATCACATCCAGGCCGGTCTTCAGGCCGCCATCGGTCTGCAGGCGCACGCGACCGCGCAGATCGTTGCGGCGCAGGGTCTGCTGCGTTTCGGCCAGGCCGAGTTCCCATGGCGTGCCGGCATATTTGATCGACGTGAGCGGGCTCGCGCCGGTACCGCCGTCGTGACCGCTGACGGTTATCAGGTCCGCACCGGCTTTCACCACGCCGGCGGCGACCGTACCGACGCCAGCATGCGAAACGAGCTTCACCGAGATCAAGGCGTCGGGATTCACTTCCTTCAAGTCGTGAATCAATTCGGCAAGATCTTCGATGGAATAGATATCGTGATGCGGCGGCGGCGAGATCAGGCCGATGCCGGGCTTGGCGTAACGCAGGCGCGCAATGGTGGCGTCCACCTTGTGGCCGGGCAGCTGGCCGCCTTCGCCGGGCTTGGCGCCCTGCGCGATCTTGATCTGCAGCACTTCGGCGTTCACCAGGTAGGCCGGCGTGACGCCGAAGCGGCCGGAAGCCACCTGCTTGATCTTCGACGCCTTCTCGGTGCCGTAGCGCGCGGGGTCTTCACCGCCTTCGCCGGAATTGCTGCGCGCGCCGAGACGGTTCATCGCGATCGCCAGCGCTTCATGGGCTTCGGGCGATAACGCGCCCAGCGACATGCCGGCCGAGTCGAAGCGCTTCAGGATCGCATCGACCGGTTCCACTTCTTCCAGCGGAATCGGTTCAGCGGCAGGCTTCAAGCCAAGCAGGTCGCGCAGCGCGGAGGGCGGACGACGGTCGACGTAATCGGCGTATTCGCGATAGTCGCGCGGATTGCCGGTACGCACCGCTTTTTGCAGCGTGCCGATCACGTCCGGGTTGTACATGTGGTACTCGCCGCCGTGCACATACTTGTACAGGCCGCCGGCGCGCAGCGACTGCGCCTGGTTCCAGGCTTCCGCCGCCAGCAGAAGTTGCTCGTGCTCCAGATCGGCGAAGCTGGCGCCGCCGATGCGCGAAGGCGTACCCGGGAAGCACAGCTCCACCACTTCCGGTGCGAGACCGACGATTTCGAACAGCTGCGCACCGCGATAACCGGCCACAGTGGAGATGCCCATCTTCGACAGGATCTTCAAGAGGCCCTTGCGAATGCCGCGACGGTAGCTGCGGCCGATTTCCGCGCGATCGCCTTCGATATGTCCTTCGCGACCGAGCTCGAACAGGCTCTGGTAGGCCAGCCACGGATAGATCGCGGTGGCGCCGTAACCGATCAGGCAGGCGAACTGGTGCGGATCGCGCGGCGTGGCGGTCTCCACAATGATGTTGCAATGGCAGCGCAGGCCTTCCTCGATCAAGTGCGCGTGCACCGCGCCGGTCGCCAGCAGCGAATGGATCGGCAGCAGATCGCGCTGCGGATAACGGTCGCTCAGGAACACCAGCGCGCAGCCCTCACGCACCGTCTGCGCCACTTCACGGCACAAGCGGCGCAGCGCGGCTTCCAGCCCTTCTTCCGGCGCGTACATCAGATCGAAGCGCGGCGCGTTGGCGTACTGCGGCATCGCCAGCAGCTGGCGCAGCTTGCGCTGCGAGAGCACCGGCGAGTTGATCAGGATCTGCTTGGCGTTCTCGGGCTTGAGATCGAATACGTTGCCTTCCGGCCCGATCTGCGTCACCAGCGACATCACCAGCTTTTCGCGCAGCGGATCGATCGGCGGATTGGTCACCTGTGCGAACGCCTGGCGGAACCGATCGAACAGCGGACGCACCTGGCGCGACATCGCCGCGACCGGCGTGTCGTCGCCCATCGAGCCGGTGGCTTCGGCTTCCAGTTCGGCGATCACCTTCAGCACGGTTTCGCGCTCTTCGCGCGACAGGCCGTAGAGCTTCTGGTAGCAGCGCAGTTCATCCGCTGGCAGCGGCTCGGCCGCCAGCGACGGATCGATCAGGTCGGATTCGAGGTAACTCACGCCCGCGCGCAGCCAATCGCGATACGGCGCGCGCTTGCGGTTGATGTCGTCGATGTCGGCGTCGCGCAGCAGGCGGTGCGCCTTGAAGTCCACCGCGATCATTTCGCCCGGTGCAAGACGGCCCTTGGCGATCACGCGCGCGCTGGGCACATCCCACAAACCTGCTTCGGAGGCGACGATCACGTGGTTGTCGTCGGACAGCGCCCAGCGTGCGGGGCGCAAACCGTTGCGGTCGAGCGTACACACCGCGTAGCGGCCATCGCACATCACCAGGCCGGCGGGACCATCCCACGGCTCGCTGTGCAGCGCGTAGTACTCGTAGAACGCGGCGAGGTCCTCGTCGATGCCTTCGCGCGCGGCGAATGCCGGCGGCACCAGCACGCGCATCGCGGCGAGCATGTCCAGGCCGCCGGCCAGCAGGAGTTCCAGCGCGTTGTCGAGGCTTTCCGAATCCGAACCGCTCTGGCGCACGAACGGGCCTATGTCCGAGAGATCCACCAATGGCGAACGCCATACATGCGCGCGCGTCTGCATCCAGCGGCGATTGGCGCGGATGGTGTTGATCTCGCCGTTGTGCGCCAGCAGGCGGAACGGCTGCGCCAGTCGCCATTGCGGCGTGGTGTTGGTGGAGAAGCGCTGATGGAACACCACCGCGTCGGCGGCCAGCGCCGGGTGGCGCAGATCATCGAACACGTCGCGCAGGCGCCCCGGTGCGGCCATCGCCTTGTAGCCGATCACCTGGGCGGAGAGCGACACCACATAGAACTGCGGATCATCGGCCAGCGCGTGCTCGGCGCGACGCCGTGCACGGAACAGCGCGCGCTCGAAGCCGGCGTCGTCCATGTCGTCCGCGGCGTTGATGAAAATCTGCCGCACCACCGGCATCGCCGCTGCGGACAGCGGGCCGCAGGCATCCGCGTTCACCGCCACGTCGCGCCAGCCTGCCACGCGCAGGCGTTCTTCCGCCGCGAAACGCTGCAGCGTCTTGGCCGCTTCGCTGTCGGCCGATTCGAGGAACACCAGGCCGGCGGCAAAACGCTCACCCAGCGGGATGCCTGCCTGCACCGCCATCGCGCGCAGCCAGGACTGCGGATGATGGATCAGCACGCCGCAACCGTCGCCGGTGACGCCGTCGGCGTTCACACCGCCGCGGTGGGAAAGTTTGGCGAGCGCCGCGAAAGCCGTGTCGACCACCCATTTGCTGGCACGGCCATCGATCTGGGCCACCAGACCAAAGCCGCAACTATCGTGTTCAAAACTGGGGTCGTACAACCGCGGTGCCACCAACATGATTTCAAATCCCCTTTTCTTTACTCCGGGTTCGAAGGCGCAAAAAGCCTGCCGCCCAGGAGGCGGCAAGCTGCATGCGAACAAGGCTTGCAACCCGACTTTAAGCACAACTTGTGCGTCGCGTCAAAGCCGGCTAGACGTCCAAATGAAAAACGGTTGTTAGGCGTACCAGCGCGCGCTAACAGACCAGTGCTGCGACAGTGTCCTCCAAAGCGCTCTGGGGCGCCATTTGCGGTGTCTCGCGGGAACAGGCCAGCTCAGACATAATCCGCGGCATGCCGACATCCTCTCATGCTCTTCGCCCGCTCCTTTTTACCTTCTTTTTCGTTGCGATCGCCCTTTCTGCTAGCTTTCCCGCTCTTGCTGGCGCCGCGCAGGACAACAAGGCCGAAGCCGAACAGGCCCAGGCCAAGCAGCAACTGACTGACCTGCGCGCCAGGATGCAGGCGCTGGCCAAGGAGCAGGCCGATACCGCCGCCAAGCGCGACAACGTGAACGCCGAACTGGCCAAGCAATCGGATGCGGTGGCCGCGGCCGCCAAGGCGGTGCGCGATACCGATGCGCAGATCGCCGCCAAGCAGCAGCAGCTCGATCAGTTGCAAACGCAACGATCGGCGCTCAACCAGAACCTCAATGGCCAGCGCGCCGCGATCGCCGATCTGCTGCGCGCCACCTACGCCGTCGGCCACGGTTCGGACTTGCGCCTGCTGCTGGGCGACGAGGACATCGCGCGCATCGCCCGCTCGCTGGAGTATTCCAAATACTTCCAGCAGGACCGGCTGCAGAAAGTGCAGCAATTGATGACCGAACTGACCAGGCTGCAGGATCTGGAAACCCAGATCACCGCCGAACAACAGGCGCTGGAAGCCACCCGCGCGCAGCGCCAGCAGCAGGCCGCGGCCCTGCAGCAGCAGCGCAAGCAACAGCAGCAGGTCGCCAGCCAGATCGATGCGCAATACAAGAACCAGGCGCAGAAGCTGGCGTCGCTGAAGCAGAACGAGCAATCCCTCAACGACCTCTTGTCGAAACTGCAGAAGGCGATCGACGACGCAGCCCGCGAAGCGGCGCGCAAGGCGCGCAGCAACCCCACCGTGCCGAATGGCGAAACCGGCAGGGCCATGGCCAACATCCGCGGCAACCTGCCGTGGCCGGCGCCGGGGCCGGTGCACACCTTCGGCAACGGCGTGCTGATCGGCGCACCGCGCGGCGCGGACGTGAAGGCGGTGGCGCGCGGGCGGGTGGTGTATGCGCACTTCATGCGCGGCTACGGCCAGCTGATCATCCTCAGCCACGGCAACGGCTGGCTGAGCATGTATGGCAACAACGAAACGCTGCTGCACGGCGTGGGTGACGACGTGGCCGCCGGCGAAGCGGTCGGCACCGCCATGCTCAGCACCGGCGACAACACCGGGGTGTATTTCGAGCTGCGCCAGAACGGCAAGCCGGTGGACCCACGCACCTGGCTGAGCCAGAAGCGTTGATCCGGCGCCTTCCACTCCGTCCTTTGCACGCCGAGGACGGAGCTGCGCGCGCGATCGAGATCAACACTTCGGCTACCCGCTTCGGCGTATGCTTTGCCATGAATTTAGACGACCCTGAGCGGTCTCAACGAGGTCGTCACCTCATTTCCTGTGGAGTTTTGCCCCATGCGTTTCCCCCGCTCCTGCCTGATCGCCCTGTTGCTGGCGACGCCCCCGCTGTACGCGCAGGCGGCGCCTGATGCGGCCGCGCCCGCCGCCAGCGACGCCGCTCCGGCCAAAGCAAGCAGCAGCGCCGCGCCGTCGGACCAGGTGAGCATGGACGACGTGCGCAATTTCGCGCACGTCTACCAGATCATCCGCCAGGCCTATGTCGAGAAGGTCGACAACAAGACCCTGATGAACGATGCCATCAAGGGCATGCTCGCCGGCCTCGATCCGCACAGCGCCTATCTGGACAAGGAAGGGCTGCAGGAGCTCAACGAGGACACCACCGGCCAGTACGGCGGCCTGGGCATCGAGGTGATGCAGGACAACGGCATGCTGAAGATCGTCTCGCCGATCGACGACACGCCGGCCTCGCGCGCCGGCATCAAGCCGGGCGACGTGATCACCTCGGTCAATGGCAAGGTGATCACGCCGGACAACATCGACAGCATGTTCGACGCCCTGCGCGGCGATCCGGGCAGCAAGATCACGCTGGGCATCCTGCACGAGAAGGCCGACCAGCCGGTCAGCATGACGCTCACCCGCGAACGCATCTCCATGACCAGCGTGAAGGTGCGCGAGCTGGAACCCGGCTACGCATACATCCGCATCAGCCAGTTCCAGGATGACACCGCCAGCGATCTGGAGAAGAAACTCGGTGGGTTGCTGCAGAAGAACGGCGCGCAAAAAGGCGCGATCCTGGACCTGCGCTCCAACCCCGGCGGCCTGCTGACGGCGGCGGTGTCGGTCAGCGACGACTTCCTCGACTCGGGCACCATCGTCACCACGCGCGGGCGCCTGCCCGATTCCAACCTCAGCTTCACCGCGCACTCGGGCGATCTCCTGAACGGCGCGCCGATGGTGCTGCTGGCCGACAACGGCACCGCTTCGGCGGCGGAAATCGTGGCCGGCGCACTCAAGGACAACCACCGCGCCTTGATCGTCGGCCGCCGCACGTTCGGCAAGGGCGTGGTGCAGACCGTGCTGCCGCTCGATGCCGATCACGCGGTGAAGCTCACCACCGCGCGCTACTACACGCCCAAGGGCACCTCGATCCAGGCCGAAGGCATCAAGCCGGACATTCCGCTGGCCGACCTCACCGTCGCCAAGGTGGACGACACGCAGAACCCGATCAGCTCCGAAGCCGACCTGCCGCATCACCTGGCCAATGAAGTCGCGACCAATGGCGACGGCATCAACAACGACGGCAGCGCGGAGAACGCCAAGCTGGCGACCAGCGATTATGCGTTGTCGCAGGCGTTGAACATCTTGAAGGGGCTGGCGTTGCGCCACGATCCCGGCGTCCCGGGCAGCGCCGCGAAATAAGGCAGCTCTCGCAGGCTGGGGTGAGCGCCAGCGAACCCCAACGTCGCCATGTCACATATCTCGTGGTGGGGTTCGCTGACGCTCACCCCAACCTGCCGATGCCCGGCATCAGAAGTCGAACGGCTTCTCCACCGTCAGGTACAGGCCGCGCCGCGGCGCATACTGCGGCGCGCCCACGCCCACGCCGGTACCGCTGCGCATGCGGTACGAACGGTCCAGCGCATTGATCAGCGCCAGCTGCGTATGCACCTTGCCGACGCTGTCGAAATTGAAGTCGTGCGATACGTTGAGGTTGAGCTGGAAGTAGTACGGCAGCGAGCGACCATTGGGTACGTTGCCGTCCTGGCGCAGGCCGCTGCCGAACAGGTAATCGGCCCCTACCTTGGTGCCGTCGTCGAATGCATAGGTCACGCCGCCGGATGAAGCCAGCTTCTGGTCATGGTCCAGGTGAATCCAGTTGTCGGCGATATAGGCCAGCTCGTCCGTGCCGAAGTTGTACTGGCTGGTGATCACGTCCTTGCCCATCGCGCGGCTGTAGGCGGCGTTGAAGTACGCCGAAACCGGGCCATGGTTGTACGACACGGTCAATTCGGTGCCGCGCACGCGGCCGTACTTGTAGTTGAAGGTGGAGTACACCAGCGCGGCGCCGAACTGGCCTTCGTCCTGCAGGCGCTGCACCTTGCGGTAGTAGGCATCCAGGCCCACCGTCCAGTCCGAGCCGATGTTCTGCTGCACACCCAGGTCGAAGTAGTTGGAGCGCTCGGTCAACGGCGTGTTGTTGCCGTAGTTCTTCACCGCATTGGTGGTGTTGGCGAATGCGGCGATGTTCTGGTCGGAAATCAGCTCGGTCTGCGGCGGCGTGAAGTAGCGCGAATAGCCGGCGTGCACGGTGGTGCTGTCGGTGGCCTGCCAGACCACGCCCAGGCGCGGGCTCAGCTGGCTTTCCTCGCGGAACGCGGTGTAGCGGTCGCCGCGCACGCCGTAGTTGATCGTCCATGCATCGCTGATGTCCCACTCGTCCTGCAGATAGAACGCCGCCGTCTTGGCGAGAATGCGGTCACCGGTGAAGATGTTGAACGGCACCGTGCTGGCCTGGCTGCCATCCGGATTGGCCGGAAACACCAGCGAGTTGGTGTTGGTGGCGGCGCGGTCGAATTCGTAATACACGCCATAGCGCAAGGTGTGGTTGCCCGCCCACGGCGTGGCGAAATCGGCCTGCAAGGTGGACGCGCGATCGGTCTGGTTGATCTGGCCGGCCACGCCGTTGAACATCAGGTCGCCGATGTCATCGGGCAAATACTTCAGGCCGCTGTAACGCTGGCCCACCGATACCTGATAGGCCGTATCGCCGAGCTTGCCCTGCAGCGCCAGCATGCCGAAACGGGTCTTTTCGTTCTGACGCTCATTCAAAAGGGTGGAATCGAAATCGGTCTGGTCCAGATAGCCCCATTGCGGCGCCTGGCCCGGGTTGTTCGGGATATGGAAGCGATTGTTGGTGACGCCGAACAAGAAGCTCAGGCGCATGTCGCTGTTGATCAGATAGGTGATGTCGCCGAAGCCTTTCACCTGGTTGGTGTGATCGTGGATCGGGTCGCGGCTGCGCGTCGGGTTTTCGATGCCGACATTGTTTTCCAGGTAGTTGCCGGTGAAGAAGTAGCTCCAGTTGCCGCTGTGTCCCCACAACGAGGCATACGGATTGAGCGTGCCGAACGAGCCGCCGGTAATGCCCACCACGCCGCCATTGCCCATGTCGACGGGATTCTTGGTGGTGATATCCACCACCGCCGCGGTGCGTTCGCCGTATTGCGCCGGCAGCGCGCCGTCGAGCAGCTTCACGTTCTGGATCATGCGCGCATCCAGCGTCTGCCCGAAACCGGAAATCGACTCGGGCAGCATGACGCCGTTGATGCGGTATTGCAGATTGGCGTGGTCGCCGCGCACGTGCAGCTGTCCGTAGGAATCCTGTACTACGCCCGGCGCCTGCAGCAGCACCTGGTTGAGCGGCGTGGACGCGCCCAGCGGCAGCGCCTGGATATCCTGCGCGCTCAGCACGTACTGGCTGCTGCCCGTATCCGGCGAAAGATTGTTGCGCGCTACGTCCAGGGCAGCCGACACGTTCACTGCGCCTAGCTGCTTGGCGTTGGTGGCGCGACGGTTGCGCGAGCCCTGATTGGCGCCTTGCGCATCATCGCTGGCCGGCGGCTGCGCGGTGACATTCGGCGCAGCAGGCGTCGGATCGACGCTGGGCGCGGCCATCGCGGCGACGGCATACAGCGCAAGGCTGAGGCCAAGAGCAAGCGGAGACATTTTCATGCACGGACATCCGGGCGGAAGGGTGGATGGGGACGGATTGCAATGTTATAACATTTCCAACCTGGCCCCGTGACCCTCCCAGAAGTCATGTCCTTAGATCCGGCCAGTTCATGCCGCTCTCATCAGCCGTCCACAGGAGCGGACTATGATCGGCCGATATGTTGTTTCCCTACGGAGCACGGCATGACCGAGCCCAACGATCTGCAAGCCGCCACGCCCAACCTTCCGGCCGTGTTGACGCACGACGAAGCGGGCAACCGGGTGACCCGCGCCATCCTGGATTTCGTCAGCCAGATTCCCGACAGCAAGGTGCACAGCCAGCACGATCCGAAGGCCGAAGCACGCCGGCTGGCCAATCGCGCCGCGCAGCGCGCGGCGGTCACCGCCGGCACGCTGGCGTTGCCGCCCGGCCCCCTCGGCTGGCTCACCATCCTGCCGGAGCTGATTTCGATCTGGAAAATCCAGGCGCAGCTGGTCAGCGATATCGCCGCCGCCTACGGCAAGCACGCCGAGCTGGGCCGCGAGCAGATGCTGTGGTGCCTGTTCCGGCACACCTCCGCGCAAGCCTTCCGCGATCTGGTGGTGCGCCTGGGCGACCGCCTGATCTTCCGCCGCGTGTCCTACGGCGTGATCGAACGTGTCGCCAAGCAGATCGGCGTAAAGGTGACCCAGCGCGCGCTGGGCGAAGGCCTGTCGCGCTGGATGCCGGTGATCGGCGCGATCGGCGTGGGCGGCTACGCGTACTACGACACGCGCCAGGTCGCGGCGACCGCCATCGCGATGCTGGAAAGCGAGATCAGCACCGACGAACCCGTGACGCAGGAAGTGCAGGCGACCCAGCTGCATTAGCCACGTAGGCTGGGATGGCAATCCCGGCATCGTCATTGAAAATGGCTGGAATGATCGTTCCAGCCTATGCATTCATGCCCAGCGAAGCACGATTGCGCACGACAGCAGGAGCTGCCTATGGATTCGCCCACATCGCGCCCCGTCGCACTGATTACCGGCGGCGCCAAGCGCGTAGGCGCGGTGATCGCGCGCAGCTTGCATGCCGCCGGCTACGAGCTTGCGCTGCATTGCCGCCATTCGAGAGCGGAGGCCGATGCGCTCGCCGCCGAACTGTCGGCGCAACGCGCGCATAGCACACTCGTCGTGCAAGCAGACCTTGCCGATGTGTCCGCACTGCCGCAGTTGATCGATACCGCCGTTGCGCATTTCGGCCGGCTTGACGCGCTGGTCAACAACGCCTCCGCGTTCTATCCCACGCCGCTCGACACCGCCACGCCCACGCAATGGAACGACTTGTTCGCCTCCAACGCGCAAGCGCCTTTCTTTCTTGCCCAAGCCGCCTTGCCGGCACTGCGCCAAGCCCGCGGCGCGATCGTGAACCTGGTCGACGTCTACGCCGAACGCGCCTTGGCGCAGCATCCCATCTACGTGATGGCCAAAGCCGCGCTGGCGGCAATGACGCGTTGCCTTGCGCTCGATCTTGGCCCCGATATCCGCGTCAACGGCGTCGCGCCCGGCGCGGTGATGTGGCCCAGCGACGGCAAGCCGTACAGCGATCAGGAAGCAATGCTGGCACGCACGCCATTGCAGCGTGCCGGCGCGCCGGAAGATGTGGCCAGTGCGGTGCTATGGCTGCTGCGCGATGCGCCGTTCGTCACCGGCCAGATCATTCGCGTCGACGGCGGGCGCAGCGTGTCGATCTAGATGTGTTCGACGGTAAGCGGTTCGCTCTCCACCGGAAACGCCGCCCACAGTTCGGCCATGCTGCGTCCGCTCACCGGGTGGCGCAGGTCCGGTGCGATATCGGCGATCGGCTTGAGCACGAACGCATGCTTCAATTCCTTGCGCGGAATATCGAGGTGGCCCGGTCCCTGCGCGACGAGGTCGTCATACAGCACGATGTCCACGTCCAGCGTGCGATCGGCGTAACGCGGCACGTCGCGGCGGCGGCCGTGGCGATCTTCCAGCGCATGCAGCCAGTCGTTGAGGGCGTTCGGCGTGAGGTCCGTATCCAGGCCGACGGCAAGATTGATGAAGTCGGCGCCGTCGAAACCCACCGCCGCGCTGCGATACGCCGGCGATACGTCGATGTCGCCAAAGCGCGCGCGCAATTCATCCAGCGCGGCGCGCAGGTAGCGATGCGGTTCCTGGCTGGAACCCAGGCTCAAGTAGACGCGCGCCATCTCAGTCCGGCCGCTTGCCGCGTTCGATGCGCACGCCCACCGCTTTCGCACCGCGCACCGCGCCAGGCTTGGACAATTTCAGCCGCACCCAGGCCACGCCGAATTCCTCGCGGATGATCGCCGCGCAACGCTCGGCCAGCGTCTCCACCAGGCCGAATTTCGATTCGCTTACGTAGGCGATCAGTCGCTTGGATACGTCCTTGTAATTGAGCGTATCGGCGATGGCGTCGCTGGCGGCGGGCACGGTGTTGTCGAACGCCATCTCGATGTCGAACGACAAGGTCTGGCGCACGCGGCGCTCCCAGTCGTAGATACCGATGACGGTGTCGATGCGCAGGTCTTCGATGAAAACGATATCCATTTTTTTTGGCGGGACTCGGGACTCGGGACTCGGGACTCGGGACTCGGGACTCGGGACTCGGGACTCGGGAAGAGGCTAAGGGGCTGGTACTGCAGCGCAAAGCTGATGGTGATTGCAAGAAAATATAACGACGCTTCGAAGTCCCGCTCTACACGAGTCCCGAGTCCCGAGCCCCGAGTCCCGTTAACGTCTCCAGCCCCCAGCGCGGAAACACCTGCACGGACTGATCCTGATGCTGGCCATGCGCCAGCCGGATCGCACCGGCCAGCGCGATCATCGCGCCGTTGTCGGTACAGAACTGCAGGCGCGGGAAATACGTCTTGAAACCGTCCTTGGCGCCGGCGGCGGCCAGCTCTTCGCGCAGGCGGCGATTGGCGCCGACGCCGCCGGCGATCACCAGCCGGTGCGTGCCCGTCTCGGCAAGGGCGCGGCGGCATTTGATCAGCAGCGTATCGACGATCGCCTCTTCGAACGCGCGCGCGATATCGGCGCGGGTCTGTTCGCTCTGGTCGGATTGCTGCCAGGCGAGCAGCACCTGCGTCTTCAGGCCGGAGAAACTGAAATCGAGGCCGGGGCGATCCGTCATTGGCCGCGAAAAGCGGAAAACGCCAGGCCGGCCTTGGCCGGCCAGGGCCGCCAGCGCCGGGCCGCCCGGATATGGCAGCCCCATCAGCTTGGCGGTCTTGTCGAAGGCTTCGCCGGCGGCGTCGTCCAGGGTGTCGCCGAGGATGCGGTAACGGCCGACCGCCTCCACTTCCACCAGCATGGAATGGCCGCCGGACACCAGCAGGGCCACGAAGGGCGGCGCGGGCGGGTCGTCCTCCAGCAAGGGCGCGAGCAGATGCCCTTCCATATGATGGACGCCGATCGCCGGCACGCCCAGCGCCCAGGCCATCGCCCGGCCGGTGGCCGCGCCCACCAGCAGCGCGCCGACCAGGCCGGGGCCGGCGGTATAGGCCACGCCGCCGAGGTCCGCGGGTGTCAATCCCGCGTCTTTCAGCGCCTCGCGCACCAGCGGCAGCAGTTTGCGCACGTGGTCGCGGCTGGCCAGCTCCGGCACCACGCCGCCATAATCGGCATGCAGCTTCACCTGGGTGTAAAGGGTGTGCGCCAGCAGCCCGCGGCCCGGCGCATCCGGCTCCCAGCGCAGCAGGGCGACGCCGGTTTCATCGCAGGAGGTCTCGATGCCTAGGATGGGGCGGTACATGGGATCGGGGCGGGAAGTGGCGGGAGGGGAACCGTAGATCGGCAATGGATGGCAGGAATCGTAAATCGGCAACGGATGGCAGGAATCGTAAATCGGCAATCGTAAATCGAAAGAGCGGCCACCGCGCAATTCCCCGATTCCCGATTCCCGATTCCCGATTCCCGAGTCCCGATTCCCGAGTCCCGATTCCCGAGTCCCGATTCCCGCCCCCGATTCCCGAGCACTTTGAATTTTTCACCGCGACCGGCGTATACTTGGCGGCTCACCGTATTTTTCGACCCAGTCACCATCCCGGAGTTTCCATGCCGAGCGTAAAAGTCCGCGAGAACGAGCCGTTCGAACTCGCCCTGCGCCGCTTCAAGCGCACCTGCGAAAAGGCCGGCATCCTCGCCGAGACCCGCAAGCGCGAGTTCTACGAAAAGCCGACCCAGGAGCGCAAGCGCAAGCGCGCTGCCGCCGTCAAGCGCCACCTGCGCCGCCTCTCGCGCGACGTTTCGCGCAAGACCCGCCTGTACTGAGCCCTTCCCGCTTCGGCGGGTTCGAGTGTCCCTGGCGTTTCGCCGCACTCGTTCAGCTCCGCAGCCGGCGCGTCCATTCGCAGCCGCTGCCTGCAAGGCACTTGCACTGGCCGACGTTGCCCCGCAACGTCGGCTTTGTGCTTTCCGAAGGAGTCATCGGAGCATCCCTATGTCGCTGAAACAGCAACTTACCGAAGACATGAAAACCGCCATGCGTGGCGGCGACAAGCCGCGCCTGGGCGTGATCCGCCTGATCCTGGCCGCTGTCAAGCAGCGCGAAGTGGACGAACGGATCGAGCTGGACGACACCCAGACCATCGCGGTGCTGGAGAAGATGGTCAAGCAGCGCAAGGATTCGGTCAGCCAGTACGTCGCCGCCGGCCGCGAGGATCTGGCCGACGTGGAACGCGCCGAAATGACGGTGATCGAAGCCTACCTTCCGGCCAAGCTCGGCGAGGCGGAAATCGATGGGCTGATCGAGGCGGCCATTGCCGAAACCGGCGCCAGCAGCGCGCGTGACATGGGCAAGGTGGTGGCGGCGGTGAAAGCCAAGGCCGCCGGCCGCGCCGACATGGGCCTGGTGTCGGGCCGCATCAAGCAGCGTTTGAACGGCTGACGCCGCCGATCGCCGCCTTCTGCGCGCAAGGCGGCACATCACATGATGAACAACGCCACGCTTCCACGGCGTGGCGTTCACGCGTTGCGCGTTTAGATGTGCCCCAACGCAACAGGCAAGCGGGAGATCGACGCATGCTCAAGTGGGCCATCATCTTCGCGATCATTTCTCTTATCGCCGGCTGGCTGGGGTTCGGCACGCTTTCCGGCGTCGCCGCCGGCATCGCCAAAGTGCTGTTCGCGATCTTCGTCATCATCTTCCTGATCGCCCTGCTGGCGGTCATTGGCGTCATCCATATGGCTTAGGGCGATGTTGGCTCCGTGGCGTCCGGCTAGACTAGCCGGATGCGCGGCCGCATCCCTGACAGCTTCATCGACGAACTGCTCGCCCGCGTCGACATCGTCGACGTGATCGAGCGGCGCGTGCCGTTGAAAAAGGCCGGACGCGAGTGGACCGCCTGCTGCCCGTTCCACAACGAGCGCACGCCCTCGTTCTACGTCAGCCCCGCCAAGCAGTTCTTCCACTGCTTCGGCTGCGGCGCGCATGGCAGCGCGATCAAGTTCCTGATGGATTACGAGCGGCTGGAGTTTCCGGACGCGGTGGAAGAACTGGCGCAAGCAGTCGGCCTGAAAGTGCCTTATGAAGGCGCACGCGACAACGCCCCGCGCGAGGACAAGACCGATCTCTACGCCATGCTCGACGCCGCCGCGCGCTGGTACGAAGGCGAATTGCCGAAAAGCGCCGAAGCCAAGGCTTATTGCAGCAAACGCGGCCTGGACGCGGACACCATCGCGCGTTTCCGCATCGGCTGGGCGCCGGCCGGTTTCGATGGGGTGATCCGCAGCCTCGGCACCAGCGACAAGCGCATGCAACTGCTTACCGAAGCGGGCATGGTGGCGAACAACGAACGCGGCAACAAATACGATCGCTTCCGCGAGCGTTTGATGTTTCCGATCCTCGATCGCCGTGGCCGCGTGATCGCCTTCGGCGGAAGAGTGTTGAAATCGGAGCAAAGTCCGAAATACCTCAACTCGCCGGAAACGCCACTGTTCCACAAAGGCCGCGAGCTGTTCGCGCTGTGGCAGGTCAAGCAGGCCAACAGCAACCTCGCGCGCATCGTGGTGGTGGAAGGCTACATGGACGTGATCGCGCTGCATCAGGCCGGCCTGCCGATCGCGGTGGCGACGCTCGGCACCGCCACCACGCCCGAACATACCGAAGTGCTGTTCCGCGCCGCGCCGGACGTGGTGTTCTGTTTCGACGGCGACCGCGCCGGCCGCGCCGCCGCGTGGAAGGCGCTCGAATCGGCGCTGCCGCGTTTGCGCGATGGACGCCAGGCGTATTTTCTGTTCCTGCCGGAAGGCGAAGATCCGGACACGCTGGTGCGCAAGGAGGGCAAGGACGGTTTCGAGAAGCGGCTGCGCGAAGCCACGCCGCTGTCCGATTATTTCTTCGGCGAACTCTCGCACGAGGTGGACCTGCGCGCGATCGACGGG
>Ga0209759_1000309_pt1 | contig 65969 bp, 61 predicted proteins | sample AraplaCL_Col_mMS_FD_184261 | JGI IMG/M metagenome (GOLD analysis project Ga0209759, IMG submission 184261) | Arabidopsis root microbial communities from the University of North Carolina, USA - plate scrape CL_Col_mMS (SPAdes) (version 2) | ecosystem: Host-associated > Plants > Roots >...
CAGGCAAATGTATAACTAATTGCAATAAAAGAGGCGCTCCGGACCGCCTCAAGCACCGCCGCAAGCGCTTTGGCGGCGATTTGGCAGCGTTGGCTTGTCTTAGCCCATTCGGCCGATCTACGTGTGCTAGCCAACGCAGGTAAAATCGACAATCGGTTTGGCACCTGCAATAGCGTGGCGCCGTTTCTTCCTCGCCGCTTGCGGCACTGAACAGCAACAGATGAAATACAAAGATTTGCGCGACTTCGTCGGCCGCCTCGAGACAATCGGCGAACTGCGCCGTATCTCGCAAAAGGTCTCGCCCGTGCTCGAAATGACCGAGCTGTGCGACCGCGTACTGCGCGCCGGCGGGCCGGCCCTGCTGTTTGAGAACCAGGAGCGGCATGCGTTCCCGGTGCTCGGGAATCTGTTCGGCACGCCGCGCCGCGTGGCGCTCGGCATGGGTATCGACGCGCAGGCCGGCGAAGGCGACGGTGCCGCGCTCGAATCGCTGCGCGACGTCGGCCGGTTGCTGTCGGCGCTGAAGGAGCCGGAACCGCCCAAAGGTCTCAAGGACGCGGGCAAGCTCTTCTCGCTCGCGAAGGCGGTGTGGGACATGGCGCCAAAAACCGTGAGCGCGCCACCCTGTCAGGAAATCGTCTGGGAAGGCAACGACGTTGATCTCGAAAAGCTGCCCATCCAGACCTGCTGGCCGGGCGACGCCGGCCCGCTCATCACGTGGGGCCTGACCGTCACAAAAGGCCCGAACAAGAGCCGACAAAATCTCGGCATCTACCGCCAGCAGCTGATTGCGCGCAACAAGCTGATCATGCGCTGGCTCGCGCACCGCGGCGGCGCACTCGATTTCCGCGAATTCGCGCTGAAGAATCCGGGCAAACCGTATCCGGTCGCCGTCGTGCTGGGCGCGGATCCGGCCACCATCCTCGGGGCAGTCACGCCGGTGCCCGACACGCTCTCCGAATACCAGTTTGCCGGTCTGCTGCGCGGCGGACGAACCGAACTCGCCCGATGCCTCACGCCCGGGGTCGACAGCTTGCAGGTGCCGGCGCGCGCGGAGATCGTGCTCGAAGGCTTTATCTACCCGCAGCAAGGCGCATCCGCGCCTGCCCCCGCGGGCGCGCCGCCGCGGCCGGCCCGGGGCGCGTCTGCAGCTTACGAGCACGCGCTGGAGGGCCCTTACGGCGACCATACCGGCTACTACAACGAACAGGAGTGGTTTCCGGTGTTCACCGTCGAGCGCATCACGATGCGCCGCGACGCGATCTATCACTCCACCTACACGGGCAAACCGCCGGACGAGCCCGCCGTGCTCGGCGTGGCGCTCAACGAGGTGTTCGTGCCGTTGCTGCAAAAGCAGTTCACCGAAATCACCGACTTCTATCTGCCGCCCGAAGGCTGCAGTTACCGTATGGCCATCGTGCAGATGAAGAAGAGCTACGCCGGCCATGCCAAGCGCGTGATGTTCGGCGTCTGGAGCTTCCTGCGGCAGTTCATGTATACGAAGTTCATTGTCGTGGTCGACGAGGACATCAACATCCGCGACTGGAAAGAAGTGATCTGGGCGATCACGACCCGCGTCGACCCGACGCGCGATACGGTGCTTGTCGACCGCACGCCGATCGATTACCTCGACTTCGCGTCGCCGGTCGCAGGGCTCGGCTCGAAAATGGGACTCGACGCGACCAACAAGTGGCCCGGCGAAACCGACCGCGAATGGGGCCGGCCCATCGAGATGGACGCGGCAGTCAAGCAGCGAATCGACAGTTTGTGGAACGAGCTGGGCCTCTGAACGCCGCGCCTCACCGAATAACAAAATTGACGGAGCAGTTGCGCGGATGCATGCCCTTTCGATGATGTCCGACGGATTTTTCCTGTCGTTGTCGCTGTGTCTGGACATCGGCCTCGTGAACGTCGCGATGATTTCTCTCGCGCTCTCGCACGGCTTCAAACCTGGCTTCTGGCTCGGCCTCGGTTCGTGTGTCGGCGATCTGATTTACGCAGCGCTCGCGCTGGCGGGCATGGCCGCGCTGCTGCAATTCGAGTCGGTGCGCTGGGTCGTGTGGATCGGCGGGGCGGCCATTCTGCTGTTTCTCACGTGGAAGATGGCCCGGGAGGCCATGTTCCCCGCGTCGGCGCCGCCCGTCGCCGGAGAAGCCGACGCGAACGCGCCGCACCTGTCCGCGTGGCGCGGCTTCGTGCGCGGCGTGTTGCTGGCGGTGTCGTCGCCGTCGGCCATTCTGTGGTTCGCCGCGGTGGGCGGCGCGCTGATCGCCAAGGCCGGGGCAACGAGCGCGGCAACGGCCCCTGTGTTTCTGGGCGGCTTCTTTCTTGGTGGCCTGTGCTGGACCGTGTTCATCTGCGGACTCGGTAGCCATGGGCGCAAGCGCGCCGGCAGCGGTTTGCTGCGCGCCTGCCATGTGCTGTCGGCGCTACTGTTCGCCTACTTCTCGTATAGCGTGATCGTCAACGGCTACCGCGATCTGATTCTGCAAACCGTGCAGCATTCGCCGGCCGGGCAAACTGCGACGCAAACGGCGAGCTGACAAAAAAGCCCGCATCGGCAATACGAGCGGGCCATTTCTGCAAACGCCATCAAGGCGGTTCGTGCGCCGCGAGGCCATATCACACAACAAAGGTCACGCGAGATACTGCGCGAGCTTGTCCAGATCGACGTTGCCGCCGCTCACCACCACGCCCACGCGCTTGCCCTTCACGGGCAGCACGCCGTTCAGCACGGCCGCCGCCGCGAGGCAGCCGGTCGGCTCGACCACCATCTTCATGCGTTGAGCGAAAAAGCGCATCGTCTCGATCAACTGCGCGTCGGTGACGGTTTCAATTCGCGCGACGAGCTTGCGGATGATCGCAAACGTGTAATCGCCCAAATGCGTGGAAGCCGCGCCATCGGCAATGGTGCGCGGCGTTTCGATGTGGACCACCTCGCCGCGCGCGAGCGATTGCTGACCGTCATTGCCCGCTTGCGGCTCGATGCCGATAACCGTGCAATCCGGACTCAGCGCCGCCGCCGACAACGCGCTGCCGCCAATCAACCCGCCGCCGCCAAGACACACGAACAGCATGTCGAGGGGACCGGTTTCGTCGATCAGCTCCTTCACCGCGGTGCCCTGCCCCGCGATGACATGCGGATGGTCATAGGGCGGAATCAGCGTCATGCCCCGCTCGTCAGCCAGCCGCCGTCCGATCTCCTCGCGGCTTTCCTTGTAGCGGTCGTAGGTGATGACTTCGCCGCCGTAGCCTTTGGTGGCAGCGACTTTGGCCGCGGGCGCATCGTGCGGCATGATGATCGTCGCGCGAATGCCGGCAAGGCGCGCCGACAGCGCAATGGCCTGTGCATGATTGCCGGACGAATAGGTCAGCACGCCGGTGTTGCGCTGCTCCGCGTCGAAATGGGAAATCGCGTTATAGGCGCCGCGAAACTTGAAGGCGCCCATTCGCTGAAAGTTCTCGCACTTGAAGAACACCGACGCGCCGGTCCGCTCGTTGAACGTGCTCGAGGTCAACACCGGCGTGCGATGCGCCACACCGTCGAGGCGCACGGCGGCGTCGAGTACGTCGTCGAAAGTGGGAGCGGGCAGAGGGTGCGTCGGCTGCATTGGCGGGGGTCTCCGGAAGCGGTGGGTGAGACGGACATTCTCCCAGCTTCGCCGCCGGTTTGGAACGTGGCCAGAACCCACGCGATGCAACCATAAACAAAACGGCGTAACCCGGCGATCAAGCCGGCGTTACGCCGTTCATCAGGTTTGGAGTGACGAGCCGCGCCGCTTAGCGCCGGTAGTAGCCGTGCCCGTAGCCGTAGCCGCGGTAATAGCCATGGTGATAATACGGGCGGCCATAACCATAGTAGCCACCCACCACGACGGGCGCCGGCGCATAGACCACCGGCGGCGGGGCATACACCACAGGCGGCGGGGGCGGGTAATACACCGGCGGAGGCGCCGCGTAAACCGGGTACGCCGGCGCGACCGGCACCCCGATACCGATGCCGACAGACACATGCGCCTCTGCGACGGAGGCAAGCCCCACGCCCAATGCGGCAGCAACAACAAACGGGACGATCTTTTTCACTTTGTTCTCCTGGCGCGGCCCACTCAAGGTCGCCGTCTTCGCATGCCTTTGCATGCTACGTAGACAAATTTATCTAAAAAGCCCACGTGTCGCTGTTCGCATTTGTAGCAAATTGCAATCAACGAAAAGGAACGCCCGCTGGGGGTCCTTTCCAGGCGTGGCGGGAAAGGCCTGAACGTCGCACAGAATCAGGCGATTACGCGGCTACGGGGTGCGCCTGACCGCCCATTTCAAGCCATGCCCCTTCAACGGACGCAGCCTTGGTAATCTTTAATTACAAATTAGCTTCGATGCTGACGGCGCCGCGCAACAGTCAATAAAAAGCCCGGCACAGGCCGGGCTTCGTCTCGTCTGAGGTGGGTGTCGGTTCAGCCGACTTTTACATACGCAAATTCGCGCGACACATTCGGCGGAACGTACGCGACGCTAATCCGTACGCGCGGGCTGAGACGTTTTTTCTGGTCCCACCAGCGACGCCGCTGCGCGTGCGTCAGAAATCGCAGGTGCTTCCGGTAAGAAAAAATGTTCATCGTGACCACCTCCCCGAGTTCGATTGCGAAATTTCGAAGCGAATACCCATGAAACAGCCACGGCCTCGTCGGCCATGGGGAAATTGTGAGCAGTTTTCAAGCCCGTGGGGCCGGCTCGGCGCCATGAACGGCAGCGCGCGCCATATCGTCGGCCCACTCATCTGACGACTGCTGCACGAGTTGCGCCAGGTGCCGGCCAATGGGCGATACTGCTGCTTTCCCGTCCAAGCCCCCGTCCGGAGCCCGTCCACATGTCCCAGCCTACTTCTCTGCCCCGCGTCGGCTTTATCGGCGCGGGCCGGCTCGCGCGCTGCCTCGCGCTCGGCTTCTCTCACGCAGGCTATCCCGTGACGGCGGTGGCGAGCCGCACGCCGGCATCCGCCGACCGGCTCGCCGACCAGATTCCCGGCTGCGCCGCGCTCAACGACCCGCAGCAGGTGGTCGAGCGTGCCGACGTGGTCTTTTTAGCGGTTCCCGACGACAGCATCGGTACGTCAGCGCACACACTGCGGTTCGGCCCGGACGGCGCTCACGGCAAGTCGCTCGTGCACTGCAGCGGCGCGTCGCCGGTGGAACTGCTCGCGCCCGCGCGCGACCAGGGCGCGTCGATCGGCGGCTTTCACCCGCTTTACCTCTTTGGCGGCGAGGCGACCGACCTCGAACGTATTGCCGGCTGTTCGGTGACGATCGAGGCCGACGGCGCGCTCAAGGACACGCTGACTGCGCTGGCCGTCGCGCTGCGCTGTCATCCGCTGTCGATCCCGCCGGGCGGCCGCATGCTGTACCACGGCGCCGCGCACTATGCGGCGAGCTTCGCGCTGTGCAGCCTCGCCGAATGCGTCGCGCTGTGGCGCACGCTCGGTTTCGCCGAAGACGACGCGCTGCGCGCGCTTTTGCCGATGCTCGCCGGCACCATCCAGACCGCTCGCGACAAGGGTCTGTCGAACGCGCTCGCCGGCCCGGTGTCGCGCGGCGACACCGGTGTCGTGCAGAAGCAGCTGGCGCTGTTCGAGAGTCTGGGCGGCGATCATGCCGCGCTGTACGGCTTGCTGTCGCGGCGCGCGGTCGCGCTGGCGCAGCGCCGTGCCACGCCGCCCGCCGCGATCGACAGCATCGCCGAGGCCGTGGAAGAATCGTTGGGCCGCTCGCTCAATCAGGCGGCAGCAGGTGCAAGCGTGAAGTAAGCCGTGATAATGTGACGTCCGGCGCCGCGCGCAATCCGCCGGCGCCTCGCTTCGGGACCAACAGACGAGAACGCACAATGATCAAGGTCAGCATCCTCTATCCGTACCGGGAAAACGGCCACTTCGACGTGGACTATTACTGCGCCACGCACATGCCGCTCGCGGCAGAGCTGTTCGGGCCGTCGCTGAAGGGCTGGTCGGTCGACGTCGGCATCAACGCGGGGCCGCCGGGCACGCCGCCGCCGTATGTGGCTGCGGGCCACTTCCTGTTCGATAGCACCGACGACTTCTACAAGGTCTTCAAGCCCGCGTCCGAGCGACTCCTTGCCGACATCCCGAATTACACCGACGGCGGCAACGGCGCCATTCTTATTAGCGAGATCAAGGTTTCCGTGTAGCGACACGCGGTCGAGGTGGACCGTGCGGCACGGCTCTGTGCCTTGCCGCGCGCGGAACATGGCCGCAGGGCTGCGCCACGCGACTGCCTCGACCACTTCGCAATGCATGCGGCCGTATGGGCGGCGTATGCGACATGACAAACCGTCGCGCGCACGACCGAAAGCGCCGGCGCCAGGCCGTTCACCGGCCGCCATTAGAAGCATAAGGACACGAGATGTTTGGCGATATCGCCCGTTTTCTGCTTAATACCGTCTTCACGCTGTTCGGCGCGGCGCTGCTGCTGCGCGCGTGGCTCCAGGTCGTGCGCATGCCGCCGTACAACCCCGTCACTAACGCGGTCCTGCAAGCTACCAACTGGATTGTTCTGCCGCTGCGGCGCATTTTGCCGAGCACGCGCAGCATCGACTGGGCGAGCCTCGTCGCGGCGCTGATCGCTGCGATCATCTACGTCGTCCTGATGGTGGTGCTGACGGGCGCTGATCCGCTCACGTTGCTGCCGACGCTGCTGATCGTCGCGGTGCTGACGGTGATCAAGTGGGCACTGAACCTGATTATCTGGATGACGATCCTGATGGCGCTGCTGTCGTGGCTCAATCCGCGCTCGCCGGCCATGCCGATTCTGTATCAGCTCACCGCGCCGTTTCTGAACCCGCTGCGACGCGTCGTGCCGCAACTTGGCGGCATTGACCTTTCGCCGATTCTTCTTTTTGTGATCGTGCAGGTTCTCTTGATGGTGGTGACGCGTGCCGCGGTTCAGCTGACGTATTTTGTGATCTGAGGCGGCTCGGCGGGAGCTTGCGGATGACGAAGAGCGGCGGCGCGATTTGCGCTTGCCACCCTTTCGCGAGTAAAATAGCGCGCTCTGCGGGCGTCGTATAATGGTAATACCCTAGCTTCCCAAGCTAGAGCCGTGGGTTCGATTCCCATCGCCCGCTCCAGAATGGCTCGGAGCCTTGTCCTACAAGGCTCTGCCAATCGGCCAGATGTGGTCGTACCCGCCCTTTTACTCGCACCACTTACCCACACCTGTCCCAAAATAGGCGCTAGGAGCCTTCCTTGCCTATCGAGGCACACGGCTGCACCGTGACAGACGAGTATTACTTCCTGCACAAGCTTCCGGACATTCTTGCGGAACGGGTCCGGAAGGTGAGCGTCTATCGGTCCCTTAAGACGAAGGGACTTCGCCCTAGCCAAGGCGCCCCGCGTTTTACCTTAACCTAATTTCAGAAGGCGTTGATCAAGTACATTGGAGCATATAGCAATTGTAATCCCCCGCAGACGGGCGCACTCCTCAACCAGTAATGCTGATTGATTTAAATTCCCGAATATCCCGCGGGCGCGTCACTTACGATATGGCGGGATTTGTTTCTTGCACCTTTTCAGTGATTCTATGTCGCCATTCGCAATTCCAAATCGGTACTTGCAGCAATCCGAAAACACCCGTCTTTCTTTTCAGGCAGTTTACCTACGTCAACATCATCGTCCTCATTCGCGAAAGGGTCGTTTCACGAAGCTCACTGAAATGGGTGAGGCATTTCGCCATTGGGAACGGTTTGACCAATTTTCCAGTGTTCAATCGTGTAATCATTCATTTTTTAAATCCTTTTGATTAGGCCTGAAGTCTCGCCTAGACTTTGTGTCACCACACGTCATTGCGCATGCTTACTTCTAATGACCGGCCAGACTCCTTCGATGCCCGGCGATAATTCCTCGATCCGTCTCGGATCGCCTTCGTTCGCAAACGGACCAAGAAAAGCCACGCCGAACTTTGTATTTTTGCGATGAAACAAAACTTGACACTTGTCATGGTCAATATCAGGAAAAAATAGTCGATACGTACGACCCGAAACGTCGGCGACTCGACCATCGCTATTATTCAAATGAGAACAGCATCCATCTTCTATGCTAAGATATACTCAATCATTACGATGAGATAGAGGCATGCGACTCAGATACAAAGTATTGATCGGATTACCAGTATTTCTGATCACCTATTCGTTTGCGATTAATACTCGCATCCCCAGCCCACCAATCGCGAGACCGTGCAGCGAAGAGTGGTTTAAAGACATTGAGAACAATTATTTCTCTACGGAGCGGACAAACAGCTTCGGTGACAGCGTGGGCTTGGACTGGGGTGGGGAAAATTGGTTCAGCTACATAGAAGATAAAGCGAGCATGCCACATCCATCCGCGAACGTAAAACAAGAAGAAAGGTGCGAATTGTTGCAGTCGCACCTTCAATCGAAGATCTACATTATCAATGACCTCTTTGGAGAATCGCTTTCATTTCAGAGGGGCAGATAAGCCAAGCGTTGTTCGAAGCGATTTTACGAGGCCCATTCCCAGACTGCCCGGGCATGCTCGTCCTGTATGCGTTGCAAGCATTTGATATTCGCGGTGGCCGCCCAGGCAACTGATATTGAAAAAATCCTTGAGCACTCCGCAGAGTACCTCTACTGCCTTTGTTTGTGACGCGGTGAGCTTATCGTGGTCCACGACCACCTGATCGGCCATGATATCCTTCAGATGCTTTAGCTTATCAATCAGCGACATGTCCTTGTACTCGTGTTGGTAGGCCTCCCCTGCTTGAACCAGATCCGCCAGGAGCACAATTCCAACCTTTCCAGTGTTGTTTTTATCCACATGCTCACCGATAAACCGAATATCCCGCCCTTCGTATATCTCGCCTTCGCATGACACGGCATAGTGATATCCGATATCATCAAACGGATGGCTACGCGCCATATCTTCGGATTGCGCCCGTTGGATTTGTTCCATCGATGGTGCTCCACAGGAATAGCTTCGGCCGGCGTGATGTATCACGATATCTTGATAATCCCAGCGACTCTCCCGAACTCCTGTTTTTGGAGGGTGTGCATGCCACCTTGACCGCTCGATCAAGCTATACCCTTTTTTCGCTAGCGCGTTAATAATCGCCTGCCTAGTGGCAGCTCGATTGTTAACCGATAGTGAAATGGCTGAGGCATTTTCGCCATTGGGAACGGTTTGATCAATTGTCCAGTGCTCAATCGCGTAATCAGCCATTGTTAAGTTCTCTGATTCGGCTCAAGTTCTCGCTTGGGTGACGAAAAAACGACATGCAATATAAATGGCTTTGCACCGTTCGTCTTTATTAAGGCGTAACCATTTGCATCTGTCCGCCCCATTTGGCGCACGCCGTCGATATCTAGCAGGTAGGGCTGTTGCGTCAAAGGCTCCCCCGTAACACTATCTTTCACAAGGATTCGTTGAGCGCAATTGGTACTGGAGACGATTTTTTGGAGAGGCTTTCCATCATCAGAAAATCCCATCGCCGCCAATTCAGCCGGGCCATACTCTTCGTACATGGTGCCCTGCGATGCGAGTAACCGGGGCGGCGGATCACATCTACATATACAGATATCGTTGTTGAGCGCAGGTTTATGCCCCATGAAATCGTCTGGGAAGCGCGGCCCCTCCGGAACAAGCACACCTTGTGACTTGCAACCGTGACAATAGATTTTCGCGCCGACGAAAGACAACAGCGTGTCGTGATGAAAGGTATTGGCAATACCTTCCAACACAACTCCACCAGCGGTTGTCTTATCACCCTGTTTGACGTGATACCTTCTCATGGCTCAATCGAAGTTGGAGGTCGTTCTGGAGTGACGATGCAGATCTAGACGCTATCGTAATTGCAGGCAGCGCGAACCACATGCGCTGTGACGAAATTTGACGCTTTTCCGACGCGCCTTTCATTGATCGCTCGAATTACATAAAAGATTCGGGCCGAATTGCTCGCTATACGAATATTTGTTGTGGCGTCGAATTTAGAGAAAAATCCACAAATGGAGCGCGAGCTTCCCGGCGGCACTTGTTCCATACGGGACCTTCCAGAAGTCCCTCGTATCACCGCGCCCCTTCCTTGAGCCGTAATCGCCGTCTGGACGCACCCTTTTCCATTGTGCTACCTTACGCGCTCTTGTAACGCCCGCTCACCTGACTGCTGCACGTTCGGCAGACATCAAGCACGAGCCGCCTCTACGAAGGCGGCTTTTTTATAGCGGCGGTGGCGGCGCTGCCCGCGCGTGGCAACCGGCCGGGCACACATCGCCTGTCGACGCGACGATCGGCACGCAAAACACAGCCCGTGCCCCGTGCTGACGATGCAGTGACGAATCAGCGCCGACTGAGTGTCGAATCAGCGCCGAACGAGCCCCCAACGCGCCGCACGAACCGCAAGGCCTTCACCTAGTAAGTAGCAGCCCCAACCATGATCCACGACCTCAACGACGCCGGCTCCCCCGACGCACTGCCGACAGACCGCAACGAAGCCGAAGCCGAAGCCAACGCCGCTCCCGCCACGCCGCACGACGAAGTCCTGCACCGGCGCCGCATCCGCAGCTTCGTCACGCGCGCGGGCCGCGTGTCGACCGGTCAACGCCGCGCGATGGACGAACTCGGCCCGCGCTTCGTCGTGCCGTTCACGCCTGAGCAGCCCGACTGGAACGGCGTCTTCGGCCGTGAGGCGCCGCGCGTGCTGGAAATCGGATTCGGCATGGGCGCAACGACGGCTGAGATCGCATCGCATCGTCCGGGCGACGATTTTCTCGGCGTCGAAGTGCACGAACCGGGCGTCGGCGCATTGCTGAAGCTGATGGGCGAACAGGCGCTCACCAACATCCGCATCATCCAGCATGACGCGGTCGAGGTGCTCGAGCAGATGATCGCGCCGGACAGTCTCGACGGCGTGCACATTTTCTTTCCCGACCCGTGGCACAAGGCGCGCCATCACAAGCGCCGCCTGATTCAGCCGAAGTTCGTCGCGTTGCTCGCGTCGCGGCTGAAGCCCGGCGCCTATCTGCATTGCGCGACGGACTGGCAGAACTACGCCGAACAGATGCTCGAGGTGCTGAGCGGCGAGCCGTCGTTGCAGAACACGGTCGACGGCTATGCGCCGCGGCCCGACTACCGTCCGGTGACGAAATTCGAACGACGCGGCCTGCGGCTCGGCCACGGCGTGTGGGATCTCGTGTTCCGCAAGCGTTCAAGCTAAGCGCGTAAAGGCGAAAACGCCCGCGGCTGAAGCATCGGCTGCCATCAATAAAAAAGGTCCGCCAACGCAACTGGCGGACCTTTTTTTTCATGGCGCTCAAAACACGCGCCGACGCTCAATCCGCCCAGCTCAGCGCGCCGCTATAGCCGACCAGCAGAATCAGCAATCCAAAGCCGATGCGATACCACGCGAACGCCGTGAAATCGTGCGCGGCAATATAGCGAAGCAGCCAGCGCACGCACAAAAACGCGCTGACAAACGCCGCCACGAAACCCAAAGCAAAAACGCCGAGCGCGTCGACGGACAAGGTGTGCCAGTCCTTGTAGATCTCGTAGGCCGTCGCGCCGAACATGATCGGGATCGCGAGGAAAAACGAGAATTCCGTGGCCACACGCCGGTCGAGGCCGAACAGCATCCCGCCGATGATCGTCGAGCCCGAGCGCGACGTGCCGGGAATCAAAGCGAAACATTGGGCGAGGCCGACCTTGAGCGCGTCCATCGCGGTCATGTCGTCCACATGATGCACGCGCGCCGCCTGGCCCTGTGCACCTTGTCCGCGCTGCCGGGCCTCGGCCCACAGAATGACGACGCCGCCCACCACCAGCGCGAACGCAACCGGCACCGGCGAAAAGAGCGCCGCCTTGATGGATTTTTCGAACAGCAGGCCAAGTACGATCGCCGGAATGGTGGCGATGATCACGTTGAGCACGAAGCGCCGCGCTTCGGGACGGCTCGGCAAGCCGGTCACGACGTCGCCGATGCGGCGGCGAAACTCCCAGCACACCGCGAGAATCGCGCCGAGCTGAATCACGACGTCGAAGGTCTTCGCGTGTTGGTCGGTGAAATTGAGCAGGCTGCCCGCCACGATCAGATGCCCGGTGCTCGACACCGGCAAAAACTCCGTCAAGCCTTCGACGACGCCCAGAATCAGCGCCTTGCAAGCCAATAACCAGTCCATCCGTGCCCCTCATCGCTGTAGATTGTCGATTCTCGGAACCGGCCCTGCCAGCACGACGGACGCGCGGCCCTGCCGGCCGCGCGCAGCGTCATTTCTCGACGATTTGCACGCGTATACCGTTTGTAAGGATGGTGATTGTACCGGGTTCGTAGCTCACGCCGGCAAATTGCAGCTGTTCCGGCTTGAAGGTGTAGATCGGGTAGTTGCTCAGCAACTGCGTCGCGAGCACGGCGGCCGCCGCGTTGATCTGCTGCGTATAGGCCTGGGCGTCGCCGCTCACGCTGACGTTGTCCACATTCGGCGATTTGAGCACGACGGATTTGCTCGCGGCGTCATAGGCGAGCTCGCTCGACAGCGTGAAAACGCCGTCAACCGGTTGCGGCATGAACGGGCTCGCCAGATGCGCGTCGAGCTTGACGGAAACGCGGTTGGCGTCTGGCAGAAAACCGACCACCGGATGACTCAGCGCGACGTCGAACACCTGCGAAACCGTACGCTGATAGGGAAATTTCCGCTGCACCGCGTCCTGCACCTGCTGCTGCGAGAACGTGTAATGCGACGGAATGAAGGGAAAAATCGGCGTCGCGCACGCGCTGAGCGAGACGATGCCAAGCGCGCTCGCGCCTGCCAGCGCGGCGAGCAGAAAACGGCGCCGAGCCGGCGCAACCAATCGAGCCATACGGTTTCTCCAATCGACCACAGTTGAGGCTTGATCCTTTTGTCCAGGCCTCACTCAAAGCCCCTGCTTCATTCAATGCCCGGCTGGGTCCGCGCCTCGAGCTGCGTGAGCCACGCGAGCGCCTCGCCGCGATTCGCCCCGCACATCTCCGCCTGCGGCTGCAACCCCGAACAGCATGCGGGCCGCTCCGGCTGGCCGAAGATCGCGCAGCGCAAATCGTCGCCGAGTTGCACGCAGCGCACGCCCGCCGGCTTGCCGTTGGGCATCCCCGGAATGGGACTGGAAATCGACGGCGCGATACAGCACGCGCCGCAGTCGGGCCGGCACGCATGGCCGGCCACATTGAACGGCGACTCGCGCTTCGCCACGCGGTCAGTTACATCGCTCACCACACCCTTCCCGAATCGGACAAAAGACAAAACGCGCCGCAGCGCCAGACCCGCATTGTGCCACTGCGCCGCATGCGACCTTTTTACACAATCGGGCGCCGCATAGCCGGGCGTACACTGATTCCGAACCTCAAGGCCACGCTCAAGAGGCGCCCGCGCCTCGTTCACGGCGGCCGTCCCCTATGGGCCTCTCATGATTACCGCCAACTCGCTGTTTCGTCCGGATCTGCTCGCCAAATACAGCGCCAACGGCCCACGTTATACGTCCTATCCGACCGCCCTTCAGTTCCGCGACGATTTCGACTGCGCCGCGTATCTTCGTGCCGCGGCCGACCCGGACGCGTCAGCCACGGATCTTTCGCTCTACTTCCATATTCCGTTTTGCGACACCGTGTGCTTCTACTGCGGCTGCAACAAGATCGCGACGAAAAACCGCACACACGCCCGCCCTTACCTCGAACGGCTCAAGCGCGAAATGGCCCTGCAGGCCGCGTGTTTCGATACGCGCCGACCCGTGTCGCAATTGCACCTGGGCGGCGGCACACCGACTTTCATGTCGAACGACGAACTCGCCGAGCTGATGGACGCGGCGCGCGAGCACTTCAGCTTGCTGCCCGATGAGGAAGCCGAATATTCGATCGAAGTCGATCCGCGCGAAGCGTCGCCCGACACGATCGCGCATCTGCGCAAGCTCGGCTTCAATCGCCTGAGCCTCGGCGTGCAGGACTTCGATCCGCTCGTGCAGCGGGCCATCAACCGGATTCAGCCACTCGACATGACCGCCTCGGTCATGCAGGCCGCGCGGCATGCGGGCTTTCATTCGATCGGCGTCGACCTGATCTACGGACTGCCGCATCAAACGGTGGAGAGCTTTACGCGCACGCTCGACACCATGATCGATCTGGCGCCGGATCGCCTGTCGGTGTTCGCTTATGCGCACATGCCGCAGCTCTTCAAGATGCAGCGTCAGATGGACGCGGCGACGCTGCCCTCGCCCGCCGTGCGTCTCGCTATTCTGCAACGCGTGGTGGAGCGCCTGACGGCGGCCGGCTACGTCTACATCGGCATGGATCACTTCGCGCTGCCCACCGACGAGCTTGCCCGCGCGCAGGCACAGCGCACGTTGCATCGCAATTTCCAGGGCTACAGCACGCGGGCCGAATGCGATCTGATCGGCTTCGGCGCGTCGTCGATCGGCAAGGTCGGCGACGTCTACGCGCAAAACGCCAAAGCGCTGCCCGCCTATGCCGCCGCGATCGACGCCGGCCGACTCGCGATCACGCGCGGCGTGCGACTGTCCGCCGACGACCGTCTGCGGCGCGACGTCATCACCCAGTTGATGTGCAATCTGGAATTGCGTTTCGACGAATTCGAGGCAATGTACGGCATCCGCTTCGCCGATACGTTCGAGCCCGAACTCGAGCGCCTGCGCGGCTTGGAGCAGGACGGCCTCGTCTCGCTCAGCAACCGCAAGCTCGAAGTGCAGACGGCGGGACGCATGCTCGTGCGCAATATCGCGATGGTGTTCGACCGCTATCTGGGCCAGCAAACGCCCGAACGGTTTTCGCGCACGGTCTGAACGCCTTGCGATGGCGTCTGCGAGCGGCTTGCCCCTCGGCGGATTTTCGGCCATAATCTGCGTCTTCGCCGCGCGAGAGCTTCTGACGCGTGCGCCGCAAGACCTGCCCAGGTGGTGAAATTGGTAGACGCAGGGGACTCAAAATCCCCCGCCGCAAGGCGTGCCGGTTCGATTCCGGCCCTGGGCACCACACCTTCATGTAGTCCCGCAATATCATCGCCCAACCCGCGCCAGCAGAACGCTTCGCGGGTTTTTGCTTTTTGGCCGCGGCTTGCGGCCTAAGGCTCTTTATTAACGCGGATGGACCGGCGGGACCGGCGGCACGAATGAAAGGCGCCGCCGAAAGCGCCCCCGAACACGGCCCTCTGCGGGGGGCGCCCACGGCGCCCCCCGCAATAACCGCCGCGCCGCCCGACTCTACCGTCAGCTCTGCCGCCCGACCACTCCGGCCGCACCCTGCATCGCCGCGCGCCGCCGCTTGAACGCATAGCCCGCCCACATCACGACGAGCCATGCCGGCACGAGCCACACGGACACCGACAGCCCCGGCGTCATCGCCAGAATGACGAGAATCAACGCCATGAAGGCGAGGCAGATCCAGTTGCTCACAGGGAACCAGAACGACTTGAAGACAAGCGTCTCGCCAGCCGCCATCATCGCCCGGCGCGATTTCAAATGCGTCAGGCTGATCAGCGCCCAGTTAAGCACGAGCGCGGCGACCACGAGCGCCATCAGCAAGCCGAGCGCCTCGGCGGGAATCAGATAGTTGATGATCACGCAGGTGAACGTGGCGAGCGCAGACAAACCAATCGCCATATACGGCACGCCGCGCCGGTCGACCTTCATCAGCGCGCGCGGTGCATTGCCCTGCTCCGCCAGACCATAGAGCATGCGGCTATTCGCGTACACGCCGCTGTTGTACACCGACAGCGCCGCGGTCAGCACCACGACGTTGAGCACGTTGGCGGTCAGCGTCGAACCGATCTGCGAGAAGATCATCACGAACGGGCTGCCGCCAGCGGCGACTTCGTTCCACGGATACAGCGACAGCAGCACCGCGAGCGAGCAGATATAGAAAATCAGAATCCGGTAGATGACCTGATTCACGGCCTTCGGAATGCTCTTTTGCGGCTGGTCCGCCTCCGCCGCGGTGATGCCGATCAGCTCCAACCCGCCAAACGAAAACATGATGACGGCAAGCATCGTGAAGAGTCCATGAAAGCCGTGCGGGAAAAATCCGCCGTGGCTCCACAGGTTGCTGATCGACGCCTGCGGTCCGCCACGCCCGCTGAAAAGCAGATAGCCGCCGAACACGATCATGCCGATCACCGCGACCACCTTGACGATGGCGAACCAGAATTCCGTCTCGCCGTACGCCTTGACGTTCGCGAGATTGATCGCGTTGATGGCGGCAAAACAGACGAGCGCCGAGACCCATGTCGGCACGCCTGGCCACCAGTAATGGACGTAGGTGCCGACCGCCGTCAATTCGGCCATGCTGACGAGCACGTACAGCACCCAGTAGTTCCAGCCGGACAAAAAGCCCGGGAAGTCGCCCCAATACTTGTACGCGAAGTGGCTGAACGAGCCGGCCACCGGTTCCTGCGCGACCATTTCGCCGAGCTGGCGCATGATCATGAACGCGATGATGCCGCCGATGGCGTAGCCGAGAATCATCGACGGGCCGGCGGCTTGCAACACGCTCGCCGAGCCGAGAAAGAGGCCGGTGCCGATGGCGCCGCCCAGTGCAATCAGTTGGATATGGCGATTCTTGAGCCCGCGCTTCAGGCCGTCCTGCTGTCGTGCATTGTTCAAAGTGCGCCCCAGTGTATGGATTTCCGATCGCCCGATCAGACTTGTGGTCCGCCCCGGCAGAACCGAAAATTCTACCCCGGCCGATATTGTCCAAATACTGGTACCAACCCGCGCTTCGCGCTGCGCCACACCGGCTCGCGCGGATACAGGTTGTCACTGTCGCGCCGCTTCGGTATGTTGCCGTAGTCGGGTTTTCCGCCTCCGGAGATTCAGCATGTCGCCACAACGCCTGCTTTGCGCCGCCGTCTTGTGTCTCTGTTTCGCGGGCCCGGGCGCGTTTGCGCAGAATCCCGCGCCGGGTGTGGCGCAGTCGCCGTCGGCTGCGCCATCTGTCGCGCCGGGCGTCGCGCCCTCGCCGGAAGCCGCGCCCGACGCTGCCGGTCCCGCCGACACTGCGAGGCCCGGGGCCCCTGCCGACGCCCCCGCCGCCGAGGCAAGCGCAGCCGCCACGCCCACGGCGGCTTCGGCGACCCGCGCTGCATCTGCTGCCGCGCCTGCCGCTGCGCCTGCTGCCGCGCCTGCCGCCAAAACTGCCGCCGCCCAATCCGCCGCCACGCCCATGACCGGGCCCGTGCGCAACGTCGTGCTGGTCCACGGCGCGTTTGTCGACGGCTCGAGTTGGAACGGCGTCGTCGCCAAATTGCAGCAGAAGGGTTATCGCGTGAGTTCGGTGCAAAACCCGCTCACCTCGCTTGCCGACGATGTTGCGGCGACGCGTCGTGTGCTCGCCCGTCAGCAGGGTCCAACGATACTCGTCGGCCACTCGTGGGGCGGCGTGGTCATCACCGAAGCGGGCGCGAATGCGCCGAACGTCGCCGGCCTCGTGTACGTCGCGGCCATCGCGCCGGACCTGCACGAGTCGACAATGGATCTGTTAAAGCGCGCCGCGCCGATGCCGGCCGGCGAAAGCATCGTCAAGGATGCCAGCGGTTTTCTGTGGCTCGACCGCGGCAAGTATCACGCCGATTTCGCCGCCGACGTCCCCGAGAACCTGACCCGCGTGCTGTCCGCCGCACAGGTGCCGATCGCCGCCAGCGCGTTCGGCGAAACGGTCAGCCAGGTCGCGTGGAAAGAAAAGCCGTCCTGGTACGTGCTGACGACGAAAGACCGCGCGGTGTCGCCGGAGGTCGAAAGATTCATGGCCGAGCGGATGGGCGCCAGGATCGTGCCGGTGGCGTCGAGCCATCTCGCGCCGGTTTCGCATGCAGGCGCGATTGCCGATGTGATCGACCGCGCGGCGCGCGAGTTGAGCCGCCAGCAGTAGCGTCGAGACATCGCCGCCGCGCTGCCCGGCGGCACAACGCGATGCCTTCCGGCGTAGTCAGGCGTCGGCGCGGCGCGCCACCCGCTAGCGACCGCCCGTTACCGCAGCATGAACGACATCGCCGACAAACAGTTGAGCATGCGCACCGCATGTTCCGCCGACGGCGCGTCGAAACGCAGCGTAACCGCATCCACGCGAGCGAGCGTCGGCCATTGGCAGAACAGATCGGCGAGCGCGCTCGTCTGCACGCGCAATTCGCACGCCACCGGCCTGGCAGCGCCGCGCGTGGCCTGCGGCGCACGACCATCGGCGAGATGCTGCTCGACCACCTCGCGCGCCGCGCTCTGAATGGCCGCACGGGCGCTCGCCGGCGATTGTGTGACGCCGCTCGCGTGGCCCGTCGCCTGTTTCGTGACCACAAAGCGGGCGCCCGGAAAACGCGGCACGGTTTCCTCGGCGAACACGTCGTCGCCGGATAAAAGCGCCACCTGTGCACCGTATTCTTCCGCCAGCGCGCCATACAGACCCGCCTCGCCGACCTCGACGCCGTTCAGCGAAACCCGCGCGAACGCGAAACTGTTGATGGTGTGCGCGAGAATGCCGCGCGTTTGCGACATCGCGTGATAGCCGATCATGAAGACGAGCGCCGCGCCGTATTCAAGGCCGGCCATCATGCCGAGCGTGCGCGGTTTGCCGAGCACCACCTGGGCGCGCGCGTCGAGCAGATCGGGCAGCAGATTGCGAAAGCCGCCGTGGGAGTCGTTCACCCACACGTGCGTCGCGCCGCCGGCAAATGCGCCTTCGATTGCCGCGTTCGCTTCGAGCGTCATCCAGCGGCGCGCGGCTTCGTATTCGCCGTTGCCGGCACGCGTTTGCTCGGGGTGAAACACGCCGGCTATGCCTTCGATGTCGGCGGAAATAAGGACTTTCATCAGGAAGTGTGCTTGAGTAGTTGCGCGAGGTCGGGGACGCTCTCGCGCAGTGATAAACGCCGGTGGCCGTCGCGGCCGGTCACGGATTGCGCGCTCCACAACGCGTCGAGAATCGCCTGTTCGACGCTGTCCGCACACGCACGAAAGAGCGGGTCCATGTGCTGATCGGCGAGAAGCGGCGGCAGCTCGATATATTCCGCGAGATGCGGCACGGTGTAGGCCGTCGAAAACGCGAGCGCGATGTCGCCGCTGCCGTGGCCATAGACGGAGCCGGTCCGCGCGAGGCCCGCCGCCGCGCGTAACGAAAGGCGCTTAAGCTGACGTGCGTCGAGCGGGGCGTCGGTCGAGACGATCATGATGATCGAGCCTTGCTCGGGCTTTGCGGTTTGCGCCGCGCTGTGCGAATTCGCGGCCGCTGCGTCCTTCGCGTCCTTCACATTCGCCGCACGTTCGGCAAGCATGCGCCCAACCGGATGACCATCGATAACCAGCATCGGCAACCGTCCAAAGTTGGCGAGCACCAGCGCACCGACCGTGTAATCGCGCCCGGCAGCCTCCACCACGCGCGACGCAGTGCCGATGCCGCCCTTCAGATCGAAGCACGACATGCCGCGCCCTGCTCCGAGCGAGCCGCTTGCCACCATCGTGCTGGCCGCGGCGCAGGCGTCGTTGAAATGCTGTTCGCCGATTGCCAGCGCCTGAAGGTCGTTCAGGTAGCCGTCGTTGCACTCGAACACCAGCGGATTGACCGTCGGCCACGCTCGCCCGATGCGCGAGTCGGCGCGTATGGCCGCGCGAATCTGCGCCTGAGCGACCGCGGCCACGCCGAACGTATTGGTCAACGCGATCGGCGTTTCGAGTGTGCCGAGCTCCTCGACCTGCACGAGCCCGACGCTCTTGCCAAAACCGTTGATCACCGACGCCGCCGCCGGCACCTTATCGATAAACGGATCGCCCGGATGCGGATGGATCACGCTCACGCCGGTTTGTATCGCGCCTTCGGCGAGGGTGCAGTGTCCGACGCTCACACCCTCCACGTCGGCAATCGAATTCAGCGGACCGCTCGGCAATACGCCGATATGCGGCGCGCTCGCCGAACCACGCGAATCGTGCGCCTCTATCGAACTCATGGGCGGTCGAGCTTCGGATCGAGCGCGTCGCGCAAACCGTCGCCGAGCAGATTGAAGGCGAGCACCGTGAGGAAAATCGCGAGACTCGGAAACAGCGCGATATGCGGCGCGGTCACCATGTCCGCGCGCGCTTCGTTGAGCATCGCGCCCCACTCGGGCGTGGGCGGCTGCGCGCCCAGGCCGAGAAACGACAGGCTCGCGGCGGTGATGATCGACGTGCCGATCCGCATCGTGAAGTACACGACGACCGACGAGATCGTGCCCGGCAGGATATGACGCACGATGATCGTCCAATCCGACGCGCCGATACTGCGTGCCGCCTCGATATACGTGAGTTGCTTGAGCATCAGCGTATTGCCGCGCACGAGCCGTGCAAACGCAGGAATGCTGAAGATCGCTACTGCGCAGATCACATTGATCATGCCGTTGCCGAGAATCGCGACCACGCCGATGGCGAGCAGAATGCCCGGGAAAGCGAACAGCACGTCGGCCACGCGCATCGTGATGCGATCCCACCAGCCTTCGTAATAGCCGGCAAGCAAGCCGAAGAACGTGCCGATCACCGCGCCTATCGCGACGGAAAGAAAGCCCGCCTCGAGCGAAATGCGCGAGCCGGCGAGAATGCGGCTGAAAATATCGCGGCCCAGCGAATCGACGCCGAACCAGTGCCCGGCGGAAGGCCCCGCATTCAATGCGTCGTAGTCGAAGAAATTCTCCGGATCGTAGGGCACGATATGCGGCGCGGCAATCGCCACCACGATCAGCAGCAGCACAAAGATGCCGGCGGCGAGCGCCACATGCTGCTTGCGAAACTTGCGCCAGAACTCGCTCCACGGCGTGCGGATCGCGCGCTCGGCGCGGGCGGTCTGGGCGGCATCCGGCCCGGTGGCTGTCGTGCTCATGCGGACCTCACTTGAAACGGATAGTCGGATTGATCACGGCGTACAGCACGTCCACGATCAGGTTGATGATGATGAATTCGAGCGAGAACAGCAGTACCTCCGCCTGGATCACCGGATAGTCGCGCATCGACACGGCATCCACCAGCAGGCGCCCGAGCCCCGGCCAGTTGAACACGACCTCGACCACGATCGAGCCGCCGAGCAGGAAGCCGAACTGCAAACCCATCATCGTGACGACGGGAATCATCGCGTTGCGCAGGCAGTGTTTGACGATCACGAGCGGCTCGGGCACGCCCTTCGCGCGCGCGGTGCGCACGAAGTCTTCGTTCATCACTTCGACGAACGAGGCGCGCGTGAAGCGCGCCATCACGGCCGCGACAGCCGCGCCGAGCGTGAGCGAAGGAAGAATGTAGCTCTGCCATGATCCGTCGCCGACGATCGGCAGCCAGCCGAGCTTCACTGAGAAGATCTCCATCAGCAGCATGCCGAGCGCAAAGGCGGGAAACGAAATGCCCGACACGGCGAGCGTCATGCCGAGCCGGTCTGGCCAGCGGTTACGCCATACCGCCGAAACGATGCCGATACCCATGCCGAGCACGACTGCCCACACCATGCTCGCGAGCGTGAGCAGCAGCGTCGGCATGAAGCGTTCGCCGATCTCCTGACTCACCGGCCGCTTGCTGCGCGTCGAGGTGCCGAAATCGCCGTGCGCGATCTTCACGAAGAAGTGGGCAAACTGCTGCGGCATCGGCTTGTCGAGGCCGAGATCGGCGCGTACGAGCGCGACGGTCGCTTCGTCGGCATCCGGACCGGCAGCAAGCCGCGCCGGGTCGCCGGGCAACAGATGCACGAACAGAAAGACCAGCACCGCGACGATGAAGAGCGTCGGCAGCAGGCCAAAGAGACGTTTGACGAGGAAGTTCAGCATTGAAGCTCAATCCGGCAATGATACGGGCAACGAAATGTCATGTACCGCCATGAGGCAGGCGCACGGCGCGGCGCGCCCGCTTGGGGCAGGTCGCGCCGCACGCGAGGCCCATTACTTGATCGCGATTTCGTCGAAGTTGAACGAACCATCCGGCGCGACATAAGCACCCGACAGACGCTTGCTGCGCGCATACACGACCTTTTCCTTGACGAGGAAAATCCAAGGCGCGTCGGCCCAGATGCGCTTTTGTGCATCCGTGTACAGCTCGTTCTTCTTCGTGCGGTCAGTGGTTTCCAGCGCCTGCTTCAGATCGCCGTCGACGGCATCGTTCTTGTAGTAAGCCGTATTGACCATCTTCGGCGGGAAGGACACCGAAGCAAGGAGCGGCGTGATCGCCCAATCGGCCTCGCCCGTCGACGACGACCAGCCCGCGTAGTACATGCGCACCGGCGCGCTGGCCGCGTCCTGCGCGCTTTCCACCTTCGCGACGCGCTGGCCTGCCTCGAGCGCTTCGACCTGCGCCTTGACGCCGACTTGCGCCAGTTGCTGCTGCACGAACTGAATGACCTTCTGCGCGGTCGAGTAGTTATACGCGGACCACAGCGTCGTTTCGAAGCCGTTCGGATAACCGGCTTCCTTCAGCAATGCGCGCGCCTTGGCCGGATCGTACGGCCACGGGCCGAGCTTCACCGCGTAATCGACACCTTGCGGCACCACGCCGTCAGCGGGCGTGGCATAGCCGCCAAACACGACCTTCGTCAGCGCCTCCTTGTTGACCGCGTAGTTGAGCGCCTCACGCACCTTCGGATTGTCGAACGGCTTCTGATTCATGTTCAGGCTGATATAGCGCTGAATGATGGACGGCGACGCGATCAGATCGACCTTCGGGCTCGACTGCAATTGCGCGGCCTGTTCGAACGGCACCTGGAAGGCGAAATCCGCTTCGCCCGTGCGCATCAGCGCGGCGCGCGTGTTGTTGTCGACCACCGGCTTCCAGTCGATTGCGTCGATCTTCGGATAGCCCTTCTTCCAGTAGCCGGCGAACTTCTTCACCGTCAGATCGCCTGCCGGATCCCACTTCACGAATTCGAACGGGCCTGTGCCGACCGGATGAAACGCGATGTCCTTGCCGTATTTCTTCAGCGCGTCAGGCGAGATCATGACCGCCGACGGATGCGCGAGCACGTTGACGAACGCCGAGAACGGCGCCTTCAGCGTGATCTTCACCGTGTACGGATCGACCACCTCGGTCTTCTCGATACGGTTGAACATGTTGTAGCGCTTCAGCTTGTTCGCCGGATCCGTCACACGATCGAAGTTCGCCTTCACTGCCGCCGCGTTGAAGTCCGTGCCGTCCTGGAACTTCACGCCGTGACGCAACTTGAACGTATAGACGCGCGCGTCAGGGCTCGCCTCATAGCTGTCGGCGAGCACGTTGACGAGCTTCATGTCCTTGTCGAAGCCGAAGAGCCCTTGATAGAACGACTTCGCGACCGCTTGCGAGAGCGTGTCGTTGGCGTCGTACGGATCGAGCGTCGTGAAGGTCGAGGCGACGGCCATCACCGCGGTGGTTTCGGCGTGCGCTACGTTGCCCGCGAGCATCGCGAACACCACTGCGCCGCCGCCGAGCAGCGCGCGCAAACGAAACGGGGAAGACGGGACCAGCAGGTTCATGAGTTGACTCCAGGCTGCAAGGTGAAACGGGTTAGATTGCTCTTGTGAGGATGGGCCCTGCGACATCAATAAGCACCGCCCACGCTGTGCTGGGCGACGAAGTGATCCGGTCCCACGGCGACGAGCGGCGCCACGGCGGGTTCATCGTCCAATGCGCGGATGGGGCTCGGGATTTCATCGGCGGTGAGCATGCGTTTCGCGTGACGCCGCGCCGGGTCGGCCACGGGCACCGCGCCCATCAGCTTTCTCGTGTACGGATGCTGCGGCGCTTCGAACACCGCGCGGCGCGGACCGATTTCGACGATCTGCCCGAGGTACATCACCGCCACGCGGTGGCTCACGCGCTCGACCACCGCCATGTCGTGCGAGATGAACAGGTATGCAACGCCCAGCTCGCGCTGCAAATCGAGCATCAGATTGACGATTTGCGCCTGCACGGAGACATCGAGCGCGGAAACGGATTCGTCGGCGATCACGACTTTCGGATTCAATGCGAGCGCGCGCGCAATCGCAATGCGCTGCCGCTGACCGCCCGAAAATTCATGCGGATAGCGGCGCGCCGCGTCCGCCGGCAAGCCGACTTTCTCCAGCAGCCACGCGACGCGTGCCTGCGCCTCGGCGCCCTGCGCGACGCCGTGCACGAGGAGCGGCTCCATGATGGAAAAGCCGACCGTCAGCCGCGGATTGAGCGATGCAAAGGGGTCCTGAAAAATGAACTGGATATCGCGGCGCAGCGACTGCAAGGCGGCGCCCGTCAGCGAACTGATTTCCTTGCCGTTGAATTCGATCGATCCGCTCTGGCTCTCCACGAGCCGCAACAGCGAGCGGCCCGTGGTCGACTTGCCGCAGCCCGATTCGCCGACGAGCGCAAGCGTTTCGCCCGGCCGTAAGTCGAAACTGACTTTTTCGACCGCATGCACGCGGCCCGTCAGCCGGCCGAAGAGCCCGCTTCTCACTGGAAAGCGCGTGACGAGATCGCGCACGCGCAGAATAGGCGGGGTGCTTTCGTCGACGCGCGGCTGCGCTTCTTTCGCGACGGACGCCGCGGGGCGCACCGGCTCGTCGGCGCCGCTCGCGCTCGCCTGCTCGAGCGTCAGGATCGGAAACTTCGCGGGTTGGTCGGTGCCCTCCATGGCGCCCAGACGCGGCACGGCGGCAAGCAGCGCCTTCGTATAAGCATGCGACGGCGCGGCGAAAAGCGCGTCGGACGCGCCCTCCTCGACCTTTTCGCCTCGATACATCACGAGCACGCGGTCCGCGACTTCCGCGACCACGCCCATGTCGTGCGTGATGAAAATCACGCCCATGTTCATCTCGTCCTGCAAGCCGCGAATCAGTTGCAGGATCTGCGCCTGAATGGTCACGTCGAGCGCGGTGGTGGGTTCGTCGGCGATCAGGAGCGCCGGTTTGCATGAGAGCGCCATCGCGATCATCACACGCTGGCGCATGCCGCCCGACAGTTGATGCGGAAAACGCGCCGCCACGCGCCGCGCCTCCGGAATACGCACGAGTTCCAGCAGCCGCAGCGTTTCCGCGAAAGCCGCGGAGCGGCTCTTGCCCTGATGCAGCGAAATGGCCTCGCTGATCTGATCGCCCACCGTGAAGACCGGGTTGAGCGAGGTCATCGGCTCCTGGAAAATCATCGCGATGTCGGCGCCGCGAATCGAGCGCATCGAGCCGGACGACGCCTTCGCGAGGTCGAGCACGCCGCCGTCGCGGCGCCGGAACACGATGCTGCCGCCGGCAAGGCGCCCACCGCCCTGCTCGATCAGCCGCATCAACGCGAGCGATGTCACCGATTTGCCCGAGCCCGATTCGCCGACAATCGCGAGCGTTTCCCCGCGCTCAACCGTGAACGACAAATTGCGCACCGCGTTGAAAGTCGTCTCGCCGCTGCGAAATGCAACCGACAGGTTGTCGACCGCCAGCACTCGCTGTGGCGGCAAGGTGTCGATAAGCGAGCTGGCGATGTGCGATGAAGTCGGCACGGTGGTTCCTTTGAATTCGAACGCGCTGGCGCGCTTCGGCAATATTCAGGGTAACGAACTAACGGTAGATGGCCGTGACCGGTGTCTCGCCTACACGCGCGAAACCACGGTACATGCCCTCGGTATTGAACGGCAGCGCGATGTTGCCGCGTGCGTCGACGGCGATCAGGCCGCCGCGTCCGTCGATCTTCGGGAGGTGGTTCATGACCACGTCGTGCGCGGCGTCCTGCAAGGACACGTTGCGGTAGGCCATTTGCGCCGCGACGTCGTAGGCAGCGACCATGCGCATGAACATTTCGCCGGAGCCGGTCGTGGACACGGCGCACGTCGCGTCGTCCGCATAGCAGCCCGCGCCGATCAGCGGCGTGTCGCCGACGCGGCCCACCTGCTTGTTCGTGATGCCGCCAGTGGATGTCGCCGCGGCCACGTGGCCGTGCGCGTCGAGCGCGACCGCGCCCACCGTGCCGAACTTGCGGTTGGGATCGAGCGGCTCGTGCGGCGTGGGATCGTCGCCACCGCTGGCAGACGACGAAAAAGCAAAGCTCGCGCCGTCGTGATCGAGCATCGCGCGTTGCTGATCGCGCGCGAGCAGCCATTGGCGATGACGGGCCTCGGTGTCGAAATAGTCGGGCTCGACGAATTCGAGCCCCTGCGCCGCGGCGAAACTTTCGGCGCCTTCGCCGGTGAACAGCACATGCTCGCTGTGCTCGAGCACGCTGCGCGCTGCGAGGATCGGATTGCGCACGCGCTTCACGCAGCAGATCGCACCGGCTTCGAGCGTGCTGCCGTCCATGATCGCCGCGTCGAGCTCGTGCGTGCCCGCCGCCGTGTACACCGCGCCTCGCCCCGCGTTGAAGAGCGGACAGTCTTCGAGCAGGCGCACCGCTTCGCTGACGGCGTCGAGCGCGCTGCCGCCGTCGGCGAGCACGCGTTGGCCGGCGGCGAGCACCGCGTGCAGCGCCGCGTGATATTCGGCTTCGGCGTTGGCGGTGAGGGACGCGCGCACAATCGTGCCCGCCCCGCCATGAATGGCAATGACTGCGTTGGTGTTCATCGTTTGAGTTTGGGTTTGGCTTGCGTCGCACCGGGTTTTGCAACTGCGGTACGCGCCGGTTCGCGCGCGGCTTGGCCTGGCGCCTGCGTTGGCGTTGCGGTTGGCGCTTTCGTTGTTGACGTTTTTGTTGACGCTTTCGCTGCCGCGTTCGGGACCGCGGAGAGCGGATCGGTGAGCCACGGCAAGACGAATTCGGTGACTTCCGCGGCGGCCTTCACCGAACGTTTCGCGCGATATGCGACTGCGTCGCACAGCGCTTCGATCACGGCAAGAACAGCCGCGTCCGCGTTGGCCGCGAGCCGGCGTTCCGAGCGCACGTACAACGACAGATCGGCGAATTGCGCGAGCGGCGAGCGCGGACCGTCGGTCAGCGCCAGCACGCGTGCGCCGCGCGTGGCCGCACGGCGCGCCAGTTCGATGGTGTCGTCGACATAACGCGGAAACGCAATGCCGATCACGAGATCGCCCTCGCCGCAATTGAACAGACGCCGCGCCGCATGCGACGGCCCGCCGATGAATGCCAGCGACTGCACATTGTCGTGATACGCCATCAGCCCGTGCTCCATCAGCCCGGCGAGAAAGGCGCTCGTGCCGGCGCCGAGCACAAACACGCGACGCGCGGCGAGGATCGCCTCGACCGCGGCTTCGGCGGCGGCATTGTCGATCGCGGTGCGCGTCAGGTGCAGATTGTTGGCCGCCTGTTCGAGCGACGCGTCGACCACGTCGTCGCCGTCGGCGAGCGATTCCTGCGCGCTGCGCAGCCGTTCCACCGGCGCGAGCGTCGCCTCGAAGCCGCGCACGAGCGCGTCACGGAACTGCGGATAGCCGTCGAAACCGAGCGCGCGCGCAAAGCGATTCGCCGTCGCCACCGAAGCGCCGACCACGCTCGCCAGCTCGTCGATCCGCATGGTGGCCGCGCGAAACAGATTGGCCAGCACGTACTCGCCCATGCGCCGATGAATGGGCGTGAGCGTAGACATGGCTGCCTCGATGCGGGCGGCGATGGCCTGCTCGGCGGGATTGGATGCGACGGACGGTTGATGAATCATGCGGGCGAATGAGCGAGCGAGATGGATGGCCTCATGGCGTAAGCGAAATGCATGAAAGTATATTTACATGGAAATCGTCCGGAAAAAAATTCATTTTCATTTTTACGGGTTTGTCCTGGCGCTCGGTTCGCGTGGCTTGACCGTGGTCAACGTGATGCGCGGGCGGCACGCGAGGCTCCTGGCGGTGTTATTCTTCGCTCGCCATGAATCTCGAAAGCATTCTCTTTAGCCAGGGCTTCGGCTCGCGCCGCCAGTGCCGCGCGCTGATTGCCGACGCGCGCGTGAGCATCGACGGCACCGTCTGCACCGACGCCGATGCCGATTTCCCCGCTGGCGACGCAGCGTTTTGCTTTAGCGTCGACGGCGTGGTCTGGCCGTATCGCGAACGCGCCTATCTCCTGCTCAACAAGCCGGCGGGCTATGAGTGTTCGCGCGACCCGCAGCATCATCTGAGCGTGTTCAGTCTGTTGCCGCCGCAATTCGCCGAGCGTGGCGTGCAGTGCGTGGGCCGGCTCGATCAGGACACGACCGGCTTGCTGCTGCTGTCCGACGACGGGAAGTTCGTGCACACGTTCACATCGCCGAAACGCAAGGTGCCGAAGGTCTACGTGGCGACCACGCGCCATCCGCTCGACGACGCACAGTTGAGCCTGCTGCGCGACGGCGTGTTGCTGCACGGCGAGTCGAAGCCCGTCGCGGCCGTCGCCGCTGAGGCGCGCGGCGGGCACTCTCTCGCGCTCACCGTGATGGAGGGCAAGTACCACCAGGTCAAGCGGATGATCGCCGCAGCCGGCAATCGTTGCGAAGCGCTGCATCGCGAGCGCATTGGCGGACTGGCGCTGCCCGCGACGCTTGCGCCGGGCGCGTGGCAATGGCTCGATGAAACGGAGATCGCGTCCCTCGGATCTTCACCGAGCGGGTAAACCGGTACGACGCGCGTAACTCGCTGACGCCGCTGCGAAGTCACTGTGAGCAAGCGCACATTCGCGCGAAGACTGCCCGCACGTAACGCTGCGCCGCAGCATGCGGTTCGTCACGGCTCGCCCTATACTCGTTTAAACAAAGACTACAAAGAGTTCAAGGAGGGGCCATGATTGTCCATGGCGGAATCATGATCTCGTATGGGATGGTGGCGTTTGTGTGCCTCGGGGTGCTGCTGATCGGCGGATTGCTGATCGCAATGCGGGTGCGGCACAAATACCATCCGAATCTGATCGGCGCGCTGATCGGCGGATTGCTGTGTTTCCTGCTGCTCGAGGCGCTGCCCGCGCTGACCTGAGCGACGCGCAGCTATCTGTTTGACTTTGGCTGCGCTCGCGCGCTGCGCGTTACGCACGTTACGCCGGGTGCGGCTTGCCGCTCGCGGCTTCGTGCAAAAAATCGTCGACGCTCGGGTAGCGCAGGCGCACACCCAGTTCTTCTTTCAGGCGGCGGTTCACGAGCCGCCTCGACTCGCGCATGAACGACAGCAAGGTCGGCTCGATCTGCTCCTCGGCCTGCGCCCGCGTGATGCGCGGCGGGCGTGCCAAACCGAATGCATCGGCAACCCGATCGAAGTACTCGCCCATTTTCAGCGACGAGTCGTCGGACGCGTGAATCGCGCGCGCCGGCCGCCCGCGCAAGGCAAGGCGCACGAGGATCGCGGCGAGATCGTCGGCGTGAATGTGGTTCGTGTAGACGTCGTCTGCAGCGACGAGCGCGGGCGTACCTTTTTCGAGCCGCCCAAGCGGCAGGCGATTGCCCGCATAAATCCCCGGAATCCGCGCGATGCTCGCGGCAATCGCGCCGCGCGCCGTCGCGCGCCGCAGTTGCTGCTCGGCGGACACACGGCGCTTTGCACGTGCATTGGCCGGCGCGACGACGCGCGTCTCGTCGATCCATGCGCCGCCGCAATCGCCATATACGCCCGTCGTGCTTGCGTAGACGAGGCGCGGCGGCACGCGCGAAGCGGCGGTACGGCGAAGGCCGTCGGGTACAATATTGGCTGGTTCCGCGGCTGCCCACGAGGCGCGCGCGCGGCGCAGACGTCCAACCGGCGCAAAGGCGGCGCGAGCCCGCGGCAAAGCGAGATCGCGGCGCATACCGAGGGTTGCGAGCAACGCGCGGGTGCGGCGGTCGTCGTCGCCGGTTTTCTGCGGCGGTGCGAGATGCAGCACGGTCGGCGCGAGGCCCGCGAGCCGCTTCAGGCTGCGGCGCGCGTCGAGGTCGCCGACGAGCGGAGACACGCCCGCCGCGCGCAATTCGGCGCTGCGCGCCGCGTGGCTGGTGAGTGCGAAGACGTGAGCGTGCGGGCGCAGCAGCGGCACGCAGCGCATGCCGACATCACCGCACCCTACGATCAACACGCGTGGACGGCGGAAGTTTCGTGTCGCTTTCATGGTGCACGCATTGTAGCCGTCAAGCGCCGCGGGCACCGGGCGGTGTGGCGTGCCGTCGCGGCGCCTGCCGAAGCGGCCTGCTGGGCCGGCCAATTAACGATTACCGACTTTTCCAATTCGAACACTTATGGCATTTAACGTCACGCTCCGGCAAAGCGGCCGGCAGTTTCAGGTAGAACAGGACGAACCGGTGCTGAACGCGGCCTTGCGTCAAGGCATCGGTTTGCCGTACGGCTGCAAGAACGGCGCGTGCGGTTCGTGCAAGGGTGCCGTGGTGAACGGCCAGGTCGAGCAGCGCGCGCATTCGTCGTCGGCTTTGTCGAACGATGAAAAAACTCGCGGCATGGCGCTCTTCTGTTGCGCGACGGCGTGCTCGGATCTGGAAATCGACATCCGCGAAGTCGCGGGCGTGGGCGACGTGCAGGTGAAGAAGCTGCCGTGCCGCGTCAATGCAATCGAGCGCAAGGCCGACGACGTCGTGGTGCTCAAGCTGCAACTGCCCGCGAATGAACGCCTGCAGTATCTGGCCGGCCAGTACCTCGAATTCATTCTGAAGGACGGCAAGCGACGCAGTTATTCGATGGCGAACGCGCCGCACACCGAAGGCCCGATCGAGCTGCATATCCGTCATATGCCCGGCGGCGCCTTCACCGACCACGTGTTCAACACGATGAAAGAGCGTGACATCCTGCGCTTCGAAGCGCCGCTCGGTACTTTCTTCCTGCGCGAAGAGTCGGACAAGCCCATCGTGCTGCTCGGCTCGGGCACGGGCTTCGCGCCGCTGAAGGCGATCGTCGAACATGCGGTGTTCAAGAATCTCAACCGCCCGATGACGCTCTACTGGGGCGCGCGTCGCAAGAAAGACCTGTATCTGCTCGAACTGGCCGAGCAATGGGCGCGTGAGATTCCGAACTTCAAGTTCGTGCCCGTGCTCTCGGAGCCCGACGCGAGCGATGCGTGGACCGGCCGCGTGGGCTTCGTGCATCGCGCGGTGATCGAAGATCTGCCCGATCTGTCCGCGTATCAGGTGTATGCGTGCGGCGCACCGGTCATGGTCGAATCGGCGCAGCGCGACTTCACGCAGCACCACGGCCTGCCCGAAGACGAGTTCTACGCGGACTCGTTCACGAGCGCCGCGGATCTCGCGAATGCGGTCTGAGCGAAACGCCGACACCACGCGCCGATGCAAATTCATGGTTTACACCGGCGCTTTCCTTGTCGTATTCTTTCGCGCATGAACCGCATCCAGTCCGAACTTCGACGTCGCCGCTCGCCGCTTCCCTAGGGACGCCGCCGGCTTCGTCACGGATTCGCGCTATAACAGAGCGCACGCTGTTCGAATCATGAAAGCCACGGCATGCCGTGGCTTTTTTGTTTTTCCGCCTCATTCACCTCTTACCCGCTGCCTGGAGCCTGCCGTCATGAATTTCAATGAGTACCCGATCGAGTCGCTGATGTACATCACGAACCGGCCCGAAATCGTTTTCACGCACGGCAAGGGCTCGTGGCTCTACGATAACAACGGCAAGCGCTATCTGGACTTCATTCAGGGCTGGGCGGTCAATTGCCTCGGTCATTGCAACGAAGGCATGATCGAAGCCCTGAACACGCAGGCCACACTGCTCTTCAATCCGTCGCCGGCTTTTTACAATGAGCCGATGGCGAAGCTCGCCGGGCTTCTCACACAACACAGCTGCTTCGACAAGGTGTTTTTCGCGAACAGCGGCGCGGAAGCGAACGAAGGCGCGATCAAGCTCGCGCGCAAGTGGGGCAAGAAGTTCAAGGACGGCGCGTTCGAAATCATCACCTTCGACCACAGCTTCCACGGCCGCACACTCGCCACCATGTCGGCAAGCGGCAAGCCGGGCTGGGACACCATCTACGCGCCGCAAGTGCCGGGCTTTCCGAAGGCGGATCTGAACGACATCGCCTCGGTCGAAAAGCTGATCAACGCAAAAACGGTTGCGGTGATGCTCGAACCGATTCAGGGCGAAGGCGGCGTGATCCCCGCGACGCGCGAGTTCATGCAGCAACTGCGCGAGTTGACCCGCAAGCACAACCTGCTTCTGATCGTCGACGAAGTGCAAAGCGGCTGCGGCCGCGCCGGTACCTTGTTCGCGTATGAGCTGTCGGGCATCGAGCCGGACATCATGACGCTCGGCAAGGGCATCGGCGGCGGCGTGCCGCTCGCGGCGCTGCTCTCGAAGGCGGAAGTGGCGGTGTTCGAAGCCGGCGATCAGGGCGGCACCTACAACGGCAATCCGTTGATGACCGCGGTCGGCTACTCGGTGATCTCGCAACTCACGGCGCCGGGATTCCTCGAAGGCGTGCGCGCGCGCGGCGAATACCTGCGGGCGAAGCTGCTGGAGCTGTCGGAAGAACGCGGCTTTAACGGCGAGCGCGGCGAAGGTCTGCTGCGCGCGCTGCTGCTCGGCAAGGACATCGGCAACCAGATCGTCGAAAAGGCGCGCGACATGCAGCCCGACGGCCTGCTGCTGAACGCGGCGCGCCCGAACCTGCTGCGCTTCATGCCGGCGCTCAATGTCACGAACGAAGAGATCGACCAGATGATGGCGATGCTGCGCTCGATTCTCGACACGCTCTAACGAAAGCGGAGCACCTGATGAGCACGAGCGCCGCGGTCTCCGTCTCGATTCGCCGCTTCGAGGCGCGCGACACCGACGCGGTGATCGCGCTGTGGCAGGAAGCGTTTCCCGAGTATCGGGATGCCACGAAGCCGCAGCGCAACCCGCGTCTGTCGATTGCAAACAAGCTCGCCACGCAGCCCGAGTTGTTTTTCGTCGCGGTGCTGGATGAGCGCGTGGTCGGCAGCGTGATGGGCGGCTACGACGGCCACCGCGGCTGGCTCTACTCGCTCGCGGTCGACGAGTCGTTGCGGCGGCACGGCATCGGCTCGCGTCTTGTCGCGCACGTCGAGGCCGCGTTGACCGCGCTCGGCTGCTCGAAGCTGAATCTGCAGGTGTTGTCCGCGAAGAGCGAGGTCCGCGCGTTTTACGAGGCGCTCGGTTATCGCGCCGATGCGGTGGTCAGTTTGGGCAAGCGTCTTGGCGAACTCGCCGATAGCTCGGCGGGTTGAATCCGGAGCGGCGCGTTCGCGCCGGAAAGAGAAAGGCCGCATACGTTTTTTAACGCATGCGGCCTTTTTTCATGGCGGTTGAACTGCGAGCGCTTATTTGCCCGCTTGTTCGTCCGCTTGTTCGTCCGACTTATTCACCCAGATAAGCCGCGCGCACCTTCGGATCGTCCAGCATCTGCTTTGCGTCGCCCGACATCGTGACGAGACCCGAGTCCATCACATAGCCGCGGTTCGCGGCCTGCAACGCGAGCCGCGCGTTCTGCTCGACGAGCAGCACGGTCATGCCTTCCGCCGAAATCGCACGCACCACCTCGAAGATCTTCTCGACCATGATCGGCGACAGACCCATCGACGGTTCGTCGAGCAGCAACAGCTTGGGGCGCGAGATGATCGCGCGCGCCATCGCCAGCATCTGCTGTTCGCCGCCCGAGAGCGTGCCCGCGTATTGCGTGGCGCGCTCCTTCAGGCGCGGGAAAAAGCCGAACATGCGATCGACGTCGGCCTTGATGCCGTCGCTGTCGCTGCGCAGGTAAGCACCCATCTGCATGTTCTCGACGATCGACATGCGCGCGAAGATGCCGCGGCCTTCCGGCACCATCGCGAGGCCGCGCTTCAGAAGCTCGTGCGGCGGCACGCCCTTGATCGACTGGCCCATGTACTCGATGTCGCCCGCCGAGTAGGGCTTGAGACCCGTGATCGCCTTCATCGTCGTGGTCTTGCCCGCGCCGTTCGCACCGATCAGCGTGACCAGCTCGCCCTGCGCGACTTCGAGGTCGATGCCCTTGACTGCCTGGATGCCGCCGTAATTGACCTGCAGGCCCTTGATTTTCAACATTGTTTGCGTCGTGGACATCAGTGGACTCCCGCACCCAGATAAGCTTCGATCACCTTCGGATCCTTCTGCACGTCTTGCGGCAGACCTTGCGCAATCACCTTGCCGTAGTCGAGCACCGTCATCTGGTTGCACAGACCCATCACGAGCTTCACGTCGTGCTCGATCAGCAGAATCGTCTTGCCGTCGGCGCGGATCTTGTCGAGCAGGCGCGTCAGTTCGACCTTTTCCGTCGCGTTCATGCCGGCGGCGGGTTCGTCGAGTGCGAGCAGCTTCGGATCCGTCGCGAGCGCGCGCGCGATTTCGAGCCGGCGCTGGTGGCCGTACGACAGATTGCGCGACGTGTAGTCCGCGTACTGCGCAATGCCGACGTACTCCAGCAGCTCGATGGCGCGCTCCTTGATTTCACGCTCTTCCTTGCGCTCGGCCGGCGTCTGGAACACTGCGCCGAGCAGGCCGTGCTTCGTGCGCACGTGGCGGCCCACCATCACATTTTCCAGCGCGGTCATGCCGCCGAACAGACGAATGTTCTGAAACGTACGCGCAATGCCTGCCTTCGCGACCTGATACACGGCCGTCGGCGTGTAGTTCTGGCCGTCGAGCTTGAAGTCGCCGGAATCCGGCGTGTAAAGGCCCGTGATCACGTTGAAGAACGTGGTCTTGCCGGCGCCGTTCGGGCCGATCAGACCATAAATGGTGCCTTCCTCGATCTGAAGGCCGACGTCAGACAGCGCCTGCAAACCGCCGAAGCGCTTGTTCACGCCCTTCACGGACAGACGGATTTTTTTATCGCTCATGTTCATTTGCTCCTATCCGTCCGTTACGCGCGCACCGGCTTTTTGCCAGCCCGCTTCGACAGTTTCGCAATCTTGTCTTCGTGCTTCGGCGACGGCCACAGGCCTTCCGAGCGATACAGCATGATCAGCACCATCGCGAGTGCGTAGACGAGCTGACGGATCACTTCGGTATCGACGATTTCATGGCCGAAGATCATGTGTTGCAGCGGACCCATCGTCGAACGCAGGAATTCCGGCAGCACCGCGAGCAGCACCGCGCCGAGAATCACGCCCGGAATGTGGCCCATGCCGCCGAGCACCACGCAGGCGAGCACGACGATCGACTCAGGCAGCGTGAACGATTCCGGCGACACGAAGCCCTGGAACGCACCGAACATCGCGCCCGACAGGCCGCCGAACGACGCGCCCATTGCAAACGCGAGCAGCTTCACGTTACGCGTGTTGATGCCCATGGCCTTGGCGGCGATTTCGTCCTCGCGGATCGCGGCCCATGCACGGCCGATACGCGAATGCTGCAAACGCGTACACACCCAGATCACGAGCAGCGCGGCCAGCACGAACAGGTAGTAGTACGAGTACACCGACGGGAACTGCAGGCCGAACAGCGAGTGCGTCTGCGAGAGACTGAAGTCGCCCACGTGCACCGGTGCAATCGCCGTGATGCCCTTCGGCCCGTTGGTGATGTTCACCGGTCGGTCGAGGTTGTTCAGGAAAATCCGCACGATTTCCCCGAAGCCCAACGTCACGATGGCGAGGTAGTCGCCGCGCAGACGCAGCGTCGGCGCACCGAGCAGCACGCCGAACAGCGCGGCGATCGCCATCGCGCACGGCACGATGATGAGGAACGGCACATGCAGGCCGTTCGGCGCGAGCTGGGCGATCCACTCGAATTGCGACGACAGGTGCGGCGAGCTGAGCAGCGCCGCCGTGTACGCGCCGACCGCGTAGAACGCGATGTAGCCGAGGTCCAGCAGGCCGGCAAAGCCGACCACCACGTTCAGGCCGAGCGCGAGCATCACGTATAGCATCGCGAAGTCGAGCACGCGCACCCAGTAGTTGCCGCCGGCGGTGCCGATGATCATCGGCGCGGCGATCACGAACACGGCGGTGATGATGCCCACCGTCAGCGTCTTCGCGAGGTTGCGTTCGGGAATGAGCGTCGTGGACGGCTCGATCGGTTGAATTGAGGTCATTTGATTTACTCCTTGGCCTGGATCAAGCGCGATCCGCAACGCGTTCGCCGAGCAGACCCGACGGACGGAACACCAGCACGATGATCAGCACGATGAATGCAAACACGTCCTGATAGTTACTGCCGAACACACCACCTGTCAGGTTGCCGATATAACCGGCGCCCAACTGTTCGATGAGCCCCAGAATCACGCCGCCGACCATTGCGCCGCCCAGGTTGCCGATACCGCCCAGCACCGCCGCGGTAAACGCCTTGAGACCAGGGATAAAGCCCATGTAGAAGTGCGCGTTGCCGTATTCGGACGCGATCATCACGCCGGCGAGCGCAGCCAGCGCCGAGCCGATCATGAAGGTGGCCGAGATCACGAAGTTCGGGTTCACGCCCATCAGCGAGGCGACGCCCGGGTTCTCGGCAATCGCGCGCATTGCGCGGCCGAGCTTGGTCTTGTGCACGAGGAGCAGCAGGCCCGCCATCACGAGGAACGCGACGACGATGATGACGATTTCAGTCATCGAGATCACGGCGCCGGGCGTCGTGTCGGTGGCCTTGATCACGTTCAGCGGATCGGTGGGCAGCAGTTGCGGGAACGGCAGCGGGTTGCGCGACCAGATCATCATGGCGAGCGTCTGCAGCAGGATCGACACGCCGATTGCGGTGATCAGCGGCGCGAGACGCGGCGCCTTGCGCAACGGCCGGTAGGCCACGCGCTCGATGGTGTAGCCGACCACCGCACAGACGACGGCGGCGATTGCAAGCGCGATGCATAGCGTCGGCACATTGCCTAAGCCGGGGAAGTGATTCTGCAGCACGCCTATGGCGGAAAGCGCAACCATCGCGCCCACCATCAACACATCGCCGTGAGCGAAGTTGATGATGCCGAGAATGCCGTAAACCATCGTATAGCCCAGTGCGATGATGGCATAAACGCTGCCAAGCACCAGTCCGTTTAGGATCTGCTGGATGAAGATATCCATTTAATGCTCCTTAGCCCGTGCGACTGGATTCGCGTTCTTCATCAGCCGGTGGGCGGTGATGCGTCACGCAATCTCAATGGCACTGCGGGTACTGATGTAAAAGACCGGTAAGGGTTTATCCGCCGCCGGTTTGCGAAGACGACTGGGTCACAGTCGCTGGCTCGCCTTCGGCGGATGCAAAAACGGCACCGTTGGATGGTTCGGTGCCGTCAGGCTGAACGTCCCGTCATCACATCTTCACGACGTCGAGAACCGCTTTTTTGCCGTCCTTGAAGTCGTAAAGCGTAATGGCGCCCTCTTTCAAATCACCCTTGTCGTCGAACGCGATCCGGCCGATTACCCCGTTGTAATCGGTTGACGGCATCGCAGCCAGCACCTTGGGCGCCTCGATCGAATTAGCGCGCTTCATTGCATCGACAATCACGTACACAGCGTCATACGTGAACGGTGCGTAAATCTGCACCGGCGTGTGGAAGCGGTCGACGTACTTCTTTTCGAAGTCCGCTCCCCTGTCCATTTTCGAAAGCGCGAGTCCCGCTTCCGAACAGACCAGGTTTTGCACGGCGGGTCCCGCCAGCTCACCCACCTTGTCGGTACACACGCCGTCGCCGCCAAGGATTTTTGCCCTGATACCGAGCGCCGCCGCCTGTTTGGCAAACGGCCCGCCCGTCGCGTCCATTCCGCCGAACATGATGGCGTCCGGATGAACACTCTTGATCTTCGTGAGGATGGCCCGGAAGTCCGTGGCCCGGTCGTTCGTCGCTTCACGCGCGACGATCTTCGCTCCGTTCGCCTCGACGGTCTTCGCGAATTCCTCCGCGAGGCCCTTGCCGTAGGCGGTTGCATCGTCCACTACCGCGATGCGTTTGGCGCCCAACGCCTTCGTGGCGTAATTGGCGAGCGCCGGACCCTGCTGCGCGTCGGTGGCGACCACGCGGTAGGTTGTCTTGAAACCCTGCTGCGTGTAAGCCGGGTTCGTCGACGACGGCGAGATCTGCACGATGCTCGCATCGCTATAAATCTTCGAAGCCGGAATCGACACGCCCGAATTCAGGTGGCCGACAACGGCCACCACATGATCGTCCACCAGTTTCTGCGCGACCGCGGTGCCCGCTTTCGGATCGGCGGCGTCGTCCTGCGCGTCCAGTTGCAAGTCGATCTTGTGGCCGTCGATGGTCAGGCCATGTGCATTGATTTCCTCGACCGCGAGACGCGCGCCGTTTTCGTTGTCCTTGCCCAGATGCGCGATGCCGCCCGTCAGCGGGGCCGCATGGCCGATCTTCACGACAATTGCCGCGCTTGCCGGCGCGGCGGACGCCGCCACTGCCGCCGATGCGCCTGCTCCCGCCTCGCCATCCTGTTTTTTGCCGCACGCGGTCAACATCGCAACCGCGGCCGCGATGGACACGGCGTAAGCAAACTTGACTCGCATTAATTAGGTCTCCCGCCCTTGCTGAAACTCATGTTCGGAAGGCCCTGAGGCCTTGAGAACGCGCGCATTGTAACTCCAATTTTGCGACGGGCAATATTGTTGAACCGGCAGGGTTTTCCTGCATTGCAACCGTATTTTGAGACCACTTTCGAACAAAAGGCGCAACCGGGTTGCGACTGATTTTCGTGCATCAGTTGCACCAGCGCAGAACACCGCCGCATCAAGTGTTGCAGCCGCGCCGCGGCGCGCCCGCTCACAGCACGGTTTGCGTCACATTGCGGTCTTAAAATGCGCCTCTCGTGCTCGGCACCATCTTAGTGCGTCAAAAAAGTTTGCGGGCGCCCTCCACGCTAAAAACGGGGACGCATCGAGCGAAAGGGAATTAAATGCCAGATCATTTTTCAAAAAAGATTCAGTGTGAGGCAGAGAAAAAGCGTGGGGAGCCGTGATCTGTCGCCTATTTTGTTAGATCACCGGCGGCGGCGCGCAAAAAAAAACGCGCCCGAAGGCGCGTGTTTGACGACCCGTTGGCAGGCCTATCAGGCAGGCAAGCCCAGCCCGCGCGGCAGCGGAAACGCGATATTTTCCTCGATGCCTTCCAGCGCGCGTACATTCCGCACGCCCAGTTCGCGCAGGCGCGCAATCACCGCCTGCGCCAGCACTTCCGGCGCCGAAGCGCCCGCCGTGACGCCGATGCGGCGCTTGCCCTCGACCCACGCCGGGTCGATCTGATCCGGCGAGTCCACCATATAAGAAGGCACACCGAGTTTTTCCGCCAGCTCGCGCAAGCGGTTGGAGTTCGAGCTGTTCGGGCTGCCCACCACGATCACCACGTCGCACTGCGGCGCCATGAACTTGACCGCGTCCTGACGATTCTGCGTGGCGTAACAGATGTCCTGCTTTTTCGGCTCGCGAATAGACGGATATTTCGCCTTGAGCGCGCCAATGATTTCCGCGGCGTCGTCCACCGAGAGCGTGGTTTGCGTGACGAACGCGATCCGCTCGGGGTCCGCGAGCTGCAGCGCCTCTACGTCTTCGATGTCCTCGACGAGATGCATGCCCTCGCCCGCCTGGCCCATCGTGCCCTCCACTTCCGGATGACCCTTATGGCCGATCATTACGATGTCGAAGCCGTCCTGGCGCATCTTTGCAACCTCGATATGCACCTTGGTGACGAGCGGACAGGTCGCGTCGTAGACACGCAGCCCGCGCGACTCGGCCTCGCTGCGCACTGCCTTCGACACCCCGTGCGCACTGAAGATCACCGTGTTGCCGGGCGGCACTTCCTCCAGCCGCTCAATGAAGATCGCGCCCTTCTTGCGCAGATCTTCGACGACGTAGGCGTTATGGACGATTTCGTGACGCACGTAGATCGGCGAGCCGTGCAGCTTGATGGCGCGCTCGACGATCTCGATAGCCCGATCGACGCCGGCACAGAACCCGCGCGGCTGCGCCAGCAGGATCTCCGTTTCGGCTAGGGTCGTATCCGCGATGCTCATGTTTACAGAATCCCGATGATTTTCACTTCGAACGCCAGCGCCTGGCCGGCAAGCGGGTGGTTGAAATCGAACAGGGCCGACGTTTCGTTCACTTCTTTCAGAACGCCAGCGTAGCGGCCGCCGCCCGGCGCGTTGAATTCGACCAGGTCACCCGGCGAAAAATCCTCGCCGATCATGCTGTTTTCGCGCAGCGTGGCCAGCGACACGCGCTGGATCAACTCCGGGTTGCGCGGACCGAACGCGGCGCCGGGAGCTAGCTGAAAGGTCGAGTGGTGGCCCACCTTCAAACCCAGCAAAATGTCTTCCAGCGGCGGCGCGAGCTGACCGGCGCCGAGCAGCAGCGTGGCGGGCTTGTCGTTGAAGGTATTGATGACTTCGGCGCCATCGGCAAGGGAAAGCCGGTAGTGAAGCGTCACGTGTGAACCGGGCTTCACTTCGGAAATGTCGATGATGCTCATGCAGTGCTCGCTCAGTCGAAGCGCGCTCTCACGCGTGCGCCGCGGGCGCAGCCGACGCGTGCGGCAAACCGTCGGCGTGCCGTGCGCAAAGCGTCTATTGTAAGCCACATGGCCGGGCTCGGCTTGCGTCCATCGCGCGCACTGGCCCGAAACCTGAAACGGAGGAACTGTCTGTATATGTCTGATTATGCGTCTCCAATCGTCGCACCAACGTTCGATTTCGCTCGTTCGCCGCCGGTTGCCCCGGCTACCGACAAACCCAAGGCGCGTCGCAGGCGCAAGTGGCCGAAGCGCGACATGCCGCGCGAGCGGCTGATCGATCAGGGCCCCGGCGTGCTGTCCGATACCGAGATGATCGTGCTCGTCCTCGGCTCGGGCCTGCCGGGCCACGACGTGTTCAGCGTCGCGCGCGATCTGCTCGAGCGCTTCGGTTCGCTGCGGGCGATGCTCGACGCGACTTACGCCGATTTCGACGGCTTGCGGGGCATCGGCCCGGCGAAGAAGGCGCAACTGCTCGCCATCATGGAAATGGCGCGCCGCTCGCTCGTCGACAAGATGCGCCGGCGTTCGCTGATGAATTCGCCCGAGGCCGTGGAAGATTACCTGCGGCTTCTGATCGGCGGGCGTCCGCAGGAAGTGTTCGTATCGCTGTTCCTCGACGCCCGGCATCGGCTGATTCGCAGCGAGGAAAGCGCGCGCGGCACGCTCACGCGCATGGCCGTGTATCCGCGCGAGATCGTGCGGCGCGCGCTCGCGCTCAATGCGGCGAGCCTGATCGTCGCGCACAACCACCCCTCCGGCGCGGTGCAGCCGAGCGCGAGCGACTGCAGGCTGACGCGCACGCTGCGCGAAGCGCTCGCGCTGATCGACGTGCAACTGGCGGATCATCTCGTGATCGGCGCGGACAGCGTATACTCGTTCGCCCGCGCCGGGTGGCCGTGAAGCTGACTTGACGCTCTCGGCCCGAAGCTCCGGCCTGAAGCTCCCGGCTTCCGGCCCCGCTTGAGGCCTCCATCTGGCAGCCCGGCGAGCGGCCCTGCACGGCTCTTCGACTGGCATGAAAAGAATGCGAGCGAAAAGGAAAAACTCGCCAGACCATGTCTCGCCGCCGCAAATAAGGTTTGATTTTGCGGCGTTTTTCCTGCTAGAATTCCGGTTTGCCTATTTCCAACCCCCTGTTCCGAAGCCACCAAGGCGTTCCGGAAAGGATACGTGCCTGATTTCAGCGCGACTCTTTTCGGGAAACTTTCACGGCGTTCGAACTCAGAATTAGCGTATTAGGAGTGCTCTCATGGCACGCGTATGCCAAGTAACTGGGAAAGCGCCGATGAGCGGCAACAACGTTTCCCACGCGAACAACAAGACCAAGCGCCGGTTCCTGCCGAACCTGCAAAGCCGCCGCATTTGGGTGGAAAGCGAAAACCGTTGGGTGCGTCTGCGTATTTCGAACGCCGGCCTGCGCCTGATCGACAAGAACGGTATCGACGCTGTGCTCGCAGATCTGCGCGCACGCGGTGAAGCCTAAGGAGTAAATCATGGCGAAAGGCGCACGCGACAAGATCAAGCTGGAATCGACCGCAGGCACGGGTCACTTCTACACGACCACGAAGAACAAACGCAACATGCCGGAAAAGATGCTGATCAAGAAGTTTGATCCGGTCGTCCGCAAGCACGTTGACTACAAGGAAACCAAGATCAAGTAAGTCTTGACTCCTGCCTTTTGACGAAGGCGAAGACATGTGCAAAGAAGCCTCGCATTCGTGCGGGGCTTTTTGTTTTTGGCCAGTGGAATTCGCCGACGGCACGCCCTCTTCGCGCCAACAACGTCCTATGCCGTCCGGCCGGCTTTCCCTCGGCGGTCGCGGCGCGTATCCTCTCTCGTTTCAGCAGTGCGTGAACAACGCGTTGGCACAGCAAAACGAAAGACGGAGATGCAAGCAATGGAATTCGATGTGGCGATTGTCGGTAGCGGTCTCGCGGGGCTGAGCGTCGCGCTCAATCTCGCCGAGACGCGGCGAGTCGCGGTGATCGCCAAGCGGTCGATGACCGAAGGCGCGAGCGACTGGGCGCAAGGTGGCATCGCCGCAGTGCTCGATTCCGCGGACAGCGTGGAAAATCACGTGCGCGACACGCTGATTGCAGGCGGCGGCCTGTGCGACGAAGCAGCCACGCGTTTTATCGTCGAAAATGGGCGGGCCGCAATCGAATGGCTGATCGAACAAGGCGTGCCGTTCACGAAAGACGACGCCGCGGAGCTCGGCTTCCACCTCACTCGCGAGGGCGGCCACAGCCACCGGCGCATCATTCATGCGGCCGACGCAACGGGCCACGCAGTGGTCACCACGCTAAGCGAACGTGTGCGTCGGCATCCGAATATCACGCTGCTCGAAGACCATTACGCGATCGACCTCATCACGTCGGACAGGCTCGGGTTGCCCGGCCGCCGTTGCCACGGCCTCTACGCGCTCGACGTGCAAAGCGGCCGCACGGTCACCATCGAGGCGCCGCACACGGTGCTCGCCACGGGCGGCGCCGGCAAGGTCTATCTGTACACCACCAATCCCGACACGGCCACGGGCGACGGCATCGCCATGGCGTGGCGCGCGGGCTGCCGCGTTTCGAACATGGAGTTCATCCAGTTTCATCCGACGTGCCTGTTCCATCCGTACGCGAAGTCGTTTCTGATTTCGGAAGCGGTGCGCGGCGAAGGCGGTCTGCTGAAGCTTCCTGACGGCACGCGTTTCATGCCGAATCACGACGAACGCGCCGAACTGGCGCCACGCGACATCGTGGCTCGCGCCATCGACTTCGAGATCAAGAAGCGCGGCATCGACTGTGTGTATCTGGACATCAGCCATCAGCCGGCCGACTTTCTTCGCGAGCATTTCCCGACGATCCTCGCGCGTTGCCTCGAATTCGGCATCGACATCACGAAGGAACCCATTCCGGTCGTGCCGGCGGCGCACTATACGTGCGGCGGCGTCGTCACCGACCTGGCGGGCCGCACCGACCTCGCGGGCCTCTACGCGGTGGGCGAAACGTCCTGCACGGGGCTGCACGGCGCGAACCGGCTCGCCAGCAATTCGCTGCTGGAGTGCCTCGTGATTGGACGCTCGGCTGCGCGCGCAATCGAAGAGGAAGGCTTCTGCGGCGCCGTTCATGCCCCTCTGCCGGACTGGGACGAGAGCCGCGTCTCCGATCCGGACGAAGAAGTGGTGGTCGCGCACAATTGGGACGAGCTGCGCCGGCTCATGTGGAACTACGTGGGCATCGTGCGCACGGACAAACGGCTCGCGCGGGCGCGGCACCGGCTCGCCCTGTTGCGCGACGAGATACACGAGTACTACGCGAACTTCAAGGTGAGCCGAGACCTGCTGGAGTTGCGCAATCTGGTGGATGTGGCTTCGTTGATCGTCGACGGCGCACGGTCGAGGCGTGAAAGCCGCGGCCTGCATTTCAGCCGTGACTGGCCGGCAACGTTGCCTAAAGCACTACCTAGCGTGCTTTCGCCCGAGCACGTGCGCAACCGCAACGTCTGATGCAAGCTGAAACGCCATCGCGGCACGCACGGGCCGCAGATGGCGTTTGACGAATTACGACCAGCAGAAAGCAGCGTCAGACGATTCGCAACGAGTAGTCCGTCGCGCGCACGTCCTTCGTCAGGGCGCCGATGGACACGCGGTCCACACCGGTCTCCGCAATCGTGCGCACCGTTTCGAAATTCACGCCGCCGGACACTTCCAGCACCGCGCGACCCGCGGTGATGCGAACGGCTTCACGCATCGCGTCGAAAGAAAAATTGTCGAGCAGGATGGATTGCGCACGATGGGCCAACGCCGTTTGCAACTGCTCGAGCGTCTCGACTTCGATCTGAATCGACACGCCCGCGTTGAATGCGAGCGCCGCGTCCATGGCCGCGCCCACTCCGCCGGCTGCGGCGATGTGGTTTTCCTTGATCAGAATGCCGTCGTACAAAGCGAGCCGTTGATTTGCCCCGCCTCCCACGCGCACCGCGTATTTCTGCGCGAGCCGCAAACCCGGCAGCGTCTTGCGCGTGTCGAGGATGCGCGTATGCGTGTGGGCGATTGCGTCGACGTAACGGCGCGTCGCGCTCGCCACGCCGGACAGCAATTGCAGGAAGTTGAGCGCGTTACGCTCGGCAGTCAGCAGCGCGCGGACCGGCCCACGCAGTTCGCATACGGGCGTGTCGGCCGTCATCCGGCTGCCTTCGCGATAATGCCAGTGCACTTCGATCCGCGAGTCGACCTGCCGCAGCACGGCGTTGAACCACGGCACACCGCACAACACCGCGTCCTCGCGAACAATGACGCGCGCACTGCGAATCTCCTCCGCGGGCACGAGGCGGCCGGTCAGATCGCCGGCGCCGATGTCTTCGGCGAGCGCCTCCGCGACATTGCGAGCGAGCGCTGCGTCGAAAGCCGCGCCGTACTGCGCGCGAACCTCGCCGAACAGCGGCGACACCGCTTCTTCCTCACGATAGCCGGCGAAACCGCCCTCTGCTGAACTCTGCGCGACCGCGTTCATCAAGCGGCTCCCACGTTCGAGTACAACTGTGCGTCGCGCGCGAGGTCGCCGCTCGCCTGCACGCGCTTCTTGTGACGCGCCGCGAAGTCGAGCATGCGGTCGATGGGCACGCGCGCCCGCTCGCCAATGGCACGGTCGACGAAAATCTCGTTGTGGCCACGCTCGAGCACGTCCGCGAGATTCGCGAGCCCGTTCATGGCCATCCACGGACAGTGTGCGCAGCTCTTGCACGTCGCGCTAGTGCCGGCGGTCGGCGCGGCGATCAGCGTTTTGCCCGGCGCGGCGAGTTGCATCTTATGCAGAATGCCGAGATCGGTTGCGACGATGAAGTGCGTCGCATCGAGCTTTTGCGCCGCGTCGATCAACTGCGTGGTCGAACCGACGACATCGGCCAGCGCCACCACGTTCGCCGGCGACTCAGGATGCACCAGCACTTTCGCGCCCGGATATTCGGCGCGCAGCAAATCGAGTTCGATGCCCTTGAATTCGTCATGCACGAGGCAGGAGCCCTGCCACATCAACATGTCCGCGCCGGTCTTGCCTTGAATGTAAGCGCCAAGATGCCGGTCCGGCGCCCAGATAATCTTCTCGCCGCGCGCGTGCAGGTCGGCAACGATTTCGAGCCCGATGGACGAAGTCACCATCCAGTCGGCGCGAGCCTTCACCGCCGCGCTGGTATTGGCATACACGACCACCGTGCGATCCGGGTGCGCGTCGCAAAAAGCCGAAAATTCGTCGACGGGGCAACCGAGATCGAGCGAACAGGTTGCGTCGAGATCCGGCATCAGAATGCGCTTGTCGGGACTCAGAATTTTCGCGGTCTCGCCCATGAAGCGTACGCCCGCGACCACGAGCGTCTGCGCGTCGTGGTCGCGGCCGAAGCGCGCCATTTCCAGCGAATCGGCCACGCAGCCGCCGGTTTCATCGGCAAGCTCCTGCAATTCAGCATCGACATAGTAATGCGCAACGAGCACGGCTTTCTCGCGCTTGAGCAACGCGCGGATGCGCTCCTTCAGCGCCACTTTCTGCTCCGCCGACGGCATGTCGGGCACCTTCGCCCACGCCTGTCCGATTCCGCAGGACATGCCCTGCGCCTGCGGCCGGTCGTATTCGACGGTCCTGATCGCCTGCTGATTCATGATCTCCTCTGCCTTCGCTCTGCCGCCGCGGACTGCTCGTCGCGTCGCGCTACATTTTCCGCGGCCCAAAAAGCAAAACCCCGCCAACGCGGGGTTTTGTGACGTAACGAAATTTTAATGGATTTCGTGGTCAAGCATAACGGCGCAGTCGCATCGCGAATTCCTGCAGCGCCTTGATGCCGCTCGCCTCTGCACGATGACACCAGTCCTGCAACTGCACCAGCAGCTGATCGCGCGATGCGTTCGAGCGCTCCCACATGGCCGCCAGTTCGTTGCGCATGTCGATGTAGGTCTTCAGCTTCTGGCTGTTCGCGAAGATTTGCGGCAGCAGACGCTTCTGCGGCTCATCGAGCCCCGCTTCTTCCTTATGGAACCAGCTGCGCGCGCCGCGCATGACCTGGTACTTCTCGCGTGCGCCGACTTCCTTCAGATGCGCAAGCTCCTGTCGGTACGCGCGCTTGAGCGCCTTGCCGTAACGCGCCATGACTTCATAGCGGTTGGCCAGCACAGCCTGCAGCGTGTCCTGGTCGAGCACCAGCTTGCCGGTGGTCAGACGCGGCGTGGGCGCGACCTTCTTCACCTTCGCGAGACGGAAAGCCGACATGATGCGGATATACATCCAGCCGATGTCGAACTCGTACCACTTGTTCGACAGCTTGGCCGACGTCGCATACGTATGATGGTTGTTGTGCAGTTCCTCACCGCCGATGATGATGCCCCACGGGAAGATGTTCGTGCTGGCGTCCGACGAATTGAAGTTGCGGTAGCCCCAGAAGTGCGCAAGACCGTTGACCACGCCGGCCGCCCAGAACGGGATCCAGACCATTTGCACCGCCCAGATGGTCAGACCGACCACACCGAAGAGCGCGATGTTCAGCACCATCATCAGGCTGACGCCGAGGATCGGGTACTTCGTGTAGACGTTGCGCTCCATCCAGTCGTTCGGCGTGCCGTGACTGAATTTGCGCATGGTCTCTTCGTTTTTCGCTTCGACGCGATACAGCTCCGCGCCTTCGAGCAGCACCTTCCAGATGCCGCGCGTTTGCGGGCTGTGCGGATCTTCTTCCGTTTCGCACTTGGCATGGTGCTTACGGTGAATGGCCGCCCATTGGCCGGTCAGCATGCCCGTGGTCATCCACAGCCAGAACCGGAAAAAATGACTGACAATGGGGTGCAGCTCCAGCGCGCGGTGCGCCTGGCAGCGGTGCAGATAAACCGTCACGCCGATAATCGTGACGTGTGTCACCGCGAGCGTGTACAGCACAAGTTGCCACCACGAGAAGTGCAGCAGGCCGTGGGCAAGGAAATCGAGCAAAGAATTCAACAAGGCAATTTACCTGTGGAACGAGAGATACGAGAGACACAAGACGCGCGCGATCTGCGCGTGTCAAGAAAGTGAAAGCATACAGCGGGATTGGACGACATTCTACTGGAAGCGTTCCAAGTGTTTGTAACAAATAGGGATTTTTTGTGCGGCATCAACGCGCGATAGCCTGCAACAAACGAGTCGGCGTCCGCTGCAAGCCCGAAGGAGCCCCTTACAGCGCGGTGTCCACCTGATTGGCCGCGGGAGCGGTCATTGTTACCGATGGGGGCGCGACGCCGCCGAGGTTTGCCACGTTTGCGACGCTACCCACAATGCGCACTTCGCGTTGCGCGAAAGGAATGGAAATGCCGTGCGCGGAGAATAGCTGCCAGATGTTGCGATTGACCGCCGAGCGCACGGCCGAGGTGCCGGTCGCCGCATCCGCGATCCAGAAACCGAGCTCCAGGTTGATGCCGTCCGCGCCGAAGCTCACGAGGTAAGGCGTGGGCGCCGGGTCGGCCAGCACGCGCGGCACGCCGTCGGCGGCTTGCACGAGGAGCGCCATGGCCTGTTCGACGTCGGCGGTATAGGCGATCTGCACGGCCGCTTTCGCATAGCCGCGCGTGAGGTAGGACGACTGGTTCTGCACGACGTCGGTAATCAGCTTTTCGTTGGGAATGAGCGTTTCGATGCCGTCGAGGCCGCGCACCACCGTGTAGCGGGTGCGGATCTGCGTGACCATGCCTTGCAGGCCACTCACGTTGATCGTGTCGCCGATGCGCAGCGACCGGTCGATGAGGATGATGAAGCCCGACACATAGTTGCTGGCGATTTTCTGCAGACCGAAACCGAGCCCCACGCCGAGCGCGCCGCCGAACACACCGAGCACGGTGATGTCGATGCCGACGAGCGACAGGCTGATCAGCACCGCAGCCAGCATGAACGCCGCGCGGCCGACGCGCGCGACCACCACTTTGAGATTGGCGTCGAGCGTCGTGGCGCGCATCAGCCGGTCTTCGAAGGCCGAGCCGAGCCACATCGCGACGATCATCGTGACGCACACCCACAACAGGCCGGTGACGAGCGAGAGCAGCGTCATATGCGCATTGGCGACGCGGAAGTGCACGCTCGCCATCCACGCGACCACGTCGTCCTGAATACCCATCACCGTCAGGACCATGGCGACCCAGACGACGAGCGAAACAATCTTCTCGACGAGGAAAAGCCACGGGTGCGTCTCGCCGTCCTGACTAAAGACACGTCGCGCGAAGAAAAACACGATGTAAATCAAGCCGATGCCGAATAGCGGCACCAAGGCCAGATCGAGCAGCGACGTATGAATGAACTGGCCGGCGACAGACCGCGCGAGCCACACCAGCACCGCGCCGATCAGCGGGAAAAACGCGCGGTTCAGGCTTTCGGCGCCGAAGCGCAGCGTCTGGTAACGCGTCTGCCGGCGCAAGTCGAGCGCGCGGCGCAGCAGGCGCGCAAGGAGCCAGGCGAGCGCGAGCGTTCCGACCAGCACGCCGACCTGCCAGAGCATCACCGGCTGGCCGAAGTCGCGCGCAAGATCGCCGAATAGATGAGAAAAGATACGGTTTTGCATGATGTCGCAGGAAGGGCCGGGCCGCGCTTCACACCCCCGCGCGAACCGGCCTATAAGGCCAGGGCATCGAGCCCCGGCGCTCAGCTCTGCCGCTCGAGCACGGCGGCGAAGAAGCCGTCAGTCGCGTGACGATGCGGCCAGAGCGACAGATAGTCGCCCATTTCGAGATCGATGCGCTGCTCGGCCAGCACCTCGCGCGCCGGGACGAGCGCGAAGTCCGGGTGATCCGCGAGGAACTGCTGCACGACCGCTTCGTTTTCCGCTTCCAGAATCGAGCAGGTCGCGTAGACGAGACGCCCGCCCTTCTTCACGAGGCGTGCGGCGCTCGCCAGAATCGACGCCTGCTTGGGCGCGAGTTCGGCAACCGATTCGGGCGACTGGCGCCATTTCAGATCCGGATTGCGGCGCAGCGTGCCGAGGCCGCTGCACGGCGCATCCACGAGCACGCGGTCGATCTTGCCCGCGAGGCGCTTGATCTTCGCGTCGTGCTCGCTGTCGATCAGCACCGGATTCACATTCGACAAGCCGCTGCGCGCCAGGCGCGGCTTGAGCTTGGCAAGGCGCCGCTCGGAAATATCAAATGCATAGAGACGCCCGGTCGAGCGCATGGCCGCGCCCAGCGCGAGCGTCTTGCCGCCCGCGCCCGCGCAGAAGTCGACGATCATCTCGCCGCGCTTCGGCGCAACCAGCGAACACAGCAACTGGCTGCCCTCGTCCTGTACTTCGAGCCAACCTTGCTGGAACGCGTCGAGCTTGGTGAGCGGCGGCTTGCCGGCCACCCGCACGCCGAACGGCGCAAATGGCGTAGCGCCCGCCTCGATGCCCGCTTTCGACAGCGCGCCCAGCACCTCGTCGCGGCTCGCCTTCATCGGATTGGCGCGCAGATCGAGCGGCGCCGGGTAATTCAGCGCGGCGGCCAGTTGCGCAAGCTCGGCGGCCTCGAACCGCTTGGCGAGCGCCTGATGAATCCAGTCCGGCAAGTTCAGGCGAATGCGCAGCGGCAGGCTTTCCGGGTCGATCGTCGCGACGTGATCGAGCCATCTGGACTCCGCCTCGGACACGAACGGCTTGAGCGCCGCGCGACCGGCCGTCTGCATCAGGCCGAGCAGGGCCATGCGGCGCGCCGGGCTGCCGGTGCCGCTTTCGGCCAGATGCGCGAATTCCATGCGCCGGCGCAGCACCGCGAAGACCGCTTCGGCGATCACGCCGCGCTCGCCGTGGCCGAGCTTCGGGTGCGCGCGGAAAAAGCGGCTGGTGGTGGCGTCGGCGGGACCGTTCAGTCTTAGGACTTCAGCCAGCAGCGTCTCAGTTTGTCCAATCAGAAAACCATGCAATCTCATGCGCCCTCTCCGGCGGTGTGACCGGCAAAGAGCCATTGCGGCTCCGGCGGCGTAAGCGTGACGCGCAGGCCGTCGAGCGCAAGGCGCCCTTCGACGAACCAGCGCACCGCGCGTGGATAAATGATGTGTTCGGTGGCGAGCACCTTGTCGGCGAGCGTGGCCGGCGTGTCGCCGGCCTCGACGGGCACCGCCGATTGCACGACGATCGGCCCGTGATCGAGCTGCGACGTCACGAAATGCACCGACGCGCCGTGCAGGCGCACGCCGGCGTCGAGCGCCTGCTGGTGCGTTTTGAGCCCCGGAAAGCTCGGCAGCAGCGACGGGTGCACGTTCAGCATGCGCCCCGCATAACGGTCGACAAAACCGGCCGTCAGCACGCGCATGAAGCCGGCCAGCACGACGAGGTCGGGCGCGAAGCTATCGATCTGTTCGGCGAGCGCCGCGTCGAAGCGCTCGCGATCGGAAAACTGGCGATGGTCGACCACCGCCGTGACAATGCCGCGCGACGCCGCGAAGGCCAGGCCCGCGGCGTCAGGACGGTTGGCAATCACGGCGGCGACCTGCGCCGGCCAGCCTTCGTCCGTACACGCGCGGACGATGGCTTCCATGTTGCTTCCCCGCCCCGAAATCAGGATGACGAGTTTTTTCATGCGCGGATTTTATCATTCGGGGACACCCAAACCGCTCGGCGCCGCCGTCGGCCGCGCCGAGCGTTTATAATCGTTTGTTTTGCGGCCCCGTGGCCGCCCTACCCGACGCGCTATCGTGAGAGTCTTCCGCGGTCTTCCCAACGCTGAAAGCCGTGCGCCCTGTGCACTGACCATCGGCAACTTCGACGGTGTCCACCGCGGCCATCAGGCTTTGCTCGCGCACGTGCGCGCGGCGGCCGACGCGCGCGGCCTGCCCGTCTGCGTGATGACCTTCGAGCCGCACCCGCGTGAATTCTTCAACCCGGCCGGCGCGCCGCCGCGCATCGCGATGCTGCGCGACAAGCTGGAGGCGTTGCGCACCAACGGCGTGGACCGCGTGGTCGTCGAGCATTTCAACCACACATTCGCGAGCCAGTCGCCGGATGCGTTCGTCGAACGGATCATCGTCAACGGGCTGCATGCACGCTGGGTGATGATCGGCGACGACTTCCGCTACGGCGCGAAGCGTGCGGGCGACTTCGCGTCGCTCAAGGCGGCGGGCCAGCAGCACGGCTTCGAAGTCGAGCAGATGGCCACGGTCGCCGACCCGTCCGGCGCGCGCATTTCCAGCTCGGGCGTGCGCGCGGCGCTGGTGGCGGGCGACCTCGACGCGGCGCGCGCCGCGCTCGGCCGCGATTATCTGATCAGCGGCCACGTCGTGCACGGCATGAAACTGGGCCGCGACCTGGGCTTTCCCACGCTGAATCTGCAGATCGCGCACAAGCGTCCGGCGCTCGCGGGCATTTTCGTCGTGCGCGTGCACGGCGTCGCGGACGAACCGCTGCCCGGCGTCGCGAGTCTCGGCCTGCGCCCCACCGTCGACGATTCGGGCCGCGTGCTGCTCGAAGTGCATCTGCTCGACTGGCACGGCGACGCATACGGCAAACTGGTGCGCGTCGAATTCCTGAAAAAGCTGCGCGACGAGGAAAAGTACGTCGACCTCGAAACGCTCACCGCCGCCATTGCGCGCGACGTCGCCAATGCGCGCGCGTGGTTCGCGGCCGTCGGCGCAGGCACGCCGGGCAGCCGCTCCACCGGTTTCGCGACGTCGGCCACCGACCGAATTAGATAGCCGCCGCGGTCCCTGCGCGCGTGTCAAGCCGCATGGACCCTCGCTCGCGCGCATCGAGGGGCGTCGGCGCATTTGCGCGACATGTCCGCCGGGCGCGCCCAGCGCTCTCGCGCATCGTGCGCCAACCGCGCCCCGCTGCGCTCACAAAGAATTCACCGCGACCACATCATGAGCAACAAGAAAGCCGATTCCAAACCGCAGTCCCGCTACCCCGTGAACCTGCTCGACACGCCGTTCCCGATGCGCGGCGACCTGCCCAAACGCGAACCGCAGTGGGTCAAGGAATGGCAGGAGCGCAAGGTCTACGAGACAATCCGCGCCGCCTCCAAGGGCCGCAAGAAGTTCATCCTGCACGACGGCCCGCCGTATGCGAACGGCGACATCCACCTCGGCCACGCGGTGAACAAGATTCTGAAGGACATGATCGTCAAGGCGCGCAACATGGCGGGCTTCGACGCGGTCTACGTGCCGGGCTGGGACTGCCACGGCATGCCGATCGAAATCCAGATCGAAAAGCAGTTCGGCAAGTCGCTGCCGGCCGCTGAAGTCATGCAGAAGGCGCGCGCCTACGCGACCGAGCAGATCGAGAAGCAGAAGGTCGGCTTCCGGCGTCTCGGCGTGCTCGGCGACTGGGACAATCCGTACAAGACCATGAACTTCGCCAATGAAGCCGGCGAAATCCGCGCGCTCGCGAAGATCATGGAAAAGGGCTACGTGTTCCGCGGCCTGAAGCCGGTCAACTGGTGCTTCGACTGCGGCTCGGCGCTCGCCGAGGCCGAAGTCGAGTACAAGGACAAGACCGATCCGACCATCGACGTGCTCTTCAGCTTCGCCGAGCCGGACAAGACGGCGCAGGCGTTCGGCCTCGCCGCGCTGCCGCGCAACGAAGGCGGCATCGTGATCTGGACCACCACGCCGTGGACCATTCCCGCGAACCAGGCGCTGAACCTGCATCCGGAAATCGTCTATGCACTGGTCGACACGCCGCGCGGCCTGCTGATCCTCGCCGAAGAGCGCGTCGAGGCGTGCCTGAAGACATACGGCCTGGAAGGCTCGGTGATCGCGGTCACGCCGGGCGCCAAGCTCGTCAATCTGCGCTTTAACCATCCGCTCGCGTCCGCGCATCCGGGCTACAAGCGCACGGCGCCGGTCTACCTCGGCGACTACGTGACGACGGAAACCGGCACCGGCGTCGTGCACTCGTCGCCGGCCTACGGCGTGGAAGATTTCGTGTCGTGCAAGGCGCACGGCATGGCCGACTCCGACATCATCAATCCGGTCATGGGCGACGGGCGCTACATCGAATCCCTCGCGCTGTTCGGCGGCCTGTCGATCTGGGCGGCGAATCCGCAGATCGTCGAAGCGCTGCAAGGCGCCGGGTCGCTCCTGCGCACCGAAAAGTACACGCACAGCTACATGCACTGCTGGCGCCACAAAACGCCGATCATCTACCGCGCGACCTCGCAATGGTTCGCCGGCATGGACGTGAAGCCGAACGACAGCGGCAAGACGCTGCGCGACACGGCGCTCGAAGGCATCGAAAACACGGCGTTTTATCCGTCGTGGGGCAAGCAGCGGCTTTTCAGCATGATCGCGAATCGCCCGGACTGGACGCTGTCGCGCCAGCGCCAGTGGGGCGTGCCGATGGCGTTCTTCGTGCACAAGGAAACCGGCGAGCTGCATCCGCGCACGCTGGAGCTGCTCGAGGAAGTCGCGAAGCGCGTCGAACAGGCCGGTATCGAGGCGTGGCAAACGCTCGATCCGCGCGAGCTGATCGGCGACGACGCCAACCTGTACGAAAAGAACCGCGACACGCTCGACGTGTGGTTCGACTCCGGCACCACGCACTGGCACGTGCTGCGCGGCTCGCATAAAGACGAACTGCAATTCCCGGCCGACCTGTACCTGGAAGGCTCGGACCAGCATCGCGGCTGGTTCCATTCGTCGCTGCTCACGGCGTCCATGCTGGACGGCCGCCCACCCTACAACGCGCTCTTGACGCACGGCTTCACCGTCGACGGCGAAGGCCGCAAGATGAGCAAGTCGCTCGGCAACGGCATCGATCCGCACGAAGTGGCGAACCGCCTCGGTGCGGAAATCATCCGCCTGTGGATCGCGTCGACGGACTACTCCGGCGAACTGGCCATCTCGGAAGAAATTCTCAAGCGCGTGACGGAAAGCTATCGCCGCATTCGCAACACGCTGCGCTTCCTGCTCGCCAATCTGTCGGATTTCGACTACGAGAAGAACGCTCGCCCGGTGGACGACTGGCTCGAGATCGACCGCTATGCGGTAGCGCTCACGGCGAATCTGCAGAACGAGATCCTCGCGCACTACGACAAGTACGAATTCCACCCGGTCGTCGCCAAGCTGCAGACGTTCTGCTCGGAAGACCTCGGCGGCTTCTATCTGGACGTGCTGAAGGACCGCCTGTACACCACGGCCCCCGATTCGGTCGCGCGTCGCTCGGCACAGACCGCGCTGTATCACATCGCGCAGGGTCTGCTGCGTCTGATGGCGCCGTTCCTCTCGTTCACCGCCGAAGAAGCATGGAAGGTGTTCCAGCCGAACAGCGAGACCATTTTCACCGAGACGTATCACGCGTACCCGGCGGTGCCGGACGCCGGCGCCCTGCTCGACAAGTGGACGCTGCTGCGCGCCGTGCGCGGTGACGTCACGAAGGCGCTGGAAGAGGCGCGCGTCGCGAACCTGATCGGCTCGTCGTTGCAGGCAGAAGTGGAAATCCGCGCGAGCGGCGCGCGTTACGACGCGCTCACGAGCCTCGGCGACGACCTGAAGTTCGTGCTCATCACGTCGGCTGCGAGCGTCGTGCAAGTCGAGAGCGAAGCGGAAGAAGGCGTCGAGGTCATCACCTCGAAGTATCTGAAGTGCGAACGCTGCTGGCACTACCGCGCGGACGTCGGCGCGAACGCGGAGCACCCCACGCTGTGCGGCCGCTGCATCAGCAATCTGTTCGGCAACGGTGAAGCGAGGAGCGCGGCATAATGGCGAGAACCATGGCGAAAACCACATCGAAAGCGTCCGCCGGAAACAGTTCGCTGGCGCCTTGGCTCGGCGTCGCGCTAATCGTCATCCTGTTCGATCAGCTGACGAAAATCGCGGTGCAGAAGGTGTTTGCCTACGGGGTTCCGCACGAGGTCACGTCGTTTTTCAATCTGATCCTCGTGTACAACCGCGGCGCTGCGTTCAGTTTCCTGGCAATGGCGGGCGGCTGGCAGCGCTGGGCTTTCACCGCACTCGGCGTGATCGCCGCGCTGGTGATCTGCTATCTGCTCAAGCGTCACGGCGCGCAAAAAATGTTCTGCACGGCGCTTGCGCTGATTCTGGGCGGCGCGCTCGGCAATGTGATCGACCGGCTCGCCTATGGCCACGTGATCGACTTCCTCGACTTCCACGTGCGGGCGTGGCACTGGCCGGCGTTCAATCTCGCCGACAGCGCGATCACGGTCGGCGCGATCCTGCTCGTGATCGACGAGTTGCGCCGCGTGCGCGGCTCGCGCTAACGGCACGTCGCTCAAAGGCGCGCGGCCCGCTCGCTTGGTCGGCCTCTCGGCCGCGCGCATGAAGTTCGCTTTGACGGCCGGCAACGGTGCAAGCACGCCGCGCCCGGCCACCACGCTTTGTCGGAGGCTTTCGTTGGCAACCGCAGAACTCGCAGGGAAACACCTCGTCCTCGGCATGACGGGCGGCATTGCCTGCTACAAGATCGCCGAACTCACGCGTCTGCTGACCAAAGCCGGCGCGAGCGTGCAGGTCGTGATGACCGAAGCGGCCACGCAGTTCATCACGCCCGTCACCATGCAGGCGCTGTCCGGCCGCCCGGTCTACACGAGCCAGTGGGACGCGCGCATGCCGAACAACATGGCGCACATCGATCTTTCGCGTGAAGCCGACGCGATCGTGATCGCGCCCGCCTCCACCGACTTCCTCGCCAAACTCGCGCACGGCATGGCGGACGATCTGCTCGCCACGCTGTGTGTCGCGCGCGATTGTCCGCTGCTCGTCGTGCCGGCGATGAACCGGCAAATGTGGCAAAGCCCGGCGACGCAGCGCAACGTCGCGCAATTGCGGGCGGACGGCGTGGAAGTGCTCGGCCCCGACTCCGGCCCGCAAGCGTGCGGCGAAATCGGCGACGGCCGCATGCTCGAAGCCGCGGCCACCTACGAAGCCATTGCCTCGTTCTTTGCGCCGAAAATTCTCTCCGGCCGCCGTGTGCTGCTCACCGCCGGCCCCACGTTCGAGCCGCTCGATCCGGTGCGCGGCATCACGAACCGCTCGAGCGGCAAAATGGGCTTTGCGCTCGCGCGCGCCGCGCAGCAGGCCGGCGCCGACGTGCATCTGGTCGCGGGCCCGGTCGCGCTCGACACGCCGTGGGGCGTGTTCCGCGAAGACGTGCAAACCGCTCAGCAGATGCACGATGCAGTGATGCGCTCAGTGGCGGATGCGGACATTTTCATCGGCGTTGCCGCGGTCGCCGACTGGCGCGTCGATCACGCGAGCGAGCACAAGATCAAGAAGGCCGCCGACCGCGCGCTGCCGGTTTTTTCGTTCGTCGAAAATCCGGATATTCTCGCCGCGGTCGCGAAGCTGCCGCATCCGCCGTTCGCTGTCGGTTTTGCCGCCGAAAGCGGCGACCTGGAAGTGCACGGCGAAGAAAAGCGGGTGCGCAAGAACGTGCCGCTTCTGATCGGCAATCTGGGACCGCTTACGTTCGGCATGGACGACAACGAAGTGATTCTCTTTGAAGCCGCTGGCGCCACGCGGCTGCCGCGCGCCGACAAGCAGACGCTCGCACGCGCGTTGATTGCGGAAATCGCGAAGCGTCTGCCCGACACCAGTCTGATTCGCTGAGCCCGCCGCCGCTCGCTTTTCACCTTTCGCGGCTCAGGAAAGCGAACCGAAGCACCTGGAGCACACTGACATGACGCTACTTTCCGTGCTCGATCAAACGCCCGTCATTGCCGGGCACTCGGTGGCCGACGCGATCGCCGCGACCGTCGAACTGGCGCAGCTCGCTGACGACCTCGGCTACACGCGCTACTGGTGCGCCGAACATCACGGCCTGCGCGGCGTGTCAAATCCTTGTCCCGAAGTGATGCTGGCGCGCCTTGGCAGTGTCACGCGGCGCATCCGGCTCGGCTCGGGCGGCATCATGCTGCCGTACTACAGCCCTTTCAAGGTTGCCGAGCAGTTCATGATGCTCGAGGCGCTGTTTCCGAATCGTATCGACCTCGGCGTGGGCCGCGCGCCCGGCGGCGACATGCGCACCGCCCAGGCCGTGGCCGCCGGCGACTACAATCGCGGCGAATTCTTTCCGCAGCAGGTCGCGGATCTTGTCGGACTCATACACGGCTCGCTGCCCGCCGACCACCTCGGCCAAGGCGTGCTGCTGCAACCGCAAGTTGCCACGCGTCCGCAGCTGTGGATGCTCGGCTCCAGCGAGTTCGGCGGTCTGCTGGCTGCGCAGCTGGGCATTCGCTTCGCGTTCGCGCATTTCATCAATGCGCATTTCGGGCATCAGGTTGCGCGTGCGTATCGCGAGCGATTCCAGCCGAGCCAGGAGGCGCAGCAACCGTATCTGGCAGCCGCCGTCTTCGTGATTTGCGCGGACACCGAACAGGAAGCGGCGGACCTCGAAAAAGCCGTCGACCTGCGCCGCGTGCAAATGGCGTACGGTCTCAACGAGCCGATCCCGACCGTCGAACAAGGTGTCGCGCAGGAATACGGCGAGCGCGAGCAACTGGTGATAGACCGGGAAAAGCCGCGCAGCATCATCGGCACGCCGCAAGTCGTGACCGAGCGGATGCATGCGTTACAGGAACAATTCCAGGCCGACGAGCTGATCGTGCTCACCGTCGCGGGCAGCTATCGCGCGCGCCTGCGCTCCTATGAACTTCTCGCCGAAGCGTTCGAACTCGGGCGCCCGGCTTCCACTTCTTAACCCTTCCGATCTGCATGAAACTCGACCTGAAGATTCTCGATGCGCGCATGCGCGAACAGCTTCCCGCTTACGCGACCACCGGCAGCGCGGGCCTCGACCTGCGCGCGTGTCTGAACGAACCGCTGACGCTCAAACCCGGCGAGACCGCGCTGGTGCCGACGGGGCTCGCCATTCACGTCGGCGATCCGGGCTATGCGGCGCTGATCCTGCCGCGCTCCGGCCTCGGCCACAAGCACGGCATCGTGCTCGGCAATCTGGTCGGCCTGATCGATTCGGATTATCAAGGTGAACTGATGATCTCCACGTGGAATCGCGGCGAGACGACCTTCGTGCTGAATCCGATGGAGCGCCTCGCGCAACTCGTGATCGTGCCGGTCGTGCAGGCGAAGTTCAATATCGTCGACGAATTCGAGCAGAGCGAGCGCGGCGCGGGCGGCTTCGGCAGCACCGGCAAGCACTAATTCTGGCGGCATAAAAAAACGGCGTGGACTCGAGGTCCACGCCGTTTCTATCTGGCGACTGCCGGTAACTGACGTTAAGGCTTACTCGACTTCGACCGCTTCCGGATTCGGATTGCGCGGCGCCGGATGCTCGTCGAAGGTCAACTGCACCTTGTCTTCCGCATCGACGTCGACGGACACGCGGCCGCCGTTCATCAGCTTGCCGAACAGCAGTTCGTCGGCCAGTGCACGACGGATCGTGTCCTGGATCAGGCGCTGCATGGGGCGCGCGCCCATCAACGGATCGAAGCCGTGCTTGGCGAGATGCTTGCGCAGCGCGTCGGTGAAGAGCGCGTCGACCTTCTTTTCGTGCAACTGATCTTCCAGCTGCATCAGGAACTTGTCGACCACGCGCATGATGATTTCCTCATCGAGCGCACGGAAGCTGATAGTCGCGTCCAGACGGTTACGGAACTCAGGCGTGAACATGCGCTTGATGTCGACCATCTCGTCGCCAGTTTCGCGGCGGTTCGTGAAGCCGATCACCGACTTGCCCATTGCCTCGGCGCCCGCATTCGTCGTCATGATGATGATGACGTTGCGGAAATCCGCCTTGCGGCCGTTGTTGTCCGTCAGCGTGCCGTGGTCCATGACCTGCAGCAGCACGTTGTAGATGTCCGGATGCGCCTTCTCAATTTCGTCGAGCAGCAGCACGCAGTGCGGCTTCTTCGTGACCGCCTCGGTCAGCAGGCCGCCCTGATCGAAACCGACATAGCCCGGCGGCGCGCCGATCAGGCGGCTCACCGCGTGACGCTCCATGTATTCCGACATGTCGAAGCGGATCAGCTCGATGCCGAGCGTGAATGCCAGTTGCTTCGCCACTTCGGTCTTGCCGACGCCCGTTGGGCCCGAGAACAGGAATGCGCCAATCGGCTTGTCGAGCTTGCCGAGACCCGCGCGCGCCATCTTGATGGCGGCCGACAGCGCGTCGATAGCCGGGTCCTGGCCGAACACCACGCTCTTCAGATCGCGGTCCAGCGTTTGCAGCTTGCTGCGGTCGTCTTGCGACACGCTTTGCGCCGGCACGCGCGCGATCTTCGAGATGATTTCCTCGATCTCGTTCTTGCCGATCGTCTTCTTCTGCTTCGACTTGGGCAGGATGCGTTGCGCGGCGCCCGCTTCGTCGATCACGTCGATCGCCTTGTCCGGCAGATGACGATCCGTAATGAAGCGCGCCGACAGCTCAGCCGCCGCCGACAATGCGCCCGACGAATACTTGACGCCGTGGTGCTCTTCGAAACGCGACTTGAGACCGCGCAGAATCGCCACCGTCTGCTCGACCGACGGTTCCGTCACGTCGACCTTCTGGAAACGGCGCGACAATGCCGCGTCTTTTTCGAAGATGCCGCGATATTCGGTGAAGGTGGTCGCGCCGATGCACTTGAGCGTGCCCGACGAGAGCGCCGGCTTCAGCAAATTCGACGCGTCCAGCGTGCCCCCCGACGCGGCGCCCGCGCCGATCAGCGTATGAATTTCGTCGATGAACAGAATGGCGTGCGGACGTTCCTTCAGTTCCTTCAGAACCGTCTTCAGGCGCTGTTCGAAATCGCCGCGGTACTTGGTGCCGGCCAGCAGCGCGCCCATGTCGAGCGAATACACTTGCGCGTCAGCCAGAATGTCCGGCACTTCGCCGCGCGTGATGCGCCATGCCAGCCCCTCGGCAATAGCCGTCTTGCCGACGCCGGCCTCACCGACGAGAAGCGGATTGTTCTTGCGACGGCGGCACAACACCTGCACCACGCGCTCGACTTCCGACTCGCGCCCGATCAGGGGATCGATGCGGCCGTCTTTCGCCATCTGGTTGAGGTTCTGCGTGAACTGGGCGAGCGGCGTTTCTTTCTGCGCGGCGGCCTCGTCGGACTCGGCATTGGCGTCGCTCGCTTTCGTGGCGTCCGAGCCGCTCGTCTTGGCGATGCCGTGCGAGATGAAATTGACCACGTCGAGACGCGTCACGCCCTGCTGCTGCAGGTAGTACACCGCGTGCGAATCCTTCTCGCCGAAAATGGCGACCAGCACGTTTGCGCCGGTGACTTCCTTCTTGCCATTCGAGGTGGACTGCACATGCATGATCGCGCGCTGGATCACACGCTGGAAACCCAGCGTGGGCTGCGTGTCGACGTCGTCCGTGCCGGGCACGGTCGGCGTGTTGTCATGAATGAAGTTGCGCAGGTTCTGGCGCAGATCCTCGATATTGGCCGCGCATGCACGCAACACCTCCGCCGCTGTCGGATTGTCCAACAGTGCCAGCAAAAGATGTTCGACCGTTATGAACTCGTGCCGCGCCTGGCGTGCTTCCATGAACGCCATGTGCAGGCTGACTTCCAGTTCCTGGGCAATCATGCTTCCTCCATCACACACTGCAGCGGATGCCCGGCCTGCCGTGCGTGGGTAACGACTTGCTCGACTTTGGTCGACGCGATGTCCCGCGTATAGACCCCACAAACTCCCCTGCCCTCGCGATGCACCTTCAACATCACCTGTGTTGCGGTTTCACGATCTTTATTGAAATATTCCTGCACGATCATCACGACAAATTCCATTGGCGTGAAGTCGTCATTCAGCAGCACCACCTTGTACATGGACGGCGGCTTGAGCTTTTTCTCCTGCCGCTCCAGTACGGTGCCGTCCTGCTTGTCCGGGATAATCGCCATACACCCATTCTAAACAACTAGGACAGGCCCGCAATCCTGTCAAAACCCGGCCAGCCGGCCGGTGAGCCCGAACGCTGCCGCCCGGCGGAAATGCACCGCCCGCGTGCGCCAATCAACGAGCCGATTGCGGAGCCGGCCCCGATCCTGATCATGCTCGCGGCCTTGTTGCGCCGCAGTCGGATCGAGTATCGCACAACCTGCCGGAGCTGGCTGGCTGCGGCCCGCTGGCGCCACCGGCGGCGAGCGACCCGCAGAACAGCATGTGAGACGATTATGCGACTTTTCAAGACAGCCCGCTTGCGCAACCGCACATAACGAAAGCGGGAAAAACCCTGGAAACCGCCTGTTTGCAACGGGTGCAACGGCGTCTCAAAATTTTCTTGACACCCGAATAAAGAGCCCCAACAATCAAGCTGGCACTTTTTTCACTGCGCCAAATTTCGAAAAAATGCCGATGGTGAGCTTGTGAGGAGGGAGCGGCTGCATCGCGCGGTCGTCGAGCTTTTCGAGGGCTCGTGGTAGTGACATGAGTTACAGGGGAAGTTGGAATGGCAACTGGTACGGTCAAATGGTTCAATGACGCAAAAGGTTTCGGATTCATCACGCCGGATGAAGGCGGTGAGGATCTGTTTGCACACTTCTCGGCCATCCAGATGAATGGGTTCAAGACCCTCAAGGAAGGCCAAAAGGTGACCTTCGAGGTCGTGCAAGGCCCGAAAGGCAAGCAGGCATCGAACATCCAGGCACCCGCCTGATATCTGTTCGATTCCCGTCCTTTTGAAACCCGGCTTCGCGCCGGGTTTCTTTTTGGGTGCGGGTTTTGGAGGTTTCTTCAAGGTTTCTGGATTTATCGCCGCGACCGCTAAAAAAACCGCAAACAAGCCGATTTTCCCAAATAACGGGCCGGCAATCGGCGCGCAATCGAGTGCCGACCCGCGTATCGAGCGCGCACCGCGCCGCGACCAGGATATTCCGTCACGAGCCGCAAAAAACCCCGGCCGCCTGACGGCAACCGGGGTTCGGGTCGACACCATTGCGGCAAGGCGTGCCGGCTTTAAGGCCGGCCGCGCCCTTACATATTCTCGATCATCACCTGCCCAAAGCCCGAACACGAAACCTGCGTCGCGCCTTCCATGAGACGCGCGAAGTCGTAAGTCACGCGCTTTTGCAGGATCGACGTTTCCATCGACTTGATGATGAGGTCCGCCGCCTCGAACCAGCCGAGGTGGCGCAGCATCATTTCCGCCGAGAGAATTTCCGACCCCGGATTCACGTAGTCCTTGCCGGCGTACTTCGGCGCCGTGCCGTGAGTAGCCTCGAACATCGCGACCGAATCCGACATGTTCGCGCCCGGCGCGATGCCGATGCCGCCCACCTGCGCGGCCAGCGCGTCGGACACGTAATCGCCGTTCAGATTCAGCGTGGCGATCACGTCGTATTCCGCGGGGCGCAGCAGGATCTGCTGCAGGAAGGCGTCGGCGATCACGTCCTTCACGACAATGTCGCCGCCCGTCTTCGGATTCTTGACCTTCATCCACGGACCGCCGTCGATCAGCTCGGCATTGAACTCCTTTTGCGCCAGCGCATAACCATAGTCACGGAATGCGCCTTCCGTGTACTTCATGATGTTGCCCTTGTGCACGAGCGTCACCGAGCGGCGGTCATTGTCGATCGCATACTGGATCGCCTTGCGCACGAGACGCTCCGTGCCCTCGCGCGACACCGGCTTGATGCCGATGCCCGAGGTTTGCGGGAAGCGGATCTTCTTCACGCCCATCTCTTCCTGCAGGAACTTGATGACCTTCCTGGCCTGCTCGGACTCGGCGGGCCATTCGATACCCGCGTAGATGTCTTCCGAGTTTTCGCGGAAGATCACCATATTGGTTTTCTCGGGCTCGCGTACCGGCGAAGGCACGCCCTTGAAGTACTGCACCGGGCGCAGGCACACATACAGATCGAGTTCCTGGCGCAGCGCGACGTTCAGCGAGCGAATGCCGCCGCCGACGGGCGTGGTCAGCGGCCCCTTGATGGACACGACGTATTCTTTCAGCACCTGCAGCGTTTCTTCCGGCAGCCACACGTCCGGCCCGTAGACTTTGGTCGACTTCTCGCCCGCATAGATTTCCATCCAGTGGATTTTTCTCTTGCCCGCGTAGGCCTTTTCGACCGCGGCGTCCACGACCTTGATCATGACCGGCGTAATGTCGACGCCGGTGCCGTCGCCTTCGATAAACGGAATGATCGGCTGATCCGAGACATTGAGCGAGAAATCCGCATTGACGGTGATCTTGTCACCACCCGTCGGAACCTTGATGTGCTGATACGGCATGATCGGACTCCAGTGAAGGCTGTGCTGAAAGCTGGTGGGAGACTGCGAAAAGGATGCTCCTCGCGACGCGCAATGCCGGACGCGCGCACGCGGCCTGGCCGTTATTCTAGCCCACGCGGACGCGGCATCGCGGCGCGGTCGGCTCGGGGTTTTCCAACATGCATGAAGCGACGAATCGCGGCGCCGGCCGTCTGTCCTTCTGTCATGTAGCGGACCGGGGCCGTGCTCCGGTGTCGTATGCTTTATTATCCCGCCATTCGCCACAGGCATTGCCTCCCGCGGCGCTGTGCCGGTGCGTCATGCAGACGCATCGCGGTGCGCCTCCCTGATTAGCTATGCGCCTTCTTGCACTGAACAAGCCGTTTGGCACCATCTGCCAGTTTTCTCCGCATGAGACGCGCGCGTCGCTCGCCGACTGGGTCAAAGTGCCGGGCGTGTATCCGGCCGGGCGCCTCGACTCCGACAGCGAAGGCCTGCTGCTTCTCACCGACGACGGCGCGCTTCAGGCGCGAATCGCCGAACCGCGTCATAAGCTCGTCAAACGCTATTGGGCGCAGGTGGAAGGCACGGTGGATGCCGCCGCGCTCAAGAAACTCGCGCGCGGCGTCGATCTTGGCGACTATGTGACGAAACCGTGTCGCGCCGATTATGTCGAGCCCGCCGACACGCTGTGGACGCGCACGCCGCCCATTCGCTATCGCGCCGCCATTCCCACCAGTTGGATCGAACTGTCCATCACCGAAGGCAAGAACCGCCAGGTGCGGCGCATGACGGCTGCAGTCGGCTTTCCGACGCTGCGCCTCGTGCGGGTCGGCATTGGCGCGCTCGATATTTTTTCGCTCGGTCTGCAGCCGGGCGAGTATGTCGAGGTGTCGCCCAATGCACCGTGGGAAGGCCTCGCGTAAATCGCTAACTCCTTGTATGCGCGAATAAAACGGCGCGTGAAACGTCACGATATAAACCGTGAAACATCAACGCGCGCAGCACTTAGGCAAAGCCTGGTTCACCTCAACGTCTCACATTGGAAGTTTTCCGCGACATTCACGTCAACCGGCTTGCAAGCTCACGCGTTATTCGACGCAGATGCCGCCCGAAGCTGTCCGGCATTCAGCCTTAAGGGCCTTTGTACAAGCCGTTTGCGCGGTGGGTGCAGGCAGTCTGAGCGCTCGGCAGACGCGTCGAAAATTTGTTCGATGCGACTGTCAACCGAAAGGTGGATGGCACGTTTACCGACATGACTCAAACATAACCGGGTCATTTGGTTAATTAACTCAAGCTGAGGATTTTCAAAATGAACAAACTGATCGCCGCTCTGGTCGCTGGCCTCTTCGCAACGGCAGCATTCGCACAAGCTTCGGCACCGGCAGCAGCTTCGGCAGCTCCGGCAGCAGCTGCTTCGTCGGCAAAGAAGACCACGAAGCACGCTCACAAGAAGTCGCACAAGAAGGCAGCTGCTGCTGCAGCCGCTTCGGCAGCTTCGGAGTAAGTTTGTTGTAAAAAGCAGTCAAGAACTCGCTTCATTGCCGTTCTTACGGCGTTGAAAGGCAGATCACCGCAAGGCGATCTGCCTTTTTGTTTTTGACGCGCTCGCGTAACATTCCCCGGTTAATTTCAGCAAGGAGTCATGCCGTGCGATTTCCCCTGCGCTCGTTGATGGCGCGTTTCGCCGTTGCCGCAATCCTGCCGTTCGCGGCGATGTCGTTCTCCGCTCTCAACGCGCTGCCCGCTCATGCGCAGCAGATGCCGGCCGGCGCGAAACAGCCGGGCGAATTTCCGCGCGCGAAGCTGACCGCCGGCATGTTCGTGATCGACGCGGCCGTCGCCGCCAACGACGCGGACCGCGAGCAGGGTCTCATGTACCGCTCGAGCCTCGCGCCGAACGAAGGCATGCTGTTCGTGTTCAACGAAAACGCGGTGCACTGCTTCTGGATGAAGAACACGCTGATCCCGTTGTCCATCGCGTTCATGCGCGCGGACGGCACCGTGACCGACATCGACGAAATGCAGGCCGAGACGACCAACAATCACTGCCCGAAGAACAACGGCGTGTATGCGCTCGAAATGAGCAAGGGCTGGTTCTCGTCGAAGGGCATCAAGCCTGGCATGAAGATTCAGGGGCTGCCGGCGGCGCAGTGAGCGCGCAGGCTGCACCCGCTGCGCAGCGCGCGGCACAAGACCAGGTCCGCTGCGCGGGTTCAGTTGAACCGAAGCGCTGAACACGCAAACCGCTGCACCTTCTAAAGCACTCCCCGCAAAGGCGGCGCCTTCCTGAGAGGCGCCGCCTTTCGTCTTTGTCGCGCTGCGCCGCGATAGCGGTGTCGCCGCCGCGCCGCGCTGCACCACTCCCGACGCCGCCGCCCCGCAGCTTCCCAGACCCGCCCCCGCCTGGCAAGATTCCTGCAAAAGACGGGCCGACGCGCTATCCTAGTATTCTCAGCAACGCAGCAATCCCGCGGTCCGGGCGGCACTGACTGCCGCCCGGTCAGCGTTTCAGGCGCGCTATTCCAAGGAGGTTCACGTGCCCCGCAAGACTCCCATCGAGCGCTACCGGAATATCGGCATCAGCGCTCACATCGATGCCGGCAAAACCACCACCACT
>Ga0209759_1000312_pt1 | contig 65707 bp, 37 predicted proteins | sample AraplaCL_Col_mMS_FD_184261 | JGI IMG/M metagenome (GOLD analysis project Ga0209759, IMG submission 184261) | Arabidopsis root microbial communities from the University of North Carolina, USA - plate scrape CL_Col_mMS (SPAdes) (version 2) | ecosystem: Host-associated > Plants > Roots >...
ATTGCTGCGTTACGAATCGGGGTCAAGACGCCCAGTCTTGACCCCGATTCGCGCCTTGCACTTCATCCCAAACAGGGCAAACTCGCACTCACGCCTATTTATGAAATGAGTTCTAGTGTCGCGGCCTTTGATGCAAGTCAATTCGGTTCGGATGTTCGCCGCTACCATGTCACTTCCCGCATCTTTGCTGTCGATCACAGAGAGGCCGTCCATGCATTACCGATCCATCCTGGTTCATGTCACGAATGATGCCGATCTGGAACGGCGCATAGCGCTCGCTGCGAAATTGGCGGCGCGTGAACACCTTACCGTGATCGGTCTCGCCATCACCGGGATTTCGCGATTCATGTCGCGCGTACCGGACCTCTCCGACAGTGCGGAGAGACAGGAAAGTCCCCCTCCGGCGGCATCACCTGAAGAATCGCGGCGACGGCAACATCTTCTCATCGACATGACGGCTGCTCTGGAACGATTCTCGCTACTGGCGCGGCGATACGGAATCGCTTCGATCCAGCAGCTGCGGATCGATGACGACGCCGCAAGTGCGCTGAGCACGCATGGCAACGCAGCCGACCTGATCATCCTTGGAAGAAGCAAATTAAGGAGGACGGCACGGCGGGAAGAAAATGATTTTGTCGAATTCGTCACGCTCAATTCGGCGCCTCCGGTCTTGACCATCAACGACAAGCCTTTTGAATGGCGACATGCGCTCATCGCATGGAACAGCAGTAGCGCTGCTGCACGTGCGACGCGCAACGCCCTCCCCCTGCTGCAAGAAATCGACACCATCAGCGCTGCAATTTTCGGAAGCGGCTCGGCTCCCGACAATCGCCTTCCGGTATCCGAGGATGATTTGCGCCAGTGCCTTTCGCCCCTGGCGAAGCCAGTCGACATCATTCATCGTCCCGCGACGCCAGATGTCGGACATGCATTATTGGCTCTCGCGGAGGAGCTGAATGCCGATCTCATCGTCATGGGATGCGTCGCCCATCCGCGCTGGCGCGACACGCTATTGGGAGGAACGACCGGGGTGGTCATCGCCGAATCGCAGGTATCGCTATTGCTGTCTCGATGAATGCCCGGAAACGTCCGGCAAGTCCGTCGCACTTGATTCATATCAAGAAGTTCGCGACGAATAAGCACATGATGGAAATCCAATCTGCATAACCTGACAGGACTGCGCCATGACATCACCTAATACAGATCTTGCAATCGCTACCTATGCTCTTCATACCGACGCGGAAAGTGCAGTCAAAGCGCTGCAACTTGCCGGTTTCGATATGAAGAAGATCTCGATCGTCGGACGCGACTATCGGGTCGAGGAACATGTCGTCGGTTATCTCAACGCCGGCGACCGTGCCAGGATTTTCGGAAAACTGGGGGCTTTCTGGGGAGGCCTGGTTGGCATCCTCTTCGGCTCGGCGCTTCTCTTCATTCCTGTCGTCGGCCATATCGTCGTCCTCGGTCCGATTGCGGCGACGATTTTCAGCGGATTGGAAGGCGCCGCATTGATCGGCGGATCGAGCGCATTGATTGGCGCACTGACCGCGATCGGCATACCGAAGAACTCTGTGCTTCGGTATGAAACCGCGTTGAAGGCCGATCATTTCATGCTGGTTGTGCATGGCAGCGCCGAAGATATTCTCCACGCAAAAAGCTTGTTGCGCACCTCCGGCCACCTCTCTTTCGATCATCATTTATCGCCAGGCGAACATGCTGCGTGAGGAGGCATAAGCATTTTCTGCGGATCAGGAAAGGCAGGATCGCCGTCCCTCGCGGCGCGACATATGCGGCGTGATGTACAAAAATCATTCTGATAATTCTACTTGCCGTCCATGCAACAGCCAATTATTGACATTCACGAATTGACACGCCGTTTTGGCAACGCCTGCGTCGTCAATGCGATATCGATGACGCTTCAGCCCGGAGAAGTCTTTGCACTTCTTGGGCGAAATGGCGCGGGCAAGACGACCGTCGTCAAGATGCTGGCGACGCTTCTTGAACCGACGTCGGGGCGCGCCAGTGTCGGTGGATTTGACATCGTGCGAGAAGCTGCCCAGGTGAGGCGGATCATCGGTTATGTTCCGCAGGCCTTGTCGGCCGACGGCGATCTGACCGGCTATGAGAATCTGAACATATTTGCCAAGCTCTACGATATTCCTCGTGTCGAACGTGCTGCGCGCATTCGCGATGCATTGGCATTCATGAACCTGTCGGAGGTAAGCGGCAACCTCGTCAAAACATATTCCGGCGGGATGATACGTCGACTGGAAATAGCACAGTCGACCCTGCATCGACCGCGGGTCCTGTTCCTCGACGAGCCCACGGTTGGCCTGGACCCCGTAGCCCGCGCCTCAGTATGGGAACAGTTGGGGAAACTGAAGGATCAGTTCGGCAGCGCCATTCTGCTGACCACCCACTACCTTGAAGAAGCGGAACACCTGTGTGATCGTGTCGCCATCATGAACCGGGGCAGAATCACTGCAATCGGCACTCCCGCACAACTTGGCGCCATGATCAGTCCGACTGCGAGTCTTGAAGAGGCGTTCGCATATTACACGCAGGACCACCCGCAGGCAGGCGGAACCGTCGATGATGCCTCCCGGAATCACCTTGCATTTCAGCAGATCGATTGAGGGCCACATGACTGAAAATCCCGGCATCCTGCACAGCGTCGCGGCATTCTTTGCCAAGACGGCGGCAATTACGGATATGGAAGTGCGCAAGCTGCTGCACGATCCCACCGAGTTGCTTACGCGCGCGGTACAGCCGGCGCTCTGGTTGCTAATCTTCGGCCAGGTGATGAGTCATGCGCATGTGATTGACACGGCAGGCTATCCCTACCTGGATTTTCTGACGCCGGGAATCCTGGCGCAGAGCGTCCTGTTCATTGCCATCTTTAACGGTATTTCGATCATCTGGGAACGCGATCTCGGCATCGTCCACAAATTTCTCGCCAGTCCCGCGCCAAGATCTTGTCTCGTCCTGGGAAAAGCGCTGGGCGGCGGTGCCCGCTCGCTCATTCAAGTCGTCGTCGTGCTTGTCCTGGCGGCATTATCAGGCGTGAAGATGCGCCTTGATGCTCTTCCGCTGGCCGGTCTGGTGCTATGCGTCTTGCTATCTGCCGGGCTATTCTCCAGCTTCTCGCTGATCGTCGCCTGCCTGGTGAAAACAAGGGAGCGTTTCATGGGGGTCGGGCAGCTTCTCACCATGCCGTTGTTTTTCGCGAGCAATGCAATCTATCCGACTTCGATGATGCCAAGAAGCTTGCAGATCGTCGCCCACTTCAACCCTCTCACCTATCAGGTCGACGCTTTGCGCGTACTTTTACTGCCTGGCTATTCCCTCACGCCGCATCTCGGACTGCGAATTGATTTCATGGTGCTGACGCTGACATTTGCCGGCATGGTTGCCATCAGCGCCCGCTTATATCCGACCATCGTGCGGTGATCCGCATCCGGCATCGATTGAATATATGCTGTCAGTGCTTGCGCCTCAGTTGCCAGGCCATGGCAAAACATCCTGCAGTCAGAACGATACTGGACATCAGCAGGAGGCCTGCCAGTTTCCGCCCCTTGAACATGTCCCGCAGCTTGTGATCGATTGAGGCAATGATCACGGCCGCATTGCCGCCATACATTTGCAGTTCGCCGATGTGCTGTTTGGATTCTTCGATTTGAATCGGATAGGTTTGACTTCCTGCAATCCGGTATTCCGCCGCGTCGGGCATTCTTTCCGGCTCCAGGTAGATGAACGCCGAGCTCAACGTTCCCGCAAACAGAATGGCAAGTCCTGACACGACAAACCAGGAGGCGGGACGAATGCTTTTGCTATTTGTCATATTGCGTCTTCCACATGAACCCGGTGAAACCAGGGAGGACAACCCTGCCGCGTCGTGCGATAAGCCTGCCAACGAAGTCAAGGGCGATGTTGCTCATGAAGACGCTGGCAATGCGTGCATCGCTTTGCCGTGGGATACGCTTCCAGCCTGGCGTCGGCGATCGTGCAGCCGCACTCCGTACAGACGCCGTACAGCCGCTTCTTCATCCGTTCTCTGGCAGCGTCGATATCGGCCAGTTCGGCAAGTTCCATATTGGCGAGCGCGTCCGTCACATCGGTTTCGTCGCAATCGTCGGCATCATCCGGCACGCTGAGCCTGGCGCGCCTCCTGATGGCTTTTTCCTGCGCATCGAGACGTTCCCGGAAGTGCTTCAATTGTTGTTCGGCAAGATAGGCCATCTTCTGCTCCCCCATTACGGCATGTACGCAATCCGCATCATGCTGCCCTGCCAATGCGTCTCCGTGTCGACATCCGCAAGCATGTTCATGGGATTCTTCCTCATTTCAATAACGAAATCTGATTATGCAGACGATGTGACGCGCGACGTTGATGTACATCAAATGTACGGGTCGCGCCGGCATTGCCCCCTCTCGTTTTCTTCAGGAGCAGGACGACTTTCGCGGCTGCGTGGCTCGCCCTTGATATTGATCAAAGTCATCCCGGACCGCCGGCGTATTCTTCAGATCAAACCATTTTCCATTGAGGGATATATGTTCAAGAAAATACTGGTACCCACGGACGGCTCGGATCTCTCCAATCGGGCGGTGCGGGCCGCCATTGAATTTGCCGGGGAGCACGATAGCGCAATAGTCGGCCTGTCGGTGGCGCAGATTCTTCCGCACGCCTCTTTTACCATGGTCAGCCGACGCAACGATTTCACGCTGCTGTCGGAGTCCATTCATCAGCAGGCAAAAGACTATGCCCGCATTATCGAAGACCTGGCCGCGACGGCCTGCGTCGCCTGCCAGGTGCATACGGTCGACAATGAGAAGCCCTGGAAGGCGATCATCGAGGCGGTTTCACAATATGCATGCGACTCGATCTTCATGGCCTCGCATGGCCGCAGCGGACTGAACAGTATTCTTCTGGGGAGCCAGACCCAAAAAGTGCTGATTCACAGCGACGTTCCCGTGATTATCTACAAGTAGTCTTGTCCCCTGCTCTCAAGCATCCACGTTCTTGCCGCGCCGGGGCCCTGTCCGCGTGCCGACGTCGGCCGGCTTGATCTGCATCAAGCCGGGCATGGCCAACATTGCCAGAACTCATTGCATGAATAGGCCTGAGATGCGTTCCAGGCTGGCGCCATTACTTTCGGAGAGATCTGCATGACGGAGAAAACGCCTTATTCTTTTACCGCCCAGGAACGGCTGGCCAGCGCCTGGCTGACGCCGCTGAGCTATGACTATCCCGAAAACGACAACGACTCTGCCCGTATGGACCTGATGGGCAATGCGTGGCTCGGCAAATTGACCGGCAATATTTCACCTGCCGCGATGCTCAACGCCTACACCGACTGGTTGAGTCATCTGGCGTTGTCGCCCACCAAACGCGCTGCATTGACACAAAAGGCGTGGAGGAACTGGTGGCTCTGGTATGGCTACAGTTGCAATTGTCTTCATTCCTCCGCCCAAACCGGGCAAACGGCGTCACCGTTGTGCATTGAACCGCTTCCCCAGGATCGCCGCTTCAGCGACCCTGCCTGGCGCCAATGGCCCTTCAATGCGATCTCGCAAGGTTTTTTACTCCAGCAACAATGGTGGCACCGTGCAACAACAGGCGTGCGAGGCTTGTCCCAGCACCACGAGGATGTGGTGACCTTTACGGTGCGCCAGGTTCTCGACATGCTGGCGCCATCGAATTTCCTCGCAACCAATCCTGTCGTGCAGCAAGCCACGCTCAATTCCGCCGGCGGCAATCTCATGCAAGGATGGCTTAACGCACTCAACGACTGGAATCACGGCGTGACGGCCCGCGACGAGAAAAAAAACGGCGACTTTCAGGTCGGCAAGGACGTGGCGATTACTCCCGGCAAGGTGGTTTTCCATAATGCGCTGATTGAATTGATTCGCTACACCCCGACAACCAAGACCGTTCACGCCCTTCCCTTGCTTTTCGTGCCGGCCTGGATCATGAAGTACTACATCCTCGATCTTTCGCCGCAGAATTCGCTGGTCAAGTACCTGGTGGACCTGGGGTATACCGTCTACATGATTTCCTGGAAAAATCCGCAAGAGGAAGACCGGGAATTGTCGATGGAGGACTACCGCCGGCTCGGCGTCATGGCGGCAATCGACGCCATCTCTGCCCAAACCGGATCGAAGCAGATCAATGCAGTCGGCTATTGCCTGGGCGGCACCTTGTTGTCGATTGCGGCCGCGACCATGGCGCGCGACGGCGACAGCCGATTGGCAAGCATGAGCCTGTTCGCGTCGCAAGTCGATTTTGAGGAACCGGGAGAACTCTCATTGTTCATCGATGAGAGCCAGGTCAGTTTTCTGGAAGCCGTCATGTGGGACCAGGGCTATCTGGATACCAAACAAATGGCCGGCGCCTTTCAGCTTTTGCGCTCGAACGATCTGATCTGGTCGCGTCGGCTTAACCAGTACCTGCTGGGATTGCCGGAACCGAAAAGCGACCTGATGGCCTGGAACGAGGACGCCACCCGCATGCCTTATCGCATGCATTCCGACTATCTGCGCCAGCTGTTTCTGCACAATGACCTCGCGGAAGGACGCTACGTCACCGCGGGAAAATCCATCAGCCTGAACGACATCCGCCTGCCGGTGTTTGCAGTCGGCACGATCACCGACCATGTCGCGCCGTGGCGATCGGTGTTCAAGATCCACCGCCTGACGGATACCGAAGTGACTTTCGTGCTGACCTCCGGCGGCCACAATGCCGGCGTGGTGTCCCCTCCAGGCCATCCGCATCGCAGCTATCAGATCGCCACACACGCTGACAAACAAGGCATGGTCGATGCCGACAGCTGGCAAGCCGGTGTGGAACATCATGAGGGATCGTGGTGGCCCGCCTGGGAAACCTGGCTGCGCAAGCATTCCGGGAAACGCATCGCCCCGCCGCCGCTGCCGGCGCACACACCTGCTGCACCCGGCAAGTATGTCCTGCAGCCCTGACCGAAAGGATCCCGGCATGCTCGGTCAACCCGTCGTCGCCCCTCTCACAACTGGCGCAGCAGCTTCCGAGGTCCATCCTGATGCGCGCCGCCGCGCCGCTCATACGCCGGCGCAAGCGGCCGATGCGGTACTGCGAAGCGTCGCCGGGCTGAGCGCGGAGGCCGCCCTGGAGCTGCAATCCTCCTCATTGCAAGGACTCACTGCGGCGGAAGCGGCAAGCCGGCGGGAGAAGTACGGTCCCAATGCCATTGTTGCGGGAACCCGCCAGCAGGGCTGGCGACACTTCCTGAAACTGCTCGCCAGTCCGCTGTCGTTGCTCCTGCTGGTGCTCACCGCGCTGAACCTCCTGATCGGCGAGACCTGGGGCGGGATCATGATCGGCGTCATGGTGGTTCTGTCGTCTCTGCTTTCTTTTGTGCAGGAGCATCGTGCTGACAAGGCAGCCCAAAAACTGCGCGCCATGGTGGCCACGACCGCTACTGTGCAGCGCGCAGATCAGGGGCGGCTTGAGTTGCCGATGGCCGAACTGGTGCCGGGAGATATCATTTTTCTGTCGGCCGGCGATATCGCCCCGGCGGATGTCCGCATCCTGTCCGCCAAAATGCTGTTCATCAGCCAGGCCGCCCTTACCGGAGAATCGCTCCCGATTGAGAAGACGCCGTCGGCCTCAGCGGACACCGTCGCGCCAAGCCTGACCGACCTTCCCAATCTGGCATTCATGGGGACCAACGTGGTGAGCGGCACGGGAACCGCGCTCGTCGTGGCGACCGGCGCCCGCACCGCATTCGGCCATATTGCCGCCGACCTCGTCAAAGCACGCGAACTGACCAGCTTCGATCGCGGCATCGACAGATATATCCGCCTCATCATCCGCATCATGCTGGTCATGGCGCCCCTGGTGTTCCTGATCAACGGCCTGACCAAGGGCGACTGGCTGGAGGCCCTGCTGTTTGCGGTCGCCGTGGCCGTCGGGCTCACGCCAGAAATGCTCCCCATGATCATCACGATCAATCTGGCCAAGGGCGCGCTGGCGATGTCGGCGAAGAAAGTCATCGTCAAACGTCTCAATGCGATCCAGAATTTCGGCGCGATGAATATTCTCTGCACCGACAAGACCGGGACGCTGACGCAGGATCGCATCATCCTTGAAAAGCATGTCGATATCGACGGCGCAGACTCGCAAAAGGTAGTCGAGTACGCTTATCTGAACAGTTTCTTTCAGACTGGTCTGAAGAATCTGCTCGATATGGCAATTCTGAACTTTGCCCAACTACATGAAAAGATGGCGCCTGACCATCAATTCCATAAAATCGACGAATTGCCGTTTGACTTTGAACGGCGCCGGATGTCGGTCATCGTCGAACAAGCCGATCACACCCGCCTGCTCATCTGCAAGGGCGCGCCCGAAGAAATCCTCGGTATTTGCACGCGGGCGGAACACAACGGCGTAGCGGAAGCGCTGGCATCCCATCACGGCGCGGCATTGAGCAAAACCGTCGACGACCTGAACGAAGACGGTTTCCGGGTGATCGCCGTTGCGTACAAACAGTTGCCGCCTGCCGGAGTGAACGACTCCGCCGAGTTCAGCAATCGCGATGAATCGGACCTGACCCTGATCGGTTATATCGCCTTTCTCGATCCCCCCAAGGACAGCGCTGCCGAGGCCATCGCCGGATTGCATGCGTATGGCGTCACGGTGAAAGTGCTCAGCGGCGACAATGGCGCCGTGGTAAGCAACGTCTGCCGCCACGTCGGCCTGTCCGGAGAGCGGGCCGTACTGGGCGGCGATATTGACAAACTCGGCGACGAAGCGCTTGGAGAACTCGCGGAACACGCCAACATCTTCGCCAAACTCAATCCTCAGCAAAAGGCGAGAATCATCCGCTGCCTGCAACAACGCCATCATGTGGTTGGCTATCTTGGCGACGGCATCAACGACGGCGCGGCGCTGAAAACGGCTGATGTCGGTATCTCGGTCGACAGTGCCGTCGATATCGCCAAGGAATCCGCGGATATTATCCTCATGCGTAAAAGTCTGATTGTCTTGCAGGAAGGCGTACTGGAAGGCCGCAAGGTATTCGGCAACATCACAAAGTACATCAAGATGAGCTCCAGTTCCGCCTTCGGCAACATGCTCAGTGTGCTCGGTGCAAGCTCGATATTGCCGTTCCTGCCGATGGCGCCGGTCCAGATACTGCTCAATAACCTGCTCTACGATTTTTCGCAGACCACGATCGCAACCGATCATGTCGACGCCGAATATCTCAAGCAGCCGCGGCGTTGGGAGATACTGGACATCGGCCGCTTCATGGCGGTATTGGGACCGCTCAGCTCGCTATTCGACTACCTGACTTTCGGCGTGCTGTGGTACGTCTTCGGCGCGGGCAGCCAGTCTGTTCTCTTCCAGTCGGGATGGTTTGTCGAGTCGCTGCTATCGCAAACACTGGTCGTGCATGTCATCCGCACAGGAAAAATCCCCTTCATCCAGAGCAAGCCAAGTCTCCCGCTGCTCGTCACCACAGGCCTCATCTGCCTGCTGGCATTCTGGCTGCCGGCATCGCCGATCGCACACACACTGGGATTGACCGCGCTGCCCATCCATCTGAACCTGGCCATCGCGGCGATCGTCCTTGTCTATTTGCTGCTGACCCAGTTGCTGAAGTCCTGGCTGGCTGAGTATTTGCGCTAGTTGCACCGGGAAATTGCAATTCAAACGCCTCACCATTTGCATAGCTGCGCCAAATCCCAGGGCTGGCGCTGTATGCATCGATTCCTGCGACGACACCGGGATCAAATCGCGTAAAGCCGGCAGCAAGCCGCGCCTGCTTCATGGATTTCCAACTTGGGTGTGAACGTCTGCTTCTGGCGGCGGTTTCAAGCGGTGGAGGTATTCTAGCCGTCGTTCGGACCGACCTCCGATAGCTCATCCAGGCGGGAGATGAAATTTTTCAGCAAGGGCGACATGTTGCCCTTGCTGTATCCCACACACAAATCGACAGTAGGTGCGCTACCCGCCAGTGGTCTGCTGACGACGGACCAAGGCATCAGGTTTTCAACATAAGAAGGAATAAGTGTCACGCCGCGGGTCGAGGCGACCAGCGACATGACCATCGCCGGGTTGTCGACGCCCTGGCTTGGAACGATATCCACCCCTTCGCGCTGCAGGTAGTCGTCGATCACGGCGCGCAATACCTTGGCTTTGTTGGCCATGGCGATGTAATTCTCTCCGATCAGGTCGCGCGGCCGGATGCTCTTCTTGGCGGCCAGCCTGTGGTCGCTTGGCATCAGCACTACCAACGGCTCCCTGCTCACCGCACGATACTCCAGATCGAGGCCAGGCTCGGCGCGCAAGAAGGCGACGTCGAGCTTCCCTCGCGCCACCGATTCGGCCAAGTCAGGCGAATAGTCGCTGGATACGGTGACGTCAACATTGGGCAGCTCTTCACGCAGGATGCTCATGGCGCGCGGTAGCCACTTCATTTCCTGCCCGGTCAGGAAGCCCAGGGCGAAGCGCTGCTTGGACGGTTGTGCGGCGCGCCTCGCGGCCTCGACTGCGGCGTCGACCTGGGTCAATGCCAGTCGCGCATGATCCAGAAACGCCCGGCCGGCGTCGGTGAGCTGTACGCCTCGCGCGCTGCGGTTCAGCAAGGGCGTTCCCACCTGCTCCTCAAGATCCTTGATCTGCCGGCTCAGCGAAGGCTGCGAGGTGAACAGCCGGCGCTCGGCCGCCACGGTGAGGCTGCCGGTATCGGCGACGGCAATGAAATAACGCAGATGGCGCAGCTCCATGGGTCTTTCTCCTGGTGATCGGGTCATGCCTGGCAGGCATGCCTACCAACTTATAAAGTCTTTTTCGATTCTCCCACAAATTCCTATAGTTCCACCTGTGACAAGGATGTCGAGGCAAGCAGTCGCAGCAATGCCTGGCCGGGGCTCAAGCCGCCCATGCATATGGGCTATCACTACACTTTGAAAAGGAATCGGATCATGACTTCACCTGTTGTACTTATCACCGGTGCGCTCACCGGAATCGGCCGCGCTACCGCGGTTGCATTTGCCAAGAGCGGTGCGCGCCTGGTCGTGTCGGGCCGCCGCGACGCCGAGGGCCGTGTGCTGGAAGCGGAACTGCGCGGATTGGGCGCCGATGCGCTGTTCGTGCGTGCGGATGTTCGCATTGACGACGAGCTGCGCGCCCTGGTCGATCTCGCCGTGGAACGCTTCGGCAGGCTCGACGTCGCCGTCAACAATGCTGGCACCGAAGGTCTTCCCGGCAAGGTCGTGGACCAGACGGTGGAAAGCTATGCCGCCACCTTCGACACCAACGTGCTCGGCACACTGCTGAGCATGAAGCACGAGTTGCGCGTGATGACGGCGCAAGGCGGCGGCAACATCGTCAACATCTCGTCCACCTACGGTCATGAGGGCGCGGCGTATGCATCGGTGTATGCCGGCAGCAAACACGCGGTGGAGGGCATGACCAAATCGGCGGCGCTGGAAGCGGCTGCGCACGGGGTGCGTGTGAACGCCGTGGCTCCCGGCCCGACCGACACCGGCATGCTGGACCGTTTTACCGGCAACGCCGAGAACAAGGCCGCGCTGGCCGGCGCGGTGCCGCTGGGCCGTATCGGCGCCCCCGGCGACATCGCAGCGGCGGTTCTCTACCTGGCGGCGGCCGGATTCGTCACCGGCCAGATCCTGACCGTTGACGGCGGCAAGACCGCCGGCTGAAGCAAGCCTCTATCTCCATCGCGAAAGGAATGCAGATCATGAACAACATGAGCGGAAAAACCGCGCTGGTCACCGGCGCATCCAAGGGTATCGGCCGCGCCGCCGCGCTGGCGCTGGCCACCGCCGGCGCCCAGGTATTGATCCACTACGGCAGCTCCGAGAAAGAGGCTGCCGCAGTGGTCGATGAGATTCGCCGTGCCGGCGGAAAGGCAGAGAAGATCGCCGCCGACCTGGCGCAACCCGATGGCGCCCATCAATTGGCCAGCCAGGTCCGCGCGATCATCGGCGGCCGCCTGGATGTGCTGGTCGCCAACGCCGGCGTGGCCCTGGCGGCGCCGATCCAGGACACCACCGTGGAAGACTTCGACCGGCTCTTCGCCGTCAACGTCCGCGCGCCCTTCTTCCTGGTGCAGCAGTTGCTGCCGTCGCTGTGCACCGGCAGCAGCATCGTCCTGCTCTCCTCACTGGCCGCCCACGCGTCGGTCGGCACGCTGCCGGCCTATGCCGCGACCAAGGGGGCGATCGATACGCTGGTCAAGCATCTCGCGGCCGCATTGGGCGAGCGCGGCATCCGCGTCAACGCAGTGGCGCCGGGCGTGGTGCCCACCGACATGTCCAACTTCGCCAAGACCGAATCCGGCCGCGACTTCACGCTCGGCATGCAAGCGCTCAAGCGCATGGCCGCGCCGGACGACATCGGCGCCGCCATCGCGTTCCTGGCTTCGGACGAGGCCCGCTGGATCACCGGCGACACTTTGCGCGTCGACGGCGGCTCGAAACTGTAATCGAACGTTCCGGCCGCCAATGACGGCCGGATGCAATCATCCAACTTATCTGGAGTCCATCATGAATCAGAAAAACATTAAGCTGTACCAAGCCCAGGGTTCGCCCAACTCGCGCCGTGTGCGCATCTTCCTGGCCGAGAAGGGCATCGAGCTGACGATGGTGGCGGTCGATCTGGGCGCCAAGGAGCAGTTCTCGGATGCCTATCGCGCCATCAATCCTCGCTTGCAGGTACCGGCCATGGTGCTGGAAGACGGTACCGCCATCGCCGAAGTGCCCGCTATCTGGCGCACCCTGGAATTGCTCTATCCGGACCAGCCGCTGTTGGGCAATGACGCGGGCGAGCAAGGCGTGGTCGCCATGTGGGAGCGCAGGATGGAGCTCGACGGTTTCGCCGCCGTCATGGAGGCCGTCCGCAATACCGTGCCCGGACTCAAGGAGCGGGCCTTGTCGGGCCCGCATGCCTATGAGCAGATCCCGGCGCTGGCCGAGCGCAGCCTGCAACGCATCAGGAATTTCCATGCCGATCTCGATGCACGGCTGGCGAAGTCGCCATACGTGGCCGGGGCAGAGTTCTCGGTCGCCGACATCACCGCGATGGTAGCCATCGACTTCGCCACCAACGGCGCCAAGCTGCCGGTGACCGACGCGCATCCCGCCCTGCAAGCGTGGTACCAGCGCGTATCCGCCCGCTCCAGCGCCAAGGCCTGATCCGCGACTGCCGTTCTCTGTTCAACCCATGATGGATCCGTCACGGATCCGCGAGGATATTTTCATGTCTGACACTTCTCTCTTCCGCCCTCTAGCCCTGGGTACGACCGAATTGGCGCACCGCATCGTCATGGCGCCGCTGACCCGGCTGCGCGCCGACCGCAACGGCGACCTCCCCACCGCCATGATGGCTGAGTACTATGGCCAACGGGCGTCGCCCGGTGGCCTGATCATCAGCGAGGCCACCGCCATCGCGGTGACCGGCCGCGGCTATCTCGGGGCCCCCGGTATTTACTCCGACGCGCAAGTCGACGCCTGGAAGCGCGTCACCGACGCCGTCCACGCCAAGGGCGGCCACATCTTCCTGCAACTGTGGCATGTGGGCCGCGTGTCGCATGTCGACATGACCGGCGGCCAGGCGCCGGTGGCTCCTTCGGCAATCGCCTTCGAGGGCGCGGCCTTTACCGCCAACGGCTGGGTATCGCCGTCGCCTGCCCGGGCCTTGGAAACCGATGAGATCCCCGGCATCGTGGAAGCCTTCCGCGAAGGCGCGCAGCGCGCCATGGCTGCCGGTTTCGATGGCGTCGAAATCCATGGCGCCAACGGCTACCTGCTCGACCAGTTTCTGCACGACGGTAGCAACCGGCGCGGCGATGCCTACGGTGGCCCGGTCGCCAACCGTGCGCGTTTGCTACTGGAAGTCACCGAGGCGGCGATAGCGGTATGGGGATGTGAGCGCGTCGGTGTGCGGCTGTCACCCAGCGGCAAGTTCCTCTCCATGTCGGACAGCGATCCGGAGGGCACCTTCGCCTATGTGGCCGGCGAGCTGGACAAGCTGGGCGTGGCTTACCTGCACCTGATCGAGCCGCGCGTGAACGGTTCCGAGCTCGTGGCCGAAGGCCTGGCCCCGGTCGAGTCGGCCCGTCTGCGCCGCCACTTCAACGGCGTCATCATCGCCGCCGGCGGCTTCGAGCCGGGTGATGCGCAGGCCGCCGTTGCGCGCGGCGATGCCGACCTGATCGCCTTCGGCCGGCATTTCATCGCCAACCCGGACCTGCCCCAGCGCATCGCGCGAGGCCTGCCGCTCAATGCCTATGATCGCGAGACCTTTTACGGCGGCGACCAGCGCGGCTATACCGACTATCCCTTCCACCAGGAGCAGCAATGAACGCGCACGACTCTGACGGCCTGTTCTCGCCGATGCAAGCCGGCGCCCTGTCGCTGTCCCATCGCGTGGTCCATGCACCGATGACCCGCCTGCGCGCCGACGCCGACGACAGTCCCAGCCTGATGATGGTGGAGTATTACCGCCAGCGCGCTTCGGCCGGCGGGCTCATCATCACCGAGAGCGCGCACCCGTCGATCGACAGCCGTGGCTATCTGGGTGCTCCGGGCATCTACATGGACGTCCACGTGCAGGCCTGGCGCAAGGTGGTCGACGCCGTGCACGAGCGCGGCGGCAAGATCGTCATCGCTCTCACACCCTACGTGCGGGATGCGTTCTGGGGCGGCAACGAGCGGCACTACATCGATTTCCCTCGTTGGGAGGCGGCAGCCGGATAATCTGGCCGAGGCCGTATAAAAAGATAAGACATTGGAAAATTCATCGGCAAGGTTCGGTCGTTGCTTGCAGGAATCACCTCAGGCAGACCATTTTAAGTGACGCAGATATGCCAATGGTGAGGCGTTTTAATTGCAATTACCCGCTGCTTTTAGACGCAATCAGATGGGGCAAGTGGGTGCCAATATTCAGTCTGGCCTCGCGTTTCGGCCTGAAATGATTGCCCGCCGCCATTCCTTTGCTGCCATTTGATTGATATCAAGATGCTGCGCGCAAGCGCCTCGTAGACTGTGCTGCATGGCATCAATCGACGCGGGAGCATGTGTGAGTTCAGCAAGGATGGTAGAGAAAAAGGGAACAAACGCTGCGCGCAGGTATCTGGCGGCAATGCTCGCCGTGTTGCAACTGACGGGATGCGTCTCGCTCGCACCCGTCTACACCCGGCCGGCGCTTGCCATCCCGACGCACTACGCCGACGGCGCCGACGCCAGGCAGGGGCCTGCCGACATCATTGGCTGGCGCAGTTATTTCCAGGATGTGCATTTGCAATCGCTGATCGAACTGGCGCTGCAGAACAATCAGGATCTGCGGATTGCCCTCGCCCGTGTCGACGAGGCGCAGGCCGCCTATGGCATCGAGCGTTCGGCACAGTTTCCTTCGGTCGGCGCCCAGGTAGAACTGGATCGCTCGCGCGTTCCCGGCGACCTCAATCTGACCGGTAAACCATTGATCGGCGCCCAGTATCAGGTCGGCCTCGGCATGGCCAGCTGGGAACTGGACTTCTGGGGCCGCGTGCGCAGTCTGAAAGATGCCGCGCTTGAAAACTATCTTGCTTCCGATGCTGCACGACGCGCGGTACGCATCGATCTGATTGCGCAAGTCGCCGTCAGTTACCTGACGCTCTCGGAACTCAACGAGCGCCTGTTTCTTGCCGAACAGACACTGGCCAGCCGTGCCGAAAGCTACCGGATATTCAAGCGCCGCGTCGAAGTCGGTTCGACCTCGCGGCTCAACCTGACGCAAGTCGCCGTGTTGCTGACCCAGGCCCAAAGCCTGGTGGCGCAGCTGGAGCAGGAGCGCGCAGCGCAAATACATCGGCTCGCCTTGCTGGCAGGAACACAGCTGAGCGAAACAACCCTGCGGCAACGCTTGTCGACGGTGGAGGCGCCGCGCCGCCTGCATCCCGGTGCGCCTTCCGATCTTCTCAACAACCGGCCTGACATCATCGCGGCGGAACACCAGTTGCGCGCCGCCAATGCCAATATCGGCGCGGCGCGCGCAGCCTTCTTTCCGCGCATCGCGCTGACCGGTTCTGCCGGAACGGCGAGCGCGGAACTGGGCGGACTGTTCGACAGCGGCAGCCGCGCCTGGGCATTTTCGCCAAGCATCTCCCTGCCGCTGTTCGACGGCGGCCTACGCAGCAGCAATCTGCAGTTGACGCAAGCGCGGCGCCATATTGCGGTACTTAACTATGAAAAAGCCATCCAGAGCGCCTTCCGTGACGTCTCGGACGCCTTGTCGGCGCGCGTCTGGCTGGACTATCAAGTGGACATTGCCGCCACGACGCTCGCGGTACAGGCGGAACGTGCCCGCTTGTCGACACTGCGTTACGACAACGGCTCGGCATCTTTCCTGGAAGTGCTCGACGCGCAACGCGACCTGCTCATCGCGCAGCAACAGCTGGTCCAGTTGCAGCGCGCCTTGTCGGTCAGCAATGTAAGTCTCTATGCCGCACTTGGCGGGGCAAACGACGAGACCGCCTCCCACCGTGACAAACAGGATCCCACGCTTAATCCGGACAAGACACCATGACCATCCCCTCGCGCCGAACGCTGTATTCCATTCTGCTGGTGCTGGCCGCCTTGGCAATCACCTGGTACGGCTGGAAGCATTTCCGCCATACCGGCCCCGGTGTGGATTTCGCCAGCGGCAACGGCCGCATTGAAGCCACTGAAATCGACGTTGCCGCGAAATTGCCGGGGCGTATTGACGACATCCTTGTCAATGAGGGCGATTACGTCGTCGCCGGCCAGCCGCTGGCGCACATGCAGATCCAGGTCTTGCAGGCGCAGCGCGACGAAGCCGGTGCGCAGAAGCAGCAAGCTGTTGCCGCCGTAGCCAGCGCAGAGGCGCAGGTCGCCGTGCGCGAGAGCGACTGGCAGGCGATGCAAGCGCAGGTCGTTCTGCGCGAAAGCGAACTGGAAGCGGCCCAACGGCGCCTGACCCGCTCGGAAACCCTGGTACAGGAAGGCGCCTCGTCCATTCAGGAGGTCGACGACGATCGTACCCGCGTGCGCACCACGCAGGCTGCCCTCAGTGCGGCAAATGCACAGGCCAAGGCCGCGGCTGCCGCCATCAATGCGGCGCGCATGCAGGTCTCCGGCGCCCAGGCAACAGTCACGGCTGCCGCAGCGACCGTGACGCGCATCGAAGCCGATATCGGCGACAGCGCATTGACAGCTCCCCGCAGCGGCCGGGTGCAATACCGCGTCGCCCAGCCCGGCGAAGTCCTCGGCAGCGGCGGCAAGGTCCTCAACCTGGTTGATCTGAGCGATGTCTACATGACCTTCTTTGTTCCGGAAACCGCCGCCGGCAAACTGGCCATCGGCAGCGACGTGCGGCTGATCCTCGACGCCGCGCCGCAATATGTGATTCCCGCCAAAGTTTCCTACGTCGCCAGTACGGCGCAGTTCACGCCGAAGACCGTCGAGACAGCCAGCGAACGCCAGAAATTGATGTTCCGCGTCAAGGCGCAGATTGACCGCGAATTGCTGGTCAGGCATCTGCATCTGGTCAAAACCGGTTTGCCCGGCGTTGCCTGGGTCAAACTGGCCGGGCAAGCCGACTGGCCCGCAGAACTGGCAGTGAAAGTGCCGAAGTGAACACGCCTGCCCTCGAAGGCCCCCGGGAAATCGCCGCACGCCTGTCCGGCGTCAGTCTGATCCTGGGAAAGACGCATGCCCTGACCGGCATTGATCTCGTCATCCCAGCCGGCCGCATGGTCGGCCTGATCGGCCCCGACGGCGTCGGCAAATCCAGTCTGCTCTCGCTGCTGGCCGGCGCCCGTCGCTTGCAGCAAGGCCGGGTCGAAGTTCTGGGCGGCAGCATGGCGGACAGGCGTCATCGCAACAACACCTGCCCGCGCATTGCCTATATGCCGCAAGGCCTCGGCAAAAACCTGTATCCCACGCTGTCGGTGGAAGAGAACCTGCAATTTTTCGGTCGCTTGTTCGGTCACGATGCCGCGACGCGCCGGCACAGAATTGACGAACTGACACAAAGCACCGGACTGATGCCTTTCCTGTCGCGGCCTGCCGGCAAACTTTCCGGCGGCATGAAACAGAAACTCGGTTTGTGCTGCGCGCTGATCCACGACCCGGATCTGCTGATACTGGATGAACCGACCACGGGCGTCGACCCGCTGTCGCGCGCCCAGTTCTGGGAACTGATCGACAACATCAGATCCGAACGCCAAGGCATGAGCGTCATGGTCGCCACCGCCTACATGGAAGAAGCGGACCGCTTCGACTGGCTGGTCGCGATGGACGACGGCAAGATACTCGCCACCGGGACGCCGCGCGAACTGCATGAACGTGTGGGAGCCGCGTCTCTCGAAGCGGCATTCATCGCCATGCTGCCCGAATCCAAGCGGCGCAACCATCGCGCCGTGGTGGTCGCGCCCCTGCAAGCGACGGACAATGACGAGATTGCCATCGAGGCCAAGGGCCTGACGATGCGCTTCGGGGATTTCGTCGCAGTCGACCATGTCGATTTCAGGATCCGGCGCGGCGAGATCTTCGGCTTCCTCGGCTCCAACGGCTGCGGCAAATCCACCACCATGAAGATGCTGACCGGCCTCATTCCCGCCAGTGAAGGACAGGCCTGGCTGTTCGGCCATGAAGTCGACGGCACCGATCTTGCCACGCGCCGCCGCGTAGGCTACATGTCGCAGGCATTTTCGCTGTACGGCGAATTGAGCGTCCGGCAAAACCTGGTGCTGCATGCGCGGCTGTTCCAGGTGCCTGAAAACACCATCGTCGCAAGAATCGATGAAATGGCGCAACGCTTCGATTTGCAGACGGTGCTCGACGACCTGCCGGAAGGACTGCCGCTGGGCGTGCGCCAGCGATTGTCGCTGGCAGTCGCCATGGTCCATCGCCCGGAACTGCTGATCCTCGACGAGCCGACCTCGGGCGTGGATCCGATTGCACGCGACATGTTCTGGCAATTGATGATCGACCTGGCGCGCAACGATCATGTGACGATTTTCATCTCCACCCACTTCATGAACGAGGCCGAACGCTGTGACCGCATCTCGCTGATGCATGCCGGCCGCGTCCTGATCAGCGCCAGTCCGCAAGAACTGGTGCGGCAAAGCGGCGCCGCAACCCTGGAACAAGCTTTCATCGGCTATCTCAGGGAAGCTGCCGGCGAACAGGACGCGGGCGTGAGCGACACCGCCGCACCAGCCGCTCCAACAGCGCCGGCGGCCACCGCGACAGCGCGGCTTGCACCACCGCCGGCAAGCAGAAACGGCGGCTTCCATTTCGGACGCGCCTACAGCTATGCCCTGCGCGAGACCATCGAATTGCGGCGCGATCCGGTCAGGGCCACGCTGGCCCTCCTGGGAACGGCAATCCTGTTGTTCATCATTGGCTACGGCATCAGTCTGGACGTCGAAAACCTCTCCTACGCCGTACTTGACCGAGACCAGACCGCCCTGAGCGAAAGCTATGCGCTCAATCTGTCCGGGTCACGCTACTTCATCGAGAAGCCGCCACTGTCGGACTACAACGACATCGACCGTCGCATGCGCGACGGCGAACTGGCACTGGCCATCGAGATACCGCCTGGATTTGCACGCGACCTTGAGCGCGGTGCGCCGGCCCAGGTCGGCGCATGGATAGACGGCTCCATGCCGATGCGCGCAGAGACCGTGCGAGGCTATGCCATGGCGATGCATCAACTGTGGCTGGTCGAAATGGCGACCCGTCGTCTCGGCTTGCATCCGGTTGCCGCCAGTTCGGTGGAAACACGCTACCGCTATAATCCCGACGTCAAAAGCCTGCCGGCAATGGTGCCGGCAGTGATCCCGATGCTGTTGATGATGATCCCGGCGATGCTGACCGCATTGTCGGTGGTGCGCGAGAAAGAGCTCGGCTCCATCATCAATTTGTACGTCACGCCGGTCACCCGTGCCGAATTTTTGCTTGGCAAGCAAGTTCCCTATGTCTTGCTGGGGATGCTCAATTTCCTGGTGCTGACGCTGCTGGCCACGACCGTCTTTGGCGTACCCATCAAAGGAGATTTCGCTTCGCTGGCATTGACGGCCTTCGTGTTCGTCATCTGCTCGACCGGCCTCGGCCTGCTGGCATCGACCTTCACCAAAAGCCAGATTGCGGCTGTCTTCGTCACCATGATCGGCACGATCATTCCTTGCGTGCAGTTTGCCGGCCTGCTCAATCCGGTGTCGTCGCTGGAAGGTGTCGGCGCCTGGATCGGTCGGTTGTACCCGGCCTCGCATTTTCTGACCATCAGCCGGGGCATCTTCAACAAGGCGCTCGATCTGTCAGGCCTGATGCCCTCCTTCTGGTCGCTGCTGGCTGCCGTGCCGGTGATACTCGGCGCCGCGGTCCTGCTGCTCAGGAAACAGGAGCGCTGACATGCAAACTCGCTTTTCCTGCTCCGTCGTCGCCAACATCGCCCGCCTCGGCATCAAGGAGTTGTGGAGTCTTGCCCGCGATCCGGCCATGCTGGTTCTGATCGCCTATACCTTCACTATCTCCATCTACGTCGCGGCAACGGCCATGCCGGACAGCCTGCACAACGCTGCCATCGCCATCGTCGACGAGGATGGTTCTCCCTTGTCGGCACGCATTGCGGCCAGTTTCTATCCCCCTTATTTCAAAACGCCGGACATGATCTCCCTGAGCCGCATGGACAGCGGCATGGACAACGGCGACTACACCTTTGTGCTCGACATCCCTCCCGACTTTCAACGCGACGTACTGGCCGGCCGTTCACCGGCCATGCAACTGAATGTGGATGCCACCCGCATGAGCCAGGCATTTACCGGCAACTCCTATATTCTTGAAATCATCAATGCAGAAGTAAGCGAATTTCTCCAGCGCTATCGCGGCATTGCCGCCGCGCCGGCCGAACTGGTGTTGCATACGCGCTTCAATCCCAATCTTGAACGGGCCTGGTTCGGTGCCCTCATGGAGATCATCAACAACGTCACCATGCTTTCCATCATCCTCACGGGGGCGGCACTCATCCGCGAGCGCGAGCACGGCACGATTGAGCATCTGCTGGTCATGCCGGTCACGCCGCTGGAAATCATGCTGGCCAAGGTCTGGTCCATGGGGCTTGTGGTCTTGCTGGCCGCGGCAGGAGCCCTGGTGTTTATCGTTCAGGGCACCTTGCAGGTGCCGATCCAGGGATCGATCCTGTTGTTTCTCGCCGTGGCGGCCTTGCATCTGTTCGCCACGACCTCGATGGGAATCTTCATGGCGATGCTGGCGCGCTCCATGCCGCAATTCGGCATGCTGGTGGTATTGGTATTGCTGCCCTTGCAGTTGCTGTCGGGTGGTTCAACGCCGCGCGAAAGCATGCCGGTGCTCGTGCAGAACATCATGCTGGCAGCGCCGACCACGCATTTCGTCGCGGCTGCCCAGGCGGTGCTTTACCGTGGCGCGGGGATCGATGTGATCTGGCCTCAGATGCTGGCAATTGCGGGCATCGGCGCAGTACTGTTTTTTGTCTCGCTGACGCGTTTTCGTCACACCATCGGCCAGATGGCCTGAGTACGTGCCGTTGATGCCGTCAGCCCACCCAACAAGCCCGTTTTTATCCGGAGAACCGCATGCACAACGAAGATCTGCTTCTGGTCCAGAATCGCGTTTTCGACGAGATCGCCATCGGCGACAGTGCCTCGATAGAGAGGACATTGACGGCGCAGGATATCCAGTTATTTGCCGTCCTGTCCGGCGACGTCAATCCGCAGCACCTGGATGCTGAATTTGCCTCCGCCACGCGCTTTCATGGCGTCATTGCGCATGGCATGCTGGGCGGTGCGCTGATTTCTGCCGTGCTCGGCACCCGGCTGCCGGGACCCGGCACGATTTACCTGGGACAGACGCTGCATTTCAGGGCGCCGGCGCGGATCGGCGACACGCTCACGATCAGTGTCCGCGTCACCGGACGCCAGGAAGCCGGCAAACGCCTGATGCTGGCGTGCTCATGCATCAACCAGGACGGCGTCACGGTCATCGAAGGTCAAGCCGATGTCATTGCTCCCAGCGAGCGCATTTCGATGCCGCGAACCACCTTGCCCGAGGTGCGGCTGTTGACCGGCGACAGCGGTTTGTTGCGGCTGCTGGAACATGTGCGTCCGCTGGGCGCGATCGCCACTGCCGTGGTGCACCCTTGCGATGCGCTGAGCCTGTCCGCTGCGCTCGACGCTCAAGCGGCCGGCCTGATCGTGCCTGTGCTGGTCGCGCCGCGCGCCAGATTGCAGGCGGTCGCCGACAGCAACCGACTGGACATTTCCGGCTTGCGCATCGAGGATGTGCCGCATAGCCATGCTGCCGCCGCCCGGGCCGTCGCGCTTGCCGCCAGCGGTGAAGTGGCCGCCTTGATGAAAGGCAGCCTGCACACCGACGAACTCATCTCGGCCGTGCTCGCCTGCCCTGAATTACGCACCGGGCGACGCCTGAGCCATTGCTTCCTGATGCAGACGCCCAGCTATCCGCGCCCTTTCATCATCACCGATGCTGCCATCAACATCGCCCCGAATCTGGACGAGAAAGCCGACATCATTCGCAACGCCATCGGCCTTGCTCAGGCAATCGGCGTACAGCAACCCCGCGCGGCAATTCTCGCCGCCGTGGAAACCGTCAATGCGCGCATGCCGGCCACGCTGGACGCAGCCGCATTATGCAAGATGGCCGAGCGGGGACAGATCAGCGGCGCCATCGTGGACGGTCCGCTGGCGTTCGACAATGCGGTATCCATTGCCGCGGCACGCATCAAAGGTATCGTCTCCGACGTTGCCGGACGCGCAGACATCCTGGTGGTGCCGGACCTGGAGAGCGGCAACATGCTGGCCAAGCAGCTCGAATACCTTGGCGGCGCTGCAAGCGCCGGTATCGTACTCGGCGCGCGCGTGCCGATCGTGCTGACCAGCCGTGCAGATTCGCGCGAATCGCGCATAGCTTCCTGTGCAATTGCCTTGCTGCTGGCCAATCGCCAATCGGAGGCGACATGAACGACTGCATCCTGGTATTGAACTGCGGCTCTTCAAGCATCAAATTTGCGCTCTTCAATTCGCCCCTCCCCTTGCAACGCACGCCGCTGTGGAGCGGCAAGGCTGACGGGATTACCGGCGCCGCGCCGACATTTTCCGTATCCGGCCAGGAGACCGGGCAGCTGCAGGTCGATCCTGACGCGCCCTATCACGCCGCGCTGCTGCGCATCCGCGAATACACCATCGGCAAACTGGGCAACAATCGCCTCATCGCCGTGGTGCACCGCGTGGTGCATGGCGGCGCCAAATACTTCGCGCCGGTGCGCGTCGATCACGAAGTGCTTGCCGATTTGCGCAGCTTCATTCCGCTGGCGCCGCTGCATCAGCCGTTTGCGCTGGAGGCGATCGAGAGCCTGCTGCACGCGCAGCCTGGCCTGATGCAGATTGCCTGTTTCGATACCGCCTTCCATCACAGCTTGCCGCGCGTCGAGAAAATGCTGCCCATTCCCTATTCGGCATGGGAACGCGGCGTGCAACGTTACGGCTTTCACGGGCTGTCGTACCAATACATGTCCGTGGCACTTGCGGAACGCCATGGAAATGCGGCCCGCGGCAACACGATCGTCGCCCACCTGGGAAGCGGCGCCAGCCTGTGCGCCATGCAGAATCTGTGCAGCGTTGCGACCACAATGGGCTTTTCCGCGCTGGACGGGCTGATGATGGGGACCCGCTGCGGATCGCTCGATCCAGGCGTGCTCCTCTATCTGATGGAGACCGAGGGTCTTTCCTCGCAACAGCTCGGCCATCTTCTTTACCATGAATCGGGCTTGCAAGGCGTGTCCGGCACGTCTTCCGATCCGCGCGATCTGATCGCTGCGGAAGGCCGGGATTCACGCGCCTTCGACGCATTGGCCTTATATGTACGCCGCATCGTGAGGGAGATCGGCGCACTGGCGGCCGTGCTTGGCGGTCTCGACATGCTGGTGTTTACCGCAGGCATCGGCGAACACAATGCGGAGTTGCGCGCCCGTATTTGCAAGAACCTGCATTTTCTCGGCCTGACGCTGGACGATCAGGCCAATCAAACCGGTTCCGCATTGATTTCGTCACCGCAAAGCCGTATTGCCGTGGCGGTGGAACCGACCAACGAGGAATGGATGGCCGCCAGTCTGTCGCAGGCATTGCTGCCGCAGACGGCCATCCGATACATAAGCTAGCCCGATTACCCATTTCACCTGGAGCGCAACATGTACAACAACATTCTTGTCCCCATCGACGGTAGCGTCACCGCAGAATCCGCAGTCAAAGAAGCTTGCTTGCTGGCGCGCTTGTGCAAAGCCCGCGTACGTTTGCTGCACGTGCTCGACATGACGACGCTCAGCAACGGCTTTGAAGAGCCGGACGTGTATGTCACCACGACCAGGCCGCTCGCACTGAAGGAAGCCGAAGAAATGCTCAACCGCACCCGCGCCACAATGGAAAAGGACGGCATTCAGGTTGACATCGAAATAAAGGAAGCCGTGGGCGCTCGCATTGCCGACGTGATCATCGAACGGGCCGCCACGTGGAAGGCGGACGTCATCGTTATCGGCACCCACGGCCGCCGGGGCGTACGCCGCTTTCTCATGGGCAGCGATGCGGAGCAGGTCGCCCGGATGTCGCCGGTACCCGTCCTGCTGGTGAGAAGTTCCGCCGGATCGCCTCGGCGGACAGAGGCATAAAGAACGGAGAGTGCGAATCCTCTCCGGCAAAAAACAAAATGCGATCGTGTCGATAAGCAGAGCCATCGAGACGATCGCGACGCCGGATCCGGACGGACCCGATGCCCGGCCTTACTTGCGGCGACGAGGCGTCGTGGCCGGCCCAGCGCCATCCTTGCCGTCGGCGGCATGCGCCAGATCGGTTTCAACGGCATGCATCGCGTTCAACGCGTTGCTGGTCCATTGCGTATATCCCTTACTTGCCTGTTCGACCATATTTTGAATGAACGCCATGGCCGGCGCCGCCGATGCCGGTGCAGCCGCCTGCGAACCGTCGTTTGTTGCCGCACCGCTATTCCAGGTGTGGGCGGCACGCTGCTGTACGATTTTTGCCATGTCGCCTTGCAAGTCCAGCATGACCTTGGTGACCTGCTGTCCGTAACTGGCAAAGTTTTCCATGTCTTTCTTAAGATGACCGGCGTCCAGCCATGCGGGCATGGCTCCGGCGTCAGCCTGCCCCGCATTCGCGGATTTTTCCGACCAGCTGGAGGCGGCCTGTTTCATCGCACAGAGATTCAGGTCGGCAAGGCGGAAAGCAACATCGATGGCATTCGCGACAACTGCGTTGTACAACTTGAGTTCGGCATTGAATGCGCGCCGAATGTCGTCCGGACTTTGCAAAGATGAAAAGGAAAACATGGAGGACTCCCTGATGGACGACCTTCCTCGTGAAGGCCGTCGGTGTTGAAAGGAAAAACAACCGAGCGCCGCTACAGCGGCGTGGCTGTTTCATGCTTCGCGGGACGTGCGCCGGCAGTGTTCAGCGCTTTCACCAGCGCCGCATCCCTTCTGACCAGGTGATTCAAAAACCATTGCGGAAGCATGTCAAGCACCTGCCGCGGCAATCCGTAGTCGCCGCTCATGGCTTTGGGCACGACATGATGCAAGGTACTGAGTAAATCAGCATGCTCGGCCCGATGCGCGCGCAATCCCGGATAGCTTATTTTTTCCATGAGCGCTTCTTCCTCCCGGAAATCAAACTCCAGCAAGGCCACGATGCGCAATAAGCGTCCCGTAAACTCATGATCGGGGGCGCTCATGATGTCGGTCAACTCCCTAATCAGTTCCTTGTGGGCATTGTCCATTTCGACGATGCCCAAGGACATTTGCGGCGACCAGGTCAGTGCTTCCATATATTGCTCCTGCATGTTGTTGCTGAAGAATTCGCGGCATCACGCCATGAATTGTCCACCGTTGATATCGATGGTCGCACCTGTGATAAAACTTGCCGCCTCATCTGCCAGAAAAAGGACCAGACGGGCAATATCGCCGCCGCTGCCGAGATGGCCGACAGGAATGCCCGCGACGATTTTTTCCAGTACATCCTTGGAAATCGCAGCCACCATGTCGGTATCGCAATATCCGGGGGCGATCGCATTGACCGTGACGTTCTTGCGCGCGCTTTCGAGCGCCAGGGATTTGGTAAAGCCAAGAATGCCGGCCTTGGCTGCAGCGTAGTTGGCCTGTCCGATCTGACCGCGTTCACCGTTGACCGAGCTGATATTTACGATCCGGCCGAATCCACGTTCGCGCATGCCTTCGATGATGTTGCGCGACATATTGAACACTGATCCGAGGTTGGTGCTGATGACTTCGGACCATTGTTGCGGCGTCATGTGATGCAGCACTGCATCGCGGGTGATGCCGGCATTGTTGACCAGAACGTCGACGGGACCGATTTCCGACTCGATCCGCCGGACACCTTCGCTGCATGCGGCAAAGTCAGCAACGTCCCAGCAAAACACGGGAATCGAGGTTCTTTCTCGGAAGGCTTGTGCCGCTTCGGCATTGCTCCGATGCACCACTGCAACGCGATAACCGGCATCGCGCAATGCGATCGCTATGGCCGCGCCTAGACCTCTGGTTCCTCCGGTAATCAACGCAACTCTATCCATCTCTTTTGCTCCTCACGCAAGCTGCAAGTGCTTCTATGCATCGACTCTATTACGAAGCTGACTTTGCTACTTGATCCAGGTCAAAAGAAGTGCATGGATAAAGGAGCAGTCCAGCCATGCTCCGGACGAATTGAACGACCGGCCGGCACAATCGCCGAAACCGGCGCAGTGCTTGACATAAATCAATCTTCGGCGGTGTTGCTGATGCTATGTTGAGGCGGCATTTCCTCAATGCGAACCTTCGCACGATACGACCGAAAACCTACAGGTGAATCCATGTCATACAAAACCATCGTCGTCTATGTAGACCAGTCCAGCCATTCGGCGCAACGTATCCGGCTGGCGGCTGAAATCGCAATTGCCCATGACGCGCATCTCATCGGCCTCGCCGTCACCGGCATCTCCCGCTTCATCTATCCCGACGGCATGGTGTTTGTGACCTCCGTGATCGGCACGCTGCGGGAACGCGCCCAGCACAGTCTGGACCGGTTCGAGGAAACGGTAAAGAAAGTTGGCGTCAATTCCTACGAGTGCCGTATCAGCGAAGACGATGCACAAGGCGCCCTGGCGTTGCAGGCGCGCTACAGCGACCTGGTCGTCGTCAGCCAGATGGATCTCAACGAGCGCGATGGCGCCGACGTCTCCGATTTGCCTGAATATGTCATGCTCAATTCATCGCGCCCCGTATTGATCGTTCCTTATGCCGGAAAATTCGACGACATCGGGCGCAACATCCTGGTTGCCTGGGATGGCAGCATGGAATCGACGCACGCCATCTCAAACGCCTTGCCGATGCTGAAAAAAGCCAAGAAAGCGACGATCGCCGTCTTCAATCCCGACCAGCGGTTCGATGCTCACGGCGAACAACCCGGCGCCGACATGGGTCTCTATCTGGCGCGGCACGGCGTCGAAATCGAGATCCTGGAAGAACGCACCGAGCTGGATGTCGGCAACGCGCTGCTGTCGCTCGCAGCCGACAAAGGATCGGATCTGCTGGTCATGGGCGGCTACGGACATTCTCGCTTCCGTGAAGTATTGCTGGGCGGCGTAACGTCAATGGTCCTCAACACCATGACCCTGCCGGTGCTGATGTCGCATTGAAAGATGCCGTCTGCGGGGTGGTGCTCGGTCCTCCGCCTCGTACTAAGCTTGCTCCTGCCGGTTGCCTTCACTGCCCCCTCCCGGGGGTTGAACGCGGCGAGATTCCTCTGCAAATCCCTCGCTCAGTTCCTTACGCAATGCGGCAATCTCGGCGCGCAGCATACGCGTGTCCATATGCAATTCGTGGCGTAACCGCTTCTCGTCCTCGCCAACCAGGATGGCCGAAATGCTCGCCGTAAATATCGAAAACAAGGCATAACCCAACAACACAATAAATACGGCGAATATCCGGGAGCCAGGCACTGACGGCACAAGATCTCCATACCCCAAGGTAGCCACCGTTAAAAAAGCCAGCCACACACCGTCGGCGTAGGTGTGGATTTTTGGTTCGAGCAACAAAAAGCCCTCCCCGGCGATGGCCAATACAATCAGCGCGAATACGCCGATCTGCAGCAGCCGGTGCGGCGCTACATAGCGAGCAAGCAGGACGGACAGGCGAAGAAATACAACGACGCAATATCCCAGACGGAACAGCCATTCCGCAAGATGCCAGGACGAATCATACGACCAGGTGCTTGCTATTGCGCCGAAGAGGATGAACAAGTCCACTGCGGCCAGCTGCCTGTCTCCGGACCGCAGAAGCTTCTTCCGATATCGTTTTCTCAGCTCCACGCCAATGAGCAACGCGACAACGATGTAGAGCCATCGACCGGCGTCCCGATAAGGTATGGCATTGGTATTGAGCACCATGTAAAACGCCGGAATGCTCAACAGCAACGCAAGCAGCAGCAACGGCCGGGAAGGCTGAGAAGAATATGCATGAACTTTCGGCATGTGGGCCTCGCGAAGACCTGTCAGGAGAAGCAATTCCGATACTATGATCTCTCACGGCGACGCCAACTTTGAGATAACTCAAGCCGATTTATTTTGCCTGGCCTGCGCACCAGGTATCGAACCGAGAACAATCAGGAAATTCCTGATGTAAAAAATATTCCATATCACTGTAATATCAGGGCATTGTCGAGCGAACGCCGCCCTGCTGACAGTTAGCTACCGCATTGTCATGCAGCGGCTAGTTCGAAATATAAAATACCAATTGGTAGGTTGCTTCCGTGCGATCCTGGGGATGCCGGCTTCCAGAAGAACCTCTTAGAACTGGGCTTATGACAAATCAACCGGGAAAAGATGCAACCTGCGGTGGCAGCGTCTATACAGGCGAGTCGTCATCTGTCGTAGCGGGTACCGGCAGTGACCATCATTGCACCTCAAGAGACTATTTCGACGGCATCATCCAATCTTCAGATGACGCTATCATCAGTAAAACCCTGGACGGCATCGTCACGAGCTGGAATCAAGGCGCCGAAATCATCTTCGGATTCACCGCCTCTGAAATGCTGGGGCAACCCATGCTGCGCCTGTTCCCTCCCGATCGCATCGATGAAGAAAACCTGATACTCGAAAAGATCGTCAACGGCGAACGTGTCGCGCATTTCGAAACCGTGCGTATCCGAAAAGGAGGAACCCCGATCCACGTTTCGGTCACCATTTCTCCCATCCGAGACCGACAGGGAATCGTTGTCGGCGCCTCGAAGATCGCGCGCGACATCACCGCCCAGACACACCTTGAAAATGCGGTGGAACAGTTCCAGGCACTGGTGAACTCGTCTGATGACGCCATTATAAGCAAGACCCTCGATGGCAAGATAAGCAGCTGGAATCCGGCGGCGGAAAACATGTTCGGCTATAGCGCCGAAGAGATGGTCGGCCAACATATGCTGAAATTGTTTCCGAAAGACCGGCAGAATGAAGAACTGTTCATTCTGGAAAAGATTCTGGCGGGAGAAAAAATCGACCATTTCGACACGGTTCGCCTGCGCAAGGACGGTTCTCCGATCAATGTTTCAGTCACGATCTCCCCTATCCGCGATAGGCAAGGAACAGTGATCGGTGCCTCGAAGATCGCTCGCGACATTACATTGCAGAAGATTTCGGAAGCCAATTTCAAACTTACCTCCAGCGTATTTACTCATACCAGCGAAGGGATTGCCATTGCCGACAGTCATGGCGTAATCATCGAAGTCAATCAGGCCCTGACGTGCATAAGTGGCTATTCCAGGGAAGAGTTGATCGGTCACACCTACGAGGTTTTCCGATCAAGCCGCCAAGGGCCTGATATCGAAAAAGGAATACTGGCCAATTTGCTGCTGAACGGCCACGCCAGATCTGAAGTTTGGAGCCGGCGCAAGGATGGAGAATCCTATACGGGCTTATTGACGATCAGTGCGGTGAGCGACGAGTCCGGGCACACCCATAAATACATCGCCTTGTTCACCGATATCACTTCTCTGCGCAAACAACAGGAGAAATTGGAACACATCACCAATTTCGATGTGCTCACCGATCTGCCTAACCGTCTGCTGCTCTCGGATCGATTGCGCCAGGCAATGCGCATGAGCAAGCGCAGCGGCAAGGATCTTGCCGTATTCTACCTTGACCTGGATGGCTTCAAGATGGTCAACGACGAACACGGGCATGAGGTGGGTGATGCGTTGTTGGTCGCGCTCTCACAACGCATGTTATCCACGTTGCGGGAAGTCGATACGTTCGCACGCATGGGCGGCGATGAATTTGTTGCCGTTCTGGTTGATATCGCCGGCAACGGAGAACTTGACTTCCTTGCGGGAAAAATTCTCAAGGCCTGTTCAGATCCTATCGTGATCGGCAGCCACGTCATTCAGGTTTCCGCCAGTATCGGCGTCACCCTTTTTCCCAATGACCAGGTCGATGAAGATCAACTCATACGACATGCCGATTTCGCCATGTACGAAGCCAAACAATCAGGAAAGAACAAATATCATGTGTTTGACGCCGCCCGGGACGCAGAAGAAAAAGGCCGGGGTGCGCAACTGCGCCGACTTTCGCAAGCGTTGGAACGCAATGAGTTCGTTCTGCATTACCAGCCCAAGATCAACATGCGAACCGGCGCCATCATTGGCGCCGAGGCACTCATTCGCTGGCAGCACCCGGAGCTGGGCTTGCTGGCTCCGGCATCGTTCTTACCGCTGATTGAAGGACATCGGCTTAGCGACGAGGTCGGCACCTGGGTCATCGGTGAGGCACTGGCACAAATGAGCATCTGGAAGAAAATAGGACTTCTGCTCAGGGTCAGTGTCAATCTCGGTCCGAGACAACTTCAGCAAGAAACGTTTTACTCGATGCTGTGCGACCTGCTGGCGCGGCATTCCGATGTGGACCCCGGCAATTTGGAGCTTGAAATTCTAGAAACCAGCGCTCTGCAAGACATCGATGCCGTATCGCAAGTGATGCATGTATGCCGAGAACTGGGTGTGCACTTCTCCATCGATGATTTCGGCACCGGCTACTCGTCGCTTACCTATCTGAAGCGACTTCCGGCAGAAACACTCAAAATCGATCAAAGCTTCGTCAGAGACATGCTCGGAGACCAGGAAGATCTGGCCATTGTGCGCGGTGTTATCGGCCTAGCCGAGGCGTTTCATCGCAAAGTCATTGCCGAAGGCGTGGAGACGATCGCACACGGAGAAGAATTGCTACGCATCGGCTGCGAACTCGCACAAGGTTATGGAATATCACGACCAATGCCCGCATCTTCATTCTTTGACTGGGTCAGTTCGTGGCAATCTCCACAGGAATGGAAGAATGTTTGCTGATGGTAGAGGAATTGTTGAATGCGGCATCCGCACACGCCGACATGTGGGCAAGATCCACTAGCGGAAAATTGCTGCTAATCCCGTGACTCCATTTTTGAGCTGAAAAAGATTCTTCTTGAGAATCGTCCTCCCGGCATCCCGCCCAGCCCGCGCGGTAGCACGGGCCATCTGGAATTGTCCGATGAATGAGTCTCCGTCCAAGCCGGATATACCGCTTTCACCGCTCAGGGAATCTGCAACACCGTCGTCTGCACTCCCCTGTCCGCGGCAATCTGGCTCTCGGAGAACGGCACGCTTATCCATTGCTTGCGGCCGAACAGCTCCGTCTGGTCTGCGTGGTGTGCGGATCCTGGATTGGAGGATTCGGAAAACGTCATCAGGGTGGACGCATGCGGTCCCCGGTCGTCAAACGAAACGACTTGCATGTAGCTCGAACCTGATACGACTTCCCGTTTGCCGCTGTCGTTCAGTGGGCGGCTCTCGATGGCATTGTAGACGCCGAGCGATCCGCTGCCGCCGGGCACGGGATAAAACACGCCATTCCTGCTGGCGCCCTGGATGCTTCCCCACCGCGCATCCTGCGCCACGCCGGCCGCATTCAATTGGCGGGCGACGCCCACCAATGCCTCTTTCATCTTGCCGGCCAACTGCGGATCGCCTGTGCGCAGGCCGCGCGGTGTGGCCACGGGATGGCGCACGTCAAAAGGAACTGCCCAACTGTCCGGCATTTTTGCGGCTTGCTCCATTGCCGCTGCAAAATAGAGATAACCCAGGCCGCTGTCGGTATCTGCGCGTCGGTCCCACTGGCGAAGCGCACTGCAGGCTTGCGTTAATGCAGCCAGATCCGGCGTCGCGGCGGCGCCGTCGTCGGTCTTGACGGCCGGGCACAGGCGCAGCAAATCATCGACGCCGGGTGTGGACAGATAGACCTCGTTGCGTGTCAGTAGCGCTTGCAGATCCTGCGGTCCAATGCGCTCTCCCATGCCGGCCCGGTGCGTCAGCCAATCCAGGGCAAATCTTCCGCGGCCGCTCAACGGCAAGCCGTCACGGCTGACGATACGTGCAAAGCCGGTCTGGGCTTGTTCGGCATTGCTAAGCCAGGCGCTGTCGTTCGAGTTGTGGACATAGTCGCGGCGTTCCAGCTGCGGCATGTCCTTGCCCGCAAAAATACCCGGCTGCGGAGCGTCGCCCGATGTCGGCAAGGCGCATTGGCTGCGGGCACCGTCGAGAATGATCAAGCCGTCTGCGCTGCCGCTGTTGAGGCCGCAGTCTTTCAATTTTTCTTCATCCACGCGCGGCACGGCGGACAGGTTGGCAAACAAGACGCGACCGTCGGCATCGGCCGCCAAGGTATTGACCCAGGGAATGCCGAGGGTGCGCTCCAGCGACTGGCGCAGGCGCGGCACGCTGGTGGCGCCTGCGATCTCGTACCATTGCTGCAATGCCCTGGTATTGGCGGCGTTGACGTCGTGAATGGCGAACGCCGCGCGGCTATCCCATGCCATCTTGCCGGGGATGCTGAGAATAGGTCCATACGCCGACATGTAAACCTCATGCGTCTGCGTCGCCAGCTTGCCGTCTTTGCCGAGCACCTCGACGGCGACGGTGGTTTTGCTCATGGGCTGCGATACGCCGTCGACCAGATAACGCGTGGGATCGGCAGGATCGAGCGGCAAACGGTACAACACGAAATGGCGCGAGGTGTCGACCGTATGCGACCAGGCCAGGGAGCGGTTATAGCCGATATTGACCAGCGGCATGCCGGGCAACGCCGCGCCCATGACATCCAGCTTGCCGGGAATGCTCAGATGCATCTGATAGAAACGCAAGGCGCCGTCCCAAGGGAAATGGGGATTGCCCAGCAATACGCCCTTGCCATTGGCGGACAAAGCGCTGCCGATTGCCATCGCATTGCTGCCGGTGCGACTGCTGAAGGCGTCCCAGTCCGGCAGGCTCGCGGCGGCGCCCTGCACCTTCGGCGCCGTTGGCGGCCGGGCGCCCAGAATGGCGCGGGCAAACTGCGTGGTGCCGGCGCGTATCATCAGCCTGCGCACCAGACGGACCATGTCCAACTGATCGATTTTGCCAACCCAGGCCTGCCCCTTGCATGCGGCATCGAGTACCTCGCCGCCCTGTTCTTCAATGACGCGGCTATAGCCGGCAGCATAGCCGTTGAGCAAGGCTTGCATGGCCGGCGGCTGCGCATTCCAGAAACCTTGCAGCGCGGCGTCCTGGTTGAACCAGCGATAAAATGCATCGCTTTCGAAGTTGCGCATGCCGTCTGCCGCCGCGCCCTCCGCTCCCAGATAGCGCGAACGCAGTCCCCGGACAGTCATGATTTCATTTGCCAGCAAGCATCCGTTGTCCTGCGCGTAGGCATAGCCGACGCCGTAGCCCAGGCCTCGTTCGGTGCTTGCCTTGATGTGAGGAATGCCAAACGCCGTGCGCCGGATTTCCACGCGTTCGCCGGTGCCGCCGGCGGTGGCCGTGACGGTGGCAAGCATCAGAAAAAGCGCCGCCAGCCGTGGCCTTCTTGCCTGTTTCATGTGTAACTCCTTAACTCCTGATCGTGGTTCGATACAAAGAAGATGTGTTCATCGTTTGCCCGAGGATTGCGCGCAGATTAGCCTGCCGCCGAGCGACTCCGGACCCGCTCGGCGATCATCTCCACGCAGCGGTTGGCCGAGCGTACGCTGCCTTCCATCCAGCCGGGAATCTGGCTGGCATGTTCGCCGGCGAAATAGAAACATTCCTGGGCGTTGATGATCGTGTCGTAGGCTGCACTCTTGGGATCCGCCAGCGACCAGCCGCCACGGATGCCCGGCATGTGCTGCCATGCTACGCTGACCGGTTTGCTCAATTGGCCGGATTGCCCGGGATGGACGCGTTCGACCGAGCGGCGCGAGGCTTGCTGCTGGTCCGGCAGACTCAGCTGCGCGTAGCGCGTGGCCGCAGAGCCGTGCGTATAGGCGCCCACCAAGATGCCTTTGGGCGAAAAAATGCCATGGCTGGGGTACCAGATCAGGGCGCTGTCGTCATCGACAAACGAGATGCCGCCGAATTCGCTGTTGGCGGTTTCCCAGAAGCGCGAGGTTTCCCAGCCGATTTTGTAGGCAGGACTATATTTGATTGCCCGTGCCGCCGCGAAAAAAGTCTCCGGCAGATTGCTCTTCAGTTCGGCCACCACCGGCAAGGGGCAGGCAACGATGGCGTAATCGGCCGACAAGGCCTGTTCTGCGGCGCTGCCATCCTGGCGGCAGACCACTTGCGCCCGGCCCTCGAAGACGTTGATTTGCGAAACGCGGGTATTGAAACGGACGGGCTGTTGCAGTCGCTTGCGGAAGGCTTCGGCGATCCTGTCCATGCCGCCGACCGGCTGCAACATGGTGGATTGATATTCGAGGTGTTCGTCGTACCACAGCGGATACCAGAGGCGACGATCGAGGAAGACCCGAAAGTCCAGCGGATCGGGCCGCTTGCCGCCATCCTTCCCGGCGCCGGGATACACCGAGTAACCCGATCGGCGGCTGCCGACGAAGCTGCCCGAAGCGGAAAGATCGCCAAAGTGCTGCAGCAATCCCAGCAGTTTTTGTTTGTCTTCGGCATTCAGTTCGGCGTCGAGGAATCCTTGCCTGGCGCTTTTCGCCAACAGTTCCGAGATGTGGCCGCGCGCATCGCCCTGCAGTTGGCCGACCGTGTAGCGCTTGTCGGTGCCCTGGTCGTTGATGACGCACAGAGCCGTGCGCGAAAAAATCGACATCACTTCCAGTGGAACACCCAGTTCACGGCAATACCCCAGCAGCGAGGTATGCGTACTGGGAATACGTCCGGCCCCCGCATTGAAGTACAAATCCCGCTCGAAAGACACCGACTGGCTGCCGCCATCTTCGTAACGCACCGTATCGCCATGCCGCAAGGTACGGGTGCGGCCGCCCACCTGGGCTTGCGCCTCAATCACCTGCACGGAGAATCCCAGGCGTTCAAGTTCGAACGCCGCCGCCAGCCCGGCCACGCCGGCGCCGACCACGATGACGGATCTTCCCTTGCCGCTTTGCGACGGCATCGAGCGGACTCGCGCCAGGGAGGCGTCGGGCGATGTCGCCTCTACCGCGCCCAGGGCATTCATCGCTGCCATCGCCGGTTTGTGTCCCGCCACGATGGAGAGCGCCACAATAAAATCGCGTCTGCTGAGTCCCATTGCATCCTTTCTTGCACCTTGTCGTAGCATGGCCGGGGTTGTGCAGACAAGGTGCCGACTGTTGACCACGTGTTGGCGGCGGGCTTCCCGGCCCGCCGTCGCTGATGCCGCCTGGCGCCTATTTGAGGCAGGCCACGCGGTCGCCCGTGGGTGGGTGGATCATGACATCCATATCCACCTCATAGATTGTCTTGAGCACTTCCGGCGTGAGCAACTGCGCGCTGTTTCCGCGCGCGACGATGCGACCGGCCCGAAGCGCAATCAGCTCGTCGCAATAACGTCCCGCCATATAGACGTCATGCAGCACCACGATCACGCTCAGGGCATGCTCGCGGCACAGTTGGCGAACCAGTCCCAGCACGTCGACCTGATGGCGGATATCGAGCGCCGAGATCGGTTCGTCCAGTATCAGGCAGCGCGTGTCCTGGGCTAACAGCATGGCCAGCCAGACGCGTTGGCGTTCACCGCCGGACAAGGTATCCACCAGGCGATCGGCCAGCGACCCGACATCGGTCAGCGCCATGCCGCGTTCAATCTGGCGCCGGTCGACGTCGCCCGGCGTGCGAAAAGCACCCAGCCAGGGATAGCGTCCCAAGGCCACCAGTTCCTGCACGGTCATGCCGGGCGCCGCCGGTATCTGTTGCGGCAGATAGCCTACCTGGCAGGCGAATTGACGGGTGGAGAACGATTGCGCCGGCAAGCCGCCGACTTTCAGGCTGCCGCCCTGGGGCTGCAATTGCCTGGACAGGATCTTGGCCAGCGTCGACTTGCCTGAACCGTTGTGCCCGATCACGCCCACTACCCTGCCCGCCGGGATGGACAGGCTCAAGGGATGGAGGATCACCCGGCCCTCAATCCGGTACTCGATGTGTTCCAGCTCGAACAGCGCATCCTGTCGGGTCGTCGCGGGCCTTGCCGCATCTTCGTGCGAGACCAGCATGGTTCAGCCTGCCGTAGCGGTAATCGCTTGCGCGGTGTTGACGACTTCGCTGCTGATCTGGCCGTTGGACATGTGCACCACGCGGTCGGCGACATGGAAGTAACGGTCGTCGTGCGAAATCACCACCAGCGTTTTGCCGGCGCGTTTGAGATCCGGCAGGATTTCGGTATAGAACACGCGGCGGAACGCCGGATCCTGGTCGGCAGCCCATTCGTCGAACACAATGACCGGACGGCGGTCGAGATAGGCGTGCACCAGCGCCAGGCGCTTGCGTTGTCCGGTGGATAAATCCGTGGTCGAAAAACTGCCGTTCCTGACGGCCACCTTGTGGGTGAGTTCCAGCCGCTCCAGATACGAGGCGGCTTCGTCGATGACATCTTCACCGACGATAACGTCCTCAAACAGGTAGTAATCGGCAAACACGGTGCTGAACAACTGCCGATAGTCGTCGCGGTTTTCGGCCACGACGGGTTGGCCGTCGAGCAGGATGACGCCTTCCTGCGGTTCGTACAAGCCGAGCAATAGCTTGACCAGCGTGGTCTTGCCACTGCCGTTTTCGCCCACCAGAAACAGCATTTCCCCGGCATTGATTTGCAGGTTCAACGGTCCCAATGCAAAGCGCGCCGGACCATCGGATTGCGGATAGGCATACGCGACGTTGCGCAGTTCGATGCCGCGCGAGCAGTTCGAAGCGTTGCCGCTCTCCTCCGGGACTGCCAGGATATTGAGTTCGGGATTGGAAAATTTGAGCGACAGTTCCGCCACGCGCTTGAGCGCGACCTGGGTCTGTCCCAGCAACGGCAATGCGCTGATCAGTTGGGTCAGCGGTCCCTTGACATACAGCAGCACAATGACAAATCCGGACAGCACCAGCGGCTCGAACTGCATCGATCCCTGCAGCGCCAGAATGACGCCGATCACAACGAAGAACAAGGCTGAACCGAACGCGTTGGCCGACATGAACAGGCGCATGGCGCGAATGCGCAGGTCGCGGATCCGGTCAATGGTCGATTTCAGCTTGTCGTCATGAATCTGATGACGGCGTTTGCGATTGATGCGCAGTTCTTTTGCACCCTCGGTAATCGCCCGATACTGTTTTTGCAACTCATCCTGAGCCTCGCGCGCGGCTTCGAAGCCTTTACGGCCCTTCTGGCGCGCTGCCGCATGCGCCCAGCTGCCCAGCAAGATGGCGGCCACCGCGACCAGGCACAGCAGCGGCGACAGAATCGCCAGGTAGGCAAAACATCCCAGGGTGATGGCAATCGAGATCGCCAGGCCGGAGAAACCGAACGTGAACGTGCTGATCGTGTCGACGTCCTGATTGAGCGTGGTGGTGATCTTGTGCACCCGGAAGCGCTCTATTTCGGCAATCGGCGCCGACAGGATTTTGGCGGACAAATCCTTGCGCAGATTGGCGACTACCTGCTGTCCGACGTAGCTGTTGCCGAGATCGGAGACGATTTCGCCGACGATGGTGATCACGCACAGCGCCGCGAATCCGGCCAGCAATCCCAGCGTCGGCCCGTGCCCGGCATTGAGCGCCTGATTGACCGTGGCCAGCAGCCAGGCCGACGACAGGCCGCTGATTGCGCCCAGTATGGTCGCCACGAAAGCGACCCGCCAAAAAGGCAGCAGCAGGCGCAAGCCTTCGCGCAGCAGCGAACGCTGCTTGGTCGAAGCTGCCGGGTGTTCGGATGCGATCATTGTTTTCTCCACAAAAAATACAGGAAGGTCGGCGCGCCCAGCAGCACCGCCACCAGTCCGGCAGGCACCTGCCAGGGATACAGTATGTTGCGGCCGACCCAATCGGCGCAGACCATCAGTCCCGCGCCGATCAGCGCCACCGCCGTGATTTGTTGGCGCGGGCGCTGCAATCCCAGCGCCGTGACGAAATGCGGCGCCAGCAAGCCGATAAAACTGAGCGGCCCCACCAGGATCGTGGCGCCCGCCGTGGCCGCCGCAATCAGCATCAGAAAACAGCCGCGCGCCATCGTCACATGCAAGCCCAGCGCCCGGGCCGCCTCTTCACCGAGCGGCAATATCCGCAGCCAGCGTGCACCCGCCAAGGCCAGGCCGAACACCAGCGCCAGGGCTGCGCCTGCCGGCGCCGCGCCGGCCAGCGTGGCGCGATACGTCGACCCCGACATCCAGGTCAGCAGCGTGGCGGTGCGCGGATCGCCGCTGGTCAGCAGGCAAGCGGCAATCGCCGTCAGGATGGTGGAAATCGCCACGCCTGCCAGCAGCAGGCGTTCAGGAGAAAAACCGGAACGCCAGTTCAGCGCCAGCACCAGCAGCAAGGTCAACAGCGCGCCCGCGAAGGCCGCCAGCAACATGCCGCCGGCGCCCAGGTCGACGCTGACGAACAGCATGGCGATGATACCCAGCGACGCTCCCGACGAAATCCCCAGTACTTCCGGACTGGCCATCGGATTGCCGGTGATCCGCTGCAGTAGCATGCCGGCTACCGCGAGCATGCCGCCGGCGATGCCGGCCGCTGCCACGCGTGGCAGGCGCCAGTCGATGATGGTGTCCAGCGTGGTGGCCGGAAACCACTCCCAGCCATAGGGTCCGCGTCCTGATCCAAGCCCCGCCAGCACCGTCGCCGCCAGCAGGAACGCGCAGATCAGTTGCACCTGGCGCCCCGACAATCGAGGCCGTCGCGCCATGCGTTCATGGGCGACAACGCGCGCCTGCAAACCGCTCTTCTGGCGAAACAGCAACCACAGCATGACCGGCGCTCCCACCAGCGCCGAACCGCTGCCCGCCGGAATCGGATTCGGGAAATAGGTAATCGTCTGTACGATCTGGTCGGTCAGCCATAACAGCAGCGCGCCCAGCAAGGGCGCCAGCGCCATGCGCTGCCTCAATGTGCGCGCCCCCAACAGGCGCACCAGGTTGGGCGCCATCAAACCGATGAAACCGACCACGCCAACCGTACTGACGCTCAGTGCGCACAAGGCCACGCCCAGCAACAGCGCGCCCAGCCGGACCCGTGCGACATGGACGCCGAGCGCCGAGACACGCGCGTCGTCCAGCACCAGCATGCCGAGCGGCCTGGCCATCAAGGCCGCGCCGACTGCGAGGACCAGGATGCGGGGCCAGAGATAGTGGACGTTCTGCCAGCCGTTTTGCACCAGCGAACCGGTTTGCCAGATAAACAGGCCGTTCAGGTATTCGTGGTTGAGCAAGGTCAGCGAAGCGCCGGCCGCACCGCAAAACAGCGAGACGATCAGTCCGGCCAGGATCACCGTAATCGTCGAAAAACGGGAACGGCGCGACACCATCAGCACCACCGCCGCCGCCAGTACGCCGCCGGCCAGCGCCACGCTTGCCGCCCCCCACTCCAGCAATGCCGGCGCAAACAAGCTGGCCATCACCAATGCCAGGTAAGCGCCGGAAGACACGCCGATGGTTGCCGGATCGGCCAGCGGATTCCTGAGGCTTTGCTGGAACAACACGCCGGCCAGGCCCAGCGACGCGCCGACGATCCAGCTGATCACAATACGCGGCAAGGCAACCTGGGTGAAGATCAATTCGTTCACGGCCGCAGGCGCAGTCTGCTGCAGCACCGTCCACCAGCGCAGCGGCGGCAGCACGGCGGACAAGGTGTGCATGCTGAGCGCGATTCCCAGCGCACCGGCCAACGCCGGCAGCAGCCAGCGCCAGCCTTGCTGCAGGTACGCGGGCCGTGCGCTTTGCGGGATAGCCATGGGCGCAGTCATCGCGCGCCCTCCAGTTGCGACATCATGGCGGCGCTCAATAAATTGCCGCAACGTCGCGCGGACGGCAAGCCGCCCAGGGCATAGAACGAGGCAATCGCCGTGACCCGTCCGGCGCGCACCGCCGGCAGGCTGCGCCACAAACTGCTGTCCTTGAGAATGCGCTCGGCACGGCGCGTGCGGTCGCCCTGATCCAGATAGATCAGATGCGCGTCCGGATCGGCGGCAAAGGCGGAGATATTGACCAGGGCATTGCCATAGACTGAGGTCTTTTCGCGCAAGGCATTGCGCATGCCGAGCAATTCAATCACCGTGTGCACCCAGCTGCCAGGCCCGTAGATAAAGGCCTGGGAACCGTTTTCATGCAGCACGGCGACATAGACGCGGCGCCCTTGCAACGGCTGCAGGCGGCTGGCGAGGCGCGCCATGTCGACATCGAAATCCTGCAGCGCCCGGGCTGCTTGCCGCTCTTTTTGCGTCACACGTCCGACTTGCTCCGCCAGATCGCGTATGCGCTGGAACGGCATTCTTCTGGCGTCGAAAATCGTCGCCAGTTCGGTCGGCGCGATTTTTTCAAAACGCGGCAGCAGGGATTTCTGCCATCCCGAGACAAAGATCCGCTCGGGCGCCAGAATCGCCAGCACTTCGAAATTCGGCTCCGTGCGGGAGCCGAGATCGACGGTAGTGTCCGGCAATGCCGACTGCGGCAACCACTGCCGATACACATCGAACTCCGGCACCGCAACCGGCATCACGCCCAGCATGGCGAGCGTTTCCGCTGCGGCCCAGTCGACCGCGGCGATACGCATGCCGGGCGCGGCCCGCCCGGCCGGCGCCAGCGCGCCCAGCAAGGTGGCAGAGAGCAGACGTCCGCAACGGCGCCGGCCGGCGGAAAAACCGCGCTCAGGCCACATGCACATACCACGACATAGTCAAATAACTCAAACTTCCATCCGATATCAGCGTACCGGCTGCGCCCAGGCGCAGTCCGGCCATGCGTTCAACATGCACGGGCGGCCCTGTCGAGCGGCCCGGCGGTGCTTAAAAATCGACCGTTGCCGAGACCAGGAAAGTACGCGGCGAACCGCGCGACAAACCATAGTTGGTCGAAGTCGATGCCCAATAGTCGCTGTCGAACAGGTTTTCCACCGTGGCACGCACCTTCACCGGCTTGCCCGCCACATTCATGGCGTAGCGCGCTCCGATGTCGACCCGCTTCCAGCTGGGAATGCTCTGGGTGTTCGCGACGTTGTAGTACTGCGACGAAGTGTAGATATAGCGGCCGCTGACGGTGAGTCCTGGCACCGATGCAAAATCCCATTCCGCCCCGAGGTTGAGGTTGGTGGTAGGCACGCCGACCGCCTTGTTGCCGTCGGTGAGCGCGCTGGACGTCTTGGTCAGCACGCCGTCGATGAAACTCACGCCGCCCAGCAGGCGCCCCTGTTTGGCGAAGGTGCCGAAGCCGGTGAATTCAATGCCGCGGTTGCGTTGCTCGCCGTCGACCACATAGGTGTTGGATGCATTGGTGTATGCATTCGGCTGTTTGATTTCAAACACGCTCACGCCGCCGCCCAGGCCGCCGACATCAAACTTGGCGCCGGCTTCGGCCTGCTTGGACTTCATCGGCGCAAACACGGCGCCCGGGTTGGTGACGCCGGCGGTCGGCGCGGTCGGCCCCTGGCTCAGCCCTTCTACATAATTGGCGTACAGGGACACTTGCTCCCAAGGTTTGAACAGGACGCCCACTGTCGGCGTGACGGCGTTCTTGTTGTAGGAAGTCGTCTTCAGCCCCGTGGTGGCGCTGAAGGCGTCGTTCTGAACGATCTGGTTACGCACGCCGGCGGTAATCTGCAGCCGGTCGGAAAACATCGAGACGGTGTCGGCGATGGCAAAACTGGTCAGCGTCGCCTGGGCGGTTTTCGGCGCCTTGCTGCTGAACGCTGCCAGGCTGGTCGGCGCAATGCTGGCAGGATTGTAGATGTTCGAGGTATACGTCGAAATCACCGGCGCCAGCACGCCAGACTCGATCTGCAACTGCGTTGCCGACAGGTTGACCGTGTGTCGCAACGGCCCGGTATCGAATTTTCCGCTCACCCCGGCTTGCACGGTTTCGGTATTGGAATAGGTAGGCTGGTAATACTGGTTGGCGCGGAAATTGCCGGCGGCGTTTTGCAGGTAAATGAAGTTATATAAACCGAGGAAGTCGTTGCGGCGTCCGCCGACGACCGCATAGGCCGTCACATCCGGCGTGATATCGACTTCCGCGCGCACCAGCCCATAGGTGTCATGCGATTTTGCGAAGTACCAGTTCTGTCCCAGGTTCTTGGAGCTGTCCGGCGCGCTCGGGATCTGGAAGTTGGCGTTGTCGGTAAACACCACGCGGTTGGGCGAGTCGACGTTCATGTCGTGATAGCCGAAGTCGGCCGACAGACGCACGTTGCGGGAGCGATAATCCAATGCGACCGCCACCGAACTCACGCGTTGCGCCTGGCTGTCCACCGCCGTATTGCCGTCGCGGTAGGCGGCATTGACGCGGATGCCCAGGCTGTTGTCCGGTCCGAAGCGGCGTCCCAGATCGACGCTGGTGCCGAACTGGCCGTTGGAGTAATAGCTGCCGGTCACCTGGGTGATCGGCGTGTCCGTGGCGCGCTTGGTGACCAGGTTGATGGTGCCGCCGACAGCGCCGGAAGGCGCCATGCCGCTCAGGGTCGCGCTCGGTCCGCGCAGCAGTTCCACACGTTCGTAGCCTTCCAGGCCGCCGGTCATTTGCGGCGGGACGATGCCGTAGATGCCGTTGACCGCCATGTCCTGTCCTTGCACCGCAAAGCCGCGCACCGTGAACTGATTGACGTAGCTGCCGTCGGACCAGATCGAACGCACCGACGGATCGCTCTTGAACACATCGCTGACGTTGCGCGCCTGCTGGTCCTGGATGGTTTGCGCCGTATAGCTCACGATCGAATAGGGTACGTCCATGTAGTCGCGGTTGCCCAGCAAGCCCAGGCCGGCGCCGCGCGCCACCTGCCCGCCCGAATAGGCCGGCGGCAGCGCGGTATAGCCGGCATCGCTCTTCTCCGTGACGGTGACCGCAGGCAGACTGCCGTCCTTGGCGGCGGTGGCCGTCGTATCGGCGCCGGTCTGGGCCCATGCCGATCCCACTCCGGCCGAGCACAGCAGGCCGGCGCCCAACAGCAGCATGTTGATTTTGTTTAATTTCATCACTACGGTCTTCGACTTCATATCGCCCTACCCTTGATGTTATTTTTTATACAGACAAAAGGAATCTTGCTTAATTAGTAATGCAAATGAAAACAATTCGCATTTATTATTCAAATAATACGACAGTTATCCGTTCGAGAACAAGGTTTTGTTGTCACCGGAATCGCGGACAACTGCTGCGTCCGCAAGCGCCGCACCTCACCCGGCCTCTTCCAGCGCATCGCCCTCCAGGTCTTGCAGCCACTGCTGCATCTCCGCGGCGTCATTGCGATTGAGGTGCGCGGCCTGATCAATCCACTGCGCCAGGGCGCGGATGGACTGCAATTCGAACAGGACCGCCAACGGAACCGTCACTCCCAGTCGCTTCTTGACTTGCGCCCCGACCTTCACCGCACTCAGCGAGTGGCCGCCGAGCGCCAGGAAATTGTGGGTCACGCCGACCTGCTCCAGGCCCAGCACTTCGCTCCAGATGTTTGCCAGTGCAACTTCGGTAGCGCTGACCGCCGGCTCGACATCAGCGCCGCCGAGCGCCTCTGGCTGCGCCGCCGCCAAAGCAGCCCGGTCCAGCTTGCCGTTGATGGTGAGCGGGAATCTCTCCATTTCCACCAACGCCGCAGGCACCATGTAGTCCGGCAACACTTGTCGCAACGCCTCTTTCCAGACCGCCGCCGCATCATCGGGCCGGGCCTGCGCATCGGTCACGACATAAGCCATCAGATGGCGCTGGTCCGCCTCGCCGCGCACCAGCACGACGCCGTCGCGCACCCCTGGCAGTTCCCGCAAACGCGCCTCGATCTCACCGAGTTCGATCCGGAAACCGCGCACTTTTACCTGCTGATCGATGCGTCCCAGATAGTCGAGTACGCCAGCGCCGTTCCGGCGGACCAGGTCGCCCGTGCGGTACAGGCGCCCTCCTTCGTGCGCGCCATAGGGATCAGGAATGAAGCGATCGGCGCTCAGGCCGGCGCGCTTCAGGTAACCGCGCGCCAGCCCGGCGCCGCCGACGTAGAGTTCGCCTTCGCAACCGTCGGGAACCTGATTCAGGTCAGCATCCAGCACATAGCCATCGAGGTCCGCCAGCGGCAGACCGACCGGACTGCCGGGCAGTTGCGCATCGGCGGGACTCAGCCGTCGATACGTCACGTGCACGGTGGTTTCGGTGATGCCGTACATATTGATCATGGCCGCTTGCTGCGCTCCCGCCTGCGCGAACCAGGTCTGCAGGCAGCCGACGTCCAGCGCCTCGCCGCCGAAAATCACTTGGCGCAGCGACAGCGACGGCGTGTGCCGGTACAAATCGGGCAACTCCAGAATCTGCCTGAAGGCGGAAGGCGTCTGGTTCAACACCGTCACCTTTTCGGTGACCAGGAGTTGCAGGAATGCGTCCGGCGAACGGCTCAGCAAATACGGCACCAGCACCAACCGGCCGCCGTGCAGCAAGGCGCCGAATATTTCCCACACCGAAAAATCGAAGGCATGGCTGTGGAACATGGTCCAGACGTCGTCGCGGCCGAATCCGAACTGTTCCTTGCTGGTTTCGAACAGGCGCAAGACATTGGCATGGCTGAGCAAGGCGCCCTTCGGTACCCCGGTCGAACCCGAGGTGTAAATGCAGTAAGCCAGATTGTCCGGATGGACCGGCAGATCGAGATCGCTGTCGTCTTCATCCGCCAGCAGCGCTGCATCGCGATCCAGGCACCAGACCGGCGCCGCCTCCGCAGGCAACAGGCTGAGCACGTCGGCATGCGCGATGATTGCTGCGGGACGCGCGTCGGCCAGCATCGCGGCCAGCCGCCGGGGCGGATGTTTCGGATCCAGCGGCAAATAGGCAGCGCCCGCCTTGAGGATGGCCAGCAACGCGACCAGCATATCCGGCGTGCGATGTGTCGCCAGCCCGACCAGTTGCTCGGCCCCTACGCCGCGGGCGCGCAGCTTTCTGGCCAGCCGGTTGGCCTGCCGGTTCAACTCCCTGTAACTCAAGGTTTGCGCACCGAGCGAGACCGCGATTGCCAGCGGCGTTTCACGGCCGCGCTGCTCGATCATGGCATGCAGGTTGCGCGCCGGCAGCTGCTGCGGCAGCCGCGCCGGCGCCGCCTGCGATGGCGTGCGCCACAGTGCGCCGCCCACCAGCGCCGGCTGCCGGCACCAGTCGGACAGCAAACCGTCGAGGCGCTCAAACAGCCGGCCGGCCTGTTCGTCGTCCATGTGCTGATGTTCATGCAGCACCAGGAAACGCAGTTCGTCTTCGGGCCAGACGATCACGGTCAACGGATAACCGTTGCGATGCCGGGACTGGATATCGCCCACGCCGAGCCGGCGGATGTCTTCTTTCAGGCGCTCGTCCAGCGGGTGATTTTCAAACACGAAAATGACGTCGAACAAAGGCGTGCCGCGCGCCACGTCGGCAACGCTCTGGATCTCCACCAGCGGCAGCATCGCATGCTCCCGAAGACCGATGTTCTTGTCCTGCAGTTTGCGCAGCCAGGCGCCGACTTCGTCGCCGTGCGCGATGTCCATGAACAGCGGCACGGTGTTGATGAACAAGCCTTTCATCGCCAGGATGCCCGGCACCGGCGCATCGCGGCCGGACACCGTCACGCCCAGCACCGGTTGCCCCTGGCGCGTCAGCGTCGCCAGCGCTTGCAGCAGCGCGCCCTGCACCAAGGTGTTGAGGGTGACGCGTTGCGAGCGTGCATAGCGGCCCAACGCGGCCGTGCGCTCCGCACTGAGGCTGCGTTCCAGCCGGCCCATGCCCGGCAGCGGCGCCGACGGCGTCATCGTCCGGCGCAGCAGCAAGGGTTCGGACAAGCCTGAAAGCGCATCTTGCCACCAGGCGCGCGCGCGGCCATGGTCTTGCGCGTGGAGCCAGGCGACATAGTCGCGGAACGGCGTGACCGCCGGCGCGAGCGGCGTCTGCCCTGCTGCCAGCGCATGATAGGTGCGCGCCACTTCGGCCAGCAACCAGTCGACGCTCCAGGCATCCATCAGCAAATGATGATGGGTCCAGATCAGATGCCGCTGTTGCGGCCCCAGGCGCACCAGGATCAGGCGCATCAGGGGCGCCGCATCCAACGCGAAGTCAGTGCGATGATCGGCATCCAGCAAGGCTTGCAGGCGGGCCTGCTGTTCGGCAACGCTGTGTCCGCTCCAATCGTGATGCGCCAGCGGCAACGCCGCATGGCGATGCACGGTTTGCTGCGCCTGCCCGTTGTCGTCCAGCGCAAAACCGGTGCGCAGGATATCGTGGCTTGCCAGGGCATGCCGCCAGGACGCCATGAAGGCGGCTTCGTCGAGCTCGCCCCGGATCTCGCAGCTGCATTGCACGATATAAGTACCCTGGTCGCGCTGGGCGTAGCTGTGAAACAAAATCCCTTCCTGCATCGGCGTGAGCGCATAGGGGCTGGCGTCGAAGAGCGCCGTCGCGGGTTCTGCCGGGCTGGCCGCAGCGGCGTCCGGGTTCTGCATCTGCGCCGCCAGCGATGCAATCGTCTGGTACTGGAACAACATCTGCGGCGTCAGCAGTAGGCCGGCTTCGCGCGCATGGCCGACCATGCGAACGGCGGCGATGGAGTCCCCGCCCAATTCAAAGAAGTTGTCATGAATGCCGACGCGATCGGCATCGAGCACCTGTTTCCAGATGCGCGCCAGATGCTCCTGCAGCGGGTCCTGCGCGTCTTGATAAGCCGCCGCGGCCAGATAGGTCGGCGCCGGCAGGCTGCGCTGGTCCAGCTTGCCGTTGACGGTCAACGGCAATACCGGCATGAGCACGAACGCCGATGGCACCATATAGGCCGGCAGGCAGGCATTGAGGCCGGCGCGCAGGTCTTCCTGCAGCGCGCCCGCGGCCGTCGTCGCACCTTCCGCGTTGGCGACCACGTAGGCCACCAATTGGGCATGACCGCTGTCATCCTTGCGCGCCGCCACGACCGCGTCGGCCACCTGCGGATGCTCTCGCAGGCGGGCTTCGATCTCTCCCGGCTCGATGCGGAAGCCGCGAATTTTTACCTGTGAATCGGCGCGGCCGAGATATTCCATCTCGCCATCGGCAGTGCGGCGCGCCGTGTCCCCGGTACGGTAAAGGCGAGCCCCGGCAAGCGCCGAGAACGGATCCGGCAGGAAGCGTTCGGCGGTCAGCGCCTGGCGACCGAGATAGCCGCGCGCCAGTCCTGCGCCGCCGATGTAAAGCTCTCCTTTGACGCCCGCCGGCGCCGGTTCCAGGTCGGCATCCAGCACATGCCAGTACAGATCGGCCAGCGGCGCCCCGACCGGGCTGGCCGGCAGCTCTGCGTCCGCAGCCGTGAGCGGGCGCCAGCTGACGTGCACCGTGGTTTCCGTAATGCCGTACATGTTGACGAGGGTCGGCATGGTCTCGCCGCGCTGCGCAAACCAGGGCCTGAGTCCGGGCAGGTCCAGCGCTTCGCCGCCGAACACGACATAGCGCAGGCTGTCCGGCACGCCGCCCTGGTACAGTCCCGGCACTTGCATGAGCTGACGAAACGCCGACGGCGTCTGATTGAGCACCGTGACGTTTTCCCGTTGCAGCAAGGCCAGGAAATCCGCCGGCGAGCGACTGGTCAGATAGGGAACCACGACCAGCCTGCCGCCATGCAGCAGCGCGCCAAACACTTCCCACACCGAGAAATCGAATGCGTAACTGTGGAACATGGTCCACACGTCATGATCGCCGAAACCGAACTGCGATTCGGTCGCCAAAAACAGGCGCTGGGCATTGGCATGGGTCAGCAAGGCACCCTTGGGCTTGCCGGTGGAGCCCGAGGTATAGATGCAGTAAGCCAGGTTGGCCGGATGCACGGCGACCTGCAAGTCGTGCGCCTCCTGCACGGCGATGCTCTCCCAGTCGCTGTCGAGGCACCAGACCGGAACGTCGGTGGCCGGCAAGGCATCTCGCACCCGCGCTTGCGTGAGCACCAGCGCCGGCCGGGCGTCGGTCAGCATGAAAGCCAGGCGCTCCGGCGGGTAATCCGGATCCAGCGGCAGATACGCCCCGCCCGCCTTGAGAATGCCCAGCATGCCGACGATGGTGTCCAGCGAGCGCTGTACCGCCAAACCGACCAGCACGTCCGGCCCCACGCCTTGCTGACGCAATGCCCGGGCCAGTTGGTTGGCGCGGGCATTGAGCGCGGCATAGCTCAGGCTGCCGTCTTCGGCGCTGACGGCGATGGCCTGGCCGCGCCGGGCAACCTGGCGCTCGAAGCGCGCCGGCAAGGACTCGCTCACCTCAAACCGGGATCGCGCATGGCTCGACGCCGCAAGCAGTTGCTGCCGTTCCGCGGTCTCCAGCAACGGCAACTGATAGAGCAGCGTGTCGGGACGGCGCACGATTTCGCTCAGCAGGCCGCGCCAATGACGCGCCAGCCGTTCAATGGTGGCGCGGTTGAACAAGGCGGTCTGATAGCTGAAAACGCAGGCGAACCGGCCGTCGATATCGGTCACGTCCAGCAACAAATCGAACTTCGCCGTTTTGGCGTCGTTGCCTTCGAATTCCAGTTGCAGTCCCGGCGCCACCTCGCGCGTCTGCTGGAAACGCCAGCGCTGGACATTGCACATGACCTGAAACAGCGGCGAATGGGATGCGCTGCGCTGCGGCCGCAATTCATCGACGATGGCATGAAAGGGAACGTCCTGGTGGGCTTGCGCCTCCAGCGCCGCCTCGCGCACCGCCGCCAGCAGATCCGCAGCCGTCATGCCGGCGTCGATGTCGCATTGAAGCACCTGGGTATTGAGGAAGCCGCCGATCAGGCGTTCGAACTCCGGCCGGGTGCGGTTGGCGATCGGGTAGCCGATGCGCAGGTCGGCCTGGCCGCTGTAACGATGCAGCAGCGCCATCATGGCCGTCATGACCGTCATGAAGAGCGTCACTCCGTGGCGGCGATTGAAGGCGGCCACCTCCGCCGCCAGTGCGGGCGGCAGCTCCATCGCGACGAAGTCGCCCTCAAACTGCTGCACCGCCGGCCGCGCACGGTCAAACGGCAACTCCAGCACCGGATGTTCATTGCCGAGGCGCTGTTTCCAGTATGCCAGCTGGCGGGCGCCTTCACCGCCGCCCAGCCAGGTGCGCTGCCACGCGGCGAAATCGGGATATTGGATCGCCAGGGGCGGCAGCGTCGCCGCCCTTCCTTGCGAAAAATCGCGATACAGTTGGGAAAACTCGTCGGCGAATACATCCATGGCCCAGCCTTCGGCCACGATGTGGTGAATGCTCACCAGCAGCAAGTGATGCGCCCGCGCCAGCCTGAGCAAATGGATGCGCATCAGCGGCCCTTGCGCCAGATCGAAGGGACGATGCGCCTCCCGTTCTGCGAAGGCGGCGACCCTGCGTTCGTTTTCACGCATGTCGCCGACGCTGAAATCGTGTTCCTGGAGGAACACGCCGGCCTCGGACGCGACAGATTGCCGCGCCTGCCCCTGCTCCGACGGAAAGGTGGTGCGCAGGCCTTCGTGGCGCATGACCAGCGCCTGCAGCGCAGCGCGCAAGGCCGTCACATCGAGTTCACCGCGCAGCCGCACCGCGCCGCCGACATTGTAGGAAGCACCCAGCGGCTCCATATTCCAGAGGAACCACATGCGTTCCTGGGAATACGAGAGCGCCAGCGCGGCATCGCGCGCCACCGGCAGCAACGGCGGTTGACGGCTGTGCCGTCCCTGGTCGATGCAGTCTTGTACGCACAACGCAAATGCCTGCAGGTTTTCCGCTTCGAACAAGGCGCGCAGCGGCAGGTCGATATTGAATTGCCGACGCAGGCGGGAAACCACCTGGGTGGCGAGCAAGGAATGTCCTCCCAGATCCAGGAACGCATCGCCCAGGCCGGCACGCTCCACCTGCAGCAAGTCTTGCCACAACTGCGCCACGGCTTTTTCCGCCACGGTGCGCGGCGCGACATAATCGCGCGACTCCCAGGTCGGCGCAGGCAAGGCGGCCCGGTCAAGCTTGCCGTTGGCCATCAGCGGCAAGCGCGGCAGGCGCACGAATACGGCGGGCACCATGTATTCCGGCAATTGCGCCGCCAATTCCTTCTTCAGCAAGGCGACATCGCGCTCCTGATCTTGCGCTACATAGGCCGCCAGGCGCAGTCCGCCCGGTCCCTCGCAGGCCAGCACCGCGGCTTCGCGCACGCCCGGTGCCGCGCGCAGCAGGGTCTCGATTTCACCCGGTTCAATCCGGAATCCGCGGATCTTGACTTGATGATCGTCGCGTCCAAGGTACTCGAGTACGCCGTCGGCACGCCAGCGCGCCCGGTCGCCGGAGCGATACAGGCGGCTGCCGGGGGCGTCGCCATAGGGATCGGGAATGAAGCGCAGTGCGCTCAGCGCACTGCGTCCAAGATAGCCGCGCGCCAGCGCCGCGCCGCCGATGTACAGATCCCCCGCCACCCCCGCCGGCACCAGCTTGAGTTGCGCGTCGAGCACATAGAGTGCTGTGTCGGCCAGCGGTCGTCCGATCGGTACGCCGGCATGGGCCTCCGCCCTGCACGTCCAGTAACTGGCATTGATCAGCGCCTCGGTCGGACCGTAGCGATTGTCGAAGCGCACACCGGGCAGACGCTCCAGCACCTGCGCCTGCAACTCGCGAGTCAGCGCTTCGCCGCCGGAAAACAGGCGTTTGAGACAAGCCAGGCCGCTCACTTCGTCCTGGGCGATGAACAGCCGCAGCATCGACGGCACGAAGTGCACCGTGCTCACGCCATGCTCGCGGATCAACCCGGCCAGGCGTTGCGGATCGCGATGTTCGCCGGGAGCCGCCAGCACCAGTTGCGCGCCGCGGCTCAGCGTCCAGAGGATTTCCCAGACCGAAACGTCAAAGCTCACCGGCGTCTTGTGCAACAAAGTCTCGCCGGCGCCGAGCGCGTATTCCTGCTGCATCCATTGCAGTCGGCGCGTCAGGGCGCCATGCGTATTGGCCACGCCCTTGGGCTGTCCGGTCGTCCCGGAGGTGTACAGCACATAGGCCAGGTTGTCTGCCGCCGGACGGGGGCGCTCCTGCGCGCGCAGCGGCCCGCTCCAGTCAAGCAGATCGAGATCGATCGCCGGCAGCGCCAGTTGCCGGGCAACGCCGGCTGCGCCATGCGTGACCAGCAGCGACAACCCGGCGTCGGCAGCCATATACCGCAAACGGGCCGGCGGCGCGTCGGTGTCCAGCGGCAGATAAGCGGCGCCCGACTTGAGTATGCCCAACAGACCGACCACCAGGTCGAAGGAGCGTTCCAGCAACAATCCCACCACCACGTCGGGACCTGCGCCCTGCTCGGCGAGTTGCTGCGCCAGGCAATCGGCACGCCGGTCCAGTTCGGCATAGCTCATGCGATGCGCGCCGAAAATCAGTGCGGTGGCGTCGGGCGTGGCCGTTGCCCGGGCAGCGATCTCTTCGTGAATCCGCTGCCGCGGGACGGACTGCTGCGGTCCCCGGCTCCACTCGAGAATCCGATCGATCTGTTTGCCGTCCATCATCTCGATCGCGCCCACGCTGCGTTGCGGCGCTGCCAGCAGCTGCTCCAGCAGCGACACGAAATTCCCGGCCAGACGCTGGATCGAGGACGCGTCGAACAGATCGCCGGCATACACGAAGACACCGGAGATGCCGCCGGTGCCATCGTCCACCGTGTTGAGGCAAAGATCGAACTTGGTGATGTCGCCATCCTCCGCCATCACGCTGATGTCCAGGGCGGCGTCGCCGGTCTCGACCACGGAGCGGCGCTCCTGATGGTTGAACATGGCCTGAAACAGCGGGCTGTGCGCCAGGCTGCGCTGCGGCTGCAGCGCTTCGACCAGACGATCGAACGGCAAGTCTGCGTGCGCCTGCGCCTGCAAGACCGTGTCCCGCACCTGCGACAAGACTTCTGCAAATCCCTGTTGCGGCTGCCAGGTCGACCTGAGCACCAGCGTGTTGACGAACATGCCGACCAGATTTTCCGTCTCCGCCAGCAAGCGATTGGAAAACGGCACGCCGACGCGCACGTCGGATTGTCCGCTGTAGCGATGCAACAGCACATTGAAGGCTGCGCACAGCACCATGAACGGCGTCGCATTGCCGTCCAGCGCAAACCGTTTCAGCGCGACCACCGTCGCCGGCGCCAGCGTGAAGCCGACCGTGGCGCCCCTGAAGCTTTGCACCGGCGGGCGCGGACGATCCAGCGGCAGTTCCAGCACCGCCGGCGCGCCGCTCAATTGCGTCGTCCAATACGCCAGTTCACGCTCCATGCGTTGCGAGTTCAAATGCTGCAATCGCTGCTCTTGCCACACCGCGTAATCGGCATAATCGACCGGCAGCGCCGGCAAGGCGGCGCTTGCGCCGGTCCTGGCGGCCTGGTACAGCGCGACCAGGTCGCGTATCAGGATTTGCATGGAGGCGCCGTCGGCGACGATATGGTGGATCGCCACCGCCAGCACATGCTCGTCCTGCGCCACGCGTATCAGCTTGACCCGCCACAGCGGTCCCACGCTCAGGTCGAAGGGCTGCGACGCCAGTTGCCGTATGCTCGCACGCACCGCTTGCGGGTGTGAAGCCGCAGCGACGCCGTCCAGATGCTCATGCTGCAGCAGCACCGGCGACGTCTCCAGCACGGTTTGCCGGCAGTCTCCGTCAATGTCGTCGAAACGCGTGCGCAGGCCGGCATGGCGTAGCGCCAGCGCATCCAGGGCCTGCTCCAGCGCGGCAATGTCGAGTGCGCCGCGCCATGCCAGCGAACCTGCAATGTTATAAGCCGGACTCTGCGGCGCCATGCGCCACAGGAACCACATGCCGCGTTGCGCGAAGGACGTGGCATGCAATTGCGTGGCGTCGCGCGGGCACAGGGAGACGGCTTCGGCGCCTTCTGCCTCGGCTTGGGCGCGCATCACCCTGTCACAGAATTCGCCCAGCGTGCGGGTCTCGAACAACCAGGCAAGATTGACTTCGATGCCGAATTCGGCGCGCACCCGTGCCGCAACCTGCGCCGCCGTCAGCGAGCTGCCGCCGAGCGCGAAAAAACTGTCTTCGGCGCCGGCACCCTGCGACCCCAGCACCTCGTCCCACAGTTTGCCCATGCGCTGCCGCGCGCCGTCAACCGGCGTTGCAGCGGCAACAGCCTGAGGTCCTGCGGGGCGCGACAATGTGCCGGCTTGTATCACCGCATAGGCATCCAGCCGATTGCTTTCCCAACGCGCCGCGCAGGCGGCGCGTTGCAGCTTGCCGCTGGTGGTCCTGGGCATGCCGCCCGGATTCAACAACACCACCACGCCGGCCGGTTCCTGGCAATGGCGGCCGACCACTTCTGCGATGCTGTTTGCGAGCGCTTGCGGGTCCGTCAGTTTTTGCGTCGCGCGGCCGATCTCGGCGGCAATGCCGATGCTTTCGCGTCCCGCCAGTTGGACGGGAAAAGCCGCGACCCGCCCCTTGCGCACCAGTTCAATCTCGCTTTCCACCGCCAGTTCAATGTCTTGCGGGTACAGGTTCTGGCCGCGCACGATGATCATGTCCTTGCGCCGACCGGTGACGAACAGCTGTCCTTCGCGCACAAATCCCATGTCGCCCGTGCGCAGCCAGCGGCGGCCATCGTGCTGCACAAAACCGGCCTCCGTGGCTTCCCGGTTATTCCAATAGCCGTCCGCCACGCTGGGACCATGGAACCAGATTTCGCCGACCGCGCCGGGCGCCAGGGGCTGCTCCAGCTCGGGGTTCATCACGGCGACCAGATGCGACGGCTGCACCGCGCCGGACGAGATCAGTTCGATGCCGTCTGCTGTCGCCTCGAAACGATGTTGCGCCAATGCCGCGGCGTCGGCGTGCAGCGCGCGGAAGCCGTCGCCCCTGCCGGCGCCGGTCACCAGCAATGTCGCCTCGGCCAACCCGTAGCATGGGTACAAGGCATGCTGATCGAATCCGGCGGAAGCGAATTTCTGCCCGAACGCGCGCAAGGTATCGGCCCGGATCGGTTCCGAGCCGGAGAACGCCAGCTTCCAGGAGCGCAGGTCCAGTTGCGCCAGTTGTTGCGCGGGGATGCGTTCGGCGCACAGGCGATAGGCGAAGTCCGGCCCGCCGCTGACGGTGCCGCCAAAAGTCGAGATCGCCTTGAGCCAGCGCAGCGGCCGCTCCAGAAAATGACGCGGCGACAGCAGCACCAGCCGCACGCCGCTGAACAGCGGTTGCAGCAGTCCGCCGATGAGACCCATGTCGTGATACAGCGGCAGCCAGCTGACAATGGTGTCGCCGTCGCCGATGCCGAACGCGCTTTGTATGGCTTGCTGGTTGGCGATCAGATTGCCGTGCGTGACGCGGACGCCCTTGGGCTGCGAGGTCGATCCCGAGGTGTATTGCAAAAAAGCCACCGCGCCGGCGTGGATAGCCGGCGGCGTCCATCGGGCCGCGTCAGCCGTCGCGTCAACTGCTGTGGCCGTCGCTGCAATGTCGTCGGTCGCCAGAATCGCGACACCGCGCCAGGCATCATCTTCCGCCAGCATCTGCTGCAACCCCGGCAGCATGGCTTTCGCCGTCAACAGCATGCCGGCCGCGGCATCTTGCAGGATGGTCAGCAGCCGTTGCGTATGGTGGGCCGAAGCAGACTCGGGCGGATAGGCCGGAACCGCAATTACGCCTGCACGCAGGCATGCCAGGAAGGCGACCACATAATCCGGGCCGCTGGGATAGAGCAGCAAGGCCCGCTCGCCCGGCGCTGCCTGCGCCGCCAGCCGGCACGCCAGCGTTTGCACGCGCTTCTCGAGTTGTGCAAAACTCAGTTCCTCGGTAACGGCGTCGCCGTCGCCCAGAAACGTCAGCGCGATCTTGTCCGGATGCCGGTGCGCGCGCCCGGTCAGCAAAGCGGAGAAATGACTGAACAAGATTGCGTCATTGGCCATGGTGGTGATCCTGTCTGTAAATAGGTTCGATGCGCCGCTGCAGCAGCAGGCGGCGCATCATGAAGATGCGGCAAGCAACTGCGTGAGCCGGCTGTGCAATTGGGCCAGCAGCGTGGGGGCGTGGATCACGCCGGCGTGGTCGGTGTCGATCACGTCGCGCAGCTCGACCTCGGCGCCGGTAGTCCGGCGCCAGCTATCGGCGGTCTGCTGTGCATTGCCAGGCAATGAAGCCTGGGCCAGCCACAGGCTTGCCGACGCCTGCAGCGACAGCAACTGTTCGCGCCCGGGCAGGGTCTCGAAGTGATCCCGCACTTGCATGGCCTGCGCCGCCAGCGTTCGGCCCTCCTTGCCCTGCCCGATGCGCTGGGTCCAGCCGGGTTCTTCCGCCGCCATCTGCGCCATGAAGCGCTCCAGCGCCACCGGATCAACCGGCGGACGCACCGGCGACGCCACCGCATCCGGTGCGGCAACGCGGAGATAGCTGTCGATCAGGCCCAGAAAGGCGACCTGCTGGCCGGCCGCTTCCAGCACGGCCGCCACCTGCGTGGCGATCTGTCCGCCCACCGACCAGCCCAGCAACAGATACGGCCCATCGGGCTGCACCATGCGAATGCGCTGTGCATAGTCTTGCGCCAGGGCAGCGATTGATGGCGGCCACCAGTCCTGCTCCGAATACAACGGCGATTGCACGCCGTAGACGCAGACCGCATCCTCCAGATGGCGCGCCAGCGCGCGATACGGCGCCACCAGGCCATAGCCGGGATGGATCGCGAACAGCTTGTGCGCTTGCGGTCCGGCATTGAGCGGCAGGATATTGGAGGGGAAATGGCGCGACTGATCCTGCATCGCGTGCGTGGCGGCGGAGATGTCCGGAAAGTTGAACAGCAGCTCCAGCGTATAGCCGGAAATGCCATGCCGTCGCGCCGCTTCGGCCAGACGCAAGGCGGCAATCGAATCGCCGCCGGCTTCGAAGAAGTTATCGGTCACGCCGATGTCTTCGCGTCCCAGCTCCTCGCGCCAGATCGCCAGCAAGGTCGCCTGAGTCTGGTTGGCGGGACCAATCAGCTGACGTGTCGCCTGTTCCTGCTGTGGCTGAGGCAAGGCCTTGCGGTCGACTTTGCCATTGGGCATCAAGGGCAGGCGTTCCAGACTCACCAGCGCCGATGGCACCATGTAACCGGGCAGGCGTGTCTGCGCCACTGCGCGGATGTCGTCATGTGCTGCCGTGCCGACCACATAGCCGACCAGACGTTTGCCTTCGCCCTCGCCGCACAACTCCACCACCGCGTCTTGCACGCCAGGCGTCTGGCGCAGCACTGCTTCGATCTCACCTAGTTCGATGCGGAAGCCGCGCAGCTTGACTTGCTGGTCGATCCGGCCCAGGAAGGCGATGCTGCCGTCCTCCCGCCGCCGGCACAGGTCGCCGCTGCGATACAGCCGCGCGCCGTCGTCACGCCAAGGGTCGGGAATGAATTTCTCCGCCGTCAGCGCCGCGCGCCCGAGGTAGCCGCGCGCCAGCGTGTCACCGGCAATGCACAGCTCGCCCAGGCCGCCGTCCGGCGCTTCATTGCCTGCGGCGTCCATCACGTACACGCTGCGCGAGGGATACGCTTGTCCGATCGAGACGATGGCCTGTTCGGTATCGGCTGCGCAGGTCTGGCGGTACATGCAGGCGACGGTGGTTTCGGTCGGGCCGTACAGGTTGTCCAGACGGATGTGCTGCAAAGGACCCGCGCGCCACTGGCGCAGGGCGTCGCCCGGCAAGCCTTCTCCGCCCACCGTGATCTGGCGCAGCGCCGACAGGCCGGCCGGCGATGGCGGATTGCGCAGCCACTGTTGCCAGTAGGCCGTGGCCAGGCGCGAGAAGGTGACGCCTTCCTGCGCCAGCTGGCGGCTGGTGGTTTCCAGGTCCCAGGGCTGGGCGCCGCGCATTTCGACTTGGCCGCCCTGGATCAGCGCCGGCAGCATTTCGTGCAGCGCCACGTCGAAGTTGATGGTCGACGATTGCAGTTGCTTGTCCTGGGCGCTGATGCCGTAGGTCCGGATGAAGTCGTCCAGGTGCAGGCTCAGGGCGCGCTGGCTGATGGCCACGCCCTTGGGGCGGCCGGTGGAGCCGGATGTATAGATGACGTAGGCCAGTTGGTCGGCCAGCACCGGCATGTGGAAAGGCCGGCCGGACACGCCGTCGAGCCGGTCCAGCCGGATCACCTGGCGCCCGGCCAGGACCCCGGCCAGTTGCACGGCGGTGGCGGCGTCGGCCACCACGGTGCGCACGCCGGCGTCGTCGAGCATCAGGGCCAGGCGGTCGGCGGGATAGTCCGGGTCCAGCGGCAGGAAGGCGCCGCCGGATTTGAAGATGCCCAGCAAACCGGCAACCATGCCGACCGAACGCGTGACGCACAGGCCGACCCGTTCTTCGGCCCGGACGCCGGCGTCGTGCAAACGCCGGCCGACCCGGCTGGCCCATTGTTCGAGTTGGCCGTAGCTGAGCCGTTGGCCTTCGCAATGCAAGGCCGGCGCTTGCGGTTGCGCCAGCGCACGGGCGCTGATGCGTTGCGCGACCGGCGTGAAGGGGTAGTCGGCGCGCGGCCTCGCCTGCTCCTGCCCTGCACCACGCGCCTGGCTCAGGTGCAGCGAGCCCAGCGGCAATTGCGGCGGCGCATGCATCAGTTGCTCCAGAAGTTCGAGGAAATGCGCAGACAGTTGCTGCGCCATTGCCTCACCGATACGCGCGCTGTCGAATTTGAAACGGAAGCGGAAATGCCTGGCCGGCACCGCCACCAGCACCATCGGATAATGCGTGCGCTCGGTGATCTGGAAGCCCTCGATGCTGAGGTCTTGCAAGCCGTCCCGCAGGGCCCGGTCGATCGGATAATTTTCGAACACCACCAGACTGTCGAACAAGGCTTCGCCGGACAAACCGGTCCATTGCTGTACCTGGCTGACCGAGGCATAACCGTGCTCGCGCAAGGCATAGTTGGCGCCCTGCAAGGCGGACAGCCAGGAGCCCACACCCTCGCCGGCCGGCAGACTGACCCACAGCGGCAGGCTATTGATGAACAAGCCCAGCACTTTTTCAACTTCGGGCATGTCGCCCGGTCGCCCTGAGACCGTCACGCCGAACGCCGCCTGATCGCGATTGCCGTAACGGCCCAGCAAGAGCGCCCAGGCGCCCTGCACCAGCGTGTTGACGGTGACCTGATGGCGCTTGGCGGCGGCTTCCAGCGCCGCGGTGGCGTCCAGGTCCAACTCGCGCACGATATGTTTGAGGCGGTCGCTGGCATACAGCGACGATGCGGATGCGGACAGCACGCTGGTGCCGACGCCCGCGGGCGCGTCGACCGTCGCATACCTGGCCATCCACCAGTCGCGCGGGCTGGCCTGCGCCGCCATCCAGGCCAGGTAGTCGCGATATGCCCCGGGTGCGCCCAGCTGGAATGCCCGGCCGTTGGCCGTGGCCTGATACACGTGCATCACCTCGCCCACCAGTTGCGCATAGCTCCAGCCATCCAGCAGCACATGATGGTTGGTGCTCACGCAGTCATGGCGGCCGTCCGGCCGCACGAACACATTGATGCGCAACAGCGGCGCGCGATCGAGGACGAAGCCGGCGGCCAGATCTTCAGCACGCCAGGACGACAACTCTGCGGCATACGCGGCCGCCGAGCGATCGCTCCAGTCGTGTACCGTGAGCGCAAGTTCGGCATGCCGCTGCACCACTTGCAAGGCATCGCCGCCATGCTCCCAGCGGAAATGGGTGCGCAGAATGTCATGTCTTTGCACGGCCACCGACCAGGCCTTGTGCAGCGCGGCCAGATTCAGCGCGCCCACCAGCGTGAAGCAGTTCTGGTCGATATACACGCCCTGGCCGTTTTGCAGCAGGCTGTGGAACAGCATGCCGTTCTGCAAGGGCGTCGCAGGATAGATGTCTTGTACGTCGGCCAGCGCCAGCGGCAACCGCATCAATTCTTGCTGATTCAGTTTCGCCAGGGCGAAATCCGACGCATCGGCCGCAGCCGGTTGCGCCAGGCAATACGCCACCAGTTCGCGGATCGCGTCGGCGAACGCCGCCAGCATCGTTTGCGCGCGGGGCGCCGCCAACGCCTGCGAATCGGCCAGCAGCCGGATCCGCAACCGGCCATCCTCCAATTCACACAGCAGATCGCAGTCATGTCCCGGCGTCAGCGAGATCGGTGCGGCAATGATGTCAACTGCCGGCTGCTGCGCCTCCTGCGGCGCGATCGACGTGCGCGGCAGCAATTGCAGGCCCAGCCGCGCAGGCGCTGCACCGGCATCCATGCTACCTGCGCGGGCGTTTTTGTTTTTGATTCTGAGGGAGCGCTTGGCGCCGGCGATCTGCCCGGCCGGATCGCGCCCGGACCTAGCCCTGACCTCGCACACGTCGTTGAATTGTCCGATGCTGGTCGCCAGCATCGGCGCGCGCAAGGCGTTGCTTATCCGGATGGCGGTTGTTGGTGTAGCCGACAAACTCAGCGACAACGACGCCAGCAGCAATTCCTGTGGCTGCAGGCGATGTGCCGACAACGCCGCAGACCAATGCCCGGGCGCCAGCGCCACCTCTTGCCGCAGCGTCACGATGGTCGGCGACGCCTTGGCCGGCGCTGGCAAGTCCATCGCAGGCTGATCGGCAATCCAGTTGCCCCACCTGTCTGGCAAGGCGGTAATGGCGGCGCCGGTTTCATCCTGCCCACGGCAACGTCGCGCCAATTCATTGGCGATCAATTGCAGCGAGACGTCGTCGGCCACCATCGGGTGCAGCGCCGCCATCAGCACTGTCTCGTGCGGCAAAACCACCTGGCAAAAACGCAGCAGAACGCCATCGGCGGGCGCCAACGCAATCAGTTCCAGACGCTGCTGTTCCAGCGCGCGCCCCGGATCGGCGGCATCGCGCAGGTCGAGATAGTCCAGCGGCACGGCCGGCTGTGCCGCCATGGCCTGCCGCCATTGCCCGTCTTCGGACACCAGTTGCGCGCGCAAGGCATCGTGCCCGGCCACCAGCCGGTTCACCGCATCCTGCAGGATCGCGCGCGCGGGCGGCTGGCGCCAACGCAACATGAGGCAATGCGCCACTGAGGTCTCGCATGCCTGCCGTTGTCCTGCGCTTAAAGGATGGATGCGGTGCGGCTGCCGCTGCTGCCGGGACTGTTCGAAGGCGCGCGCCAGTCCGGCGACGGTAGGCGTCTCGAAAAGCTGCCTCGGGCTTATCTCCACGCCGCGCTTGTGCGCGCGGGCGACTACTTGCAGGCTGAGTATCGAATCGCCGCCGAGCGAAAAGAAATTATCTTCGCGTCCGACGCGTTCCACCGCAAGCACCTCTTGCCACACCTGCGCCAGTTGCTGCTCGATTTCTCCCTGCGGCGCCTCATAAGCGGCGCCGTTGAATTCCGGCGCCGGCAACGCTCGCCTGTCGATCTTGCCGTTGGGCGTCAAGGGCAGCTTCGCCAGCACGATCAGTGCAGCCGGCAGCATGTAGTCCGGCAAACGCGCGGCCAGTTGCGTGCGCAGCTGTTGCGCGTCGGGCGAGGCGCCGGCAGCGGCCGTGACATAGGCGATCAGGCGCGTGCCGGAAGGTCCCTGATCGGTCAGCACGCAAGCTTCGCGGACCTGGGGCAGTGCCAGCAGTTGCATTTCGATTTCGCCGGTTTCAATCCGGAATCCGCGGATTTTCACCTGCTGATCGATGCGTCCGAGGTATTCCAGTTGGCCGTCGCGACGACGTCTGGCCAGATCGCCGGTGCGATAAAGGCGCCCGCCCCGAGTGCTGAAGGGATCGGGGACGAAGCGTTCGGCGGTCAACGCGGCGCGATGCAGATAGCCGCGCGCCAGCCCCTCGCCGGCGACAAACAGCTCGCCTGCAACGCCCACCCCTGCCAGCCCCCCATGGACGTCGAGGACGTATAGGCCAAGATCGGCGATCTGTACCCCGACAGGACTGGCGCGGCTGTCCAGGTCTGCTTGCAGGACGCGCCGATAGGTAACGTGAACCGTCGTTTCCGTGATCCCGTACATGTTCACCAATTGCACGCGCTTGTCGCCAAAGTGGTCCAGCCACGGTCGCAATGTGCGTGGCTCAAGCGCCTCGCCGCCGAAAATGACCAGCCGCAGCGCCAGATCGTCGGCGCGATAAAGTTCAGGCACATCGAGCAACTGGCGGAAAGCGGAAGGCGTCTGGTTGAGCACCGTCACGCCCTGCCGCCGCAGCAAACCGAGAAAATCCAGCGGTGCGCGGCTGACGGCGAACGGCACCACGACCAGCTTGCCGCCATGGCAGAGCGCGCCGAAAATTTCCCAGACGGAAAAATCGAAGGCGTAGGAATGAAACAGCGTCCAGACATCGGCCGAAGAGAATCCGAAATGCCGCTCGGTGCCGCTCAGCAAACGCGCCACGTTCCTGTGCGTCAGCTGCGCCCCTTTCGGACGTCCGGTCGATCCCGAAGTGTAGATGACGTAAGCCAGGGCGGCGTCGTGTTGCGGTACTTGCGGATTGTGGTTGCGTGCATCCGCATCGGCCAGGCGATCCAGCTCCAGCACCATCACGGCATCGGAGTCCAGCGCCGGCAGGCGCGCCCGCACGCCGCTTTCGCTCAGGATCAGACCGATGGCGCTGTCGCCTATCATGTAGGCAAGCCGCTCTTGCGGATATTCAGGATCCAGCGGCACATAGGCGCCGCCGGCCTTGAGCACCGCCAGCATGGCGACCAGCATCTCGGCAGAGCGTGTAAAAGCCAGTCCGACTTTCACTTCCGGCGCAACGCCCATGTCGATCAGCCGCCAGGCAAGGCGATTTGCCCTTGCGTTCAAATCGGCATAACTCAGCGCCTGCCCGCCCTCTCCCACGACGGCGATGGCAGCCGGTTGCCGCGCCGCCTGCCGTTCGATCAGAACATGCAGCAGTTCGCTGCGCGGCGCGACCGCAGCAGGTCGGCTCCACGCCAATACTCGCTCCTGCTCCGATGCGCCTTCGACCGCCACTTCGCCTACGTGCAAATCGGCTGCGCCGGCAAACTGTTCCAGCACCGCGATATAGGATGCCGACCAGCTGGCGATCGTTTCCTTGTCGAGGCGGGCACGGTCCCATTTCCAGTTCAGCGTCAGGCGTGATCCAGGTCCGACGGTCAGCACCAGCGGATAGTGCGAGCGTTCAACCGCGGTATAGCGCTCCAGCGTAAGGCCGGTGGTTTGCTTGCGCATCTCTTCGTCGACCGGATAGTTTTCGAAGACCAGCAAGCTGTCGAACAGCGATTCGCCGCCGCGTCCGGCCCATTGCTGAATCTGGCCCAGATCCGTATGTTCGTACTGGCGCAATGCGCTATTGCTTTGCTGGATCTGCGCAAACCATTCCGACAAGTGCGCCGCTGCCGGCACCTCGACCCATATCGGCAGGCTGTTGATGAACAGCCCCAGCATGCGCTCCATGCCCGGCAGATCGTGCGGCCGGCCCGACACCGTCACGCCGAACACTACCTGGTCGCGATTGCCGAAACGCGCCAGCAGCAACGCCCAGGCCGCCTGTATCAGGGTATTGACGGTCACGCGATGACGTCGCGCGGCCTGCGCCAGTCGCTCGCTCAGCTCGGGCGTGAGCGACACGCTGGCTTGTTCCGCGCCGACACCTGTACTGCCGGCAGCCGCAACCAGGCAACTGCCCAGGCTTGCCGGATCGCGTACTTCGGCCAGGCGGCCGCGCCACCAGGCGCCGGCGTCGGGCTGTCGGCGCAGCCAGCCGACATAATCGCGGTAAGGCGCGGGAGTTTCCAGCATGACAGGCTGGCCGGCGTTCAGCAGGCGGTATGCCTGCATGACTTCGCCCAGCAACTGAGCGCTGCTCCAGCCATCGGTCAACAAATGATGGCCGGTCCAGACCAGATCGCAACGGTCGTCTGCGCGGGCAAACACATTGATGCGCAACAAGGGGGCGACGCCGGGATCGAAACCGGCTGCAAGATCTTGCGCCAGCCAGGCCTGGATGCGCTGCTCGTAACCGGAAGCGCCCAGGCTGCGCCAGTCGTGGTGATCAAACGGCACGTCGCTGTTTTTCGCCACGACCTGCAAGGGCGCGCCGCCGTGCTGCCAGACAAAACGTGTGCGCAGAATTGCATGCCGCGTGACTGCCAGTTGCCATGCGTCGCGCATGGCCTGCAGATTCAGCGCGCCGCTCAGGCTCAGGCGTTTCTGGATCAGATACAGGCCCTGCCCCGCTTGCGTCAGGCTGTGATACAGCAAACCGCTTTGCAGCGGCGTGGCCGGATAAATGTCGTCGATTTCTGCCACCGGCAAATGCGTCAAGTGACGCGACAACAGTTCTTGCAGGCTGTGCTGGGAAAGTCCCGCCAGGGGGAAGTCGGAAGCGGTCTTCTGTGGCGTGCCGGCCTGGCAGTGCTGCAGCAATGCGCGCACCTGGCCTTCAAAATCCTGCACCAGGCGATCCGCAGCCGAGGCGCTCCAGGAACCCGGCGACAGTCGCCAATCGACGGTCAGGCGGCCATCGGCCACCACGGCGCTGAAGTCGAGGGCATGAGCGGCCATGCCGTCGTCGGCCATGGCCGCGCCAAAGGGCTCGTCTGCGAAATGGAATACGCCGTCGCGCTGCAGGCTCTGGTCGAACTGTCCGAGATAATTGAAGCTGATTGCCGGCGTCGGCAAGGTCGCCAAGGCCGTCCTCGTGGCGGCGTCGCCGTAGGTGTGCAGCCATCCCCAGCGCACGCCTTTATGCGGCACGCTGCGCAGGTTTTCCTTGGTCGAGATCAGCGAGGCCGCGGCATCTTGCAGGATGTCCAGGCGCAGCGGGAAACGAGCGGTAAACCAGCCGACGCTGTTGCTGAGGTCGAGCTCGCCGTCGCCTGGTTCGCGCCCATGGCCTTCCATCGACACCAGCACCTTGTTTTCGCCGGTGTGTGCAGCAATGCAGTGTCCCAAGGCCGTCAGCAAGAACTCATCCAGGCCTGCGCCATAGACGCGCGCGGGCTGGCTCAGTAGTTGTTCCGTGACGGCGGCGTCGAATTGCACGCGTCGGCGATGCGGTATCGTCACCGCGGGGCTTGCCGAAGCCGGCGAGAAGTCGCTTGCGACGACGCCGGACAAGCGCGCCTGCCACCACGGCAACTCCTGCTGCGCCGCCTCGCGGTTGGCGGTGCCGGCCAACTCGGCGGCCCAGACGCTCCATGGCGTGGTGGCTGCGGTCGGCGCCGGGCCTCCTTGCTGGATGTGCCGATACGCCTGTTGCAGGGTATCCAGCAAGACTCGCCATGAAACGCCGTCGACCGCCAGGTGATGGATGGTCAGCAACAATCTGGCTTCGCCATCCAGCGCAAAATAGCCGGCCCGGATCAGCGGGCCGTGTTCGATATCCAGACTGCGTTGCAGTGCCGCGCCCTGCTGCTCGAGCTGTGTGCGCCAGTCGGCGTGTCCGCGCAGATCAATGCCCGGCGTCAGCACGTGCATCGCAGCGTTGCCGACCGGCTGCACTTGCTGGCGCCAACCGGCTTCGGTGCGGATGAATCTCAGCCGCAACGCGTCGAAAGTTTGCACCAGATGCGCCAGTGCGCCGGCCAGCGCATTTGTCTCCAACGCGCCGTCGATCTTGAGCAACAGCGATTGATTCCAATGCGACTGCCCCTGCGGGTAACGTTCGAAGAAAGCATGTTGTATCGGCGTCAGCGGCAACGGCGTCAGCACTTCCGGCTTGTGCGTCGCGACCTGCCGGGTGGCGAGCGCGGCGAGCCGGACGATGTCCGGATTTTCAAACACTTGTCGCGGCGTCAGCTTGAGCCCGGCTTGCGCAGCGCGCGAAATGATGCGCAGGCTGAGGATGGAATCGCCGCCGGCCTCGAAGAAGTTATCGGTCACGCCGATATCCTCGCGCCCCAGAACTTCGCGCCAGATCGCCAGCAAGCTCGCCTGGGTCTGGTTGTCCGGCCCGGCCAGGCGGCGCGCCGCCTGCTCCTGCTGCGGCGCCGGCAAGGCCTTGCGATCGACTTTGCCGTTGGGCATGAGCGGCAATCGCTCCAGCGTCACCAGCGCCGACGGCACCATGTAGCCCGGCAGGCGCGCCTGCGCCAGTGCACGGACGGCATCATGTGCGACCGGTCCCGCCGCTCCCACCACGTAACCGACCAGGCGCTTGCCTTCGCCTTCGCCGCACAATTCCACCACCGCGTCCTGCACCTCCGGACTTTGCCGCAACACCGCCTCGATCTCCCCCAGCTCGATACGGAAGCCGCGCAGCTTGACTTGCTGGTCGATCCGGCCCAGGAAGGCGATGCTGCCGTCCTCCCGCCGCCGGCACAGGTCGCCGCTGCGATACAGCCGC
>Ga0209759_1000313_pt1 | contig 65652 bp, 53 predicted proteins | sample AraplaCL_Col_mMS_FD_184261 | JGI IMG/M metagenome (GOLD analysis project Ga0209759, IMG submission 184261) | Arabidopsis root microbial communities from the University of North Carolina, USA - plate scrape CL_Col_mMS (SPAdes) (version 2) | ecosystem: Host-associated > Plants > Roots >...
CCTGCAACGCCTTCTTCAACTGGGTGTTCATGTTCGGCAATCTCGGCATCCGCTCGATGGGCATCGCCGGTTCCGGCCTCGCCACCACTTTGTCCAGCTCGCTGATGTTCATGGGCTTGGCGGCCGTGGTGATGCTGGAGAAGAAGTTCCGCCGCTACCGCCTGTTCGGCCGCTTCTGGCGCGCCGACTGGCCGCGCTTCCGCGGCCTGTTGAGGCTGGGCCTGCCGATCGCCGGCATCCTTGCCTTCGAGGTGACGATCTTCAATGCGGCAGCGCTGCTGATGGGGCTGATCGACGCGGATTCGCTGGCGGCGCACGCGATCGCCATCCAGATCGCCTCGATCTCCTTCATGGTGCCGCTTGGCCTCAACCAGGCGGTCACCGTGCGCGTCGGCCTGGCGCATGGCGCCGGCAATCCGGAGGGCGTGTCGCGCGCCGGCTGGACCGCCTTTGTCATCGGCGTCTCGTTCATGGCGCTGATGGGCCTGGTGATGGTGCTGTTGCCGCATCTCTTGATCAGCGCCTTCATCGATATGACCGATCCGGCCAACGCCAGGGTGATCGCGCTTGCCGTGTCCTTCCTGGTGTTCGCGGCGATCTTCCAGGTCTTCGACGGCGCCCAGGCTGTCGCCGCCGGCATGCTGCGCGGCCTGCACGACACCAAGGTGCCGATGATCTATGCCGCGATCGGCTATTGGGGCGTCGGCCTGCCGCTTGGCGTGCTGCTTGCCTTCCATTTCGGCTTGCATGGCGTCGGCATCTGGATCGGCCTGGCGTCCGGCCTCGCTGTCGTGGCGGCATTGCTCCTGGCGCGCTGGCTAAGGCGCGACCGCATCGGTCCGGCGCTGTCCTTCGGACATTGAACGCAAAAACAGCCGCCAACACCGCGGGGCCGCTGCCGTCACCAGTATGACGACCGATGGTTCGTGCCTCGGGTCGGCTGCGGCGGAGGCTGCCTACGTGCGAATGGGAAGCGTGACGAAGACGGCCACCCTAACCCTGCGACCAGGATACTTCCCAGCCCATCAGCGGGCCTCTTTCTCATGCCCAGCGCCTGATGTCGAAATAGATTGCGTTCGAGCTCTATATCTACTATTGATTATGAACGTAATCTAAAAGGAGATCGACGATGCGGGTTAGTCGCAGTCAGGCAGAGCAGAACCGGCAAACCGTGATCGATGTGGCAAGCCGACTTTTCCGCGAACGTGGATTCGACGGCATCGGCGTCAAGGATCTGATGGAGGGCGCCGGGCTGACCCAAGGCGCTTTTTACAAGCAGTTCGCATCCAAGGATGACTTGGTGGCGCAGGCGTCCAGGCGGGCATTGGAAAGCGCCGCGGACCGGTGGTCGGCCGCGGTCGCGGCGAGCCCCGAAGATCCGCTTGGCGCGGTGATCGACTTCTATCTCAGCACGGGGCACCGCGAAGAGAGGATGGACGGCTGCCCGGTGGTTGCGCTCGGCTCCGATGCCGCAAGGCAGGGCACCGAGGTGAAGGCCTCATTCGAAGCCGGGGTCAGGGACTATCTCGAGATGCTGGCCCCATGGGTTGGCGAACCCGACGGTGAGGAGGCCGGGGGCCAGGCCATGGCCATTCTCTCGACCATGGTCGGCGCGGTCGTTCTCTCGCGGGCAGTCAACGATCCCGATCTCGCGAAAGCCCTTCTCGCTGCCGCGGCCGATCAGGTGCGCGAAGCAGTCGCCGCTTGAACGGCGGCCGACACGCCCAAGCGATAGGAGAATAGATGCGACGGATTGTTGTTACAGGCATGGGCGCGGTCACGCCGCTCGCCGCCAGTGTCGAAGCGTCATGGTCGCGCCTGCTGGCCGGCCGCTCGGGGCTTAGGAAGCTTCCGGACGACATGGTGGGCGACCTGCCGGCGAAGATTGGCGGCGTGGTGCCGTCCGTGGAGGAAGACGCCGAGGCTGGCTTCGATCAGAATGCCATCCTTGCGCCGAAGGACCAGCGCCGTGTGGACCGCTTCATTCTGTTCGCGCTGGCGGCGGCGGATGAGGCGCTTGCGCAGGCGGGATGGGCGCCCGTGTCGGAGACAGATCGCCTGCGCACCGCGACGATCATCGCTTCGGGCGTCGGAGGCTTTCCCGCCATCACCGAAGCCGTGCGAACAGTCGATCAGCGCGGCGTGCGCCGTCTTTCGCCCTTCACGGTACCCTCCTTCCTGGTGAACCTCGCGGCGGGCCATGTCTCGATCCGTCACGGCTTCAAAGGCGCGCTCGGCGCACCGGTGACGGCGTGCGCGGCCGGCATTCAGGCGATCGGCGATGCGGCCCGTCTTATCCGGGCCAATGAAGCCGACATCGCCGTGTGCGGCGGCACCGAAGCGTGCATGAATGTCGTCAGCCTGGGCGGCTTTGCAGCGGCGCGCTCGCTTTCGACCTCCTTCAACCACCGCCCTGACGAGGCCTCTCGTCCATTCGACATATCGCGGGATGGTTTCGTCATGGGCGAAGGCGCCGGCATCCTGGTCATCGAGGAATTGGGCCATGCGCTGGCGCGCGGCGCCAAGCCGCTCGCCGAACTCGTCGGCTACGGCACGACGGCGGATGCTCATCACGTCACCTCCGGTCCCGAGGACGGTGACGGCGCGCGTCGCGCCATGGAGATCGCAATTGCCCAGGCCGGTATTTCGTCTCGCGAGGTCAGCCACCTCAATGCGCACGCGACCTCTACGCCCGTGGGCGACCTTGGAGAAATCGCGGCGATCAAGAGCGTGTTCGGACGCGATTTCGCGATCGCTGTCAGCGGCACGAAATCGGCGACCGGACATCTGCTCGGAGCCGCCGGCGGCCTTGCGGCGATCTTCACCATCCTGGCGCTCAGGGACCAGGTGGCACCGCCTACTCTCAATTTGAGCGCTCCCGATCCGGCCGCCGACGGCATCGACTTCGTCGCTAACCGGGCCCGGCCGATGGAGATGGATTACGCGATCTGCAACGGCTTCGGCTTCGGTGGAGTGAATGCCAGTGCCTTGTTCAGGCGCTGGGCCGCCGCGGCGACTGACGCGATCGCCAGAGGCACCCATAGCTGACGCGCCCTTCGTTCCGAACCTTGGCTTTTTCGCGTCCGATCCAACACAAGGAAAGTAATGATACCCATGAGCAAGACCAATCCCGACGTCGCCTTGGTGACAGGAGCATCTTCCGGTATCGGCCGCGCGACGGCCATAGCTTTGCGGAGCGCGGGCTTCCGGGTATTCGGGACCAGCCGTCGTGGAGGCTCTGAAAGCTCTGATGGCATTACCATGCTGGCCTGCGATGTGACCGACGATGAGTCCATCGTAAGAATGGTCGAGAGGGTGTTGGCCGAGGCTGGGCGCATCGACCTGCTCGTCAACAATGCCGGTGTCGGCCTACTCGGCGGCGCGGAGGAATCCTCGACGGCACAGGCTCAAGCGCTGTTCGACGTAAACGTCTTCGGCGTTCTACGCGTAACGAGCGCGGTGCTGCCGACAATGCGCCGGCAAGGAGCGGGCAGGATAGTCAACCTCAGTTCGCTGATGGGCTTGATTCCGGCTCCCTACTCCGCGCTCTATGCGTCTACCAAGCATGCCATTGAAGGCTACTCTGAATCGCTTGACCACGAACTGCGCGCAATGGGAATCCGGGTTGTACTGGTCGAACCCGCCTATACCCGGACGTCATTTGAAGAGAACCTCGTAAGGCCGGACCGCCTGCTCGACATCTATGACGCTGCGCGTGGCAGTATGAACGTGGTCTTGCGGAAAGCAGTTGCAACAGGTGATGCTCCCGAGGTCGTAGCCAGGACTGTCTTGGAGGCTGCGACCGCGTCCGCCCCCAGGAGGCGCTATGCCGCTGGAAAAATGGCGCGCCGGATCAGCATATTGCGCCGCTTCGTGCCCGAATCTGCATTCGACAAGAGCCTGAGAAAGCAAAGCGGGCTGCCGGTCTGACGTCGCGCCAACGGCGTCGGCATCGGGACCGACCTGGCCTCGGGGCTCGCCGTGGTGGCGGTATTGCTCTTGGCGCGCCGGCTAAGGCGCGACCGCATCGGTCCGGCGCTGTCCTTCGGGCATTGAATAGTTTGCCGGATAATTTCTCTCGGTCTCATTCGTCCTGTCCGGACGGATGAGACCGCAGATAGGCGATGATGTCGGCGCGCATTTGCGGGTCTTCGATCGAGATCGACATCCGCGTCCCCGGCACGAATTGGCCAGGCCCCGACAGCCAGCTGTCGAGCAGTTTGTCCGACCAGACGAATTGCTTCTGCCGCAAGGCCTGGCTGTATTGAAATCCGGCAACCGATGCTACGCGCCTGCCATAGACATCGCCAAGCCGGGGGCCGAAGCTGTTCTGCGTGATCGAATGGCAGCCGGTGCAACGTTGCTCGAAATAGCCTCGACCGTTTACGGCATCGCCTTTGGCGCCAGCAGGTGCCGCCTGTGCGGAGCTCAATGCTGCCGGAATGGCGGCCAGCAACGGAACCACAAAGCCTCCAGGCCAACGGCGCCTCGGATGTCCAGGAAATCGAGATGGTTGGCTGGGCATCGAAGCAAGGTGCCTGAGGCCGTTAGCGATATAAGAAATCGGGAGCATGCTGTCATCCAAAATATGAGGATTTATCACGTTGATAACGTGATAAATCCTCATATTGGCGATGTCAAGCGCGTCTCAACCTTGACGGTGCGCTTAGAGCGGTTCAGCGTTTCACGGAATCGCCGAACCGCTCTAAGTCTTTGTTTTCACGCAATTCCGGACGGAAAACCGCTACACACTTTTCCTGGAATTGCTTTAGACGCGGCCGCTTGAAGTCGGACGAAGATGAGTTGGAGCGAGCTGGCGGCTGCCTATTGGCTGTGCGCGGCGAGGAAAGCGGGGACGTCCTTGAGCGCCGCTGCGCGGGCAGCCGGGTTCAGCCCGGCATGGGCAACGCCGTCGTCATTGGCCGTGAAGGCCAGCCCATGCAGTTCGTGCAGCGTTTGCGCCTCATTGTCGAAGTCATGATAGGCGCCGGGATAGAGGATAAGCTTGACGCTGTCGGGGTTGGCGGCGGCAAGTGTTTTGCACGGCTTGGCCGGGGTCCAGTCGTCCGCTTCGCCCATCACGATCAGCAGCGGCATGCGTGTCGCCCAATTGCCCTTGTCGGCCATGGCGCTGCAACCGGGGTAGAAGGCGACCGCCGCCCGAAAGTCCTGGGAATCCGGTTTCGGCCTGTCTTTCGGCCGCACCGTGTAAAGCACGGTCGAGCCGCCATTAGACCAGCCGAGCAAGGCGATAGCATCGGGCTTCACATAAGGCAGCGTCTGCAGATAGTGGCGGGCAGCGTTCGCATCCTGGACCCGTTCGCGATACGGTTCGACCTCGCGGTCGTCGTTTTTGCATTGCGGTCCAAGGTCGCGCGAGCCGTAGCTGTCGGGAAAGATCACGACATAGCCGAGAGCGGCGAGCCGCCGGCCCCAATCGGCATGGCGCGGGCTGAGCTCCGTTGTTTTCTTGCTGCTCCACAAGCCGCTGCAGCCATGCATGGCAACGATTGCCGGGAAAGGCCCTTGTCCTTGCGGCTTGAACAGCCTTGCATCCAGCGTCGCCGGCTCGTCCTTGCCGCTAGCCGGAACGCTGACGCTTTCCGGCGCCTGCCCGACGGCCATGACGGGCGGGGCGAGCCAAAAGGCCAACAGACCTGCGAGGGCGACAAGATGGATCGTGCGCATCGCCGCTGCCTCTCCCCGGGAAGCCATAGCGTGCAGGGTGAGGCGTGGTCCGACTTGCTGCAAATCACACTTGCGTGGCGAAATGGCAGGGCAGCTATCGGGCCGCCGCGCGTTCGAGCCGGCGTGCATATTGCGTCAGCGGAAAACACAAAGCGAAGAAGATCAGCGCCACCAGCCCGTAGACCTTGAACGGCTCGAACGTCGCGTTGTTGATGGCGTTGGAGGTCCTGACCAGTTCCTCGAAGCCGATGATCGAGGTCAGCGCCGTCGACTTGATCAATTGCACCAGGAAACCCACCGTCGGCGCCCGCGTGATCGAGAACGCCTGCGGCAGGATGATCAGCCGCAGTTCCTGCAGATAGTGCAGCCCAAGGCTGGCGCCGGCGTCCCATTGTCCGCGCGGCAGCGCGTCGACGCCGCTGCGCCAGATCTCGGCCAGATAGGCGCTGGCGAAGAAGGTGAGGCCGAGCACGGCGGCGGTCCACGGCTCGATGCGCAGGCCCAGCATTGGCAGGCCGAAGAACATCAGGAACAACTGCATCAAAAGCGGCGTGCCCTGGAACAGCGCGATGTAGCCCGAGGAGATGCGCCGGCTCCATGTATTCTTGGCGATGCGGAAGAACAGCACGATCAGCCCGACCAGCGCGCCGCCGACGAAAGCCGCCAGCGACAACAGCACCGTCCAGCGCGCGGCGAGCAAAAGGTTGCGCACGATGTCCCAGAAGGTGAATTCGATCATGACACGCCCGCCCCAAGAACACGGCGTCCACCTGTGACCAGCAGCCGGCGCAGCGCCATCGACAGGCCGAGATAGACCAGCGTCACGACGAAATAGGTCTCGAAGGACCGGAAGGTGCGCGCCTGCAGCATGTCGGCCTCATAGGTCAGCTCGCGCACAGCGATCTGCGAGACGACGGCCGATTCCAGCATCATGATGACGATCTGGCTGGTCAGTGCCGGATAGATAATCTTGAGCGCCTGCGGCAGCACGATCTTGATGAACACCTGCCGGGGCCGAAGCCCGAGCGCAAGCGCGGCCTCCGTCTGGCCGCGCGGCACCGCATCGAGCCCGGCGCCGACAATCTCGATCGTGTAGGCCGCCATGTTGAGCGTCATCGCCAGCATGGCGGCCAGGATCGGGTCGAGCCTTATGCCAAGGCTGGGCAGGCCGAAGAAGATGAAGAACAACTGCACCAGGAACGGCGTGTTGCGCATCACTTCGACATAGACCGCGATGGCGCGCTTCAGGAACACCGGGCCGTTGCGCCGACCGGCAGCACCCAGGATGCTGAGCAGCGTGCCCACAAACGTGGTCACGACGATCAACAGGATCGTCGTGAGCGCTCCTCGCGCGATGTCGCCCAGGGCGCCTGGGAGCCAGGCAAAGGCCACGGGAACTCAATCCTTGAGGTTGTCGGGATTGAGCGGCGTCTTCAGCCAGGTCTTCGAGCTCTCGTCGAGCTTGCCGTCGGCCAGCATCTTGGCGACCGCGTCGTTCACCGCCTTCTTCAGCCGGTCCTCATTCTTGTTGAGGCCGATATGCGAAGGCGAGGTGAGCAGCTGGAATTTCTGCTCCGGCTGCAACGCGTCCTGCTTGGCCAGCACCTGCGCGCCGACATCGTTGCCGACCACCATCAACTGCGTCTGGCCCGAGATGAAGGCCTGGATGACGGAATTGTAGTTGTCGAAGCGCTTGATGTCGGCGGAGGCGGGCGCCGCGGCGGTCAGCGATGTATCCTCCAGCGTGCCGCGATTGACAGCGATGGACTTGTCGGCAAGGTCTTCCTTGCCTTTGATCGCCATTGCTTTCGGCCCGATGACGGCGATGTAGTAGGGCGCGTAGGCGGCGGCGAAGTCGATGACCTGCTCGCGCTCCTTGGAGTAGCCGACGCTCATCAGGATATCGACGCGCTTGTCGGTGAGATACGGGATGCGGTTCTGGCCGGTGACGCTGACCAGGTTGAGCTTCACCTTGAGCGAGTCGGCGATTGCCTGCGCCACGTCGACGTCATAGCCCTTGATGCTCATATCGGCGCTGGCCGAAGAGAACGGCGGGAAGTCCGAGAAGATGCCGACATTGATGGCGCCGGCCTTGGTGATGTCGTCGATGGCGTCCGCCCTTGCCTGTGTGGCAAGACCGGCGGCACCGAGCATCATGGCCGCCGCGATGGCGGATTTCAGTGTGCTGTGAAGAGACATTTGTGGTTCCCCTGCTGGAAGCTTGTTTGTTTGCATGCGGCCGCCGGCTCCAGCGCGGCGGCCGCATTAGGTTTGGCGTCAGCTTTTTTTGATTGCCGGGCTGAACACCATCAGGCTCAGGATCTCGAACAGAACCTGGGCGCCGACATGGGCGGTGTTGGTGGTCGCGTCATATTGCGGCGCCACCTCGACGACGTCGCCGCCGACGATGTTGAGGCCTTTGAGGCCGCGCAGCAGTTCGAGCACCTCGCGCGTCGTCAATCCGCCGACTTCCGGCGTGCCGGTGCCCGGCGCGAAGGCCGGATCGATGCTGTCGACGTCGAAGGAAATGTAGGTCGGGCCGTCGCCGACAATCTTGCGCGCTTTCTCGATGATTGCCGGAATGCCGAGCCCGGTCACCTCTTCGGCATGCACGACCGTCATGCCGGACTCGTAGGTGAACTCCCACAGATATTCGGCCGAGCCGCGAATGCCGATCTGGATGGTGCGCGTCGGGTCGAGCACGCCGTCCAGCACCGCATTGCGGAACGGTCCGCCATGATGGAACTTGGTCATGTCGAACAGGCCGCTGGTGTCGCAATGCGCATCGATATGGATCATGCCGACCGGCGCCTTCTTGCCGACCGCCTTCAGGATCGGATGGCTGATCGAATGGTCGCCGCCGACCGAAAGCGGCAGCACGCCGGCATCGACGATCTGGTTGGTGCGGCGCTCGATGTCCTCATGGCTGATCTCCAGCCGGTAGCGGCTGCGGAACGGCACATCGCCGATGTCGGCGACGCGCAGTTCATGCGTCGGCGCGCATTCCAGAATATGGTTGTAAGGGCCGATGCGCTCGATGGTGCGCAGCGCGCGCGGCCCGAAGCGCGAGCCGGGGCGGTTGGTGACGCCGAGATCCATCGGCACGCCGATCATCGCCACCTGCAGGTCGCCGAAATCCGGGTTGTCGGCGGCGATTTCCCGATAGGATGCGGCAAGGAAAGTCGGGATACCCGAATAGGGCGCCAGCCTTGTGCCCGCCTTGTTGAAGATCTTGTCGGCGACCTTGCGGAATTTCGGATCGAACATCTCGCCGCCATGGCTCTCGCCATATTTGCGGCGCAACGCTTCGAGCTTACCGCGATCGTAACCCATGTCCGGCCCTCCTCTGCTTGCTGCCCGCATGGCCGGTTGCCACGCCAGCCATCTGCGGCTGGATCGTTGCCCGCCGTCCATGCGGATTCCACGTCTCTTGAAAGCTGTTCCGGGCAAAAGTGTCGGGCAGCGGCTTTGAAAAATCAATTGATATTGTTAGGGTCTCCGCTGTGAGGAAATCTCACAAAGTAGCGAGTTGTCCATGGCCAAGCGCCTGCCACCCCTGAATCCGCTGCGCGCCTTTGAGGCCACGGCGCGGCACGCGTCGCTGACCAAGGCGGCGGGTGAGCTCAATGTCACGCATGGCGCCATCAGCCACCAGATCAAGGCGTTGGAGCAATCGCTCGGCGTCCGCTTGTTCGAGCGAAGCGGCCAGCGCGTCAAGCTCACCCCACACGGCGCCGAACTGCTGCCGGCGGTGTCGACGGCCTTCGACGGCATCGCCGCCGCCACCCAGCGCATGACCAGGCCGGCAAGCGCCGGCTCGCTCTCGGTGTCCTGCGTGCCGGCGTTGCTGCTGCTCTGGATGACGCCACGGCTCGGCAGCTTCATGGCGCAATATCCCGACATCAGGCTGACGCTGATCCCGTCCAATGAAGCCCGGGATATCCGGTCACCGCAGGTCGATGTCTGCGTCCTCTATGGCGACGGCAGCTGGAGCGATTGCTGGATGCGCAAATGGTCGGGCCTCGAACTGTTTCCGGTGGTCAGCCCGACGCTGATCAACAACCGGCCGATCCGCACTTGCAGGGATCTCGCCGACCATGTCTTCCTGCATGGCGATGACGGCCGCGAATGGCACACCTGGCTGGCCGCCGCCGACGGGCTGGACCTCGAGCGTGGCCGCCGCCATCATCTCGGCGACGCGCGCACCGCAATCGAAGCCGCCGTGCATGGCCACGGCGTGGCGCTTGGCGATTCCGTCACCGCCAGCACGCTGCTCGCCAGGGGCCTGCTGGTGGCGCCGTTCAGCCTGTCGGTGCCGGCGGTCGACGATTTTTATGTCGTCTGCCGCAACGAGATGCGCTCGGCGCCGATCGTGCAGCTCTTCATCGACTGGCTGTTTGCCGAGAAGGAAGAGGCCGACAGCCGCGCCGACGCGCCGGTAGCCGGCCGCGTGCCGAGCCGCAGGAAACGCCCCACGCTCAAAGTCATAGGCGCGAGAACTGCATCCTGAGGGCTGGACCGTAGCAGCCTCTTTCTGTCGGGCCAGCTTGCAAAGCGGGCAGCGCATAAGAAAATACATGCTAAGAGGCATTCTTGCGGCTAGCGAGCAACGAAAGCGCATTGAGACATGGCAAGAACCGATATAGCGCGGCGCGTCTACAACCACACCTGGAAGCTCGACCCGATCGTCCGCAGCCTGCTCGACACCGACTTCTACAAGCTTTTGATGCTGCAGATGATCTGGGGCATGTATCCCAAGGTCGACGCCACCTTCTCGCTGATCAACCGCACCACCTCGGTGCGCCTCGCAGAAGAGATCGATGAGCAGGAACTGCGCGAGCAGCTCGACCATGCCCGCACGCTGCGCTTCTCCAAGAAGGAAATGATCTGGCTGGGCGGCAACAATTTCTATGGTCGCAAGCAGATTTTCGAGCCCGAGTTCCTCGCCTGGCTGGAAGGTTTCAGGCTGCCGCCATACGAGCTTTCCAAGCGCGATGGCCAGTACGAACTCTCTTTCCCGGGCCCCTGGATGTACACCACGCTGTGGGAGATTCCGGCGCTTGCCATCATCAATGAGCTGCGCTCGCGCGCGGCCATGCGTTCCTATGGGCCGTTCGCGCTCGACGTGCTCTATGCCCGCGCCAAGGCCAAGATGTGGGCCAAGACCGAACGGCTGAAGGCGTTGCCCGGCATCCGTATTTCCGATTTCGGCACGCGCCGGCGCCATTCCTTCTTGTGGCAGCGCTGGTGCGTGGAGGCGCTGAAGGAAGGCATCGGCGAGGCCTTCACCGGCACCTCCAACGTGCTTCTGGCCATGGACAACGACCTCGAGGCCCTGGGCACCAACGCGCACGAACTGCCGATGGTGTTCGCCGCCCTCGCCAATTCCGAGGAAGAGCTGCGCGAGGCGCCCTACAAGGTGCTGCAGGATTGGCAGCGCTACTATGGCGGCAACCTGCTGATCGTGTTGCCGGATGCCTTCGGCACCGATTCCTTCCTGCGCGACGCGCCCGACTGGGTCGCCGACTGGACCGGCTTCCGCCCCGACAGCGCGCCGCCGATCGAAGGCGGCGAGCGGATCATTGAGTGGTGGCGAAAGAAGGGGAAGGACCCGAAGCAGAAACTGCTGATCTTCTCCGACGGGCTCGAGGTCGAGACCATCGAGGAAACCTACAAGCATTTCCGCGGCAAGGTGCGCATGTCCTTCGGCTGGGGCACCAACCTCACCAACGATTTCGAAGGCTGCGCCCCGACCGAGACCGACAGCCTCGACGCGATATCGCTGGTCTGCAAGGTGACGGAAGCCAATGGCCGCCCGGCGGTGAAGCTGTCGGACAACCCCGCCAAGGCGACCGGGGACGAGAAAGAGATCAAACGGTATCTGCGGATTTTTGGCGAGAAGGGGCGGGTGGAGCAGTTGGTGAAGGTGTGAGGACCTGATCCGGCTGATCTAGCCATACATGGAATTCGGATAAGTTGAGTTCCCGCCCACCCCTCTCTGTCCTGCCGGACATCTCCCCCGCAAGGGGGGAGATTGGCAGCTTCGACAGCCCCGCATTTCGTGTCAGCGTTGACAATTGGCGAAAGCCCAGGAGACATCTGATCTCCCCCCTTGCGGGGGAGATGTCCGGCAGGACAGAGAGGGGTGTGAAGGATCACGGCCTCGGAGATCATCGCCTTCAGGTACAAGTTATCGCCGCAGCCTTAGCGCTCGCCCTCCTTCCTACCCCAGCCTTTGCCCACGCCTCCGACCGCGGCCACGTCCTTCTTCTCCCGACCGGCTACTATATCGCCGGCGGCGCGCTGGCCGTAGCCATCAGCTTTCTCGTGCTGGCGCTACTGCCGCCTGTCGCACTCGACCGTTTCTGGCGCAAGCGCGTTGCGCTTTTCACCCTTGGCGATGCGCCGCGCATCATCATCAGTCTCGTCTCCTTTGCCGGCTTCGCAATCCTCATCGCCGCCGGCCTCTTCGGCAGCCGCGATCCACTCTCCAATCCACTGCCGCTGGTGGTCTGGACACTGCTCTGGGCCGGCTTCACGCTCCTGCAAGGCGTCTTCGGCAACCTATGGGCATGGCTCAACCCGTGGTATGGCCCGTGCCGGATTGTCGCCCGGTTCCTTGGCCTCCGTGGCGACGAGACACAACCATCACGCCTACCCGCGTGGCTCGGTTTCTGGCCGGCCTTCGTCCTGTTCTTCGCTTTCGCCTGGTTCGAGCTGATCGACCCGGCGCCGGACGATCCAGTGCGCTTGGCATACGCCGCCGGCCTCTATTGGCTGGTCGGCTTCATCGCCATGCTGGCATTCGGCTACGAGACCTGGAGCCGGCGCGGCGAATTCCTGAGCGTCTTCTTCGCCATGGTCGCCCGCTTCGCGCCCTTCCAGCGCGTGCAGGGCCGCCTCTCGCTCGCATGGCCAGGCGCCGGGCTGCTTGCCGCGGAACCATTGCCGTTGAGCGGCACGGCCTTTCTCCTGCTGGCGCTGTCGTCGGTATCCTTGGACGGCTTGTCGAAGACTTTCTTCTGGCTCGGCCTGTTCGGCGTCAATCCGCTGGAGTTTCCCGGTCGCACCGCGCTCATCGGCATCGGCAGCTTCGGCCTCGTGCTGACCTTCATCCTGTTGGTCGCGGTGTTCGTGCTGGCCGTCTTTCTCGGCGGGCGTCTTGCCGGCAATGCCCGTTCATTCGCGGACACAGCCGGCCTGCTCGTATGGTCGATCGTGCCGATCGCGCTCGCCTACCACATCGCGCACTATGTCACCGCGCTTCTCGTCGACGGCCAGTATGCGCTGGTCGCGCTCTCCGACCCGTTCGCGCTCGGCTGGAACCTGTTTGGCACGGCAAGCATGATGGTCGAAGCAGGCATCGTCGCTGGCGCCCAGTCGGCCTGGTGGCTGTGGAACCTGCAGGCGGGCGTCATCATCGCCGGCCATGTGCTGGCGGTGCTTGTCGCCCATGGTCTTGCCTGGCGATTGTACGGCCAGCCGTCGCGCGCGGCGCTCAGCCAGCTGCCGCTCACGCTTTTGATGATCGCCTACACCATCTTCGGCCTGTGGTTGCTTGCCACACCGACCGCCGGATGAGACAAGGGCGCGCCTCCAATGCCGCCGGGTAAAGCTCGCTTGCCAGGCCAAGGCTTTGGTGATTTAGTTTGTACACATGCAATTTTCCCGTCCTCTTGAAGAGGATGGTTTAGCCGCCTTATCGCTGGTCAAGACTACAAAAACAGGGGAACGGACATGGCCGACAAGAACGGATTTTTCGATCTCTCGAAGACGACGCTTTCGCGCCGCACCGCGCTGAAGGGCATCGCCGCAGGCGCCGGCCTGGCGCTGGCGCCAGGCTTTGTGCGCTACAGCCAGGCGCAGAGCTCGGCGCCGATCAAGATCGGCTTCCAGTCGCACCGCACCGGCATCGGAGCCGCCTATGGCCGCTGGTACGAAAAGACCAGTGCCGCCGCCGTCAAGGCGATCAACGATGCCGGCGGCATCAGTGGCCGCCAGGTCGAACTGGTCATCGAGGATGACGGCACCGATCCGGCGCGCGGCGCCGAGGTGGTGGCCAAATTCGCCAAGCAGCACAAGACCGACATCGTCTTCGGTACTTTGTTTTCGCATGTGGTGATCGGCTCGGCGCCGGCCGCCGGTGAAAACAAGATCCCCTATTTCGTCGTCAGCGAAGGCCATCACGTCGCCTCGACCAAGCTCAACCGCTACGTCTTCCAGCCCGGCATCACCGACGTGAAGAGCCAGATCAAGTCGATGGCGCCGTGGATCGCCGCCAATGCCGGCAAGAAGGTGACGCAGATCTTCCCTGATTTCGCCTTCGGCTACGACCATCGCGACTACCTGCCGCCGGCGCTGAAGGCGCAAGGCGCCGAGGTCATCGCGCAGATCGCCATCCCGCCGACGGAGAGCTCCTTCACCAAATACTTCCCGCAGATCCCGGCCGAGACCGAGGTGATCTATCACGTCATGGTCGGCCCGGCGGTGCTCACCTTCGTCAAGGAACTCGGCGAGTTCTATGGCTCGCAGCGGCCGCAGCTGTTCGGCTTCATCGATTCGCTCGAAGCCGTCGACATCAACAGCCCCGGTCTGGAATTCCTCGACGGCAGCCATTTCTGGGAAGGCTCGCCCCGCTACGCCCAGGCCGATGACAGCGCCGCGCAGAAAGCCTACCGAGCCGCCGTCGGCATCGACGACAATGGCGCGGCCGTCGGCGACCTCAAGGACGTCTCCACGGCAGCGCATATGTTCGGTTGCTGGGAAACGCTCTACGTCGTCAAGAAGGCGATGGAAGATGCCGGCTACAAGGGTCCTGAGGATCGCGCCAAGCTGGTCGAGGCGACCGAGGCGCTGAAAGAGTTCGCCGAAGGGCCGGAGCATCCGCAGGGTGCGAAAACCTTCAACGGCAAGATCCACCAGTGCTTCGGCATCCAGAACATATCCAAGGTCGAAGGCGGCAAGCTGAAGGTCGTGCACAAGACCAAGATCGAGGACGGGCTTTACGAGGCTGAAGGGGACTACACGACGCAGGCGCTGTGAGCTTGTCTCATAGCAAATGCATTTCGGCCCCCACCTCCTCCTAGCCGCTCTCGAAGGCCTCGTCACCTCGGCCGTTCTCGCGCTGACGGCGCTTGGCCTGTCGCTGGTGTTCGGCGTCATGCGCGTCGTCAACGTCGCGCATGGCGAGTTCTTCATGCTGGGCGCGGTGCTGGCCTGGGCGATCTCGACGGCGATAGCTGGCCATCCCACGCTCGGCTTCGTGGCGGCGCTCATCCTCGCGCCGCTGATTGTCGGCGCCATCGCGCTCGTCGCTGAACGGCTGGTGCTGCGCCGGCTGAACTACAATCCCGAAGGCACCATCGTCGCCACCATCGGCATGCTCTACATCATCCAGCAGCTGGCGCTGACTTTCTACGGCCCGGAGGCGAGACCCGTCGAGCCTCCGTTCAGCTACCGTATCCTGCTCCCGTGGTTCGGCTATTCCGGCTACAAGCTCTCGGTCGTCGCGGCTTCCGCCGTCTTGCTGGTGATCACCTGGCTGGTGCTGACGCGCACGAAGATCGGCCTGATCATGCGCGCTACCCAGTATGACCGCGAAACGGCGCAGGCTTTCGGCATCCCGGTCGAGCGCGTCTATGCCGGCGTCTTCGCCGTCGGCGCCATGCTGGCGGCGATCGCCGCGGTGCTCATCGTGCCGATCAGCCAGGCGCATTATCTGATGGGGCAGGACCCGCTGCTCCTGTCCTTCATCGTCGTCATTATCGGCGGTCTCGGCTCGCTGCGCGGCACGGTGGTCGCCGCCATCCTGATCGGCCTTTCGGACGGCATCATCTCGATGTTCTTCTCGCCGACCTTGGCCAAGATCATCGCCACGCTGGTCGTCGCCATGGTGCTGGTGTTCCGCCCGCAAGGGCTGTTCGGGGTCCGGCCGCGATGAAGGATGCTTCGCCGGCAAGAGTCTATGCCCTGCATGTCGCCGTCATCGCGCTTCTGTTCGTGCTGAACTTCGTCCTGCCGGATTATCACCAGGGCCTGTTCGCCCGCATCATGGCGCTGGCCGTCTTTGCCATGGGCTACAACCTGCTGTTCGGCTATGTCGGCCTGCTCAGCCTGGGCCATGCGATGTTCTTCTCGGCGGGCCTCTATGGGGCGGGCTTGACCGTCTACCATCTCGGCTGGGGCGTGCCGGAAGCCTTTGTCGCCGGGGTCGTCTGCGGCGCGCTGCTGGCGCTGGTCATCGGTCTATTGGCGCTGCGCACCTCCGGCGTGGCGTTCATGATCGTCACCATGATGTTCGCCCAGGTCTTCTATCTGCTCATCCTCTATTTCGCCGCCTGGACCGGCGGCGACCAGGGCCTGGTCATCCAGCAGGCATCGCGGGTGATCTCGATCGGCGGCGCCTCATTCGACCTCACCAATCCGACTGTCCGCTATATGAGCGCGCTGGCGCTGTTTGCAGTCGCGCTGCTCGTCACTTTGGCCATCGTCCGTTCCCGCTTCGGCCGTGTGCTGGTCGCCATCCGCGAGAACGAGGAGCGCACCAAAATGCTGGGCTACGACACTATAGCCAACAAGCTCGTAGCGGTGGTTGCCTCGGGCGCTGTCTGCGCGGCCTCCGGCGCGGCCTATGCGCTTTTGTTCGGCTATGTCGGCTCGAGCTTCGCGTCGGTGCAATACTCGATCCTGCCTTTGCTCTGGGTGCTGCTCGGTGGCGCCGCGACAGCGCTCGGGCCGCTCGTCGGCACGCTGTTCATGTATTATGTCACCGACATCACCAGCGGCTTCACCTCAGCCTATCTTTTGATCGTCGGCGTGGCGCTCATCCTTCTGGTGCTGTTTTTCCCGAAGGGCATCCTCGGCAGCATCCGCGAGCGCTGGCTGGGGTGGCTGCCATGATGCCGTTGCTCACCACCAAGGGCCTGTCCCGCTTCTTCGGCGGCCTGCGCGCCGTCGACGGCGTCGACTTCGCGCTGATGCCGGGCGAGATCCGCGCCATCATCGGACCCAATGGCGCCGGCAAGACGACCTTCGTCAGCCTGCTCTCGGGCCGCATCCAGCCGTCCTCCGGCATGGTGGCCTTCGACGGCGCCGATATCACCGCCATGCCGGCCTACAAACGGGTTCGCCTCGGCGTCGCCTACACCTTCCAGATTACCAGCGTCTTTGCCAACCTCACGGCCTTCGACAATGTCGCGCTGCCGGTGCAACGCACGCTGACCGATGGCCGCTCGAAGGGTCAAGTCAGGAGCGGCGTCATGGACGCGCTGGAACGCACTGGCCTTGCCGACCGCGCCGGCACGCTTGCTGGGCAATTGTCCTATGGCCATCAGCGTCTGCTCGAAGTGGCGATGGGCCTGGCGCTGAAGCCGCGCCTGCTGATCCTCGACGAACCGACGCAAGGCCTGGCCGACAGCGAGATCGACAACTTCATCGCGCTGGTGAACCAGATCGCCAAGGATGCCACGGTGCTCCTCATCGAGCACAACATGCCGGTGGTCATGCAGCTTGCCGACAGCATCACCGTCTTCAATTCGGGAAAGATTCTCGCCGAAGGCACGCCGGCGCAGATCCGCGCCAACGCCGAGGTGCAGGACGCTTATCTCGGAGCGACCCATGGCTGAGCTGCTGACGATCGCTGGACTGGATTGCTTCTATGGTGAGGTCCAGGTACTCTACGGCCTCGATCTTGTCCTCAACAAGGGCGAGGTGCTGTGCCTGTTCGGCCGCAACGGCGCCGGCAAGACGACGACGCTGAAGGCCATCATGGGGCTGGTGCCGGCGGCGGCGGGCTCGATCAAATTGGACGGCAAGGAGCTGACCGGGCTTGCCGCGCATGACGTGCCCAAGGCCGGCGTCGCCTATGTACCGCAAGGAAGGCGATTGTTTGCCGAGATGACGGTGGCCGAAAACATTGAGGTCGGCCTGATGGCGCGCGGTAAGGGCAAGCAGACACGGGAGAACGTGCTCGACCTCTTCCCGTTGCTGCGCGAGCGGCTGAAGCAACGCTCCGGCACGCTCTCCGGCGGCGAGCAGCAGATGCTGGCCATGGCGCGCGCGCTCTGCCTCGAGCCGCAGGTGCTTCTGCTCGACGAGCCGACCGAAGGACTGATGCCGTCGATGATCGCCAAGATCCGCGAGACGGTGGCCAAGCTGCGCGACCTCGGCGTATCGACAATCCTGGTCGAGCAGCGCGTCGACGCCGTGCTCTCGGTCGCCGATCGCGTCTCGTTTATCGAGAACGGCCGCAACCGCGAGACGGTCGCAGTCGAGGCATTGCGGGCGGATCCGTCCGCAGTTCGGCGGTATGTTGGCGTCGGCTAGAAGAACAAAAACCCGGCGATCAGGAAAGTTGGGATCAGCACCAGACCCGACCACGTCATGTAGCCGAAGAAGCCGGGCATCTTCACGCCGCCATGGCGGGCGATGGCATAGACCATGAAGTTCGGCGCGTTGCCGATATAGGTATTGGCGCCCATGAACACGGCGCCGGCCGAGATCGCGGCGAGCGTCGAAGCGGCTTCCGTCATAAGATGCTTTGCATCGCCACCGGCAAGTTCGAAGAACACCAGATAGGTCGGCGCGTTGTCGAGGAAGGACGACAAAGCTCCGGTCAGCCAGAAATAGGCAAGGTCGTTGGCATGGCCGTCGGCCGAGGTGACCAGCGACACCAGCGGCGCCAGCGCGCCGCCGAGCCCGGCTCGCAGGATGGCGATGACCGGTACGATGCAGATGAAAATGCCGGCAAACAATTTCGCCACTTCGGCGATCGGCCCCCAGCCGAAGCCGTTCGCGTCGCGGTACTCCTTGCGGGATATGGCGAGCGAGACGAAGGCGAGGATCAGGATGATCGCGTCGCGGACGAGGTTCTGCAGCTCCAAGCCGACGCCGAAGACCGGGAGGCTGACGCCCGGCTTCCAGCTTGCCGAAAGCAGGATGGCGCCGATGACGCCGGCCAGCAGCGGCAGGTTCGGCAGGCCGCGGATGCGCACTTTCGAATCCGGCGTCGGGTCCTTGATCTTCGGCGCGCCGTTCTCCCGTCGGTGCAGGACGATGTCGATCGCGAGAAAAACCGCCAGCACCAGGCCGCCGACGAACAGTGTGTCGGGCAGGATGTGCACCGTCGTCCAGAAGAAGTCGACGCCACGCAGGAAGCCGACGAACAGCGGCGGGTCGCCGAGCGGCGTCAGCGAGCCACCGATGTTGGAAACCAGGAAGATGAAGAAGATTACCACATGCGCGTTGAACGGCCGGTTGTCATTGGCGCGCAGGATCGGCCGGATCAGGATCATCGAGGCGCCGGTGGTGCCGATCACCGAAGCCAGCAAAGCCCCGATCAGCAGCAGCCCGGCATTGGTGAGCGGCGTGCCATGGATGTTGCCGGCAAGCAGGATGCCGCCGGCGATCGTGTAGAGCGCGAAGAGCAGGATGATGAAGGACAGATACTCGGTCAGCAACGTGTGCAGCACCGCTTCGCCGGCTGTCGAAAACCCAAAGGCGCCCGCCAGCGGAATCATGACCAGCGCCGCCCATCCGGCGGCGATCTTGCCGTAATGATGTTCCCACAGATGCGGGAAGAGCAGCGGCCCGGTCGCGATCGACAAAAGCAGGCCGGCGAAGGGCAGGGCCCACCAGAGCGACATCGCAGCGCCCGGCAGTTCGTGAGCCTCGGCAGCGAAAGCCGGATACACCGGCACGACCAAGACAGCGGCGGCCAAGCCGACCGCCAATGTCCTGGTCAATCTGGTGAAGCTCCCCCGATGCCTCACAGTCATTTCATTCCGAGGAATGATCTTCGAGCGTCACCCCGGCCTCGCGCATGCGCTTCAGCATCGCGTCGACAGAGCCATTGAGGTCGATGCCGCGGCAGGCGTCGAGCCGCACCGTGGTCTTGAAGCCCTGCTTCACCGCATCGAGCGCCGAGAAGGCGACGCAGAAATCGGTGGCGAGCCCGACCAGCGTGATGGTGTCGATGCCGCGTTCCTTGAGATAGCCGCCAAGGCCGGTCGGCGTCTTATGGTCGTTCTCGAAGAAGGCCGAGTAGCTATCGATTGAGGGGCGGAATCCCTTGCGGATCACCAGCTCGGCTTTGGTCCAGGCGAGGCCGGAATGGAAGTCGGAACCGAGGCTGCCCTGGATGCAATGATCCGGCCACAGCGTCTGCGGCCCGTAAGGCATTTCGATCGTCTCGAAAGGCTGCTTGCCCGGATGGCTGGAAGCGAAGCTCGAATGTCCGGCCGGGTGCCAGTCCTGAGTCAGGATCACATGCTCGGTGCGGCGGATCATGTCGTTGACCAACGGCACGATCTCGTCGCCGCCGGCAACCGCCAGCGCGCCGCCGGGGCAAAAGTCGTTCTGCAGGTCGATGACGATGAGCGCTTCGTCGGCCATGCGGCTCCCTCTCGTTTGGCTTGGGCTCCAGTCAAGAATGCCGCTCGCGCGACCGGAGGCAGAACCTTGACCAGATGGGCGGCGGCGTCAACCTCCGGCGGCATAACAAATCCGTTGAGGTCCGTTTGGCGGGGCGGTGGCACGAACTCTTGCTTTGACAATTCCGAGCGGCCTGATATCATTTGCATACGAATGAATTTGACCGGTCTCGATACCGGCGGAAGAACCCACGGCAAGATGCTTTGGGCGGGCCAATCCGGGGAGGCCCGAACTGGGAAGGCCCAATTTTGGAAGGCAAAGCGTGATCCGTTACGCGAAACCCACCACGGTCGACGAGGCGCTCGGCCTTCTTGGCGAGGATCGCTGGCGTATTCTCGCTGGCGGCACGGATTTCTATCCAGCGCAGGGCGTAAAACCTTTCCGTGACAACATTCTCGACATCAACGGTCTGGCCGACCTGCGCGGCGTCACCGAGACCGACGGGCATTGGCGCCTCGGCGCCCGCGCCACCTGGACCGACATTGTCCACCATCCGCTGCCGGCGGCGTTCGACGCGTTGAAGGCCGCTGCGCGCGAGGTTGGCTCGATCCAGATCCAGAATGTCGCCTCCGTCGCCGGCAATCTCTGCAACGCTTCGCCTGCCGCCGATGGCGTGCCGGCGCTGCTGGTGCTCGACGCCGATGTCGAGTTGCGCTCCGCGCAGGCGACCCGTCATTTGCCGCTTGGCGAATTCATCCTCGGCAATCGCCGAACGGCGATGCAACCGGGCGAGATGGTCACCGCGATCCGTGTGCCGAAGCGCTCCGCCATTGGAGTATCGTCCTTCGTCAAGCTCGGCGCGCGGCGCTATCTCGTCATCTCCATCGCCATGGCAGCAGTTCGGCTGGTGATCGAAGATGGCGCGGTCGTTGACGCGGCGATCGCCGTCGGCGCCTGCTCGGCCGTCGCCCGCCGCCTTGCCGGTGTCGAGGCGGCGTTGCGTGGGCTGCCTGCATCGGCGGAACTTGCCGATGCGGTGTTGTCCGCGCCGATCGAGGAACTGGCGCCGATCGCCGATGTGCGCGGCAGCGCCGAATATAGGCTGGATGCGGCGCGCGAGATCGTCGCCCGCGCCGTGCGCGCCGCGATCAGCCCGAGCGAAGGCAAGGTGGCCGCATGAGTATGCAACGCGCCGACATCGCTTTCCAGCTCAATGGTGCCGGCGTCAGCGTCTCGGTGCCGCCAGTCAGGCGCCTGTCGCAGGTTCTGCGCGACGAGTTGCGGTTGACCGGCACCAAGGTCGGTTGCGACGCCGGCGATTGCGGCGCCTGCACGGTGCTGGTCGACGGCAATCCTGTCTGCGCGTGCCTGGTGCCGGCGGCCTCGGTGTCGGGCGCTTCGGTCACCACTGTCGAAGGCCTCTCCAATGGCAGGCTTTCGGCGCTGCAGGCTTCCTTCCTGGAGCATGGTGCTGCCCAATGCGGCATCTGCACGCCCGGCCTGCTGGTGGCGGCCACCGCACTTCTTGAGCGCAATCCAACCCCCAGCGAAGCCGAGACACAGGATGCGCTTGGCGGCGTGCTCTGCCGCTGCACGGGCTACAGGAAGATCGTTTCGGCGGTAATGCAGGCCTCGAAGCATATGAACGGCGTCGACCTTCGCCTGCCCGAATCCGGCCGCGCCGTCGGCGCCTCGCCGATCCGGCTCGATGGCTTGCCGAAAGTCGATGGCACCGAAAAATTCGGCGGCGATAGCTTCCCGGCCGATGCGCTGTCGGTGCTGGTGGTCCGCTCGCCGCACTATCATGCTGGCTTCAGCTTCGGCGATCTCGACGCCTGGGTCAAAGCCCGTCCCGGCATTGTCGGTGTCTTCACCGCCGCCGATATCCCCGGCAAGAACTGCTTTGGCGTCATCGGCCCCTTTGCCGACCAGCCGGCGTTGGCCGAAGGTTCTGCGCGCTTGCGCGGCGAGGCTGTGGCGCTGGTGGCGGGCGAGCGCGAGGCGATCCTCGATCTCGATCTGACGGACTTCCCGATCGTCTGGACTGAACGGCCGCATCTGATGCAGCCGCGCGAGGCGAAGGCCGAAGGTGCAGCACTCATCCACCAGCACCGGCCGGCGAACCTGCTCACCTCCGGCTATGTCGAACGCGGCGATCCCGATGGCGCGCTTGCCGGCGCCGCCATCACCGCCTCCGGTTCCATCGAGACCTCCTTTGTCGAGCATGCCTATATCGAGCCGGAAGCCGGTTACGCTTATATGGAAGGCGATACGCTCGTCGTCGTCGCCTGCACCCAGGCGCCCTATATGGACCGCGACGACACGGCCAAGGTGCTCGGCTTGTCCGTCGAGAAAGTCCGCATCGTTCCGACCGCGACCGGCGGCGGTTTCGGCTCCAAGCTCGATGTCTCGCTGCAGCCGCTCATCGGCCTTGTCGCGATGAAGACGGGCCGGCCGGCCGCCCTTGCCTACACGCGCAACGAATCGATGATGTCGACCACCAAGCGCCATCCGGCCGAGATGAAGGCGACCATCGGCACCGATGCCGACGGCCGCGTCACCGGCATGGTTTTCGAGGGCGATTTCAACACCGGCGCCTATGCCAGTTGGGGGCCGACCGTCGCCAACCGCGTGCCGGTGCATGCCTCCGGCCCCTATGCCACGCCGAACTACCGCGCGACCGGCTACGCCATCCACACCAACGGCCCGATCGCCGGCGCATTCCGTGGCTTCGGCGTGCCGCAGGCCACCATCATGCAGGAAACGCTCTATGACGAGCTCGCCGGCAAGCTCGGCATGGACCGGCTTGATTTCCGCTTGAAGAACTGCCTGCGCGACGGCTGCGAAACCGTGACCGGGCAGCGCCTGGAATCGGGCGTCGGCATCGGCGAGTGCCTGGAGCAGCTTCAGCCGCATTGGGTGCGGGCTTGCGCCGAAGCCGAAGCCTTCAACGCGACAAGCACGGCCAGCAAACGCGGCGTCGGCGTCGCCTCCTGCTGGTATGGCTGCGGCAACACCTCGCTGCCCAATCCCTCGACCATCAAGGTCGGCATCTCCGCCTCGGGCGAGGTCATTCTGCATCAGGGCGCGGTCGACATCGGCCAGGGCTCGAACACCGTCATCACCCAGATCTGCGCCGACGCGCTGGGCCTGCCGCTGGAGCGCTTCCGGCTGAAGAGCGCCGACACTGCCATCACCCCCGACGCCGGCAAAACATCCGCATCACGCCAGACTTTTGTTACCGGCAAGGCGGCGGAAAAAGCGGGCCGTGCGTTGCGCGAAAAGATCCTGCGCTTCGCCAACGTGTCGGGCGAGGCGGCGATCGCATTCGATGGCCCTAGCCTTTCCATCCGCGAAGGCGACGCGGCGCGCAGCATCGATCTGTCGGCATTGAAAGCCGATGCCGACGGGCTGGTTTTCGTCGCGGAAGAGACCTACGACCCGCCGACACTGCCGCTCGACGCCAAAGGCCAAGGCAAACCCTATGCCCTCTATGGTTACGGCGCGCAGATCGCCGAGCTCGAGGTCGATCTCAAGCTCGGCACGGTCAAGCTGCTGAAAATCACAGCTGCGCATGATGTCGGCAAGGCGATCAACCCGGTGCTGGTCGAGGGCCAGATCGAAGGCGGCATCGCGCAAGGCATCGGCATGGCGCTGATGGAGGAATACATCCCCGGCCGCACCGAGAATCTGCACGATTATCTCATCCCGACCATCGGCGATGTGCCGCCGATCGAGCACATTTTGGTCGAGGTTCCGGATCCGGAAGGTCCCTTCGGCGCCAAGGGCCTGGGTGAGCATGTGCTGATCCCGACCGCGCCGGCGATCCTCAATGCCATCCGCCACGCCACCGGCGTGCTGGTCACCAAGGTGCCGGCAACGCCGAGCCGCATCCTGGCGTCGATCCACCACAAGGAGGCGCGCCGATGAGCGAGCTTGCCGAACGTTTCGAAACCCATGATCCCGGCGAAAAGCAGATAGCGGAAAAGATCCGCTGCGATGCCTGCCCGGTCATGTGCTACATCGCCGACGGCCGCACCGGCGCCTGCGACCGCTACGGCAATGTCGGCGGCCGCATCGTGCGCATGGACCCGCTGACCATCCTCGACCACGCGGCCGAAACCGGTGCTGCGGTGGTGCCGTTCGTCGCCGAGGGCGAGGCCTGGAACGGCGAGCTGGTCAACACCGGCCGCCGCTTCGTCACCGCGATCGGCGCCGGCACCACCTATCCGGATTATAAGCCGGCGCCGTTCATCGTCAGCCAGGAGGTCGAGGGGGTCGATCTCGTCACCGTCGTCACCGAGGGCATCTTCTCTTACTGTGGTGTCAAGGTGAAGATCGACACCGACCGTCATATCGGCGACGAGACGGCGATCGTGCGCGCCGGCGGCGAGGCGATCGGCCACGTCACCACCGGTGAATACGGCTCGCAAATGGTGTCGCTGGGTGGGGTCCATCACCTGACCGGCGGCTCGAAGCAGGAAGGGCGCGCCACCTGCGATGCGCTGCTCAACCTCTGCAACCGCAAGCCGGTCGAGCTCACCATCGATGGTGGCGCGACGGTCATCGTCGAGGCCGGCAAGGCGCCGGTCATCGACGGCAAGGTCGAGCACCGCATGCGCGTCGGCTGCGGCTCGGCCACCATCGGCATGTTCGCCACGCAATGGTGCGGGCTGGTCGACGAGGTGGTTGTGGTCGACGACCACATCACCGGCGTCGTCTCCGAACATCAGGCCGGCAAGGTGCTGGGCTGGGAAGACACGGGCATAAAAATCATCGGCCGCCGCTCGACGCCCGGCCGCTACTTCAAGGTATCGGAGCCTGGCCTCGGCTGGGGCGGCACCTCGATTTCCGATCCGCTGTCGATCCTCGGCGACTGGAACGCCAAGAAAGGCGCGCGCCCCGGCCTGTCGCTGCTGATGGTGTCGACCACCGGCGAACAGTTCGCCTATTACGAACTCGATGACGATTTGAAGCCGGTCGAAAAGCCGTTCCCGGAGCGGCTGCAGAAGTCCGTAGGCTTGATCGAGGACAATTGCGAGCCGGCGCTGTGCACCGTGCTTTTCATCGGCGGCGCCGGCGGCTCGCTGCGCGCCGGCGTTACCGAAAACCCGGTCAACCTGACACGCTCGGTGCAGGGTCTGAAAACCTATGTGACGGTTGGCGGCGCCCCGGTCTATGTCTGGCCGGGCGGCGGCATCACGCTGATGGTCGATGTCACCCGCGTGCCTGAAGGCGCCTTCGGCTATGTGCCGACCCCGGCTTTGGTCGCGCCGATCGAATTCACCATGCGCCGCGACGACTATGTTCGCCTCGGTGGCTATGAAGGCGAGATCCGCAGCGTCGAGGATATCCTTGCCAGGGGCGGCGAGTACCTCAACCCGCGCAGCAACACCGGCGCGCCGGTCAACAATCCCTGGCCGCCGCTGGCGCAGCTGCGCCGCGCCGCGGCCAATGGTGCCAGGTGATGCAAGGCCCACAGGCGCATTGGCTGGCCGACGGCCGGCGGCTCCATCTCAACCATGGGCCGATCGACCTGATCGTCGAAGCTTTTGGCGAGCCGGATGAATGCCGCGCCGCTTACGCGCAGGCGGTCGACCGCTTTCAGGCGATCCTGATGGAGCTGGTTAACGAGCTTCCCGAGTTGCGTCTGCCGGCGTTCTTCCTGGCGCCTCGCGATTTCGAAGGCCCGACAGCGCGCCGCATGGAAGCCGCCGTCATACCGCTGGCGGAATGCTTCATCACCCCGATGGCCGCGGTTGCCGGTTCGGTAGCCGACGAAATTCTGACGGCAATGCTCGCCGGCCGCCAGCTAGATCGCGCCTATGTCAACAATGGCGGCGACTGTGCCCTGCATCTCGACGAAAACCAGTTGATGACCGTGGCGATCGCCGGCACCGGCAACGGCATGGCCGACCGCGTCACCATTCGCACCGAGGACGGCGTGCGCGGCGTTGCCACCAGCGGCTGGCGTGGCCGGTCGTTTTCGTTGGGCATCGCCGACGCCGTCACCGTCCTTGCGCGCACCGGCGCCGAGGCCGATGCGGCGGCAACGCTGATTGCCAACGCCGTCGACCTGCCTGGACATCCCGCCATCGGGCGCGTTTCGGCGCGCGACCTGGCGCCCGATAGCGATCTCGGCGCGCAACTGGTGACGCAAAGCGTCGGCCCGCTTTCACCTGGCGAGGCGGCCCGGGCGCTGGACAATGGGCTTGTCGTCGCCGAAGATTTTCGCCGGCGCGGCCTGATTGCCGCCTCGGCGCTGTTTCTGGCGGGCGAAGCCCGCATCAGTGGCTCGGTGGCACTCGCCGCGTCCAACAAAAGTCCAGGGAAGGAAGTCGCCCATGCCTGAGTTTCCGATCCGCAAGATCGCTGTTCTGACCGAGGAGATTTTTCACGACGGCGGGCCTGTCGCGGCGGCACCGCGCCGTCGCGCCGCAGCCGTAGCGCTGGTCAAGAACCCCTTCGCCGGCCGCTACGTGGAAGAGTTGCAGAGCGCCATGGACGATCTGAAGCCGCTCGGCCTCCTGCTCACGGATAAGCTCATTGCCGCATTGGGCGGCGACGTGAAACTGATCGACGCTTATGGCAAGGGCACCATCATCGGCTCGTCCGGCGAACTCGAGCACGGCGCGCTGTGGCATGTGCCGGGCGGCTACGCGATGCGCGAGCGGCTCGGCGACGCCAAGGCGATCGTGCCGTCGGCGACCAAGGTCGGCGCCTTTGGTTCGCGGCTCGACGTGCCGCTCGGCCACACCAACGCCGCCTATGTGCGCAGCCATTTCGACGCCATGGAGGTCGGCCTCAGCGACGGGCCACGCCCCGATGAAATCCTGTTCTGCCTCGCCATGAGCTGCGGTCCGCGAATCCACGACCGCATGGGCGGGCTCGCGGCGGGAGACATCAAGGCATGGGACGGCTTGCGATGATCGGCGAGGACAATCTGCTCAAGCTCGTCGAGGTCGAGGAACCTGACGATCATGATTACCGCTTGCAGAACCAGGTCGGCTTCATCCTGCGCAAGGCGCATCAGCGCCATGTCTCGATCTTCGCGTCGCACATCGGCGACCTGACGCCGCCGCAATTCGCCGCTCTTGCCAAGCTCTACGATATCGGCGAAACCTCGCAGAACCAGCTCGGCACGCTGATTGCCATGGATGCGGCCACGGTGAAGGGTGTCATCGATCGTCTGAAGGCGCGCGGCCTGGTCGATCTCACCAAGCACGAACTCGACAAGCGCCGGCTGCTGGTCAATCTGACGCCGGAAGGCCGTCAGGCCATCGAGCGGTTGATCCCGCTGGCGCGCGCCATCACCGAGGAAACGCTGGCGCCGCTGACCGCCAAGGAAGCTGCGACCTTCCTGCGGTTGCTGGCTAAGCTGGCGTAGCTCGAGGCGGCTCGGTTGGCCGAGCCCTCCCAGCTTCGTCATCCTTGGGCGTAGCGACGCGAAGCGGAGCGAAGACCCGAGGATCCATTCCGTGACCTCGACTGAAGAATGCACCGGTGCAGAATTCTGCACCGTCGCAACGCTTCGAAGTCACGGAATGGATTCTATGGTCTGCGCGCGTCGCTTCGCTCCTTGCTCCGCCATAGAATGACGAAGCGATGCGCGTTGCGGCCAATCCCCAAACCGCCGGATCCGGCGTCGCAGGCAACCCGTCAGCCTACAACGTCGCCCCCGAATAACTCCCTGGCCTGCTCGGCCGTATAATAGCCAAGCCGGATATCCTCGGCCACCTGCTTCGGGTCGCGTTCGCGCGGGTCGCCATAGCCGCCGCCGCCCGGCGTGCCGACGCGCACGCGGTCGCCGGCCTTGAGCGCGATGTCCTGCTCCTTGGAAAGATGCGGCGGCACATGGGCTTCGCCGCCACGGAAGACCGTCACCGTGTTCGGCGCGCCGTCCTTGCCGCCCAACGCACCTTGTGGCCCGAAGCGGCCATGGTCCATGACGAAGGACGCGCGGGCGTCTCCTCGCAATATCTCCACCTCGTAGGCAAGCCCGAACCCGCCGCGATGTTTTCCCGCGCCGCCGGAGCCTTCGCGCAGCGCGTAATGCCGGTAGAGGACGGGAAAGGCCTGCTCCATGATCTCGACCGGCGGCGATTTCGAAATGCCGATGGTTGAGCAGCCATTGCTTAGGCCGTCATGGCCTGCATTGCCGCCATAGCCGCCGCCGGAGATCTGGTACATCACATAGTCCCGCCCGCGCGCCGGATCGTTGCCGCCAAGTGCGAAATTGCCGCTGGAGCCGGCGGGCGCGGCTGTCACCTTTTCCGGCAAGGCCTGCACCATGGCGGCGAACACCGCTTCGGCGATGCGCTGCGAAACTTCCGCGGCGCAGCCCGAGACCGGGCGCGGATATTTGGCGTCGAGGAACGTGCCTTCCGGCCGCTTGATGTTGAGCGGCTCGAAGGCACCGGCGCTGATCGGCACGTCCGGAAAAATATGGCGCATGGCGAGATAGACCGACGACAGGGTCGTCGCCAGCACGCTGTTCATCGGCCCGGCGCAGGGCTTCGATGATCCGGTGAAATCGAAGGTCAGCGTGTCGCCTTGCTTTTCGACGGCGAGGTTGATGGTCAGCGGCTCGTTCACCACCCCGTCGGAATCGACAAAGGCCTGCGAGCGGTAGATGCCGTCCGGTATCGCGGCGATCGAGGCGCGCATCTGCTCGGCGGCGCGGCGGCGCAGTTCGGCGATCGCCTCGACGACGGTTTCGTCACCGTAACGATCGAGGATTTCATTGAGCCTGTCCTGGCCGATCAGCAAGGCGGCGGCCTGGGCGCGGATGTCGCCGATGCGCTGGTCGGCCACCCGGATGTTGGAGCAGATGATGGCGTAGATCTCCGGATCGAGCACGCCCTTCTTGAACAGCTTGACGGGCGGCAGCCGCAGGCCTTCCTGCTCGACAGCGGTGGCCGAAGCGGAAAAGCCACCCGGCACCGAGCCGCCGATATCAGGCCAATGTCCGGTGTTGGACAGCCAGCAGAAGATCTTGCCGTCCCGATAGACCGGCATGGCAAAGCGCACATCCATCAGATGCGTGCCACCGAGATAAGGGTCGTTGACGATGTAGATGTCGCCGGGTTCCGGAGCGAGGCAGCGGCCATCGGCAATCATCTCGATCACCGTCTTGGTCGAATATTGCATGACGCCGACGAACACCGGCAGGCCCTGGCTGCCCTGCGCGATCAGCGAGCCGTCGACCGCCGAGTAGATGCCGTCCGAGCGGTCATTGGCTTCCGCGATGACCGGCGAGAAGGCTGCGCGGGAGAAGGTGAGGTCCATCTCGTCGCAGACCTGCTGCAAAGCCGCTTGGAGGACCGAAAGCGTGATGGCGTCGAGCTTCATTTCAGGCCTCGCCGATATCGATGATGATGTTGCCATCCGCGTCCGAACGCGCGTGGTCGCCGGGTTCGAGCACGGTGGTGGCGTCCATCTGCTCTAGGATCGCGGGCCCGTCGATGACGGCGTCGAGCGGCAGTTTTTCACGGGCATAGACCGGCGTGTCATGCCATCTGCCGTGATACCAGACCGGCCGGATCTCGCGCCGCGCTTCATCGAGCGTGGCCGCGCGGCCTTCCGGGTCGATCAGCCGCGACAGGTCGATCTGCGGACGCACGCCGGTGACCGACGTGTTGAGGTTGACGAGGTTGGCGCGGATCTCCGGCAGTTTGACCTTGAAACGCGCGAAATAGGCTTTCTCGAACAATTGCTGCAACGTTTCTCGTGAAACCGAGGATGACGGCAGCGGCACGTTGATGATGTGCGTCTGGCCGACGAACTGCATGTCGGCGGAATGGGTGACGCGGATTTCGTCCGGCTTCACCGCTTCCTTGGCGATCAACTCCTCGCCTTCGTTTCGGTGCCGTTCCAATAACTCGTGAAGCGAAGCTTCATCGAGCCCGCCAACCGGCTGGTTGATCGTGTTGACGAAATCGTGGCGCAGATCGGCAACGACGCAGCCGAGCGCATTGGTGATGCCGGGGCGCGCCGGCACCAGAACGCGCGGCAGGCCGAGCTCGCGGGCAAGCGCTGTCGCATGCAGCGGCCCGGCGCCGCCAAAGGCGAACAGTGCGAAATCGCGCGGATCGTGGCCGCGCGACACCGAGACCATGCGGATGGCGCCGGCCATCTTCATGTTGCCGAGCCTGAGCACCGCGCCGGCCGCTTCGACGCCGGAAAGGCCGGTGGCCTTGCCGATCTTCTCCTCGAAGATGCCGGTGACGCGCTCGACCGTGACCGGGTTTTCGACGGCGAGCAATTTCTTTGGCGCGAGGCGACCGAGCACCAGATTGGCGTCGGTGATGGTCGGCTCCGTGCCGCCGCGCCCGTAGCAGATCGGTCCGGGATTGGCGCCCGCACTTTCCGGGCCGATCTGGATCAGCCCGGCCGCGTCGACGCGGGCGATCGAGCCGCCGCCGGCGCCGACCGTATGCACCGCCACCATCGGCACATGGATCGGCATCGCATATTCGATCTCGATCTCGTTCGACACCGCGGGCTCGGCATTGCGGATCAGCGCCACGTCGGTCGAGGTGCCGCCCATGTCGTAGGTGACGAGGTTGCCGAAGCCGGCGCGCTTTCCGGTGTAGGCGGCCGCGATCACGCCGGAGGCAGGTCCGGACATCACCGTCTTGGCCGATTCCAACGTGACGAAGCGGGCCGAGATCATGCCGCCATTGCCGTTCATGATCAGGAAGTCGCGGGCGTAGCCTTGTGCGGCGAGTTCCTTGCGCAGCCGCTCGACATAACGCTCCAGGATCGGCTGCACCGAGGCGTTGACCGCCGCTGTCACGCCGCGCTCGAACTCGCGCGCCTCAGACAGCAGCGCGTGCCCGGTGGTGATATGGCCGTTCGGCCACAGCTCGGCGGCGATCTCGGCCGCGTGCTTTTCATGCGCCGGGTTGGCGTAGGAATGCAGGAAATGGATGACCAGCGACTCGCAGCCGGCGGCGAGTAGCGCCTTCACCGCATCGCGCATCTCGCTTTCGTCGAGCGCGATGCGTACGGCGCCGGACGCTTCGACCCGCTCCGACACTTCCAGCCGCAGATCGCGCGGAATGACCGGCACGAAGGTTCCGGTCATACCATAGGGCTGCGGCCGCGTGCGCCGTCCAAGCTCGATCACGTCGCGAAAGCCGCGCGTGGTGATCATGCCGGTTCTGGCGAGACGCCGTTCCAGAACGGCATTGGTGGTGGTCGTCGTGCCATGCACGATGAGGTCGATGCCATCGATCGGAAAGCCGGTCGCGCCGAGCGCCGAAACCACGCCGAAGGCCTGATTTTCGACCGTCGTCGGCGTCTTGGCGATATGCACTTTGCCACCCGCCTTGCCGTCGATCAGGAGCAGGTCGGTAAAGGTTCCGCCCACGTCGATGCCGGCCACAACGCTACCCGCCGACGCCGAAAATTTCTCAATCATTGCCGAAACCCGAAATGCCAGGACTAAGGATATGCCTTGGATTGGAAAGGCGTTTTACGCTGTGATCTTGACCTGAAGATCATTTGTATACTAATAAGTTTCCAACACAAGAGCCTACTGCTTGGCAGTGTGTGAGGGGCACGCCGGGACCTGACCGTCCGGGGCGCGCAGGAGAGAGTTTGGCGCCAGCGTGTCTCGTCTGGGCCGGAAAGTTGGGTTGATGAACACGACATCCGCATTGAACGCTGCCGGCTCCAAACCGCTGCAGTTCCCGATCCCGGCCAATGTTTATGCCGAGACCGTGGTGTCGGTGAAGCATTACACCGACCGGCTTTTCTCGTTCCGCATCACCCGCCCGCAGTCGCTGCGCTTCCGCTCCGGCGAGTTCGTCATGATCGGCCTGCCCAACGCCGAAAAGCCGGTCTTCCGCGCCTATTCGGTCGCCAGCCCCGCCTGGGACGAAGAACTCGAATTCTTCTCGATCAAGGTGCCGGACGGCCCGCTCACCTCGGAGCTGCAGAAGATCCAGGTCGGCGACACCGTCCTCATGCGCCAGAAGTCGACCGGCACGCTGGTGCTCGACGCGCTGACGCCGGCCAAGCGTGTGTTCATGATCTCGACCGGCACCGGCATCGCGCCCTTCGCCAGCCTGCTGCGCGATCCCGATACCTATGAGAAGTTCGACCAGGTCATTCTCAACCACACCTGCCGCGACAATGCCGAGCTGACATACGGCCAGGAGCTGGTCTCCGCGCTCGAGAACGATCCGCTGATCGGCGAGCTGACCGGCGGCCGCGTCACGCTCTACAATTCGACGACCCGCGAGGAATCGGCGCGCATGGGCCGCATCACCGCGCTGATCGGCTCGGGCAAGTTCTACTCGGATCTTGGCATCGACAAGCTCAATCCGGAAACCGACCGCATCATGATCTGCGGCTCGATGCATATGCTGAAGGACGTCAAGGAACTCGCCGAGAGCCTCGGCTTCCAGGAAGGCTCGCTCAGCCATCCAGCAAGCTTCGTCGTCGAGCGCGCCTTCGTCGGCTGAGGCATATCGCAGTCCGCCAGTTCTGTTGGAGGCGTCTGAGATTTAGCGACGACATTCGCGCTTCGTCATTCTAGGGCGGAGCAAGGAGCCGAGCGACGTGCGCAGACCCTAGAATCCATGCCGTTACGCTAAGGCGTTGCGGCGGTTACAGAATTCTGCACCGTTGCACTCTATCGCAGAGGTCACGGCATGGATGCTCGGGTCAAGCCCGAGTATGACGAAAGGATGGGCGTTTCGGCCAATATCCAACGCCCGGAGCGCCTACCCAGCATGACGCTTTGACCATACGGTCAAAAAATCTGCTGCCTGAGCAGCCTTTTTCCGCTATGACCCTTTGAAAGACTCGTGAAGCATCGTTTCACGGGCTATCTTCGGCGCACGTCGCTGAATGAAAGGGCAGGAGATGAGCACGATCCGCGAGGCCGGCGCAGGTGCCGGCGCGTCCAAGGTGATGCCGCTGCCGGCGCGCGCCGCCGCAAACACGCCGGTGCCGCTGGAGCACGGTATTGCCCGCAACCCCGGCATGAAGCTCGATCTCGGCTTCCTGGAATCGGTGCGCAGCGTCAACCGTTCTGCCCTGGAGCGCCGCGTCGCGACGCTGACCAAGCGGCGCTCGATCAAGGCCGACAACCAGGCCGCCTGGCTGCTGCGGGCGATAGCCTGTATGGATCTGACCACCTTGAACTCCAACGATACCGACGAGCGCGTGCGCCGGCTCTGCGCCAAGGCGATCAACCCGCTACGTAAGGATATCATCGAGGGTCTGGGCATATCGGGCGAAACCATCCGCCCGGCGGCCGTCTGCGTCTATCATCCCTTCGTCGCCACGGCGGTCGATGCGGTGCGCGGCACCGGCATCCATGTCGCCGCCGTCTCCACCGCTTTCCCGCATGGGCTTGCGCCCCTGTCGACGCGCCTGCAGGAGATAGAAGCCTCGGTAAAGGACGGCGCCGACGAGATCGACGTCGTCATTCCACGCGGCCTGGTTTACGGCGCCAAATGGCGCGAGCTGTTCAACGAGATCGTCGCCATGCGCGCCGCTTGCGGCGACGCCCATCTCAAGGTCATCCTCGGCACCGGCGACCTTGCCACGCTGCGCAATGTCATGCTCGCCTCCATGGTGGCGATGATGGCCGGCGCCGATTTCATCAAGACGTCGACCGGCAAGGAAAGCGTCAATGCCACGCTTCCGGTCGGCCTCGCCATGGTGCGCGCCATCCGCGCCTATTTCGAAGAGACCGGCTACCTCATCGGCTTCAAGCCGGCCGGTGGCATCTCGACCGCCAAAGTCTCGCTCGACTGGCTGGTGCTGATGAAGGAAGAACTCGGCCGTCCCTGGCTGGAGCCGGACCTTTTCCGCTTCGGCGCCTCCAGCCTGCTCACCGACATCGAACGCCAGCTCGAACATCATCTGACCGGCCATTATTCGGCCAACCATCGCCACGCGATGGCTTAAGCTTGTCTCCCCCACGGGGGGAGATGTCCGGCAGGGCAGAGGAGGCGCGAAGGATCGCAAGCCTCCAAAGAAATCTCCTTAAGGAGCGCTCCATGAACATCCTCGAACGCTATCATGCCATGGAATACGGCCCGGCGCCCGAAGCCCGCAGCGAGGCCGACGTCTGGCTCGCTGCGCGCGATTTCTCCAAGGCGCTGTTCATCGACGGCGCCTGGAAGGCAGCGGCAAGCGGCAAGACGTTCGAGACCAGCGAACCGTCTTCCGGCAAGCTGCTCGCCAAGGTCTCGGATGCAGGCGCAGCGGATATCGATACGGCGGTGGCTGCGGCAGCCAAGGCGTTGCCGAAGTGGAGCGCCAGTTCCGGCTATGCGCGCGCAAAAGTGCTCTACGCCATCGGCCGCGCCATGCAGCGCCATCAGCGCCTGTTCGCCGTGCTGGAATCGATCGACAACGGCAAGCCGATCCGCGAAAGCCGCGACATAGACGTGCCGCTGGCGATCCGCCATTTCATCCACCATGCCGGCTGGGCGCAGGCGCTCGATAAGGATTTTCCCGATCACAAGCCGGTCGGCGTCGTCGGCCAGATCATCCCGTGGAATTTCCCGCTCTTGATGCTGGCCTGGAAGATCGCCCCGGCTTTGGCCGCCGGTTGCACGGTGGTGCTGAAACCGGCTGAATTCACGCCGCTCACCGCCATCCTGTTCGCCGAGATCTGCGAGCGCGCCGGCGTGCCGAAGGGCGTCGTCAACATCGTCCAGGGCGGCCCTGAAGCGGGTGCCGCCATCGTCAACCATCCCGGCGTTCAGAAGATCGCCTTCACCGGCTCGTCCGAAGTCGGCAAGATCATCCGCAAGGCGACCGCTGGGTCGGGCAAGAAGCTGTCGCTGGAACTCGGCGGCAAGTCGGCCTTCATCGTCTTCGAGGATGCCGATCTCGACAGCGCCGTCGAAGGTCTCGTCGACGGCATCTGGTTCAACCAGGGCCAGGTTTGCTGCGCCGGCTCGCGCCTTCTGGTGCAGGAAGGCATCGCCGAGGCGCTGATCGCCAAGGTCAAGGTCAGGATGAGCCGGCTGCGCGTCGGCAGCCCGCTCGACAAGAACACCGATATCGGCCCGCTGGTCGACCGCACCCAGCTTGACCGCGTCAAGGGCCTGATCGCCGAGGGCGCCAGCCAGGGCGCCGTCTGCTGGCAGCCGGACGCCGCCTTGCCGTCCACCGGTTATTATCATTTGCCGACGCTCGCCACTTCTGTTTCGCCGGCTAACATCCTGGCGCAGGAGGAGGTGTTCGGTCCTGTGCTCGCCACCATGACCTTCCGCAACACCGAGGAAGCCATCGAGCTTGCCAACAACACGCGCTACGGCCTTGCCGCTTCCGTCTGGAGCGAGAACGTCAACCTCGCGCTGCATGTCGCGCCGCAGTTGAAGGCCGGCGTGGTGTGGGTCAACGGCACCAACATGTTCGATGCCGCCTGCGGTTTCGGCGGCTATCGCGAAAGCGGTTTCGGTCGCGAGGGCGGCCGCGAAGGCATGTTCGAATATCTGGCGGTGAAGCTTCCCGCGGGTCCGGTCATCAAGCCGGTGGCCGCGGGTTCAGCCCAACCGGTCGAGCAGGCCGATGGTTCTTCTATCGATCGCACGGCAAAGCTGTTCATCGGCGGCAAGCAGGTCCGCCCGGACGGCAATTATTCGCTTGGCATTGCCACCGCCAAGGGCAAGCTTGCCGGCGAAGTCGGCCTTGGCAACCGGAAGGATATTCGAGACGCCGTCGCTGCTGCCCGCGCGTGCAAGGCCTGGCCCGAGGCCACGGCCTATAACCGCTCCCAGGTCCTCTATTATCTCGCCGAGAACCTGTCAGGCCGCGCCGGTGAGTTTGCCGGCCGCCTGACCGAGCTGACCGGCGCCAACGCCAAGGCCGCGCGGGAAGAAGTCGACCTGTCGATCGAACGCCTCTTCCTCTATGCTGGCCTGGCCGACAAGTTCGAGGGCCGCGTGCACCAGCCGCCGGCGCGCGCCGTCACGCTGGCGCTGCACGAACCTGTGGGTGTCGTCGGCATCGTCGCGCCGGACAATCAGCCGCTGCTCGGCTTCATCTCGCTTGTGGCGCCGGCGCTTGCCATGGGCAACACGGTGGTGGCCGTCCCCTCGGAGCGTCATCCCTTGCTCGCCACCGATCTCTATCAGGTGATCGAATATTCCGACATTCCGGCAGGCGCCATCAACATCGTCACCGGTCGGACAGCGGAACTCGCCGGCGTCCTGGCAAAGCATGACGACGTCGACGGCCTCTGGGTGTTCGCCGATGCTGAAACCTGCGCTAAAGCCGAGGCGGATTCGGTGGGCAATCTCAAGCGCGTCTGGACCGGCAATAGCCGCAGCCTCGACTGGTCCTCCGACGGCGCTGCCGGTGACGCGATCCTGCGCCGCGCCATCGAGGTCAAGAACGTCTGGGTGCCCTATGGCGATTGATCGCCTCGAGGCGCCGCCCGGACCAACATAGGCGCGGCTGTTGCCCGGTTGTCATACATGTTGTTGCATCCAGGCAAGCGATCCGCACAAAGCTGCTGTCGCGAAGGTGAACGCGTTCGGGCTTGACGCTCGCGCGCTTGCTCTTTAACGAGAAAAAACATTTTCATCTGTGAAGCCGGCAGCGCAGGCCGCATGATGCTGCGCCGTCTGGCACACGACGTTGCGACCGCTCATCGATAGAGCGGGCGCATTAGGCAGGCGAGGAGACAAGCGTGGCGGATCTGGCAGGCAAGGTGACCGTCATCACGGCGGCGGCGCAAGGCATCGGGCGGGCAAGCGCGCTGGCCTTCGCCAAGGCAGGCGCTATCGTTCATGCCACCGATATCAACGAGCAGCTCCTGGCCGAGCTCGGCAAGACGCCGGGGATCAAGACCCGCAAGCTTGATGTCCTTAACGACGCCGCAGTCGCTGGCGCCTTCGCCGAGATGGGCCGTGTCGACGTGCTGTTCAACTGCGCCGGCTTCGTCCATTCCGGCTCCATCCTGGAGATGAAGGACGAAGACCTTGATTTCGCACTCAATCTCAATGTCCGCGCCATGATCCGCACCATCCGCGCCGTTCTGCCCGGCATGCTGGAGCGCGGCGACGGCTCGATCATCAACATGGCGTCGCTGGCAAGCTCGCAGAAAGGCGTGCCGAACCGCTTCGCCTATGGCCTGACCAAGGCGGCGGTGATCGGCCTGACCAAGGCGGTCGCCGCCGACTATGTCGCCAAGGGCATCCGCTGCAACGCCATCTGCCCAGGCACGGTCGAGAGCCCTTCGCTGCAGGATCGCATGCACGCGCAAGGCGATTACGAAGCCGCCCGCGCCGCCTTCATCGCCCGCCAGCCCATGGGCCGGCTCGGTACGCCGGAAGAGATCGCCGATCTCGCCGTCTATCTGGCCGGCGCCACCTATACGTCGGGGCAAGCCTATAATATCGACGGCGGCTGGTCGATCTGAGTTCTGTAGGAAGAAATGCTCGGCGCTTGCCGCAAGCAAGGTCGATGGTTACGGTCCGCCGGCGCCATGGAAGCGCTGCCACGGCGGATAATTGCAAACGGCCCTTGGGTCGCAAGGTGGAGAAAAGACGATGAAGTTGTTGCGCTATGGCGAAGCTGGCAGCGAAAAGCCCGGCCTGCTCGATGCGGATGGAACGATCCGTGATCTTTCGGCTTATGTTGCCGATATTGCCGGCACCGCACTTCATCCGGCCTCGCTGGAGATGCTTTCCAAACTCGATCCGAAATCGCTGCCGGCGGTTTCCGGCAAGCCGCGCCTGGGCGCCTGCGTCGCCGGCACTGGCAAATTCATCTGCATAGGCCTCAACTATTCCGACCATGCCGCCGAGACCGGCGCCACCGTGCCGCCGGAGCCGATCATCTTCATGAAGGCAAGCTCCGCTATCGTCGGGCCGGACGACGATGTGCTGATCCCGCGCGGCTCGGAAAAGACCGACTGGGAGGTCGAACTCGCCGTCGTCATCGGCAAGACGGCAAAGTATGTCAGCGAAGACGACGCGCTGGATTATGTTGCCGGCTATGCCGTCGCGCATGATGTTTCGGAGCGCGCCTTCCAGGCCGAGCGCCAAGGTCAGTGGACCAAGGGCAAGTCCTGCGACACCTTCGGCCCGACCGGCCCGTGGCTGGTGACCAAGGACGAGGTCGCCGATCCGCAGGACCTGAAGATGTGGTTGACGGTCAACGGCAAGACCATGCAGAACGGCTCGACCAAGACCATGGTCTATGGCGTCAAGTACCTGGTTTCCTATCTCAGCCAATTCATGTCGCTGCATCCCGGCGACATCATCTCCACCGGCACGCCGCCCGGCGTCGGCCTTGGCATGAAGCCGCCGGTGTTCTTGAAGGCTGGCGACGTCGTCGAGCTGGGCATCGAGGGCCTCGGTCAGCAGAAGCAGACGTTCAAGGCCGACGTTTAGGCGCGACTTCTCCGTCTTCTTCTTGTGGACGTTCGGAAGGAGAAGGCGGTTTCACGCCTTTCCTCTCCCCCGTCGATCGGGGGAGAGGTGTCGAGCGAAGCTCGACGGAGTGGGGGTCGACTGCTCGGCGAGGACTGGTCTAGGCGCTCACTGGGTCGTGCGTGTTTTTCGGCGACTGCGCTTGGGGCACCGGCTTCCCCCACTCCGTCGCCGCTTCGCGGCGCCACCTCTCCCCCCTCCGGAGGGAGAGGAAGGGAGCGCCGGCATACCTACTTCAGCACCTTCCCGTCAGCGCCAAACCGATAGGTCTTTCCCGGTTCCGGCGTCGCATACAACGTCGCGCCGGGCTCCGCGTCGTACACCCCGAAAATCCGCACCGTGATCAGTCCGGCCTTCTCGCAGTCGAGATAGAGGTTGGTGTCGGCGCCGAGATGCTCGGCATGCACCACCGTGCCCTTCCAGGCGCCGGAGTTCGTATCGACCGTCAAATGCTCCGGCCGCACGCCGATGGTCTTGGCCGTCTCGCCGAGTTTGGCGCCGTCGATAAAGTTCATCTTCGGCGAGCCGATGAAGCCGGCGACGAACTCGTTTGCCGGCGAATTGTAGAGTTCCATAGGTCCGCCGATCTGCTCGATGCGGCCCGCGTTGAGCACGACGATCTTGTCGGCCAGCGTCATCGCCTCGACCTGGTCGTGGGTGACATAGATCATCGTTGCCTTGAGCCGCCGGTGCAGCTGGGCGATTTCCAGCCGCGTGTTGACGCGCAAGGCGGCGTCGAGGTTCGACAGCGGCTCGTCGAAGAGGAACAGTTTCGGTTCGCGCACCACGGCGCGGCCGATGGCGACGCGCTGGCGCTGGCCGCCCGACAACTCGGCCGGGCGCCGCTCGAGATAGGGCTCCAGCGACAGCATGGCTGACGCAATGCCGATGCGGCGCTCGATCTCGGCCGCCGGCGTGTTTGCCTGCTTCAGGCCCAGCGCCATGTTGTTCTTCACCGTCAGGTGCGGGTAAAGCGCATAGGTCTGGAACACCATGGCAATGCCGCGTTTTGCGGGTGGCGTGATCGAGACGTCCGCGCCATCGATCAGCACGCGGCCGGAGGTCGAATCTTCCAAGCCGGCAATGACCCTGAGCAGCGTCGATTTTCCGCAGCCGGAGGGGCCGACGAACACGACGAACTCGCCGTCCGTCACGTCCAGGTCGATGCCTTTCAGCACCTCGACCGGCCCAAAAGCCTTCTTCACATTCTCGATCTTCAGCGAGCCCACGGCGTCGTTCCTGTTCTAGAGTTTCACGGCGTTGCCGCTGCGCACGCTCTCGTCGGCGGCAAGGCAGACGGCGAGCGATTTCACGGCATCGTCCATGTGGCGGGTGAGGTCGATATCCTCGCGGATGGCTTTGAGCAGGAAGGCCTGCTCGGCATCGCAGAGTTCCTGATGACCGGGTTCGCCTTCCATCGACAGCAGCTGGTCTTCCTTGGCGAACTTGCCGTCAGGCCCGATAGCTGCACTATGCAGGCGGATGGTCGAGGTCTTGGTGTGGGTGTCGATGTCGTCGGACTTCACGCCCTCTTTCATCACAATCGACACACAGCCCTTGGGCGAGATCACGTCCTTCACGAAGAAAGCCGTTTCCGAAATCATCGGCCCCCAGCCGGCTTCGTACCAGCCGACCGACCCATCCTCGAACAGCACCTGCAGGTGGCCGTAATTGTACATGGTGGGCGCGATCTCGTCGGTCAGCCGCACCCCCATGCCGCGCACCTCGACTGGCCGCGCATCGGTGATCTGCAGCATGACGTCGAGATAATGCACGCCGCAGTCGACGATCGGTGACGTCGTCTGCATCAGCTGCTTGTGTGTCCCCCAGGTATGGCCGGAGGATTGCTGGTTGAGGTTCATGCGGAACACGTATGGGCCACCGAGCTTGCGCGCTTCGGCGATCAGCCGCATCCAGGACGGATGGTGGCGCAAAATATAGCCGATCACCAGCTTCCTGCCGTTGGCCTTGGCGGCGTCGACGACGCGTTGCGCGTCCGCCACCGTCGTTGCCAGCGGCTTCTCGACGAAGACATGGCAGCCTGCCTCGAACGCTCGCACCGCATAATCGGCATGGCTGTCGGAATAGGTGGCGATCGCGGCGACATCCGGTTTCTCGTCGCGCAGCGCGTCCTCGAACGAGCGCCTGATGCCGTAGCCGCCGAGTCCCTCAGGCAGCGGCACGTCGGAACGATTGATCAGCGCAGCGATCTCGAAGCCCGGATTGTTGTGATAGGCGAGCGCATGGCTGCGGCCCATATTGCCGAGACCGGCGACAACGACGCGAAGCGGGTGAGCCATCCTTCAGTTTACCTTTTCTTGCATGCGAGCGGTCAGCGCCACCAGCACATGTGGTTGGCGTTCATCCGCGATTTTCAGAGCAGTCAGTTCGCTTTCGCAACGCGCCAAAAGCCCGAAGCCATAAATGTTGGCGCCGTCCTGGATGAGCGACAGCCTTTGGTCGTCAGGCAACGGATGCTCAAGATCGAGCGCCTGGGTGAACGCCTTTGACTGTCCGTTTTCCATCAGGGAGCTGACTCGCCAGCGAATGTGGCACTTGTGTTCCTTCGGTCTGCGCTCTGGCCCTAACCGAACAAACCACACGGCGGCGTTGAGATGGAACTGCGGCCCCCAGGCAGATTTCTGCAGGTTCAGCAAGCAGACCGTCTCAGGCCACTCCCGATAGAAATTCGTGGCGCGAACGCCTCGAAATCCGTGGGCGGCCGCCGTCTGGGCAAGAGCCTGAACGATAATGTCCCGGCCCTCGCTCACTTGACGGCTCCCGAAGTGATGCCGCGGATCAGCTGCCGCGAGAAGATGACATAGAGGATCAGCACCGGCAGGATCGCCAGCGACAGCGCGGCCAGGATCGCGTTCCAGTTGGTGACGAACTGGCCGAGGAAGAGCTGCGCGCCGAGCGTCACCGTTTTGGTTTCTTCCGAAGGCGCCAGGATCAGGGGAAACCACAGATCGTTCCAGATCGGGATCATGGTGAAGACGGCGACTGTCGCCATCGCCGGCCGCACCAGCGGCAGCACCAGCCGGAAGAAGATCGTGTATTCCGACAACCCGTCGATGCGGCCGGCATTCTTCAGATCGTCGGACACCTGCTTCATGAATTCCGACAGGATGAAGATCGCCAGCGGCAGGCCTTGCGCGGTATAGACCAGGATCAGCGACGTCAGCGTGTTGACCAGCCCGCTTGCCACCATCAGCTGCAGGATGGCGACGGTGGCGAGCCGGATCGGGATCATGATGCCGAGCGCCAGGTAAAGCCCCATCAGCGTGTTGCCGCGAAAGCGATATTCCGAAAGCGCAAACGCCGCCATCGCGCCGAACAGCAGCACGAAAAACAGCGATCCGACGGTGACGACGAAGCTGTTCTGGAAATAATGGATGAAGTCGCCCTGGCCGATCACCGTGGTGTAGCCGATCAGGTCGAAGGTCTTCGGCGTCGGCGGCGTCAGCGGCGCGCTGAAGATGCCAGCGCGCGATTTGAACGAGTTCATGATCACCAGGATCACCGGAAACAGCGCGATCGCCGTGTAGGTCAACAGGATCGCGTGGGCGCCGATGGTGCGGGGAAGGGAGCGGGTCGCAGTGCTCATGGCGCGCCTCAGAACTGGTAGCGACGCAGGCGCGTCTGCACGAGGAACAGGTAGACGCAGACGCCGCCGAGGATGATCAGGAACATCATCGTGGCGATCGCCGCACCCATGTTGGGATCGCCGACCTGCAGCTGGAAGCCGAAGAAGGCGCGGTAGAGGAATGTGCCGAGGATGTCGGTCGAGTAATTCGGCCCGGCGAGCGCGCCTTGCGCGGTGTAGATCAGGTCGAAGGCGTTGAAATTGCCGACGAAGGTCAGGATCGAGATGATGCCGATCGACGGCAGGATCAGCGGCAGCTTGATCTTCCAGAACTGCGCCATGCCGGTGATGCCGTCGCATTCGGCGGCCTCGATGACTTCCTCGGGGATCGACAGCAATGCGGCATAGATCAGCATCATCGGGATGCCGACGAACTGCCACACAGAAATCAGGCTGAGCGCGGTCAGCGCATATTGCTCCTTGCCGAGCCATGGCGTGAACAGGCTCTTCAGGCCGACGAAGTCCATCAGATGCGGCGCCACGCCCCACAGCGGCGACAGGATCAGCTTCCAGGCAAAGCCGACGATGACAAAGGACAGGATTGTCGGCACGAAGATCGCCGTGCGGTAGAACACGGCAAAGCGCAGCCGAGGGCTGGAGAGCAGCGCGGCCAGAAGCACCCCGATCGGGTTCTGCACCAGCATATGGATGATGAAGAACCAGACATTGTTCCTGAGCGCGTTCCAGAAATTCACCGACCAGTTCGGATCGCCGAACAGCGTGCGGAAATTGCCGAGCCCGACGAACACCTGGGCCTGCTCGACATTGCGGAACAGCGAAAGCTGCAGCGTGCCGGCCAGCGGCAGGATCATGATTGCCGTGTAGACCAGCACCGCCGGCGCCAGGAAGACTGCGATATGCCAGCGAAAAGGTCTTTTCGGTCGTATTTCTGCGGCCATGAGTTCGGTCCCCGCCGTCTCTCGGTTCCAGGTCAAGATGATGCTAGCTGACGCCTCGATGCACGGCCTGATTGTCCCCGCCAGGTGAGGACAAGGCCCCTGCGACTGTCCGGCTTCGTCTTCCCCGCCAAATAAGGGTAGGACCGAGAGGCTGCGCCGACAATCGTTATCTCAAAACGGGCAATGCGCCGGCCGGGCGATTGCCCGGCCAGCCTGTTGTCGAGGTCTTACTTCGCCGGCTTGTACCAGCCATCGAGACCGGCCTGCAGCTTCTTGGCGGCAGCTTCAGGGGTGTCGGTGCCATTGATCACGTTGGCCGATTCAACCCAGGTCTCGTTTTCGAGGTTCGGCGTGCCGCGCGACAGGATCTGGTAGGTCGAGCGGATCGTCGATTTGCACTTGCCGCGCCAGGACACGAATTCCTGCGCCAGCGGATCCGCCATCTTCACCGGCGCGGAGTTCAGGCTGAAGAAGCCGGGCAGCGCGTTGGCATAGATGGTGGCGAAGTCCGGCGAGGCCACCCAGGACAGGAAGGTCTTGGCCGCATCCGCATGCTTGGAAGCCGCATTCAGGCCCATGCCGATATCGGTATGGTCGGAGATGTAGCAGGTGTCGCCGGCCTTCTCGACCGGCGGTGGGAAGGCGCCCATCTTGAACTGCGCCTGGGTGTTGAACAGGCCGATTTCCCACGAGCCGGCCGGGTAGATGGCGGCGCGGCCAAGCGTGAACAGGTTCTGGCTGTCCGGATAGGTCTGCGCCTCGAAGCCGTCGCCGAGGTAAGGTTTCCACTTGGCCAGTTCCTCAAAGGGAGCGACCCAGTCCTTGTCGGTCAGCTTCTGGTCGCCCTTGATCAGAGCGGCGCGGCCTTCCTCGCCCTTCCAGTAGTTCGGGCCGATGTTCTGGTAGCCCATGGTCGCGGCTTCCCAGAGGTCCTTGGTGCCCATGGCCATCGGGATGTAGGTGCCGTCGGCCTTGATCTTGTCGAGCACGGCGAAGAATTCGTCGCGCGTCGTCGGCACTTTCAGGCCGAGCTTATCGAAGGCGTCCTTGTTGTAGATGAAGCCATGGATGACCGAGGCCATCGGCACGCAGAAGCTCACCTTGCCGTCGTCGGTCTGCCACGCGGACTTGGCCACCGGCGAGAAGTTTTCCATGCCGGGCAGTGCGGAGAGATCGGCGAGATTGCCCTTCTTGTAGAGTTCCAGCGACTTGTCGAACGGGCGGCAGGTGATCAGATCGCCAGCCGAGCCGGCAGCGAGCTTGGCGCCGAGCGCGGCGTCATACTCCGTCGGAGCCGATGGCGCGAACACCACCTTGATGCCGGGATTCTTGGCTTCGAAGGCCGGGATCAGCTTGTCCTTCCAGATCGAAAGGTCGTCGCCGCGCCAGCTCTCGATGTTGAGCGTAACGTCATCGGCCAGCGCCATTCCGGTGGTGCCGAGAATGCTTGTGCCGAGCAGCAGTGCCGTCAGTAGTTTGGTCGTCATGTTCAGTCTCCCTGTTGACCTTTTTCAGGTTCGGTTTTGATGAGAACAGGAGCTATTGCCCCTTGCTCCCCTCGATCGCCGAAAGCGCCGGCCTGAGCTTCTGGCCGGTCCCTTCCAGTATCTTCTCGGCCGTATCGGCATTGGCGGCGCCGGCGGCGAGCAGAATGGCGGTTTTGACAACGCCGCCGCTCTCTTCGAGCAGGCGGGCGGCGTCGTCGCGGCTCTTGCCGCTGATGGCGGCGACCATGCGCACGGCGCGGTCGCGCAGCTTGACGTTGTCGGCGCTGAGATTGACCATGTAGCCGTCATGAACATGGCCAAGATGGATGGCGGCAAGCGTCGACAGCATGTTGAGCGCGATCTTCTGCGCCGTGCCGGCGCCCATGCGCGTCGAGCCGGCGATCAGTTCCGGCGGGGTCTCGAGCAGGATCGCGACATCGGCCTGCTTGAACAGCGGTGCGCCCCGGTTGTTGGCGATCGCGATGGTCGCCGCGCCCCGGCGCCGCGCATCGTCCAGCGCCCGCACCGCGTAAGGGGTCGAGCCGCTGGCGGAAATGGCAATAAGACAGTCGCCCTTGCCGATATCGGCGGCGGCAACAGCGGCGGCAGCCTCTTCGGTATCGTCCTCCGGCCCGCCGGCCAAAGTGCGGAACGCCTCGTCGCCACCGGCGATCATGATGGCGATGCGGTCACGCGCGATGCCGAAGGTGCCGGGCAGTTCGAGCGCGTCGGCCACCGCCATCAGGCCGGAACTGCCGGCCGCCGCATAAGCCAGCTTGCCGCCGGTCTTTAACTGCTTGGCGATGAGTTCGGCGGCTGCGGCAATCGCCGGGATGGCGCCGTGCACGGCCTTGGCGGCCTCGATCTGGGCGTTGGCGAGGAATGAAAGGACGGCTTCCGGGGCCTGGACATCCAGCCCCTCGGCGTTCTGGTGAAGCGCTTCTGTGCGCGTCTCGGCCATCCAACGTCCTCCAATTGCGGGAACAATACCAAAAAAATACCACTTGTCCACATCCATTAACACTTTTCGAGCGCCGCAGGTGCGTTGCCGGCAAATTATCATGGATTTTCAATAAAATACGCCATAATCTTTTTTGAAACGAAAATTAACGCTTGGCTATTGGTATTTTATTGGTATTATCCGCCGCGAGGAGAAATCGCGTGAATTTCGTGCTAGGCATCGATGGCGGCGGCACCAGCTGCAGGGCGGCCCTTGCGGCCGTTGACGGCACTGTCGTCGGGCGCGCCAGGAGCGGCGCGGCGAACATCCGCACCGATCTCACCGGCGCCCGCGCCAACATCGTCGAGGCGGCAAGGCAGGCCTTCGTCGCCGCCGGCAAGGATCCCGAGCTGATCCCGCACACCCCCGCCATTCTCGGCCTCGCCGGCGCCAATGTCGGCACTTACCGCCAGCAACTCGAGGCGATCCTGCCGTTCAGCCGCAGCCGCGTCGAAACCGACGCCGAGATCGCGCTCGAAGGCGCGGTCGGCTCAGGCGATGGCGCCATGGCCATTCTGGGCACCGGCACCGCCTATATGGCGCGCAGAGAGGGCAAGTCGCGCGCTATCGGCGGTTGGGGCTTCCAGGTTGGCGACCAGGGCAGCGGCGCCCGCATCGGTCGCGACCTGCTCGAGCAGACGCTGCTTGCCTATGACGGTATCCGTGCCGGCTCGCCGCTGACCGATGCCATGCTTGCCGTCTTTCGCAACAATCCCGAGGACGTGGTCGAGTTCACCACCAACGCCAAGCCTGGCGATTTCGGCGGCTTCGCACCCAAGGTCTTCGATCATGCTGAAAAGGGCGATACCGTCGCCAACTGGATCCTCGACAAGGCGGTCGCCGATGTCGAGGCCTCGCTCAACGCTCTCGATCTCGCCGACGATGCCCCGCTCTGCCTGCTCGGCGGCCTGGCGCCGCTCTACGCGCCGCGCTTGTCGGCGCGCTACCAGGCGCTGCTGAAAGCCCCGCTCGACGATGCGCTCGGCGGCGCGGTGCAGATGGCCGTACGCATTTTCGCGCACGGCTCGGAGGCGCCGCGATGAGCGCCGGCGACCAGATATTCGCCATGCTGAAGGAATCTTCGCAAAGCGGCGCGCCGCTTTATCTGCAATTGAGAAAAAGCATCGAGGAAGCGGTCAATCGCGGCCTGATCGGTCCGGGCGACGCGCTGCCGTCGGAACGCGACATCGCCAGCAAGGCCGACATCTCGCGTGTCACCGTGCGCAAGGCGGTGCAAGACCTCGTCAAGGGCGGCATTCTTGTTCAGCGCCATGGTTCGGGCACGTTCGTGGCGCCTCGCATGGAGCGCGTCGAGCAATCCCTGTCGCGGCTCACCTCGTTTACCGAAGACATGGCGCGTCGTGGCATGAGCGTGCGCTCCGTCTGGCTCGACCGCGGATTGTTTGCGCCGTCGCCCGACGAGATGATGGTGCTCGGCCTGTCCTCGACCGAGCTCGTGGCGCGTGTTTCGCGCCTGCGCGTCGCTAACGATACGCCGCTGGCGATCGAGCGCGCGGCGCTTTCGGCAAGCGTGCTGCCCGATCCCGAGGCGATCGGCTCGTCGCTCTATGCCGCGCTGGGGCTGACCGGCAATCGCCCGGTCCGCGCCGTGCAGCGCATCTCCGCCACCAATCTCGGCGACTCCGATGCTCGCCTTCTGGAAGTGCCGCCCGGGGTTGCCGGTCTGCATATCGAGCGCATTTCCTATCTTGCGAGCGGCAAGGTGATCGAATTCACCCGCTCGGTCTACAGGGGCGACGCCTATGATTTCGTCGCGGAACTCCGGCTGACCGGGCCGGGAGAGGAGAGCCGGCCATGAACGCCAACACCACTCATATGCGGCGCGAGATCGACGAGATCCCCGAGGCCGCCGCCCGTCTGCTCGACGGGTCGTCCGCCGTCCTTGCCGAGGCCGGTCGCGGCCTGCGCGAGCGCGACCCGCATTTCGTCGTCACCGTGGCGCGCGGCTCATCGGACCATGCCGCCACCTTCATGAAATACGCGGTCGAGCTGACGGCAGGTCTTGCCGTTGCTTCGGTCGGCCCGTCGATCGCCTCGATCTACGGCGCCAAGCTCCGATTACGCGGCTCAGCCTGCCTGGCGATCTCGCAATCCGGCAAAAGCCCCGATATCGTCGCCATGGCCGAGACGGCGCGGGCCGGCGGCGCGCTGACCGTTGCCATCACCAACACGGCCGACTCGCCGCTGGCGCGCGCTTCGGATTACGCCATCGACATCCTCGCCGGACCGGAGCGCAGCGTCGCGGCGACCAAAACCTTCGTCAATTCGGCTGTTGCCGGTCTGGCGCTGATGGCGCACAGCACCGGCGATCAGGCGCTGCTTGCCGCGCTCGCCCGGCTTCCCGAGCATTTCGAGAAAGCGATCGCCTGCGACTGGATGGCGCTCGCCGCCGCGCTCGAAAACCCGCAATCGCTGTTCATCCTCGGCCGTGGCCCGTCCTTCGCCATCGCCAGCGAGGCGGCGCTGAAGTTCAAGGAAACCTGCGCCATGCATGCCGAGGCCTATAGCGCCGCCGAGGTCATGCACGGCCCGCTGGCGTTGGTCGGGCCGGGCTTCCCGGTTCTGGCGCTGGCTGCCCGCGATGCGTCCGAGCCGTCCGTTGCCGAGGCCGCCGACAGCGTCGCGGCCAAGGGCGCCGCGGCCTTCATCACGTCGGACAAGGCAAAGACGGCGAGACTTCTGCCGCATGTCGCCACCGGACATCCGCTGACCGATCCGCTGCCGCTGATCGTGTCCTTCTACGGCTTCGTCGAGGCCTTCGCCCGTCATCGCGGCCTCGATCCGGACACCCCGCGCAATTTGCGCAAGGTGACGGAAACCGTATGAGCGGCCGTTTCGCACTCACCGGCGCCCGCATCTTCGACGGCGACGATTGGCACGACAATGCCGCCCTCGTCGTCAATGGCGACGTCGTCGAGGCCATTCTGCCCGCCGGTGCGCTTCCATCCGGCGTGACGCCTGTCGACACCGGCGGCGGTCTGCTGGCGCCGGGCTTCGTCGACATCCAGGTCAATGGCGGTGGCGGCGTCATGCTCAACGACCATCCCGATGTCGCCTCGATCGAAACCATCTGCCGCGCCCACGCGCCCTTCGGCACCACGGCGCTGCTGGTGACGTTGATCACCGATACGCCGGCGATCACCACTGCGGCCATAACAGCCGGCACGGAGGCCGCCCGGGAAAAGGTGGCGGGCTTCCTGGGTCTGCATCTGGAAGGACCGCATCTCTCCATAGCCCGCAAGGGCGCGCATGATCCGGCGCTTATTCGGCCGATGACCGATGCCGATCAGGCGGCGCTTATCGCGCTGCGCCGGGATCTGCCGGTGCTGCTGACCACGATTGCGCCGGAATCGGTTGACGTATCCCGTGTCACGGCTTTGGCCAAGGCCGGCGTCATCGTCAGCCTCGGCCATTCCGACACCGGCTACGAGACGGCCAGCGCCTTCGCCGAGGCCGGCGCCACCGTGGTCACGCATCTGTTCAACGCCATGAGCCAGATCGGCAATCGCGAACCGGGTCTGGCCGGCACGGCAATCGATGTCGGCAGCCTCTCGGCCGGCATCATCGCCGACGGCATCCACGTCCACCCGGCGACGATGATCCTGGCGCTGCGCGCCAAGCAGGGTCCGGGCAAGATCGTGCTGGTCACCGACGCCATGGCGACGATCGGCACCGATATGACGTCCTTCACGCTCAACGGCCGCACCGTCTATCGCAAGGATGGCAGTCTCAGGCTTGCCGACGGCACGCTGGCCGGCGCCGATCTCGACATGATCTCGGCGGTGCGCTTTGTCCATCGCGTTGTCGGGTTGGACCTTGCCGAAGCCTTGCGCATGGCCTCGCTCTATCCGGCGCAAGCGATCGGGCAAGCGCATCGGCTGGGCCGCTTCGCCAATGGCACAGCGGCCGACATCGTCGGCCTGTCGGAAGGACTGGACGTCAGAGGCGTTTGGATCGGTGGCAAGAAGGTGTTTGGCGCGTAGACCTTCGCGCTTTCGTCATCCTCGGGTCTACGCTTCGCTCCTTGCTTCGCCCTACGATGCCGACTCCGTATTATTAGCCGGCTTTGTTCGTCGCGTAGATATCCTTATAAGCCTCGCGCAAAAGGTTCTTCTGCACCTTGCCCATCGTGTTGCGCGGCAATTCGTCGACGAAGATCACCTGCTTCGGATGCTTGTACTTCGCCAACCGCTCGGCGATGGCCAGGGCAATGTCGGCGGCGCTGATCGCGGATCCTGGCTTGCGCACCACGACCGCGGTGACGCCCTCGCCAAAGTCCGGATGCGCAATGCCGATCACCGCGCTCTCGCTGATGCCGTCGAGCGCGTCGATCTCGCTTTCGATTTCCTTCGGATAGACGTTGTAGCCGCCCGAGATGATCAGGTCCTTGCCGCGCCCGACGATGTGGACATAGCCGTCGGCATCGATAAGGCCGAGGTCGCCGGTGATGAAGAAACCGTCGCCGCGGAATTCGGCTTTCGTTTTCTCAGGCATGCGCCAATAACCGGCAAAGACGTTCGGGCCTTTCACTTCGATCATGCCGATGTCGCCCTGAGCGAGCGAAATGCCCGTTTCTGGATCGGTGATGCGCAACGAGACACCCGGCAGGGGAAATCCGACCGTGCCGGCGCGCCGCTCGCCGTCATAGGGATTGGACGTGTTCATGTTGGTTTCGGTCATGCCGTAACGCTCGAGGATGGCGTGGCCGGTGCGCTCGCGCCACGCCTTGTGCGTTTCGGCCAGCAACGGCGCGGAGCCGGAAATGAACAGCCGTACGGAACTGGCGGCCTGCTCGTTCAAGCTATCCTGCCGCAGGAGCCGCACATAGAAGGTCGGCACGCCCATCAAAACCGTGGCGCGCGGCAGCAGCGAGATAATGCGGGCCGGGTCGAATTTGCGTTCGAACAGCATTCTGGCGCCGGCGATGAGGACGACATTGGTGGCGACGAACAGGCCATGCGTGTGGAAGACCGGCAATGCGTGGATCAGCACGTCATCAGTGTTGAAGCGCCAGCAATCGGCGAGCACCCGCGCGTTGGAGGCGAGGTTCTCGTGGCTGAGCATGGCGCCCTTGGAACGCCCTGTTGTGCCGGAGGTGTAGAGGATGGCGCAGAGATCGTCCGGTCCCCGTGCCACGTCATGGAAATCAAAGGGCAAGCGCGACCCCTGTTCCATCAGCGAGCCCTCACCGCTGCTGCCCAGCGTTACGGTGGCGGCGCCTGTCGTTTGCGCCAGCGCCTCGATCTCCGTTGCCCGCACCGGATCGCAGACGATCAGCCGTGGCTCCGCATCGCCGAAGAAATACGCCAGTTCGGAGAGCGTGTAGGCGGTGTTGAGCGGCAGGAAGACGGCGCCGGCGCGCACGCAGGCGAGATAGAGCAACACCGCTTCGGGGCTTTTCTCGACCTGGACGGCGACGCGATCGCCGGGCTGGACGCCCATCTGGAGCAGCGCATGCGCCAGTTGCGCCGATCTTGCCAGCATGTCGCCATAGGAGATCGTACGTCCGTCGTCCGTCTCCATCAACAAACGGTCGGGCGCCGGCATGCGGTCGCGAAAGGCGTCGAACAAGTGGTTGGTCATGGTCGTCCCTGGCATATCGACGAAGCCTTGGCCGCCTCATCATATTTGCCAGAGCAAATAACAGATTTGCCGTTGGACGACAGCTACAGCGTTCACCGTTTCACGGAAACGGCGAACCGCCTTAGCTCGTTGTTCTGACGCAACTCCGGACGGAAAACCGCTTCACACTTTTCCTGGAATTGCTTTATTTGCGGGCGCGCCGGGCTTTGCCGGTAGAGACCATCGGCGCATAGCCCTGGTTGAAGCGCTCCATGCACAGCGCCGCCGTCATGCGGTAGTGATTGAGCAAGGCTTCAACAGCGCCGTCGGCGTCGCCGTCCAGCGTGCGCTCGGCAATCGTTCGATGCTCTCCGATATCGTCACGGTCGGTTCCGGGGCCGCGCTGCGAGATCAGCCGGTATCGCGAGGCCTGGTCGGAAAGCTGGTCGCAAAAGCCGATCAGCCAATGCGACCGGCAGGCCGAGATCAAGGCGCGGTGGAAGGCGCGGTGCAGCTTCTCCCATTCCGGATTGTTGGTCGCGGGATCGTCGGGCAGGCGCCGGTCCGCCCGCGCCAGGCGATGCAGGGCGAGCACGAGCTGTTCTTCCCATTCGGCGGTGCGGTGGGCGATGGATTCGCGCAGCGCGCGTTCCTCCAGCCAGCAACGCGTGCGCGTCAACTCTTCGAGCTCGGTCGCGCTCACCGGCATCAGGAAGAAGCCGCGCTGGTCATGGCGCCCGAGCAGGCCTTCGGCGGCCAGACGGTTGAGCGCCTCACGCACCGGCGACGCGCCGGCTCCATAACGGGCGACGACCCATTCGACGCGCAGCTTGCTTTCGCTTTCCAGAGCTCCCCGTAGAAGATCATCGCGGAGCTGATGGTACACCGAGCTGGCCAGCGTGCTTTTGGCACCCTTGTCTTCGCCCGGATCGCCGGTCCCGTATGTCAAACTGGCTCCTGTCCCTGGCCTTGCCTCGTCAGGGCTTTATGGCGAAGCAATATCCCGTACATGTATCATACCGTTGGGCTTTTCCGCCTCAAGCGGAAGATGACGATATTCGACTTTAAGACGAGATGAGTGGTCCAATTACCGAATGAAGTAAAGCGCGGTCAGGAAAAGATGAGATTTATCGACAAGTTGATATATTGAACAGTGGTTCAACAACAGGTGCGTTTGTACAGCTGCCCCGGGAGAGTGGAATCGAGCACGTTTAACTGACAGCCCTGTCTGCCGCCGAGCGGATCGCTTCGATGTTTGCCCGATAGGCTTCGACACTATCGCCCTTGAATACAGCGGCGCCCGCCACCAGCACGCTGGCGCCGGCCGCGGTCACCAGCGGCGCCGTCTCCGGTGAGACGCCGCCATCGATCTCGATGCGGATAGGGCGGTCGCCGATCAGCGCTTTCACGCGCTTCACCTTGTCGACGATGGCCGGAATGAAGGCTTGCCCGCCGAAGCCCGGATTGACGGTCATGATCAGGATCAGGTCGAGCCGGTCGAGCACATATTCGATCGCCGTTTCCGGCGTCGCCGGATTGAGGGCGACTCCCGCCCGCTTGCCGAGGGTCTTGATGGTCTGCAGCGAGCGGTCGAGATGCGGGCCGGCCTCGGCATGCACAGTCATGCCGTCGCAGCCGGCTTCAGCGAAGGCCGCCAGATAGGGGTCGGCCGGCGTGATCATCAAATGGCAGTCGAAGAAGGCTTTGGTGCGGTTGCGAATCGCTTTGATCACCGGCGGGCCGAAGGTGATGTTGGGCACGAAATGGCCGTCCATCACATCGAGATGGATCCAGTCCGCGCCCGCCGCCGCGACCGCTTCGACTTCATCGCCGAGCTTCGAGAAATCCGACGCCAGCACCGACGGCGCGATCAGGGTTTTCTTGCTCATGGCGCAAATTCTCCTGGCAGTCTCGCGCCTGCGGCGCTGTCAGGCGTTTGCCTAGACCATGATCCAGCCAAGGGGAAGCATGTTTTCGATGGCGTCCTGGTGTCCTTGGCCGATCGGCCATCTTCGATGTGGAAAAGAAAACCCGCCGGATCGCTCCGGCGGGTTTCGTCTTCAGCCGACAAAGAGTTACGGCTTGAAGTTCTGGATGTTGGCGCCGTTCGGGTCCTGCAACAATTGGCGCGGCTGGCGCGGTTCCCGTTGCGGCAACTGACGCAGCATGTTCGGGTTGAGCAGCAGGCCGGGGTTGATCTCGATCCCCGGCCGCCGACGGATCGGCGTGCAATCCGGGAACCGTCCGGTGGTGCCCACCGGGCAGCGCCGCTTGATGAACACCGGCTGGCACTGTCCGTCGATGTACCGCGAGCCAGGAGCGCATTCCTGCTGCGGCTTGCGGCAGGCGCCGTCGCGAACCTCGGTTCCACGCGGGCAGACGCAGTCGCCCCGCTTGTTGTGGACCTGACCGCGGATCGTGCACTGCTCCTGGGTCGGCTTCGGCCGCTGGCAGGCCTTGCCGCGCACTTCCAGGCCGTCCGGGCAAGCGCAGTTGCCATTGCCGTCGCGCACCTGGCCACGGATCGGGCACTGCTTGCTCAGGATCGGCCGGCAGGCATTGCCGCGCACCTCCATGCCGCTCGGGCAGACGCAGTCGCCGTTGCCGTCGCGGGACTGACCTCGAATACGGCACTGTACGGGCGGCTGCCCGTCCGGCACGCAGGCCTTGGCCACGCGGTCAAGATGCGTGTTGTCCGGGCAGGTGCAGCCATTGCCGTTCGAAGTCGGCACGGCGCCACGCACCGTGCATTTCGGCCCGACCTGGCAGACGCCGTCCACCAGCTCGCCACGCCGGCACACGCAATTGCCGTCCTGATCGCGGTACTGTCCAGGCCGCAGTGTGCACTGCGGCTCCTGAGGCTGTTCGCCCTGCACGCATTTGCCGTTTTCGAGATCCGTGCCGCGCGGGCAGACGCAACGTCCGTCCTCGGTCCGGATCTGGCCCTGCAGCAGCACGCAACGCGGCGGGATCGGCAGCGGCAACAGGTTGGTGCCGCCACCCGAACACTGGCCGTTGCGGAAGGTGGTGCCCTCCGGGCAGGCGCAGCGGCCGGCCGAGTTGAGCACCAGCCCATTCGAGCACTGCCTCTTCACCTCATGCCTGATGGAGAAGGGGTGGCACGCATAGGCCTTGCCGCGATCGCCCTGAGCAGTGGTCAGGTCACGCGACAGCACCTCCCCACCGCCTTGCACCGGCGTGTTTGGTGGCAGCACGCCGACGCAGTTCTGGCCGTTGACCGAACCCTGCAGATTGGCGAGACGCCCATCCTCGGGAAGGATCACGGTGACGTGGTGAGTGTGGCTTTCGCCGGCGCCCAGCGTCAGATTGGCGATGCAGGACGCTGGCAACGTCGTCGGTTCCGGCGAGCAGCCGAAAGGTGGATCGATCGAGGTGATCTCGACGCCTTCCAGTCGGCCAAGCGCTTCCACGCCGATCGCATCGCCGATGCGGACCGGACCGGAGAAGGGGTTTTGGCCGTCGTTCGTGATGGTGATCTCGAACGAGCAGGGCTGACCCGGCTGGCACTCGGCGTCGCCGGTCTTCTCGACACGCAGCGTCGAGCCGCCGCCACCCTTCGCGCAGGCCTGGTTGATCGGGTAGACGATGTCGTCGCCCGGCGCCGGCCCGTAAGAGCCGCGCGCGCAGTTCTCGAACGCGCCCTGGTCACTGACCGTCACGTCGAAGTGCCGGCTGGTTCCGGGCGTCAACACGGCGCCGGGAATCTGGCAGGACAGCGCATTGGCAGGCACCGGACCGCAGTTCCAGTCGGCACCGTCAGGAGTGACGGTCTGGACCTGCACCGGAGCGCCGCCGGACACCAGCGTCGCGGCGTCGTTCACCCGCACCGGTCCGGTGGGGGCGGCGGTGCCAGCATTGGTGACCGTTATGCGGCAGGCAGTCATTCCGGCGCGAACGAGCTGTTCGCCGCCGCACACCTTGGTGATGCGCAGGCCGGGCTGGCCGCCATTGGGATGACGGATGCGTTCGGTCGCGCAGGCCCTGTTGTTGGTGAGGTCGACCTCACCGGGAACGGCCTTCACCTCTGCGCAGTTCTCCACCGTGTCCGGCCGGTAGTTCGCTGGCATCACCGCCTTGACGACGATCGATGTCGTGGCGCCAGCGGGCAGCGAGATGCCGGCGTTGTCGCAGTGGAACTGTCCAGGGCCGTTCGGGCCGCAGGTCCAGGGCGGGCTCGGCCCGAAAGTCGAGGATGTCGGCGCACCGCCGGGGTAGTTGTCGGTCACCGACAGCGGCCCGCTGTAGGTGCTGGTGCCGTTGTTGATGATGTCGATCACAAAGTAGCACACGCCGTCGGCCGTGCAGACCGGAATGCGGGCGCGCTTCTTCAGGATCAGATCGACCTTCTTTTCGACCGGCGGATTGCACTGCGGGTCGCGATCGCCACGGCGGCAGATCGGGATCGAAGCACAGCCACGGTCATTGTACTGGCTGCCGAACAGCGGCTTACCGCTGGCGTCATAGTCATAGGCGGCGCAGTTGCGCAGCACGCTGCCTTGCCAGCCGCCGGCCGGCTTGAAGCCGAGCTTGAGATTGACGGAGGCGCCGGGGTTGAGCGTGGTCACCGGATAGGTGCACGTCATCGGCGTCGTTGCGGGCGCGCAGACCCAGGGCGCGTTCGGCCCCGAGGTCAGCACCGAACCGGCCGGCAGCGTCACCTCGTCGAGCACGATCTTGCCGTTGTAGGGCGCGTCGCCGACATTGGTGACCGTGATGGTGAAGTCGCAGCCGCCGGCCATCGTGCAACGTGGCACGTCGGCATGCTTTTCGACCTTCAGATCCGGTTCCTTGTCCTTGGGCGGGCACCTCAGGTCACGCGGGATGACGATGTCGATGACCTGCGTGCAGCAGAGCCCCCAGCCTTCTTTCGGCCCGGCATAGGTTTCGATGCCGGTGACGATGAGATGGATGGTCTCGCCGGGCGAGGCTCCTATGATCTTCCAGTTCAAGACGCCGCCGCCGACCGGTACTTTCTGCGTGTCGGGAACGATGCTGATGCCGGGGGTCGTCGTCGACACCTGCACCCACTTGCCGCCCATCTCCGGGCCGACCGGCATGTGGTAGATGAAGGCGCCGCCGCCAGGCACGCAATCGACCGTGCCGCGCTCGACCTTGAAGCATTCCTTGCCGGGCGGTGGCGGGGGCGGATTGCATTTGGTGACGTCGATATGGATCGTTGTCTTGACGCCGGTAAGCAGATTGCCGTCATCCGGCTTGCTCGGATCCTGCGACGGGATGATGGTGCCCGTGCCGGTCCCGACCGTCACCTTGATCAGGCCCTGGTTGTCGACATTGGCCGGCGCGGGAAACGCCGACCGGTCGATCTTGGCCAGGATGCGGAAGGTGATGCTGCGTTCGTTCGGCGCGCCCGAACCGTCGAGGTCGGAGGCAGAAATCCGGAAGTCGGAAACCGTCGCCGTATCGTCGGGATTGGCCGAGCTGCTGATCGCGGCCGCCGGCAGCGGTCCGCCGGAAGCGTCCGTGCCGTCGCCTGTCACATTCACGTTGACGATCTTCAGGCCGTGCGGAAGCTGGTCCTTGAAATCGATCTTGGCGTTCTTGAGCGCATTGACGAAGGCAGGATTGCCGAAGGCTTGCTCATTGCCGCGCAGGCCGAAGGTCAGCGTGTAGTAGGCATAGTCGCAACTCCGTTGGCCGCCCGTCTTGGTGAAGAAAGGCACGATGCGGCCGGGTTCGGGATTGATGACGCGCGGATTGTCCAGGTCGAGCCTGGGCTCCGGTCCTGCGACTTCGGTGAGTTTGGCCGGCGCTGTGTCTTCGGCAAGAGCCGGCAAGGCCGGCATGATGGCGACCGCGATACCGGCCGCCATCAGCCAGCGCGCGCCGCGCCTGGCGTATGACAGGGGTTTCATGATCGTCTCCATGAGGGTTTCGCTCGAAGCGAGGCGGGAAAGGGTGAGATTGTTCATCTGTCCCTCCCTCAACGTTCGCAGCTGACGGCTGGCGTTCTGAGCGGCAGCGTCACCTTGCAGCAAGGGTAGTAGCCACCCTTGTCCTGGTCGGTCTTGCGGTAGAAGCAGAGTCCGACATTGACGGTGTCGCCAGGATTATGGCCGGTGATATCGACCGTGTAAGGCTTGCCGGGCACATGCGACATGGGGGTTGTCACCCCGACGCCTGGCGTCCTGGACTGCGCCTTGATCGAATCGCCGCCAAAGCCGGCGTGGTCATGGAGGGTGAGATCGGCCCGCAGTCCGCGCGGCGTGCAGTAATAATGCACATCCTCGACGTCCACGCAGGGCGGCAGATTGCCGGGCGGTGGGAAGTCCGGCGGATAGAAGGGAGGCAGGTAGCCGCCGGGGATTTCCTCATAATAGCCGGCTCGGCCCTCGCAGGGGCGCCAGACCCTTATGTCGCCGACATGGCCCTCGACCTCCGGGTCCTCGAAATAGCCGTCGAAGTCGGCGAACCACGAGCCGAAGGGTGGAACGTTTGCCGGCTTGACCAGCGCGCTCGGCGTCAACTGCACGCCGTGCACCGCAAGCGGCCCGCCGGCGGCGAGGCGCTCGGCAAGCTCGGGATTGTCGCGCAATTTGTCGCCTGTGTTGACGACGGTATCGGTGCACACGCTGGTGTCGAGATTGCCGTCGGCATCATAGCCATATTGCAGATCGACGCCGCCGGCCGACTGCCGATTGCCCTGCGGGAAGCCGACCGCATATTCCTGCGGCACCTCGACCCAGGTCGATTCCGTCGCTGGATCGTCCGGGTCCTCCTGCCAGTAGCGGATCAGCTCGCCTTTGCCGGAATCGGCGAAGCGGCTGTAATCGTAGCGGTTTTCGACCGGGCCGCGTTGGGCGAGATACATGAAGCCCTTGTTGTCGAAAGCGATATCGGTGACGGCGTAGTCCTTGTCGGCCTTGACCGTCAGCTCCCAGCGCGGATCGCCGGCAAATGAGCCGTCGCGCGCGATGCCAACCGACCAGATCTCGGATTTTTCGCCGACCGAATAATAGAGCCGGCCACCATGATAGGAGACGGCCCAGACGCGGCGTTCATCCTGCGTGTAGCCCCAGGTCTCGGGATCTTCCGTGTCGAAGGCGGCGCCCTGGACATCCATGACGGCGCCGTCGTCGGCGACCGGGGCAAGGCCATGCGCCGGACGCCCGGCAACGCCATGATCGAATGTGTCGATGAGCTTGCCGGTGGCATCGATGCGATGGATCAGGCCGGTGTCGAGATCGGAAGCGAAGAATTCGCGGTGGATGGGATCGAAAGCGAGGTTGCCGATGCCGGGTCCGCTGTTGGTGTCGATGTCGGCGAATTTGGAGACCGCGCCTGTGATGCCGTCGATCTTCCAGATCGTGCCTGGACCGCCGCCATTCTTGGTGCCGAACTGGCCGTCCATGAAGGTGGCGCCCGCGGTGCCGCGACGCTGCCGCTCCGGACGCCCGTCGCTGTCGGCGTCGGGCGTGACGATCTCGATGCCGTGCAGCGAGGTCGCCGCCGCGTAGAGGTTGGGGATGCCGGACGGCACGCCGTCGCGCACACCGTCGTCATAGGTGAGGCCGAAGACCTCGCCGATCTGCCCGGCGGTCACCTCGAAGGGTGGCGGAGTGAAGACGAGCTGGCCCGAGGCGGGGCCGCCGAGATGCGAAACGTCGAAAACGCGCAACGTGGCGCGTGAGGTGTCGATAAAGGTCTCGTCGACCGGATCGACCCCGGGCGGCAGGCCCTGGTCGAAATTCGGGATGATGGTGCCGGGGAAGCCGGTCACCGCCATCGATCCGGGATAGATGATCTGGGTGTCCTGCGCCTCGGCGGCGCTTGCGAACCACAAGCCAGCGGTCAATGCCAGGGCAAGGATTCCGCCGGTGGCCTTGATGGCGCGACGCAAATGGAGCGCGCGCGAGGGCACGAACGAGCAAGACATTGAACTCCCCCCGAAGTCTGCGGAAGGGACGTCCCGCCTTGCCGCGCCAATCAGGGCAGGGCGCGGCTTTCCGGCACGTTCTTCCCCGATCGAATTGTCTGCTTTCCTCTGCGTGACGATACGCCTGCTCCTGGGCAGGGTCAACGGAATCAGCGGAAAGCCCAGCGCGTCGATCCTCTCCCGAAGGCGATGATCGCGCTGGGCTCCTGTTGTTCCCGGAGACCGCGGAGCCTCTGGGTTTCTGGTCATGGGGCTTTCCTTTTCCGGGCCGCACCATTGCGACGCCTGGCCGTCAGTCGCGGGCTGGAGAGGAAAGGTTCATGCAAAACGGTGGCCGGAACTGTCCGCCGTTTCACAGAAGCGGCGAACTGCACGGTTTTCACATCATGGGAATGCGGGAGAACGCGAGAGGCGTCGCCCAGGAGGGTTACTCAGACCGACGCGTCCGCCGGCAAACAATCACCAGGTCCAGTCACCTTTGCCCAGCATCGAAACCGCGTCGACGATCCGGCTGAAACTGGCGCGCGCCCGGCCGACGGTGTGCCGGGCTCTCAGATAACCGTGCACCAGGCCGGGCTCTTCGAACCAGTAAGCGCGCCCGCCGGCGGCAAGGACGCGGTCGCGGTAGGCTTCACCGTCCGATGACAGCGGGTCACATTCGGCGGTGATCAGCACCGTCGGCGGCAATTTGGCGAAATCGGCGTCGGCCAGCGGATAGAGCGTGATATCGCCACTCCGGTCGACGCCGCCGGTGCGGATATGCTTGTAGAACTCGAGGTCGCGCACCGTCAGCATCGGTGCGTCCGCGTGCCTGAGATACGAGCCCTTGGAACGGTCGCCGCCAAGGCCGGGATAGATCAGCACCTGTCCGATCGGTCTTTTGGCATGGCCGCGCGTCGCGTGGGCGACCGCCGCGCAGAGATTGCCGCCGGCGCTGTCGCCGCACAGCACGACAGGGCGGTCATACGTCCCGGCCGCCCATTCGAAGGCGGCGAGCGCGTCGTCGAAGGCCGCCGGATGCAGATGTTCCGGCGCCAGCCGGTAATCGACGGAAACCACGTCATAGCCGGTGCGGCCGCAAAGCTCGGCGCAGACGTCGTCATGGCTGTCCAGCCCGCCGAGGATAAAACCGCCGCCGTGGATGTAGAGCACCATGGCGGCTTTGTTCGGGGTGGCGTTGCGATAGACGCGGATCGGGATGCTGTTCGTCGCCGCGGGTATCGCGGCCGTCTCGGCGCTCACACCTAGCGGATAGCCGGCAAAGAATTCGCGGCACATACGATCGTAGATCGTCCGCTGCTGGCTGATCGTGTAGTCGATCGTATCGGGTGGATAATAGGAGTTGGTCTTCTCGATGAAGGCCCAGGTCTCGGCGTCGATCAGGGTTTTGTGGTCGGTCATGCTGGCTGGGTCGTCCGCGAGACTATCTGCCCTTCCAAACCGGATCGCGCTTCTCGGCAAACGCCCGGAATCCTTCCATATTGTCTTCCGATCCGTAGAGCGCATCCACCGTCGCCAGCTGCCTGCGCGTCACGCGGTTCATTGCGTCCTGGAAGGTCAGCGATTCCGCAACCCGCGCCGTTTCCTTGATGGCCGCGAACACCAGCGGTGGGCCGCTGGCCAGAAGCCGGGCGATCTCCCAGACGCGGTCTTCCAGCTTCTCCTTGGGCAGCACCTCGTTGACCAGGCCCCAGCGATGCGCCTCGGCGACATCCATCCAGCGGCCGGTGAGCAAAAGGTCCATCGCGACATGGTAGGGAATGCGCTTCGGCAGCTTGATCGTCGCCGCGTCGGCCAGCGTGCCGGCGCGGATTTCGGGTAGCGCGAAGGAGGAATGGTCAGACGCGAAGATGAGGTCGCAGGACAGCGCCAGTTCGAAGCCGCCGCCGACCGCCATGCCGTTGACGCAGGCGATCACCGGCTTGTTGAGGTCGCGCAATTCCTGCAGCCCGGCAAAGCCGCCGACGCCATAGTCGCCGTCGACCGCGTCGCCCCCGGCCGCGGCCTTGAGGTCCCAGCCGGCGCAGAAGAACTTGTCGCCGGCGGTCTTGACGATGGCGACACGTAAGTCAGGATCGTCACGGAACGCCTTGAAGGTCTCGCCCATCAGCCGCGAGGTCTTCAGGTCGATGGCATTGGCCTTCGGCCGGTCGAGCGTGACTTCGAGGATTGTGCCTTCGCGGCGGGTGGTGATGACGTCAGCCATTCTTCTTTTCTCCAAGCACCAGCAGCGCGTCCGCGATCCAGGCGCCCTTGCCTTCGGCGCAAACGATCAGCGGATTGATGTCGAGTTCCTCGATCTCGCCGGCATTCTTCTGCACGAAGGCGGCAATGCCGGCGATGGCTTCGATGGCTGCCGCGACATCGGCTTTCGGCCTGCCACGATAACCCTCGAGCAACGGGAATAGTTTCAGGCGGCGCAGGGCCGCCTCGATGTCGTCGCGCGTCGCCGGCAGCATCAGGGTGACGCTGTCGCGCAACAGTTCGACCAGCACGCCGCCGGTGCCGAGCGTCATCACCGCGCCGAACATCGGATCGCGGGTGAAGCCGACGATCAGTTCGGCGACACCGTCGCGCACCATGCGCTCGACATAGAGCCCGGTGCCAAGCGGCAGCAGATCGTGCGCCGCGGTGCTGACGGATTCGGCATCCTTCAGGTTCAGCCGCACGGCGCCGACTTCCGACTTGTGCGTGACGCCGAGCGCCTTCAGCGCCACCGGGAAGCCGAGCGCCATCGACGAGATCACGGCGTCGACGGCATTGGCGGCGCGTTCGCCCTTCGGCACCGGCAAGCCGGCCTTGATCAGCCGCTCCTTCGCCTCGGCCTCGTCGGGCGTCACATGGCCGCCTTCGGAAGCGCCCGCGGCAGACGTGTCGATGGGCTGCGCCTGCGGCTCAGCCCAGGCCCAGCCGATGAAGGCTGCTGCCCCGGCGGCGTCCATGGCTTCTGAGATGCCGAACAACGGCACCATGCCGCGCGCCATCAGCTCGGCGGTGTATTCCTCCGGCAGGTTCTCCGGCAGCGAGGAGACGATCGCGCCGTGTGCCTTGTTGGTCTTCAGCGCCGCCTCGAAGGCGCGCAGCGTCGCCCACCAGTCGGTGACAGAGCAGCGGTCGGGGCGCGGGAAGTCGAGCACCAGCATGTTCAAGTCGAAGCCGCCCGACACCATGGCGGTGAAGGTGGCGGTCATCGCCGGCTCGTTGTTCCAGATGAAGGTGTGATAGTCCAACGGGTTGGCGACAGCCACCAACGGCCCGAGCGTCGATTTGACATGAGCCCGATGCGCGTCGGTCAGCGCCGGGAAATTGACCCAGCGCCCTTCGGCGCTGTCGGCCATAACCGAGGCTTCGCCACCGGAGCAGCTCATCGACGACAGACGATAGCCGGGCAGCGGCCCGGTGATGTGCAGAAGCTTCAGCGCCTCGATGAAGGCGGGAATGGAATCGACACGCGCAATGCCGAGCCGCCTCAGGAAAGCACCCGAGGCGGCGTCGGAGCCGGCGAGCGAAGCGGTGTGAGAGACGGTCGCCTGCCTTGCCTGCTCCGAGCGGCCGACCTTCATGGCGATGATCGGCTTCTTGAGTTCGCGCGCTCGCGCCGCCAGCCGTTCGAAGCCGGCTACAGAGTCAAAAGCCTCGATATGCAGGCCAAGGGAGGTGACGCGCTCGTCTTCGATCAGGCCAAGCGCCATTTCCGAAAGGCCGGTCTGCGCCTGGTTGCCGGCCGTCATCAGGAAGGCGATCGGCAGGCCGCGCTTCTGCATCGTCATGTTGATGGCGATGTTGGACGATTGCGTGATGATGGCGACGCCCTTGCCGCCTTCGTCCAGCCGGATGCCGCCATGCTGGTCGGGCCACAACAGCGCGCCGTCGGCATAGTTGATCAGGCCGTAGCAGTTCGGCCCGATGATCGGCATCTGACCAGCGGCGGCGACGAGCTCGGTCTGCAGCCGCTCCCCGTCTTCATCGTAGGCCTCGGTCTCGAGGAAACCGGCGGCGAAGCAGACGGCGCCACCGGCGCCGCGTTCGGCCAGCGCCTTGATGACCTCGATGGTCAAATGCCGGTTGACGCCGACAAAAGCGGCGTCCGGCGCGCCGGGAAGCTCGGCGACGGAGCGGTAGGCCTTGCGACCGGAAACCTCGTCCTTGGTCGGATGCACCGGCCATATTTCGCCGGCAAAGCCCATCTTGATCGATTGCGCGACGACAGCGGCGGCCTGCGCCCCGCCGAACACGGCGATCGATTTCGGGCGCAGGAGACGTTCAAGCTTATGCATAGTCCCGTCTTTTCTTGTTTTGCTGCATGTCGTCTCCCCAAAACCGCCTCGCGCCTTCGGGCGGCATGCTTAGGCTCCGAACGGGCGCAGCAGCGCCCGCGAAACGATGTGGCGCTGGATTTCCGACGTGCCTTCCCAGATGCGCTCGACGCGAGCGTCGCGCCAGATTCGCTCCAGCGGCAGGTCGTCCATCAGCCCCATGCCGCCATGGATCTGGATCGCCTCGTCGGCAACGTATGCCAGCATTTCGGTAGCCTTCAGCTTGGCCATCGCCATGTCCTGATCCGTGACGGTGCCCTGATCGTACTTCCAGCCGGCTTCGAACACCATCAGGTCAGCTGCCTTCAATTCCGTCGCCATGTCGGCGAGCTTGAACGACACGCCCTGGAACTTGCCGATCTGCTGGCCGAACTGCTGGCGCTGGGCTGAATATTCGATGGCGTGCGACAGCGCGCGCTCGGCGCGGCCGAGGCAAGTGGCGCCGACCTGAAGGCGTGTGGCGCCAAGCCACGAGTTGGCGACGTCAAAGCCCTTGTGGACTTCGCCGAGCACCTGGCTTGCCGGCAGCCGGCAATCGTCGAACTCAAGGATGGAGTTGGTGTAGCCGCGATGCGAGACGTTGCGGTAGCCGTCGCGCACCGAAAAACCCTTGGTGCCCTTGTCGACGAAAAAGGCGGTGATCTTCTTGCGCTTGCCGCGCGGCGTCTCTTCCTCGCCCGAAGCCATGAAGCAAATCGCGAAATCGGCAAGATCAGCGTGCGAGATGAAGTGCTTGGTGCCGTTGAGCACCCAGTCGTCGCCATCCTGCACCGCGGTTGCCTTCATGCCGCGCAGGTCCGACCCAGCACCCGGCTCGGTCATTGCCAGGCAGTCCCACTTCTCGCCACGGATGCACGGGAAAAGATACTTTTCGCGCTGCTCCGGCGTGCCGGCAAGCAGGATGTTGGAAGGGCGCGCCACGCAGGTCCAGTGCAGCGCGTAGTTGGCGCGGCCAAGTTCCTTTTCGTAGAGCAGCCAGCTCACCGTATCGAGGCCCGCGCCGCCGACATCGGCTGGCATGTTGGCCGCATAAAGCCCGGCTTCGATCGCCTTGGCCTTCAATTCCTCGATCAGTTCGCGGCGCAGCACGCCGGTGCGCTCCACCTCGCGTTCATGCGGATAAAGCTCGTTCTCGACAAAGGCGCGCGTCGTCTCGACGATGAGTTTTTGTTCTTCCGAAAGACCGAAATCCATCGCCTCAGCCCTTCTTCTTGCCGCTCTTCTTCTTCGGCTTTTCGACCTTGACTGCCTTCGCCGGCTTCTCGGCCTTTGCCGGCTTGGCCGCTTTCTTCGCCGGCTTGGCGGCTTCTGCCTTGTCTGCGGGTTTCGCCGCCAGCTTGGCGAGCTGCTTGGTATAGTCCTTGTGCAGCGCGCCGGCGCCCCAGCCCTTGCCTTTGTTCTGCTTCGACAGCGCGTCCATGATCGCGACCAGATTGTCGTCGCGGATGCGCTCCAGCTCGCGGATCGACAGGCCATGCGCCTGTTCGTCCGACTGGGTGGCGATCAGGTCGACCAGCTCGTCGTTGAACTCCGGCACATCCATCAGCTTGGTCCACGGCCATTTCAGACAAGGCCCGAACTGGGCCATGAAATGGCGCATTCCGGCTTCACCGCCGGCGACGCGGTAGACCTGGAACATGCCCATCTGCGCCCAGCGCAGGCCGAAGGAATAGCGCATGATGTCGTCGAGTTCCTCGACGGTGCAGATGCCGTCCTTGACCAGCCAAAGCGCCTCGCGCCAGGCGGCCTCGAGCAGGCGGTCACCGACAAAGGCCTCGATCTCCTTGCGCACCACCACCGGCTTCATGCCGATCGAGGCATAGAGTTCCTTGGCGACTTCGATCGCTTCGGGAAAAGTCTGTTCGCCGCCAACGATCTCGACCAGCGGCAGGAGATAAACCGGGTTGAACGGATGGCCGACGACCAACCGCTCCGGATGCTTCTTCATCGCCACCTGCATGTCGGTCGGCTTGATGCCGGAGGTCGACGAGCCGACGATGGCGTTGGCCGGCGCATGCGCGTCGATCTCGGCCAGCACCTTGTGCTTGAGGTCGAGCCGCTCCGGCACGCTTTCCTGGATGAAGTCCGCATCGGCCACCGCTTCGGCGATGGTCTTGGCGAAGGTCAGCTTTCCTTCCTTGGGCAGGCCGCCGGGCAGCATCTGCTTGTAGGCGCGGCGTGCGCCCTTCATCACTTCCGAGACCTTGCGCGACGCCTCGGGGTCCGGATCGAAGATCGACACATCGATGCCGTTGAGCAGAAGCCGCGCCACCCAGCCGGCGCCGATGACACCGCCGCCGATGGCGGCCGCCTTGTTGATGATGCTCATGGT
>Ga0209759_1000314_pt1 | contig 65335 bp, 57 predicted proteins | sample AraplaCL_Col_mMS_FD_184261 | JGI IMG/M metagenome (GOLD analysis project Ga0209759, IMG submission 184261) | Arabidopsis root microbial communities from the University of North Carolina, USA - plate scrape CL_Col_mMS (SPAdes) (version 2) | ecosystem: Host-associated > Plants > Roots >...
TGCATTGAAATAGGCTTATTGCACGGCACGGCACGGCACGGCACGGCACGGCACGGCACGGCACGGCACGGCACGGCACGGCACGGCACGGCACGGCACGGCACGGCACGGCACGGCACGGCACGGCACGGTAGAACACGGCGCAACAGGCAAGGAAAAGGGGAGGCGAGCCCACGGTCTGAGGCAGACCGTTCCGGCGAGCGCGGAGCGCGGAGCGCGAGGCGGGAAGAATGAGTGCTTTGTCACTCACGCGGAGTGTGCGAGAACACAGATTCCAGATGCACCACTACCGCGACTGCGCGAGGTGCCCGCTTAAGAATTAGCGGTGTGAGCCGCTTTCTCTTGCCTACTTCTCTTTGCGGCGGCAAAGAGAAGTAGGTGCCGCCCCGCACAGGGGCAACGCTAATAGACCACAAACAAATCAAGAAAAGGCCAAAACGTCAGGATCCCAGACAATAGAGTCCGCCAGGAAAAACCCCCAACTACAACATAGTCCGAACATGCCAAAGCTCCGGAAACAAAACCACATCCAACATCTTCCGCAAGTAAGTGGCCCCACTAGTGCCCCCAGTCCCTTGCTTAAACCCGATAATCCTCTCGACGGTAGTCACATGCCTAAACCTCCACTGCCGAAAAGCATCCTCAAGATCAACAAGCTCCTCAGCCATCTCATAGAGCTCCCAATGCTGGGAAGGATTCCGATAAACCTCCAACCAGGCCGCTTCAACAGAAGCATCATGCACAGTAGGCTGAGTCCAATCCCTCTCCAGCCTGGCGGCAGAAATAGCAAACCCGCGCCGAGCGAGCAACCGAACAACTTCATCATAGAAGGAAGGCGCTTCCAGCGAAGCCTTAACCTCAGCCAACACATCAGCCCGATGCGCATGCGGCTTCAGCATCTGCTCATTTTTATTACCGAGCAAAAACTCAATCTGCCGATACTGATAAGACTGAAACCCGGAAGAACTTCCCAAATAAGGCCGCATAGCCGTGTACTCAGACGGCGTCATTGTCGCAAGAACACTCCAGGCCTGCACGAGCTGCTCCATGATCCGCGACACGCGCGCGAGCATCTTGAACGCCGGCGGCAACTCATCCCGATGCACGGCCTGCAGCGCCGCCCGCAACTCATACAACGCGAGCTTCATCCACAACTCGCTAGTCTGATGCTGAATGATGAACAGCATCTCGTTGTGATCCGGCGACAACGGATGCTGCGCATCCAACACCGTCCCCAGCGACAGATAATCGCCATAACTCATCGACTCAGAAAAATCGAGCTGCGCATCATGCCAGCCATCGCCCGAATCGGCGGCCTGGGTAGCCACATTAGACGCAACAGCCCCATGCCCGAACGGACATCCCTGCGCAGGCTTTTCTTCCGGCAACCCCGGTGTTTGCATGTGATCGGTCATCGCGCGCTCCTCAGGTCACTGCGCCGCGTGCGGCGAATTCAGGTGCCCGCCAGGTTTCCTTCACGAGCACCTCGCGCAACGTTTCCACCGCATCCCATACATCGACAAAGCGCGTATACAGCGGCGTAAAACCAAACCGCAACACATGCGGCTCACGATAATCACCGATCACCCCACGCGCAATCAGCGCCTGCATCACCTCATACCCATGCGGATGCTCGAAGCTCGCATGCGACCCACGCTGCGCATGCTCACGCGGGGTGACGAGCGTCAACGGAAATTCACTGCAACGCGCTTCGACCAGTTCGATGAACAGATCAGTCAACGCCAGCGACTTCTTGCGCACCGCCAGCATATCGGTTTGCAAAAACACATCGAGCCCGCACTCGACGAGCGCCATCGACACCATCGGCTGCGTGCCGCACAAAAAGCGGCCGATGCCATCGTCAGGCTGATACGCCGGATCCATCTTGAACGGCGCGCGATGTCCCCACCAGCCCGACAGCGGCTGCGCGAATTCGTTTTGATGACGCTTAGGCACCCACACGAACGCAGGCGAACCCGGCCCGCCATTCAGATACTTATACGTGCAGCCCACCGCATAATCCGCGCCGACGCCATTCAGATCGACCGGCACCGCGCCCGCCGAATGCGCCAGATCCCACAGCGCGAGCGCACCCTTGTCGTGGATCAGCTTGGTGAGCGCAGCCATGTCGTGCATGTAGCCGGTGCGGTAGTTCACGTGCGTGATCATCGCGATGGCAGTGTCGTCGCCGATCGCGGCGGGCAGTTCTGACGGATCGTCGACGAGGCGCAGTTCATAACCGCGGTCGAGTTGCTCGATCAAACCTTGCGCGATGTACAGGTCCGTCGGGAAATTCGAGCGCTCGGAAACGATCACGCGACGCTTCGGATCCCGCTCATTCGCGACCCGCACGGCCGCCGACAGCAGTTTGAACAGATTGATCGAAATCGTATCGGTGACAACCACTTCGTTTTCCGCCGCGCCGATCAACGGCGCGAGCTTGTTGCCGAGGCGGCGCGGCAACTCGAACCAGCCCGCGGTGTTCCAGCTGCGGATCAGGCCTTCGCCCCATTCAGCGCCGATCACGGTCTGTGCGCGCTGCGCGGCGGCCGCGGGCGGCACGCCCAGCGAATTACCATCGAGATAGATGGTGGTCGACGACAGCGCGAACTGGTCGCGCAACGTCGCGAGAGGATCGGCGCTGTCGAGCGCCAGTGCTTCGTCACGGTGGTTCATGGTGATTCCGTCAGTCAGATGGAGATGTTCATTGCGATTCCGGCAGCGCGCGCAGGATCGCGCGCACCGGGCTTGCGTCGAGTGTGGTCAGCTTGAGCGGCAGCGCGATCAGTTCGTAGTCGCCGGGCGCGACGTCGTCGAGAACGATGCCTTCGAGAATCGCCATGCGATGCGCGCGGATCCGGTGGTGCGCATCCATCGTCTTCGATTCCTGCGGGTCGAGCGAGGGCGTGTCGATGCCGATCAGCTTCACGCCGCGTGCCGCCAGCAGGTCGATGGTGTCCGGCGCAACAGCGCAGAAAGCGCTGTCCCACGCTGCGGTCGGCGCGTTTCTGTAAGTGCGCAGTAAGACTCGCGGCGGCAGGTCGTCGAGCGAGCCGCTCAGGTGTTGCGGCGTCACAACAGGCGATGCGCCGATGCAATGAATCACGCGGCATCGGCCGAGGTACGCGTCGAGCGGTACGTCGCCGATGCCGGCGCCTTCGGCGTCATAGTGCAGCGGGGCATCGGTGTGCGCGCCGGTGTGCGGCGACAGCGTCAGCCGCGCGACGTTGACGGGCGAGCCCGCCTCCATGCGCCACACGCGCTCGATGCCCACCGGCGTGTCGCCGGGCCAGACGGGCGTGGCGGTATCGACGGCAGGGGTGATGTCCCAAAGTGTTGGCATAGTCGCATCGGCGGTTTGTGTCTATCCGGGAATGATAGGTGGCTTGCCGCGAAATGTGATTGCGAAAAAATCTCCTTCTGCGCCGTGTCTTGGAACATAATTTGATTCAAACGGGAAAGGGAGACCGAATATGAACGCGATCTCGCTCGACGCCACCGATTGCCGTATCTTGACGGTGCTTCAGCAAGAAGGACGGATCAGCAATCTCGACCTCGCGGAGCGCATTTCGCTCTCGCCGTCAGCCTGTCTACGACGCCTGCGCCTGCTCGAAGAGCAGGGCGTCATCGAACACTACCGCGCGTGTCTTAATCGAGAAGTGCTGGGTTTCGAACTGGAAGCGTTCGTGCAGGTGTCCATGCGCAACGACCAGGAGAACTGGCACGAGCGCTTCGCGGAAGCGGTGCGCGACTGGCCGGAAGTGGTCGGCGCGTTCGTCGTGACCGGCGAGACGCACTATCTGCTGCGAGTCCTCGCGCACAATCTCAAACATTATTCGGATTTCGTGCTGCAGCGTCTCTACAAGGCGCCGGGCGTGATGGATATTCGTTCGAATATCGTGCTGCAGACGCTCAAGGAAGATTCGGGCGTGCCGGTTTCGCTGGTGAAGAAAACCGGTGGGCATAGCGCCGCGCACAACGATCGCTGATTGGGCGCGCCGGCGCGTTCAAAGCGCGTCGAGTCGGTGAAACAAGCCGTTCTGAAACACCAGCGGTGACATCTTCGCGGCATTCTCGTGCACGCCGCAACGCTCCACTTCGCCGACAAAAATCACGTGGTCGCCTTCGTCGTAACGGCTGCGGTTATGGCATTCGAACCAGGCAAGCGCGCCGTCGAGCACCGGCATGCCGGTGTCGCCTTCCGCGTGCGAAACGCCTTCGAAGCGATCGCCCTTCACGGTCGCAAAGCGCTTGCACAAATCGAGCTGCGACGAAGCCAGCACATTGACCACGTAGTGACTGTTGGCGCGAAACACCGGCATCGACGCCGAACGCGTGGCCAAACTCCATAGCACGAGCGGCGGATTGAGCGAAACCGAATTGAATGAGCTGGCCGTGATGCCGATCAACTGGCCGGACGCCGCGCGCGTTGTAATAACGGTGACGCCGGTGGCAAATTGGCTGAGCGCCTGTTTGAAGGCGTTCTGGTCGAAGTTGGGCGGGCTGGCGTGCTTCATCGGGCGCCGGTCCCTGGCGCAAACCGGGGGAGCGCCGGGCTGAACCCATCTCGCGTGCCGCTGGAAACAAATGATTCGAAAGTCATAGTGAAAATCGTCGATTTGCCCCAATTTTAACTGCAATCGCGGCGGATCGGCCGCGACCCGAGCCGGTGAATGAAAAAGCCGCTAAGCTGGAAGGCTCGGATGGTGGCATGAGCGTTGCGGCGAACCGTGGACCGGCATCGGCCGACTATGTGTTTGAAGGAGCGAGCAGCATGAGTCAGACAGGCGAAGTCGCCACTCTGGGTGGCGGGTGTTTCTGGTGCCTCGAAGCGGTGTACCTGGGCGTCGACGGCGTGAACGCGGTGGAGTCGGGCTACGCGGGCGGCCAGACCCAGCGTCCGACCTACGAGCAGGTGTGCGACGGCGAAACCGGCCATGCCGAAGTCGTGAAAATCGACTTCGATCCGTCGAAGATCAGCTATCGCGAGATTCTCGATATCTTCTTCGCGATCCACGATCCGACGCAGTTGAACCGGCAGGGCAACGACGTCGGCACGCAATACCGCTCGGTGGTCTTCACGCATTCCGACGCGCAGCGGGAAACGGCGCTGCAGGCAATTCGCGAGATCGGTGAGCAAGGTATTTACGACGGCCAGATCGTCACACAAGTGCTGCCGCTCGACGGCAATTACTGGCCCGCCGAGGCTTATCACCAGAACTATTTTGCGCGGCACCCGAATCAGGGCTACTGCTCGTTCGTAGTGGCGCCGAAAGTGGCGAAGTTTCGTCAGAAGTTTGCTCACCGGATCAGGGCGAGCTAACGGCATGAGCGGCGGACTTGCGCGTTACTCAGGCGCCGGAGCCAGGCGGCTGCTCATTCTCTTCAGATGACGGAGGCTCGTGATCGTCGTGCTCATGCTCATGAGCGAGCCGTGCATACGCGTCGATGATCGCCCGCGCCAGTTCCACACAACTCAGTGGCGCGGAGCCTTCCGCTTTATTGTTGATCGCGATCACCACCGGCTGGCCGGCCAGCGCATAGCGCGCGGCCAGTTCGGCGAGTGACGCGCGGGTCGCCGGGTCCTCATCGACCAACTGGTTGAACGGTTCGTACTTGGCCTTCGCCTGTTCGTATTTGAAGCCGCCGTGCAGGCTCCAGCGCACGATCAGCGGCCCGGCCGGTTCACCGTCCAGCAACGCAAGCGCCGCGGCCTGGCGCAACGGATCGGGCATGCGCGCGTGAATCCCGACGCAATAGCGCACGCCCGTCGTTTTGAGCGTACGGATGAAGCGCGGCGTAAGCAGGCTCGCATCACGGATTTCAATCGCGTAGCAGGCGCTTTCCGGCAGCCTCGGCAAGGCCATCAGAAATTCGGCCAGCCGTTCGATGAACACCGCCGGCTGCGCGAGCATTTGATCCGGCAGCGGCGAAAGCTGGAACACGAGCGCGCCTGCTTTGGCGCCGAGGCCTTCGAGACAAGGCGTGACGAAATCGTCGATCGCCATTTGCGCGTTGAGAAAGCACGGATTCATCGAGACCGGTTCGCCGCGTTCGGCGCGCACGGTGGCGTCGGTGATCGTCATCGGGGCTTTTACGATGAAGCGGAAATGCTCGGGCACCTGCTGCGCGTAACGCAAATACTCGGTGACTGTGAGCGCCTGATAAAACGACCGGTCGATGCTGACCGTCTTCAGCAGCGGATGCGCGCCGTAGGCCGTGAGGCCTTCGCGGGACAGTTTGCTGTTGCTGTACTCGTCGCCATAGACGATACCGTTCCAGCCCGGAAACGACCAGGTCGAAGTGCCGAGGTGGATTTGCGGCGGTAGTTGCGCCGCAAGCGCGAGAAGTTCGGGCGAGGGCGGGGCGGGGACGATTTCGCGAGCGCGGCGTTTTTTGGGGGCGATGGCGGGCGCGGTGATGGATTCGGGAACGGAGATGGCTTCCGCTGGCGCTGCGGCATCGTCCTCGTTCCACAAAGAGCCGACGTCTGGGGCACTTGTCGCGCGCGGCTGACGCCGGCGCTCGGGCTGCGTCGTGGTGGCGGGTGGCGCGGATGCCTGCTCAACGGTCTGCTGATTCTGCCGAGCGGCGTCAGCAGCGTCCGCCCCAGCGGTTACGGCGGTCGCAGCAGCGCCAGTGGCCCCGCTCGTCCCACGCGATACCTTCACCGCGCCATCGCCCTTTGCCGTCGCCGTGTCTACCGGCATCCCGAACAGATCGAACTGCACGCCTTCGCCATCGGCGCGAGCTTCGCTCTCGAGCGGCTGTTCAACTTCGCTTGTCCCGCTTGGGTCCATCGGTGTTCGACCTGCTGTTCAAAGGTTTGCGCCACGTCGCCCGCTCATGCACGGCGCCGCGGCGCAACCGTATCACAGCGGTTTGTCGTACATGAAGCGGCGCGACCACGGCAGGGTTTTCGCGCTGCGGCCGGCTTTGCGGCAGACCACCTGGTAGATCGAGACGTCGTCGTTTTCGAAAGCGTAGGCGCAACCGGCGAGGTACACGCGCCAGATGCGGAATTTCTCGTCGTCGACGAGCTTGCGGGCTTCCTCCGCATGCGCTTCGAAATTCTCCGCCCAGATGTCCAGCGTGTGCGCATAGTGACGGCGCAGGCTTTCGACGTCAACCGCTTCGAGCCCGCCGCGCTGCATCGATTCGAGCGCGAGACTGATATGCGGCAGCTCACCGTCCGGAAACACATAGCGGTCGATGAATTCGCCGCCGCCGAGCGCGGTCTCGCCGCTGTCCGAATCGCTCGACGTAATGCCGTGATTCATGGCGATGCCGTCGTCGACCAGCAGGTCGCGGATTTTCTCGAAGTAGCCCGGCAGATTCTTGCGGCCCACGTGCTCGAACATGCCGACGCTCGTGATGCGATCGAATTGTCCTTCGACGTCGCGATAATCCTGCAGACGAATCTCGATCTGGCCTTCCAGACCCGCCGCTTTCACGCGTGCGGTAGCGAGATCGAACTGGTTCTGCGAGAGCGTCACGCCCACGCACTGCGCGCCGAACTTCTGCGCCGCGCGCAGAACCAGCGCGCCCCAGCCGCAGCCGATATCGAGCAGGCGCTGCCCCGGTTGCAACTGGATCTTGGTGAGGATGTGGTCGATCTTCTTGATCTGCGCAGTAGGAAGATCTTCGTCGCCGTTCTCGAAGTACGCGCACGAGTACACCATGTTCTCGTCGAGCCACAGCTTGTAGAACTCGTTCGAGACGTCGTAGTGATACTGGATCGCCTTCTTGTCCGAGGCTTTCGAATGATTGAAGTAGCGCCGCACGCGCGCCAGCTTGCCCGCGCTGTTGACGGTATTGCGCGCCAGCTGGTAGCCGATATTGATGATGTCCGACAGCTTGCCTTCAATGTCGATCTTGCCCTTCACGTACGCCTCGCCGAGATTGTCGAGGCTCGGTTCGAGCAGATAGGGCAGCGCCGTGGCGCTTTTGACATGTAGCGTGACCTGGGGCGCCGCGAACTGCCCGAAGTCATGTTGCTGACCGTCCCACAGCACGAGGCGTGCGGGAACGTTAGCCCTGGTTTTTACCTCTTCCACCCACTGCGCCAGCTTCTTCTCCCAGAACATGTGATCTCTCCGTGTCCGTTGAATTAAAGCAAAGCCTGTGTGGATCGCAGCTCCGTGCGGCGCGACTCCCATGCCGCGAGTTGCCATCCGGCCGCCGCGCGCTGCTGCGTTGGCAACGCGGTTGCGGCGTTGTATTTCGATTCAAGGCGATAGGCGGGAGATTTGCCAGTCGCTGTGTTCGTCTGAGCGCGTGTAGAGCAAGCGGTCATGAAGGCGTGACGGCCGGCCCTGCCAGAATTCGATTGCTTCGGGCACCAAACGATAACCGCCCCAGTGCGGTGGGCGCGGTGGCTGGTCGCCGTATTGCAAGCTGATTTCGCGTTCGCGTGTTTCGAGCTGCGAACGGCTTTCAATTAGCTGACTCTGATTCGAGGCCCATGCACCGATGCGTGAACCGAGCGGGCGCGATGCGAAATACGTGTCGCTTTCTTCCGCGCTGGTTTTGACGATGCGGCCTTCCACGCGCACCTGGCGTTCGAGTTCGATCCAGTAGAAAAGCAGGCTGGCGTACGGATTGGCGGCCAGTTCGCGGCCTTTACGGCTTTCGTAATTGGTGAAGAACACGAAACCCCGTTCGTCGACACCCTTGATCAGGACGATACGCGCCGACGGCCGGCCACGCGAATCGACCGTGGCCAGCGTCATGGTATTCGGTTCGGGCAATTTGGCGTCGACCGCTTGTTGAAACCACGTATCGAATTGACGAAACGGGTTACGGTCGATATCGGCAACGTCCAAAGAACCCAGCGAATAGTTTTTTCGAAGTTCGGCGAGTGAGATCATGTTCTTATGCGAACGCTACAGTTCAATCAGTATAGCTAAGCCGCTAATTTTTTGCCTGCAACCACATCAAGGTCCGGCGCGGCGCGTTCATGCGTGCCGGCGTATAGGGCTCTCGGTGCCGCGCTGTTCGCGGCGATGTACTTCGACGCCTTCAGGCAAAATACGGGGTTGCGTACGCCTTTGCGTCGCCACTTCGTGTTTTTGCCTGATCACCGAGCCCTGCCATCATGTCCAGCACCACCGCGCAAACCGATCTTACTACCAGCCTCGACGGGAAAGAAACCGCTGACCGTGAGCGGCGTTTCGGCGGCATCGCGCGTTTGTACGGCGCGCCGGCGCTCGCCGCGTTCGAAGGCGCGCACGTCGCGGTGATCGGCATTGGCGGCGTGGGGTCGTGGGTGGCCGAGGCGCTAGCGCGCAGCGCGGTCGGCACGCTGACGCTGATCGATCTCGACAACGTCGCCGAGAGCAACACTAACCGGCAGATCCACGCGCTCGACGGCAACTACGGAAAACCGAAGGTCGAAGCCATGGCCGAACGCATCGCGGCGATCAATCCGTTTTGCGACGTGCGCCTGATCGAGGACTTCGTCGAGCCGGATAACTTCGAGTCGACGCTCGGTGGCGGCTTCGACTATGTGATCGATGCGATCGACAGCGTGCGCACCAAGACCGCGTTGATCGCATGGTGCGTGGAGAAGAAGCAGCCGTTGATCACGGTCGGCGGCGCAGGTGGCCAACTCGACCCGACGCGCATTCGCATCGACGATCTCGCGCTGACGATCCAGGATCCTTTACTGTCGAAAGTGCGCGGACAACTGCGCAAACAGCACGGCTTTCCGCGTGGCCCGAAGGCGAAGTTCAAGGTGAGCGCGGTGTATTCCGACGAACCGTTGATCTACCCGGAAGCCGCCGTTTGCGATATCGACGAGGAGGCCGAGCACGTCACCACGTCGCCGGGCCACACCGGGCCGGTCGGTTTGAACTGCGCGGGATTCGGTTCGAGCGTTTGTGTGACGGCGAGCTTCGGATTTGCGGCAGCCGCGCATGTGCTGCGGGCATTGGCGAAGCAGGCGACGGCTTGAGGTGATTCGCGCCGCGACGAGTGCGCGGCGCATTCAGGCGCGGCTGGGGCGCCGCGCCTGAATATCGATTGATCCAGTCAGATCAGAACAACGAAGCGCTCAGCTTGCGCCGCCATTGCGACACCAGCTCCGGCTGATGCGCGGCCAGATCGAACACCGACAGCATCGTTTTACGGCCGATATCGTCGCGGAACGTACGGTCGCGTTGCACGATCGCCAGCAGATGTTCGAGCGCTTCCGCGTATTTGCGGCGCGCGATAAACGCGCTAGCCAGATCGAAACGCGCTTCGAGATCGTCCGGGTCGGCCGCGACCTTCGCTTCCAGCGCATCGGTGGGCGGCAGATCCGCGGCGGCGTCCACGGCGTCGAGGCGTGTCTTGATCGCGTTGAAACGCGCGTCGATACCTTGTGTCGTTTTCGGCGACAGCAGATCGACTTCGTTGCGCGCCTCGTCGAGACGATTGTCTTCGAGCAGCATTTCAATGCGATCCATGCGCGCTTCGTCGAAACCCGGGTCGTAGGCGAGGGCGGCTTGCAGCGCGCCGTACGCATCTTCGCGGCGGCCTTCGGCCAGCGCGGCTTGCGCTTCGAGACGCGCGGCGTCCGCGCCTTGCGGCACGAGCCGCTCGATAAACTCGCGCAACTGTCCTTCCGGCAGCACGCCGACGAACTGATCGACCGGCCGGCCGTCGGCAAAAGCCATCACGTGCGGAATGCTGCGCACCTGGAAGTGCGCGGCCAGTTCCTGGTTCTCGTCTACGTTCACCTTCACGAGCTTCCATTTGCCGGCGGCTTCGGCTTCGAGCTTTTCCAGCATCGGGCCGAGGGTCTTGCACGGGCCGCACCAGGGCGCCCAGAAATCGACCAGCACGGGGGCCAGTGTCGACGCCGCGATGACGTCCTGTTCGAAAGTGGCCAGAGTGGTGTCCATTGCGTCCTCGTCGATAAAACGGTCTGTTGACTATTTGGGGCCGAACACCGGGGATTCAATGCTGCCCGAACCGCTTGCGCTCATTTGCGGTGCTTGTCTGCGTTGCTTACCGGCGCAGCTCATTTGCATGGCTCATTTACGCTCGGGCAGCGGAATCCATTCGGTTTCGCCCGGCACCTTGCCCATTTCCTGATTAGTCCACGCCAGCTTCGCGGCTTCGATTTTCTCACGCGAACTGGCAACGAAATTCCACTCGATGAAGCGCTCGCCATCCAGCTTTTCGCCGCCGAGCAGCATGACACGCGCGCCGTGGGTGCTCGCCAGTGTCACCGTTTCGTCGAGCGCGAGCACCGCCATCTGGCCGACTTCGAGCGACGTGCCGTCGATCTCCAGATCGCCGTCGACGAGATAGACACCGCGTTCCTCGTGTTCCGGTTCGAGCGCGAAGGCGCCGCCCGGCGCGAATTCGCCTGCCACATAGAGCGTGCCGGAAAACGTCGCGACCGGCGAGGTTGCGCCGAACGCCGTGCCCGCGATCACCCGCAGCGTGACGCCGTTGCGCTCGACCACCGGCAGCGTGTCGGCGGCGTGATGCGCGAACGACGGCTCGATCTCTTCGTCGTCGAGCGGCAGCGCGACCCACGTTTGAATGCCGTGCATGGTTTGGCCGCTCGCGCGGTCCTCGTCCGGCGTGCGCTCGGAGTGGACGATGCCGCGCCCGGCCGTCATCCAGTTGACGTCGCCGGGGACGATTTTTTGCATCGAGCCCAGGCTGTCGCGGTGCATGATCGCGCCTTCGAACAGATAAGTCACCGTGGCCAGACCGATATGCGGATGCGGCCGCACGTCGAGGCCCACGTCGGGTTCGAGAGTGGCCGGGCCCATGTGATCGAAAAAGATGAACGGGCCGATCAGGCGCGCCGCCATGGCCGGCAGCACGCGCCGCACGCTCAGACTGCCGACGTCGCGCAGATGCGGTTTGAGGACTGCTTTGATCGAGGAGGACATGGCAGGCTCGGTTGGAATGGTGGGCGGGGATTTTTGTTCAATGGACGATTCTACTGCGCTGAGCCTAACGACGACGGCTCGGCGACATGTCGGCGCTCCGGGAATCCGTAGCGCGGGGCGGTGCCGGACGCTGCCGCCTCCGCTAAACTGCCGGATCGAACAATCAATTGGAGTCCGGCATGTCGCCGAAGGATTTGCTGCTCGCGATGATCGTAGTCGTCGCGTGGGGCGTCAATTTTGTCGTGATCAAGGTGGGGCTGCACGGTGTGCCGCCCATGCTGCTCGGCGCGCTGCGCTTTGCGCTCGCTGCCGTGCCGGCGGTGTTTTTCGTCAAACGGCCCAATTTGCCGTGGCGCTGGCTGATCGCGTACGGCGCGACGATTTCGTTCGGCCAGTTCGCGTTCCTGTTCTCGGCCATGTATGTCGGCATGCCGGCCGGACTGGCCTCGCTGGTGTTGCAGGCGCAGGCGTTCTTCACGCTGATTTTCGCCGCGATGTTCCTGCACGAGCGGTTGCGTTTGCCGAATGTGGTGGGTTTGCTGGTCGCGGCGGGCGGCCTTGCCGTGATCGGCGTACAAGGCGGCCATGCCATGACACTGGCCGGTTTCGCGCTTACCTTGTGCGCCGCGTGCTCGTGGGCGCTTGGCAACATCGTCACGAAGAAGGTCGGACGGGTCGATCTCGTCGCGCTGGTGGTGTGGGGTAGCCTGATTCCGCCGCTGCCGTTTTTCGCGCTGTCGTACGCGCTCGAGGGTCCGCAGCGGATCGCCGCGGCGCTGTCCGGCATCAGCGCGACGTCGATCTTCGCCATCGTGTATCTCGCGTTTATCGCCACGCTGATCGGCTACGGATTGTGGAGCCGTCTGCTGGCGCGCTATCCGGCGAGCCAGGTCGCGCCGTTTTCGCTGCTGGTGCCGATTGTCGGGCTCGCGTCGGCGTCGCTGTTTCTCGACGAGCAACTGTCCGCGGCGCAGATCGCGGGCGCTTTGCTGGTCATGGCGGGATTGGCCGTGAACGTGTTCGGCGGCTGGGCCGTGCAGCGGTTTTCACTCACGCGCTGAGCGGCCGGGTGGCCTGAACGAGGACGAAAAAACGGCCGCTTCGAGCGGCCGTTTTCATCACGTCATGCGGTTCTTCGCGAGCGGTGGATTCGCCGCAAAATAACGCTTGATGCCGGTCATGATCGCATCGGCCATCTTCTCGCGGTACGCGTCGTCGTTCAGGCGGCGCTCTTCGTCCGGGTTGCTGATGAAGGCGGTTTCCACGAGGATCGACGGGATGTCCGGCGCCTTCAGCACCGCGAACCCTGCCTGTTCGACCGAGCCCTTGTGCAGCTTGTTGATGCCGCCGATTTCCTTCAGCACGAAGTTGCCGTAACGCATCGAGTCGCGAATCTGCGCGGTGGTCGACATATCGAACAGCGCGCGGTTCACGGTAGCATCGGCGGACTTGATGTTGATGCCGCCGATCTCATCCGACGAGTTCTCCTTGTTCGCCATCCAGCGCGCCGCGGCGCTCGTGGCGCCATGCTCCGACAGCGCGAACACCGACGAGCCCTTGGCATCGGGCGTGGTGAACGCATCCGCATGGATCGACACGAACAGGTCCGCGCCGACGCGCCGCGCCTTCTGCACGCGCACGTTCAGCGGCACGAAGAAGTCCGCGTCGCGCGTCATCATGGCGCGCATGTTCGGTTGCGAGTCGATTTTCGCGCGCAGCTTCTTCGCGATGTCGAGCGCGACGTGTTTCTCGTACGTGCCCGAGCCGCCGATCGCGCCAGGGTCTTCGCCGCCGTGGCCCGGATCGATCGCGACGGTCAACAGACGCACCGTGTTGCTCTTGCCGGACTTGGGAGTGGTGAACGCGTAGGTGTCGTCGCTGCCGGCGTCGTCCGCGCCCAGCGTGCTGGCGCTGTTGCCCTTGTTGCGGGCGATGGCCGTGGGCGGCGCCACGGGTGCAGCAGGCGTTGCCGGCTTGCCGAGGATCGGCGGAGCGGGCGTCGGCGCGACACGCACCGGCGGACGCGGCACGCTCGGTGCGGAGCCGCTGCTGCCGTTTTGCGCGTAACGCTCGAAGAACGCTTCACTGTTGTCGGCGGTGGGCGGCGTGGTACCGGGGCCGCTCAGCGTGGCGGGCGGGGGCGCGGCGTTCTCTTCGTTGAAGGTCTGCTGCTTGCGTTCCGTCTGCGCGAGCAGATCCATCAGCGGGTCGGGCGCGACCGCGGGATAGAGGTCGAACACCAGCCGGTACTTGTACGCGCCGACCGGCGGCAGCGTGAACACCTGCGGCTTCACCGAACCCTTCAGGTCGAACACCATGCGCACCACGTGCGGCTGATATTGCCCGACGCGCACCGACGAGATCTGCGGATCGTTTGGCGTGATCTTCGACACGAGGTCTTTCAGCGCCTGGTCCAGATCGAGACCGCTCAGATCGACCACCAGCCGGTCCGGTCCCTGCAGCAACTGCTGCGCGTTCTGCAGCGGCTGATCGGATTCGATCGTCACGCGCGTGTAGTCGCGCGCCGGCCAGACCCGCACGCCGAGCACCGAACTTGCCCACGCGAGACGCGGCGCGACGAGACCGAGCACCAGGGTGGACGCACCCGCGCGCAGGATCTGCCGGCGCCGCCAGTTATGCGTTGCGGTGGCCGCCGATTCGATCGAGCGGAACGGTTTGATCAACATCTTTCGAGACATGCCTTTCCTGATTCGCTGTATGCCCGTGCGACGAGGACACGGCCGTCGCTTTCATTCTCGTTGTGGTTATCGAGGTCGAGCGAGAAGACAAGATCCGGCACGCCCAAGAGACGCCCCGCGCGTTGCGGCCATTCGACGAGACAGATCGCGCCGCTGTCGAAGTACTCGCGAAAGCCCGCGTCGGCCCATTCGGCCGGATCGGTGAATCTATACAGATCGAAGTGATAGAGCGCGAGTTCCCCAGCGGGCCGCTCGAGCACGTAAGGTTCGACGAGTGTGTAAGTGGGACTGCGCACGCGGCCGGTGTGGCCGAGGCCGCGCAAGGTTGCGCGCACGAGGGTGGTTTTGCCGGCGCCAAGGTCGCCGATGAGCTGGACCTGCAGTCCGTAGAACGCCTTGTCGCCGTCCGCACCCGGTGCGTGTTGCGCGCCTTCGCGCACGCTTTCGATCGCCTGCGCGAAGCGCTCGCCGAATGCCATGGTGGCGGCTTCGTCCGCAAGCGCGAAGGTGCGTTCGAGCAGGACGTTGGCGGGCGGTTGGATCGCGAGATCGGGATTGGCAGGCATTCTCGTAAAATGGCGTGATGAACCGAAGTCCGGAGTCCCCTGTTTCCTGCACGCCTGCGTCTAACGACGATGCGCGTGCCGAGCGTCATTTCGATGAAGCGGCGCTGAAGGCGCTCGCGCTGAACATCAAAACGTGGGGCCGTGAACTGGGTTTCGGAGCGGTCGGCATTAGCGACACCGATCTCTCCGCCGCCGAAGCGCCGCTTGCAGCCTGGCTGGAAGCGGGTTGCCACGGCGAGATGGATTATATGGCGAAACACGGCATGAAACGCGCGCGGCCCGCCGAGCTTGTGGCCGGCACGCGACGTGTGATTACGGCGCGCATCGCTTATTTGCCCGCGCAGACATTGAGCGGAAAGGCGCGCGAAAGCGCTTTGCAGGACGGCCCGCTCACGCAGGACTGGCGCGCAGCCGAGCATGCGCGGCTCGCGGACCCGTCGGCGGCGGTCGTGTCGATCTATGCGCGCGGTCGCGATTATCACAAGGTGATGCGTAACCGTTTGCAACATCTGGCCGAGAAAATCGAAGCCGAGATCGGCGCCTTCGGCTACCGCGTATTTACCGATTCGGCGCCGGTGCTCGAAGTAGAACTTGCGCAGAAGGCCGGCATCGGTTGGCGCGGCAAGCATACGTTGTTGCTGCAGCGTGACGCGGGTTCGCTGTTTTTCCTCGGCGAAATTTATGTTGATGTGCCGTTGCCGACCGACGCCGACACCATGCCCGAAATCGCGCCTGAAACGCCGGGCTCGCATTGCGGAAGTTGCACGCGCTGTATCGGCGCGTGTCCGACTGGGGCGATCGTTGCGCCTTACAAGGTCGATGCACGTCTCTGCATTTCCTATCTCACGATCGAATTGAAGGGCAGTATTCCCCTTGAATTGCGGCCGCTAATCGGCAATCGCGTGTATGGCTGCGACGATTGCCAGCTCGTGTGTCCATGGAACAAATTTGCGCAGGCCGCGCCGGTCGCGGATTTCGACGTGCGTCATGGGCTCGATCGCGCGTCGTTGGTCGAGCTGTTCGCGTGGAGCGCGGACGAGTTCGATACGCGCATGCAGGGCAGCGCGATTCGCCGCATCGGTTACGAGAGCTGGCTGCGCAATCTCGCGGTGGGTATGGGCAACGCGCTGCGTGCCTCGCCCGACAGTTTGAGCGAGGCGGCGCGCGAGGCGATCGTACAGGCGTTGAGAATGCGTATGGATGACGCCTCTGCCGTCGTGCGCGAGCATGTGGAATGGGCTTTGGAAGCGGCGTAAAGTAGCGGCAAACCGGGCGGTGCGTCTAGTGTGCATGGCGTGCCTGCACCCCATGCAGGTACGCTGCCTTGCAATCCCGAACGCCCGCGCCAGTGAGGAGCAGACAATCATGTTCAACGCAGTGATCGATGCGCCGTTCGGCAAGATCGGCATTCGCCTCGAAGGCGAGGCTGTGCGCGAGATCGTCTATCTGCCGGATTCGATGCAGAACGTCGCGCCCGACACGCCGTTGGCGAGACAGGCAGCCGAGCAGATCGAACGATATTTCGAGCGCGCTTCGGCGAAGTTCGAGTTGCCGCTGGCCTCGGTCGGCACCGCGTTTCAGAAGCGCGTGTGGCAGGCCATTAGCGACATTCCGCCCGGCGTCGTGCTGACCTACGGTCAACTGGCGAGGCAACTCGGCAGCGCGCCGCGCGCGGTCGGTCAGGCGTGTGGCGCCAATTACTTTCCAATCGTGATTCCGTGTCATCGGGTGGTGAGTTCGAGCGGCATCGGCGGTTTCGCGAATCACGCAGAAGCGGGTTTCTTCCGCAACATCAAGCGCTGGCTATTGGCGCATGAAGGCATTCCCTACGCATGAGCGATACGTTGATCGACGACGCGGCCACCGCGTCACCTCTGTTCGTCGCCAGCTCGGCATCGATCGATGCTTTTTGCGACGCGCTGTGGCTTGAGCACGGACTGTCGCGCAACACGCTCGACGCGTACCGCCGCGATCTGCGGCTCTTTTGCGAATGGCTCGCGCAGAGCCGCAATGCCTCGCTCGACACCGCGAGCGAGGCCGATCTGAACGCCTATAGCGCGGCGCGGCAGAAAGACAAATCGACTTCGGCGAATCGGCGGCTTTCTGTATTTCGCCGCTACTACGGCTGGGCCGTTCGCGAGCATCGCACCAAGGTCGATCCGACCGTGCGCATCCGCTCGGCGAAACAGCCGCCGCGTTTTCCATCGACGCTCAGCGAGGCACAAGTCGAAGCGCTGCTCGGCGCGCCCGACATCAATACGGCTTTGGGCCTGCGCGATCGCACGATGCTGGAGTTGATGTACGCGAGCGGCTTGCGCGTAACTGAACTCGTCACGTTGAAGACGGTGGAAGTCGGCCTGAACGAAGGCGTGGTGCGTGTCATGGGTAAGGGTTCGAAGGAGCGGCTGATTCCATTTGGCGAGGAAGCGCATAGCTGGATCGAGCGCTATCTGCGCGAAGCGCGGCCCGCGTTGCTCGGGCCGCGCGCGACCGACGCGCTGTTCGTGACGAACCGCGCCGAAGGCATGACGCGCCAGCAGTTCTGGAACATCATCAAGCGTCACGCCGTGGTGGCCGGCGTGCATGCGCCGCTCTCGCCGCATACCTTGCGGCACGCGTTCGCCACGCATCTGCTCAATCACGGCGCCGACCTGCGCGTCGTGCAACTGCTCCTCGGCCACACGGATATTTCGACTACGCAGATCTACACGCACGTGGCGCGGGAGCGGTTGAAGTCGCTGCATGCGCAGCATCATCCGCGAGGTTGATGCGCGATTTGCGGGTTGGCTGCGCTTCGCTTCGCTCAGAGAAACTCGCGCAGCCGGTGCTTGAGAATCTTGCCCGTCGATGCCGCTGGCAATGCGGCGAGCACTTTGACTTCGGCCGGCCGTTTGTATGGCGCGAGACGTTCGCCGCACCAATCGATCAATTCGGCGGGCGTCACCGTCGCGCCCGTAAGCAACTCGACGAACGCGACCACTTCCTCGTTGCCTTCCACCGCGCGTCCGATCACCGCCGATTGCACGACTTGCGGATGCGCGTTCAGCACATGTTCGACTTCGGCCGGGTACACGTTGAAGCCCGAGCGAATGATCAATTCCTTGCTTCGCCCGACGATATGCAACGCGCCGTCCGCGTCCTGCCTTGCGAGATCCCCGGTTTTGAGCCAACCGTCTTCGGTGACTGCCGCACGGGTCTGCTCCAGGCTGCGGTAGTAGCCCAGCATCACGTTGGGGCCGCGCACCCATAGCTCGCCGATGTCGCCCTGCGCGGCATCGATGCCGTCGAGTCCGACGAAACGCACCTCAACGCCCGGAATGACCTCGCCGACGGAGCAATCGCTGCGCGGCGCATCGAGCATGGTGTGCGATACAGTCGGACTGCTCTCGGTCATGCCGTAGCCGTTGTGGAGCGGTAGACCGTAGACGCTTTCCACCTGCGCTTTCAGGGCGGCGTCGAGCGGCGAGCCGCCCGAATAGGCGAAACGCAAGTGCGGCGCGGACCATGCGTGACCGTGTGTCTGCAGATGTTCGAGCAGTTTGGCGTGCATGGCCGGCACGCCCTGGAAAATCGACACGCGCTCATCGGCGAGGGCGCGGCGCACGGCTTCCGGCGCGAAGCGCGGCACGAGCCGCAAGGTCGCGCCCGCATGCAGGCTGCCCAGACAGACGGACGCGAAACCGTAGACGTGCGAGATCGGCAGCACGGCATAGACGACATCGTCGGGGCCGACTTTGCGCAAGCGGCTCGAGATCGCGGCGATGAACAGCAGATTGCGGTGCGACAGCATCACGCCCTTGGGCGCGCCGGTGGTGCCTGTGGTGTAAATCAACGCGGCGCACTGGCGCTCGCTTGCGGCTTCGACCGGCTCGGCGACGGCCGCGCTGTCCAACGTGTACGACCAGGCGCCGATGTCCGGCGTGAAGGCGGGCGCCTTGGCGGCGTGATGGCGCTCTGCGTGCAGCTTGGCGTCGGCCGAGCTTTCCGTGGCGTAGGCGACTACGCGAGGCTGCGCGTGCGCACGGATCGAATCGAGTTCAGCGGCCGACAGGCGCGCGTTCGAGACCAACGCCCATGCGTCGAGCCGGGCGGTCGCGAACAGCAGCACGATCTGCACGATGCTGTTTTCCGCGACGATCATCACGCGATCGCCGCCGCGTACGCCCCATTCGCGCAGCAGCGCGGTGGCGGCGTCGACGGCCTCCAGCAGTTGCGCGCTGGTGAGGCGGCGCGCATCCTCGATCAGGGCGATGTGCTGCGGATCGCGCGCGGCGGCCAGCGCCGGAATGTCGGCGATGCGTGCGGGCAGGGCCGCCAGCAATGCGGGGATGTCGATCGTGGAACGGGTGGGCGAATCGAAGCTCAACGTTGTCTCCTTTGTCGACCGGAGTTGGCGCTTTAGCACTTGCTCCGGTCCCATGCAAGTTTCCCAAAAACAATACGGTGCCCAGCGTACGTCGCGCCGGTATATTTGCGAACGATCGTGCCACAACCGCTGGACCCGCACAATTAGCCGTTCGGCAAATAGCCGTTGTGCAAAGTCGCCATTACAATGCGCCGATGAGCAAATCCAGACACGTCTCCGAAACGCCGGCCACGCAGTTTCTGCGCCGCCATGGCGTCGCTTTCGGCGAACATCCTTATGATTACGTCGAGCACGGCGGCACCGGAGAATCGGCGCGCCAGCTCGGTGTGGACGAGCATCACGTCGTGAAGACGCTGGTAATGGAAGACGAGCACGCCAAGCCGTTGACCGTGCTGATGCACGGCGACCGCACCGTCAGCACCAAGAACCTCGCGCGGCAGATCGGCGCGAAACGGGTCGAACCGTGCAAGCCCGAGGTGGCGAACCGGCATTCGGGCTATCTGATCGGCGGCACCTCGCCGTTCGGCACGAAGAAGCAGATGCCGGTGTATGTCGAGTCGAGCATTCTCGAGATGGACAAGATCTGGCTGAACGGCGGCAGGCGCGGTTTTCTGGTCAGCATCGACCCCAAGGTGCTGACGCAGTTGCTGGCGGCCAAGGCGGTGCAGTGCGCGAGCGTCGATTGACGTTTGCCTGAATGTTTTGCGAGCGCGCGGGTTCGGTAGAATGTGCGCCGCTTTATTCCGAGTTGCGCGCCCTGTTGCGGTTGGGGTATCGAGTTTCAGACCGCCGATCCTTATAAGAGTCCCAGATGCAAAACCTGATCGTTGCTGTCGTTGCCTACCTGATCGGTTCGGTGTCGTTCGCCGTGATCGTGAGCGCCGCGATGGGCCTCGACGACCCGCGCTCGTATGGCTCGGGCAACCCCGGCGCCACCAACGTGCTGCGCAGCGGCAACAAGAAGGCCGCGATTCTCACGCTGATCGGCGACGCATTCAAGGGCTGGCTGCCGGTTTGGTTCGTCGTGCACTACGGCGCGCGTTACGGGCTCGACGAGACTTCGGTGGCGATTGCGTCGGTGGCCGTGTTTCTCGGTCACCTGTATCCGGTTTTCTTCCGCTTCAAGGGCGGCAAGGGTGTGGCGACCGCGGCGGGCGTGCTGCTCGCGATCAATCCGATTCTCGGCGTAGCGACTCTGCTGACGTGGCTGATCGTGGCGTTCTTCACGCGCTATTCGTCGCTGGCGGCATTGGCCGCGGCGGTGTTCGCGCCGATCTTCGACGGTTTTCTCTTCGGACCGCATGTGATCGCGCTGGCGATCGTGGTGATGAGTTCGCTGCTGGTGTGGCGCCATCGCGGCAATATCGCCAAGCTGATGCGAGGGCAGGAGAGCCGCATTGGTGACAAGAAGAAGGCGGATGCGGCGGCGAAGCCGGCGGGAGGGAGCGACGTTTGAACAGTGGTGCTTTGGTGCTCGGTTCCCGGGTGACTTAGTGTCCTAATGGCGACTACTCGGCGCATCGGTATGCGCGGTGTCACGCAGATGCCGCGTGGAGCATACCGGCGACCGCTATGGACAGACGCACGTGCTTGCGCGCCGGCTGTATAGAGTTTGGTGTGCCGTGCTCGGTGCCGAGTTACCCGGCGCTTGACGTTCAGCGCCCGGCACGCCTGTCATACGCGGCGGGACGGGCGAGCGTTCTGCGGCCGCAGTGCGCACGGCTGCCCCTCTCTCAAGGGTTTCGTCGTGAACCCGACTCGCTCCGCTCCGCCGCTCTGGCCGCTCTGCTTCTTCGGGGCGCCTTGGGCGTCCGGTATCAGCAACTCAATCGCGGAAGTTATTGAAGTCGAGCGGCGTGTCGGTCACGTCCTTGCGCAGCATGGCGATCACGCTTTGCAGGTCGTCGCGCTTGCCGCCGGTGATGCGCACCGCGTCGCCCTGAATGCTCGCCTGGACCTTGATCTTGCTGTCCTTCACGAGGCGCACGATTTTCTTCGACAGATCGCCCGACACGCCTTTCTTGATCTTGATAACCTGCTTGACCTTATCACCGCCGATCTTTTCGATCTTGCCGTGGTCGAGGAAGCGCACGTCCACGTTACGCTTGGCCATTTTCGACAGCAGCACGTCTTTGACCTGACCGAGTTTGAAATCGTCGTCCGCGTAGGCCGTGATTTCGTTTTCCTTGTGTTCGACGCGCGCGTCCGACCCCTTGAAGTCGAAGCGCGTTGAAATTTCCTTGTTGGACTGCTCGATCGCGTTCTTGACTTCGATCATGTTCGCTTCGCAGACGACGTCAAACGATGGCATTTTTTTCTCCCAATAGTGCTGCGGTGCGTGACGCAACCGGACGGCTGCTCACGGGGCACTCGCTATAATCACGGACCGGACGTCATTTTACCGACGCCACTCCCTTTTGCCCAAGGCCGCCGCGCATAGTCGCCCGGCGGGGGCCCGAAGCCGGTTGCATCGGCTGCTTTATTGGTTGTTCCATTTGTCGTTTCACGGTTCTTATTCCGATGTCCCAATTCGATTCCGCCGCGTTCATCGCCGGCTTTCCGCTGAAGGCGCACAACACCTTCGGGTTCGATGTGCGCGCGCAGTTCGCGTGCCGCATCGAGCGTGAAGAGCAACTGATGGCCGCGGTGCGCGATCCGCGTGCGGCCGGCCTGCCGCGCCTCGTGCTGGGCGGCGGCAGCAATGTCGTGCTGACCGGCGATTTTGGCGGACTCGTGCTGCTGATCGCGCTGCGGGGCCGCCGCGTCGCGCGCGAGGATGATGACGCATGGTACGTCGAAGCGGCCGGCGGCGAGCCGTGGCATGAGTTCGTCGGCTGGACTTTGGCGCAAGGCCTGCCGGGTCTCGAGAACCTCGCGTTGATTCCGGGGACGGTGGGCGCGGCGCCGATTCAGAACATCGGCGCGTACGGGTTGGAGATGGTCGAGCGCTTCGCGTCGCTGCGCGCCGTGGAGCTGGCTACCGGTGACGTCGTCGAAATGGACGCGCACGCGTGCCGCTTCGGCTATCGCGACAGTTTTTTCAAGCGGGAAGGGCGCGACCGTTTCGTAATCACGTCGGTGACGTTCCGTTTGCCGAAGGTCTGGCAGCCGCGTGCCGGCTACGCCGATCTCGCTCGCGAATTGGCCGCAAAGGGCCATGCCGATACGCCGCCTACCGCGCAGGCGATCTTCGACGCGGTCGTGGCGGTGCGGCGCGCCAAGTTGCCCGATCCGTTGGAACTGGGCAATGTCGGCAGCTTCTTCAAGAATCCGGTGGTCGAGGCGGCGCAGTTCGAGGCGCTGAAGACCACAGAACCGGAGATCGTGTCGTACCTTCAGCCGGACGGACGGGTGAAACTTGCCGCGGGCTGGCTGATCGATCGATGCGGCTGGAAAGGTCGCGCGATGGGCGCGGCGGCCGTCCATGAACGGCAGGCGCTGGTGCTGGTGAATCGCGGCGGCGCGAGCGGGACGGAGGTGCTGGCGCTTGCGAAAGCGATTCAGCGCGATGTGCTGGAGCGGTTTGGGGTGGAGTTGGAAGCGGAGCCGGTTTGTTTGTGATGCCCTGAATCGGCTTGTCCGATGCGTAGGCGATAAAAAAGGCGCCGGGAGGAGACTCCCGGCGCCTTTTTTGCATTTGCGCTTCCGTTTGGGCCCGCGCTTCGCGGCGGTGACGTTCACTCACATGAACTTTTAGCGTTTGCCGAATCACACCTCGTCAGATCAACTGGCTTGGCATTGCGGCTTCGGCCTGCACCCCGCGGCGCTTCTTCGCTTACGCGAAGTTCGCCTCACAGAAGCTCCCAGCTTAACCGCGCTGACGGCGCGCGTTCTCCGCAATCCGCATGCGCAGCGCGTTCAGCTTGATGAAGCCGCCAGCGTCGGCCTGGTTGTAGGCGCCGCCGTCATCGTCGAACGTGGCAATGGTCTTGTCGAACAGCGTTTCCTTCGAATCGCGCGCGACCACCGATACGCTGCCCTTGTACAGCTTGACACGTACCCAGCCGTTGACCTTCTCTTGCGTATGGTCGATCAGCACCTGAATCGCGCGGCGCTCCGGGCTCCACCAGTAGCCGTTATAAATCAGCGACGCGTAACGCGCCATCAGATCGTCTTTCAGGTGAGCCACTTCACGGTCAAGCGTGATCGACTCGATGCCGCGGTGCGCCTTCAGCATGATCGTGCCGCCCGGCGTTTCATAGCAGCCGCGCGACTTCATGCCGACGTAACGGTTTTCGACCAGATCCAGACGGCCGATGCCGTGCTTGCCGCCCAGACGGTTCAGCTCGGTGAGCATTTCCGCGGCCGACAAACGCTTGCCGTTGATCGCGACGGGATCGCCGTGCTCGTATTCGATGTCGATGTATTCGGCCTGGTCCGGCGCCTGTTCCGGCGACACCGTCCAACGCCACATATCGGCTTCGGCTTCCGCCTTCGGGTCTTCCAGATGACGGCCTTCGAACGAAATGTGCAGCAGGTTCGCGTCCATCGAATACGGCGCGCCGCCTTGCTTGTGCTTCATTTCGATCGGAATACCGGCCTTTTCCGCGTACGCGAGCAGCTTTTCGCGCGACAGCAGATCCCATTCACGCCACGGCGCGATCACCTTGATGCCCGGTTCCAGCGCGTAGTAACCGAGTTCGAAGCGAACCTGGTCGTTGCCCTTGCCGGTTGCGCCGTGCGACACCGCTTGCGCGCCGGTGGCGCGGGCGATTTCGATCTGACGCTTGGCGATCAGCGGACGCGCGATCGACGTGCCCAGCAGGTATTCGCCTTCATAGATCGTATTGGCGCGGAACATCGGGAACACGAAGTCACGCACGAATTCTTCGCGCAGGTCTTCGATAAAGATGTTGTCCTGCTTGATGCCGAGTTGCAGGGCTTTCTTGCGCGCCGGTTCCAGCTCTTCGCCCTGGCCGATGTCGGCCGTGAACGTGACGACTTCGGCGTCGTAATTGTCCTGCAACCACTTCAGGATGACGGAGGTGTCGAGGCCGCCCGAATAGGCGAGCACGACTTTCTTGATATCGCTCATGGTGAACTCGTAGCTGGAAAAAGCGGGAAAACAAGGCGCGCCGGCGGTTCCGGAGCGCGGAAAACCACTATTTTGACACTAAACCGCAGGCTGCCCGCGTTTTTGGGGGCGTTGCGGCGTTGAAGCCGGGTCCGCTTACGGCCGGTCGCGGCCGTGGACGCCGGCTCGATGCGCGGCGCTAAACGTGGATGCCTTGCCTCGTATTCAAGGCCCCGTCGCGCTTCACGCAGATGCTGCTCAACTTGCTGACTGAGCGGCCCGCTCAGTGATTCAGCTTGCCGAGCAGCAGGTATTCCATCAAGGCCTTTTGCACATGCAGACGATTTTCCGCCTCGTCCCACACGACGCTTTGCGGGCCGTCGATCACTTCCGCGCTGACTTCCTCGCCGCGATGGGCGGGCAGACAGTGCATGAAGAGCGCATCCGGATTGGCGCGCGCCATCATGTCGGCGTCGACGCACCAGTCGGCGAAGGCTTTCTTGCGCGCTTCGTTTTCGGCTTCGAAGCCCATGCTGGTCCAGACGTCGGTAGTGACCAGATCCGCGCCGGTGCAGGCCTCGTTCGGATCGTCGAATTCTTCGTAGAACGGCGCGCTTTCGGCAGCGACCATGGCACGGTCGAGCTTGTAGCCCGGCGGCGTGGAAAGGCGCAGCTTGAAGCCGAGAATCTGCGCGGCTTCGATCCACGTGTACAGCATGTTGTTGGCGTCGCCGACCCACGCAACCGTCTTGTCGCGAATCGGACCGCGATGCTCGAAGTACGTGAAGATGTCCGCCAGCACCTGGCACGGGTGATATTCGTTGGTCAGCCCGTTGATCACCGGCACGCGCGAATTCTCGGAAAAGCGCTGGAGAATATCCTGGCCGAAGGTGCGGATCATGATGATGTCGACCATGCGCGAGATCACTTGCGCGGCATCTTCGATCGGTTCGCCACGGCCGAGCTGCGTGTCACGCGTGCTCATGAAAACGGCGTGGCCGCCCAACTGGAAGATGCCGGCTTCGAACGACAGGCGCGTGCGTGTCGAATTCTTTTCGAAGATCATTGCCAGCGTGCGATCGTGCAGCGGATGGTAAGTCTCGTAGTTCTTGAATTTGCGTTTCAGAATGCGCGCGCGTTCCAGCACGTACTCGTAGTCTTCCAGCGAGAAATCCTTGAACTGCAGGTAGTGGCGAATTTTCTTGGCGGTCATGAAACAAATACGGCGGTCTCACCCGGCAGGATTGCCGGACGGCGCCGCCGTCGTTTGTGGTAACTCAATGCAGCATAAAGGATTTCGCCCGGTTTGACGAGTCGGCCAAAAGGCTGGGCAAGCTGTCTGAAAGCCTTGTGGAGCCCGCAGACAAGTCTTGTGTGCGCTGCGGAAAAGGGTCCGCTGCGCTATAATCTACGGGTTATCCCAAAGCCCAGCAGGCCAGTATTCCGCTTGGCCGGCCTCGGCTCGCGCGGTTCGGAACGACCTGCTCGCGGTGCGCCGTCACGACGAGCGCCAAAGCGGCTTAGCCGGCTCTTCGCGGTTCTGGTGGTGTGGTTTGCCATCGCGGCATGGTCGGCGAGTTCCGGGAAAAGTTCCGGGAAATTCAGAGCCGTTGCGCCGTCCGTTTTGCCGCCACCCCGCTGGGCAGTCACACAGGTATTCCTACATGGCCGAAGCAGCTCCAACCGAATATTTCATTCAGGGCATCACGTCGAAGGGAAAAAAGTTTCGGCCGAGCGACTGGTCGGAGCGTCTCGCAGGCGTCATGGCCTGCTTCGGCCCCGGCGCAAGGAAGGGGCCGAACGCTTATATGCAGTACTCGTTGTACGTCCGGCCGACCATGATCGGCGACCTCAAGTGCGTGATTCTCGATTCGCGCTTGCGCGACATCGAACCCATGGCTTTCGACTTCGTCCTCAACTTTGCTAAAGACAACGACCTCGTCGTGACGGAGGCGTGCGAGCTGCAACTCGAGCACGCCACGCCGCAAGAGAAAAGGCACGTGATCTAGCGCGAAGCTGCCGGATCGGCAAATGCAAAAACAAAAAGCAAAAAACCCGCTGGCAGCGGGTTTTTTTACGCTCTGTCCGTCGGCGATGAGCGCGACGAACTATGCGATGCAGTGCGGATCTGTCGGTCCGAAGCAAAAAAGCCCGCCGAGGCGGGCCTTTCTGTGCAGCGGAAACAGGAGGTAGCCCACCGAAGCGGGCTGACCGGAATTACTGCGCTGCGGACGCTTGCAGACCCTTGATGGCTGCAGCGAGGCGGCTCTTATGGCGAGCTGCCTTGTTCTTGTGAACGATGTTCTTGTCGGCGATGATGTCGATGGTCTTCGACGATGCCTGGAAGATTTCAGCGGCCTTAGCCTTGTCGCCGGCGTCGATCGCCTTGCGGACAGCCTTGATAGCCGTGCGGAACTTCGAGCGCAGTGCCGAGTTATGCGAGTTTGCCTTGGCGGCCTGGCGGGCGCGCTTGCGTGCTTGTGCGGAGTTAGCCATGACGGTTCCTTATCCTGTTCCTGTTTCCAGTACCTGACCTTCAAGTGGTGAGGTGCTGCTTTTAGATCGAACTCTTGGAAGCGATTGCCCAAGAGCGCAAAAGTGTCGAAAAAAATCGATCGGACTACGCGAAGGCAGGCCTGTGTTTTCGGGGTGTGCGAAGGTCTTGGCAGGCGCTGTGGCGCCGCTCCAAACCCCGTCCGAAAATTGAGCGAGCTTCGAAACCGGCGATTATAGCAACAAAATCAGGCACGTGGCAACGGGAAAGCGCCAGGAAAGCCTGCCGCCTTGTTACGCAAAGTCCGGCGCCCATTTGGTAGCCATATAGGACAAGGGTGCCGCAGCCCAGGCGGAAAGTGGAGACGGGGCGTATTCGGTGGGTCCAGAACGGCGCGGCCGCGCTACAAAAAAACGCGCCGATTCGTTTATCCGATCGAACGTCCGCGCGGCAAAACGGTCCGAATCGCGTTCCGGCTCGTCGTCCGCACTCGCGGCACCCGTATAATAAGCGCCCCATGAATCTATTCCGAGCCCTGCTGACGGTCAGCGGCTTCACGCTGCTGTCGCGCGTGACCGGACTGGCCCGCGAAACGCTGATCGCACGCGCGTTCGGTGCCAGTCAATACACTGACGCGTTTTACGTCGCCTTCCGTATTCCGAACCTGCTGCGCCGCATCTCCGCCGAAGGCGCGTTTTCGCAGGCCTTCGTGCCCATCCTCGCGGAGTTCAAGAACAGCCAGGGTCACGACGCGACCAAAGCACTGGTCGACGCCACCTCGACGGTGCTCGCCTGGGCGCTCGCGATCCTCTCGCTGATCGGCGTCGTAGGCGCGTCGGGCGTGGTGTTCATCGTCGCCTCGGGCCTCGCGCACGAAGGTCAGGCGTACGCCCTCGCGGTGACCATGACGCGCATCATGTTCCCGTACATCATTTTCATTTCGCTGACGTCGCTGGCGTCGGGCGTGCTGAATACGTACAAGAACTTTTCGCTGCCCGCGTTCGCGCCGGTTCTGCTGAACGTCGCGTTCATCGTCGCCGCGGTGTTCGTCGCGCCGCGTCTCCAAACGCCGGTCTATGCGCTGGCGTGGGCCGTGATCGCCGGTGGCGTGCTGCAATTCCTCGTGCAGCTGCCGGGTCTGAAGAAGATCGACATGATTCCGCGCATCGGATTGAATCCGGTGAAAGCGCTCGCGCATCGCGGCGTCAAGCGCGTGCTGTCGAAGATGGTGCCCGCGATGTTCGCCGTCTCGGTCGCGCAGATCAGCCTGATCATCAACACGAATATCGCGTCGCGCATCGGGCCGGGCGCCGTGTCGTGGATCAATTACGCCGACCGGCTGATGGAGTTTCCGACCGCGCTGCTGGGCGTCGCGCTCGGCACGATCCTGCTGCCGAGTCTTTCAAAAGCGCACGTCGACGCCGACCCGCACGAGTATTCGTCGCTGCTCGACTGGGGCTTGCGCGTCACCTTCCTGCTGGCCGCGCCGAGCGCCGTCGCGCTGTTTTTCTTCGCGCAGCCGCTGACGGCCACGCTGTTCCACTACGGCAAGTTCGACGGCAATTCGGTGGTGATGGTCGCCCGCGCGTTGTCGGCGTATGGCGTCGGCCTGATCGGCCTGATTCTCATCAAGATCCTCGCGCCGGGTTTCTACGCGAAGCAGGACATCAAGACGCCGGTGAAGATCGGCGTCGGCGTGCTGATCCTCACGCAGCTGAGCAACTATCTGTTCGTGCCGATCTTCGCGCATGCCGGTTTGACGCTGAGCGTCGGGCTCGGCGCTTGCGGTAATGCGTTGCTGCTGTTTCTCGGGCTGCGCAAGCGTGGCATCTATACGCCGTCGAGCGGCTGGCTCAAATTCTTCGTGCAGTTGTTCGGCGCCTGTCTGGTGCTGGCCGGCACGATGCATTGGCTGGCCATCAGCTTCGACTGGATCGGCATGCACAGCCGCCCGGTCGACCGCATGGTGCTGCTCGCGGCGTGCCTCGTGCTGTTCGCCGCGCTATATTTCGGTATGCTTTGGCTGATGGGCTTCAAGTACGCGTATTTCAAAAGGCGAGTGAAGTGATCACGATGACGCGGGTTCTCGACTATTTCAGCACGCTCGTCGCCGAAGATGAGAGTCTTCCGCTGACCGAGGCGGCGCTCTCGCTCGCGCAGGACGCCTATCCCGATCTCGATCTGCAAGGCACGCTCGCCGAGATCGACGAACTCGTGGTGCGCTTGCAGCGACGCATGCCGGACGACGCCGACATCAAGCAGAAGGTCGGCATTCTGAACCGGTTTTTCTTTCGCGAACTGGGTTTCGCCAGCAATCTCAACGACTATTACGACCCCGACAACAGCCATCTGAACGCTGTGCTCAAACGTCGCCGCGGCATTCCGATTTCGCTGGCGGTGCTGTATCTGGAAATGGCTGAACAGATTGGCGTGCCGGTGCGCGGCGTGTCGTTTCCCGGCCACTTCCTTTTACGCGTAACCACGCCGGACGGCGACGTGATGCTCGATCCGACCAGCGGCCACTCGCTGTCCGAATCGGAGATGGTGGAGATGCTGGAGCCATACGTGGCGTCGGCGGGCGAATCGGTGAGCAGGGCGCTGCGCATGCTGCTGCAACCGGCCACGCGCCGCGAGATCATCGCGCGTATGCTGCGCAATCTGAAATCGACGTATCTTCAGACGGAACGCTGGCAGCGTCTGCTGGCGGTGCAGCAGCGTCTCGTGATCCTGCTGCCGGAAAGTATCGAAGAAGTGCGCGATCGTGGCTTCGCGTATGCGCGGCTCGATTATTTGCGCCCCGCGCTCGAGGACCTCGAGCGTTATCTGGGCGACCGGCCGGATGCCGAGGACGCAACCGTGGTGGAGTCACAGTTACACGAACTGCGTCAGCGTACTCAGCACGACGACCGCGAATAAAAGCACGTCCACGCGACGGGCATTGCAACCACGGCTCAAAACAAAACGCCTGCACATGAATGCTCATGCGCAGGCGTTTTCCTTTAGCGCGACTGCTTTGTGAAAGCGCGCGCTGTCTGCCAGCTTACTTCGGCTGCATCCGGATCGCGCCGTCCAGACGAATCACTTCGCCGTTGAGCATCGGATTGTCGAAGATCTGCTTGGCCAGCATCGCGTACTCGGCGGGCTTGCCGAGGCGCGGCGGGAACGGCACCATCGCGCCAAGGGCGTCTTGCACTTCCTGCGGCATGCCGAGCAGCATGGGCGTTTCGAAAATGCCCGGTGCGATCGTCATCACGCGGATCGCGTTGCGCGACAGGTCGCGAGCGATGGGCAGCGTCATGCCGGCCACGCCGGCCTTGGATGCCGCATAAGCCGCCTGGCCGATCTGACCGTCAAACGCGGCCACCGACGCCGTGTTGATGATCACGCCGCGCTCGCCATTCGCGTTCGGCTCGTTCTTCGACATGGCCGCGGCGGCGAGCCGGACCATGTTGAAGGTGCCGATCAGATTGATCGAGATGGTGCGTACGAACGCGTCGAGCGGATGGGGGCCGTCCTTGCCGACTGTTTTGACGGCCGGCGCGACGCCCGCGCAATTGACCAGACCGCGCAGCGTGCCGAGCTTGGTGGCGGCTTCAACGGCCTGGATGGCATCGTCTTCGCGGCTCACGTCGCATTTGACGAACACACCGCCGAGTTCCTTGGCGAGCGCTTCGCCGGCATCCACGTTCAGGTCGGCGAGTACCACTTTGCCGCCGTTTTCGACGAACAGGCGTGCCGTGGCTGCGCCCAGTCCCGATGCACCGCCGGTGATCAGGAAAACGTTGTCACGAATCTCCATGTCTTCTCCTTTGCTACGGTTCAGTAATGTCTGGATCGAATATCTTTTCGATGATCGATTGTAACGGCTATGCTGCGATGCGGAAAGCGCGGCGGGCAGGCGGAAAATTGCACGCGCGGGCGGCGTGCACACAGAGCAAATCGCTACGGATGGCTAATTAATGCCAAGTGCAGGCAAGGAGAAACCATTACTGCACGCGAACCATCCGCTGCATAAAAAAACCCGCCGGCAAGGGCGGGTTTTCCTGAAGCGAACACAAACTGAAACGAGCTTACTTCAACGCCTCGAACGCGCGGTCCCGAATTTCGTCGACGCTGCCGAGACCCGAAATGCGCCGATACTGCGGCGCGGTCAACGGAGTCGACGAATCGCCGTTCTTCGCCCAGGTGTTGTAATACTCGATCAGCGGCTTGGTTTGCGCCTCGTACACTTCCAGGCGCTTCTTGACGGTTTCTTCCTTGTCGTCGTCGCGCTGGATCAGCGGTTCGCCGGTCACGTCGTCCACACCTTCGACCTTCGGCGGATTGAACTTGACGTGATACGTACGGCCCGACGCGGCGTGCGAGCGGCGGCCGCTCATGCGCAAAATGATCTCGTCGAACGGCACGTCGATTTCCAGCACGTAGTCGATCGGAACGCCGGCCTGCTTCATGGCTTCAGCTTGCGGAATGGTGCGCGGAAAACCGTCGAACAGATAGCCGTTCGCGCAGTCCGGCTGCTGCAGACGCTCTTTCACCAGATTGATGATCAGCTCGTCCGTGACCAACTCGCCCGCATCCATGAAGCGCTTCGCTTCGAGGCCGAGCGGCGTGCCGGCCTTGACGGCCGCGCGCAGCATGTCGCCGGTGGAAATCTGCGGAATGCCGAATTTTTCCTTGATGAAGTTTGCCTGAGTGCCCTTGCCCGCGCCGGGTGCACCCAAAAGGATCAAACGCATGTGATATCTCCAGATCTATGTAAATTCTTTGGCGGCGCTGCGGACATCCCACGAAAAGCCGAGGGACCCGCATCGGCTGCCGTTCGGGTCTCGCGCTGCACGTCGATGACGGCGCTGCAAGACGGTAACGGCGCGACCGGGCAAACCCTGGCTCTCGCATGTAGCGGGAGGCGCGCACAACCGTCCGATTATGCCATGGGTTTTTACGCTCAAGACCCGAATAAAGCCTGCACGCGCGCGAGATCTGCGGGTGTGTCCACACCGGGCAGCGGCACGTCGTGCGTGACGAGCACGGCGATCCGCTCGCCGTGCCACATCGCGCGCAATTGTTCGAGCGCTTCGACCTGTTCGATCGGCGAAATCGCGAGGCTGGGGTACGTGCGCAGGAATTGCGCGCGATAGGCGTACAGCCCGATATGCCGATGAACGACCGCGGGCGCATGAGGTGCGGGCATCGACGCGACATTCGGCCAGTGCGGCTGGTAGGCGTCGCGTGCCCACGGAATCGGCGCGCGCGAAAAGTACAGCGCGACGCCGCGCGCGTCGAGCACGACCTTGACGACGTTTGGGTTGAAAATTTCAGCGGGGTCGGTGATTGGATGTGCGGCGGTGGCGATCGCGCAGCCGTGGCTTGCTGCAAGGTGCGACGCAACGCCGCACACGAGCGCCGGATCGATCAGCGGTTCGTCGCCCTGCACGTTGACCACGATCGTGTCGTCGCTCCAGCCGAACTGCGCCGCGACTTCCGCGAGACGGTCCGTGCCCGACGGATGGTCCGCGCGCGTCAACACGGCTTCGAAACCGTGATCGCGGGCGGCGTCGAGCACCGCTTGCGCGTCCGACGCGACCAGCACCTGCTGCGCGCCCGATTCGCGCGCGCGTTCGGCGACCCGCACCACCATCGGCTTGCCGCCGATGTCGGCGAGCGGCTTGTTGGGCAGACGCGTCGAAGCGAGCCGGGCCGGCACGACGGCGATAAACGGGGGAGTGGCGGTGTTGGGGTGGGTCATCGGCAGGACAGGCACAAAGACGGGCGGCGATGAAGCCGGAGGAACGCGGCTGCGCATGCAGCGCGGCTGCGCAAGGGCAAGACGGCGAATGCGAAAGCGCCGCGCGGCACGCCTCAAACACGGCCGCCGCGCGCGAGGGCGGTTTGGCTCAGGCCACGGAGCCCGGATTCAGATCGACCGGCGTGCCTTCCACGGTCTGCCGTGCTTCGTCGACCAGCATGACGGGAATGCCGTCACGGATCGGATAGGCCAGCTTGTCCGCATTGCAGATCAGCTCCTGCGCGGCGCGATCGTAGCTGAGCGGGCCCTTGCAGATCGGGCAAACGAGAATTTCAAGCAGGCGAGCGTCCACGGACTTTCTCCACAACTAATGCAATGAGGCGATGATCGAGCGCGGCTTCGACCGGGACTACCCAGATGCGCGCGTCGTGCCAGGACCCTAATTTTACCGCATCCTTTTCCGTTATCAGGATGGCGTCGGCGTCCACATCGGTAAAAGGATTGCGCTCGAACGCGTAGTGATCCGGCAGCGCGCGGGTGGCGGGCGTGAGACCGGCGGCGCGCAACGTGGCGAAAAAACGCTCCGGCGCGCCGATACCGGCCGCGGCCAGCACGCGATCGCCGCTGAATTGCGCGAGCGGACGGCGCAACGCCGGATTGTCCAGATGCCACGCATCGGCGGGCGCGAGTTGCAGCGCGAAGGTATTCGGCCACGCCGGCAGTGTGCGTGCATACGGATCGTTGATGAGCGTCGCGTCGCGGCGGCGCGACAGCGGCTCGCGCAGCGGTCCGGCCGGCAGCAGGAAACCGTTGCCGCCGAGCCGGTGATCGAACACGACCAGTTCGGCGTCGCGTTTTAACCGGTAATGCTGCAAACCGTCGTCGCTCACGATCACGTCGACTTCCCGGTGCGTGGCGCAAAGCGCCTGCGCGGCCGCCACGCGATCCGGACAGACCCACACCGGCGCGCCGGTGCGGCGCGCGATCAGAAGCGGCTCGTCGCCGCCGACACTTGCCGCCGAGGTCGGCGTGACGCGCGTCGGCGATTTCACGCGCGCGCCGTAGCCGCGCGACACGACGCCGGGTTTGAAGCCCGCGGCGCGTAATGCCTCGACCAGCGCGATCACGGTCGGCGTCTTGCCGGTGCCACCGACGGTCACATTGCCGACCACCACCACGGGCACGCCGATGCGAACCGATTTCAACCAGCCGAACGAAAAGGCGGCGCGGCGCGCGGCGGCAATTGCGCCGAACACGCAGGCGAGCGGCGACAGCGCCCATGCGAGCGGCCCGCGCTGCTGCCATTCGCGCGCAAGGCGTGCCTCCAAACGGTTGCTGACGTCGCTCATGGGCACGTCGCGCCAACGACCGGCGCGCCGGTCGGACAAAGCCAGCCGGACGGCGGCGTGAAGGAGCTAGGCGCAATACGCGGGGCAAGCATCAACGCGGTTCTCCGGACTATCGAAAGTGAGGCGAAATGAATCTGGCGGGCGTGGCGGCGCACTCGTGCAGTGTGCCGCAATGCTGGACGCCGCGGGGCGTTCGGCATGCCGTCGAACCCGCCACTCTAGCGCGCTGGCGTCCCGCCCGGCAAGTCGCGCGCCCTGCGCCGCGCGACGAAATCGCGCCTCAAGCGTCGCTCACAGCCTGTGGATAACTTTGTGGAGAACCTGCCGCCCGACAGGCGGAGAGGGCCGTTCCGCGCGCCCGGTATCGGCAATCATTCTCTTTAGTGGAATGTAAACACCATATAAATCAACGACATGCCTGGAATTCATGCGGCTGGGCGGGCGATCTGGCGGGATCTGTCTGGCCGGTCCCGCCATGTGGACACTTTTAACAATTCGAGCGCCGCGCTGGACGGCGATGGCCGGTCGGTCTATCGTCTGTCCGGCCAGCCACACTTATTCCTCGCATGAATCCCGAAAGCCCTTTTTTCTCGTCGGCTGCTCCCGGCGGTGAAGGCGTCGTTCCCGTTTCGGCGCTCAATCGCGCGATCGGCACGATGCTCGAACGTTCGTTTCCTCTCGTCTGGGTTGCCGGCGAAGTGTCGAATTTCACGCGCGCCGCGAGCGGTCATTGGTATTTCTCGATCAAGGACGCGCAAGCGCAGATGCGCTGCGTGATGTTCCGCGGACGCGCTCAATACGCCGAATTCACCCCGCGCGAGGGCGACCGCATCGAAGTGCGCGCGCTGGTGACGATGTACGAGCCGCGGGGCGAACTGCAATTGAATGTGGAAGCGGTGCGGCGCACCGGACAAGGGCGTCTCTACGAAGCGTTCCTGCGGTTGAAAGCGCAGCTCGAAGCCGAGGGTCTCTTTGCCGCCGAACGCAAACGCGCGCTGCCGTCGCACCCGCGTTCTATCGGCATCGTCACGTCGTTGCAGGCCGCGGCGTTGCGCGACGTCCTGACCACGCTGTCGCGGCGCGCCCCGCACATTCCGGTGATTGTCTATCCGGCACCGGTGCAGGGCGTCGGCGTGAGCAGCAAGCTCGCGGCGATGGTCGACGCCGCCAACGCAAGGCGCGAGGTCGACGTGCTGATCGTGTGCCGCGGCGGCGGCTCGATCGAAGACCTGTGGGCCTTCAACGAAGAAGTGCTGGCGCGCGCGATCGCGGAAAGCGCGATTCCCGTGGTGAGCGGCGTGGGCCACGAAACCGATTTCACGATCGCCGATTTCGCCGCGGACGTGCGCGCGCCGACACCGACCGGCGCCGCCGAACTCGTCAGTCCGCAGCGCGTGCTGCTGTTGCGCGAACTGGACCAGCGTCACGCGACGCTCGCGCGCGGTTTCGGCCGCATGATGGAGCGGCGTGCCCAGCAACTCGACTGGCTCGCGCGCCGGCTGGTGTCGCCGGCCGAGCGGCTTGCGCAGCAACGCACGCATTTGCAGCAATTGAGCGTGCGGCTCGCGTCGGCGGGCGCGCGTCCGGCGCGTGACGCGCGAGCGCGGTTTTCGCTGCTGCAGATGCGCTGGCAGCGCTGGCGTCCGGATCTCGCCGGGCATCAGGTGAAACTGGGCAATCTCTCGCAACGTCTGGACGCGGCTTTAACACGTCAGCATGAACGTCAGACCGCGCGCATCGACACGCTTGCCGCACGTCTCGAAGTGCTGAGTCCGCAGCGTACGCTCGAGCGTGGCTATGCAGCCGTGCTTGACGCCCAGAGCGGGCGAGCGGTGCGCGCGCCGTCGTCGTTGAAGCCGGGGCGGCGTCTCACGGTGCATCTCGCGGAGGGCGCCGCGGACATCGCGCTGGCCGATGTGCAAGCACGTCTGACCGACGGTTTCTGACACTTCGCCGACGGCATCCGCTGCCGTACTTTTGACTGTCGCGAGGGTGGCGCACACTGCGTCAACAAGCATTAATTGCGCTGTGAATGCAGCATGTTCGCCGATGCCGGGCATAAAGTCCGTTGGTTTGCGGGGTTATTCCAACTCGCCTACAATCGAGTGCTCAAAAGCGTTATCCGCAGACTCCCCCACAACAGATACAGACACAAGGAAAGCACCATGGAACATACGCTCCCGCCGCTGCCGTTCGCGAAAAACGCACTCGTTCCGCACATGTCGGAAGAGACGCTCGAATATCACTACGGCAAGCATCACCAGACCTATGTGACCAACCTGAACAATCTGATCAAGGGCACGGAGTTCGAGAACCTGTCGCTTGAAGAAATCGTCAAGAAGGCATCGGGCGGCGTGTTCAACAACGCGGCTCAAGTGTGGAACCACACGTTCTTCTGGAACAGCCTGTCGCCGCAAGGTGGCGGTGCACCGACCGGCGCGCTCGCCGACGCGATCAACGCCAAGTGGGGTTCGTTCGACAAGTTCAAGGAAGAGTTCGCCAAGACCGCAGTCGGCACGTTCGGCTCGGGCTGGGCATGGCTGGTGAAGAAGGCCGACGGTTCGCTCGACCTGGTGTCGACGAGCAACGCCGCTACCCCGCTGACCACCGACGCGAAAGCACTGCTGACGATCGACGTGTGGGAACACGCTTACTACATCGACTACCGCAATGCGCGTCCGAAGTTCGTCGAAGCGTACTGGAACATCGCCAACTGGGATTTCGCGTCGAAGAACTTCGCGTGAGATTGCCGGTGAGTTTGAACGTGGCGCTTGAGGCTGGGTGATCCGGTCACGGCGTCGAGTGTCAGGCTCCGCAGCAGGTGCAGGAAGAAAAGCCCTCGAATGCGAGGGCTTTTCTTTTTCCTGGCGTGCTTGCAGTCGTGCAGAAGTGCGTCGAAGAGTCTCGAACGGTTTCGATGCTTCTCGCGCCGGAAATGCATAGGATTGCTTTTCACGCGACACAACGCGTGAATCTTTGTCACAGTTGGTAACGGCACCGCAGCTTCCAATCGGCATTCAGCCTGCCGATGGCGCGTCCGGATGCCGGCGGAAAAAATACGGTAACTATCTCGTAAACAAAGCGGTCGCAAATTGGCCTAACGTATGTTTCCCCTCTGAAGAAACGTGCGCCACCATGATCTCAAGTCCTAAATCGATACGCGTCGCACTGCCTGTGGCAGCGGTCGCACTGGCGCTCCTCGGCGGTTGCGCGGTGGTGCCCCCGAGCGCGCCTTCCATCGTCGCGCTGCCGCGCAGCGGCGAGCCGCTCAATCAGTTCCAGCAAGACGACTACACCTGCCGCGACTACGCTTATCGCTCGACCAACGCGACCGGCGCCTCGCAGGCCGCGACCACGAACAGCGTCAATAGTGCGGCTCTTGGCACGCTAGGCGGTGCCGCTGTCGGCGCGCTGATCGGCGCGGCGGCGGGCAATGCCGGCGCGGGTGCGGCCATTGGCGCGGGCAGCGGTTTGCTGGTCGGCGGCGCCGCCGGCGCGAACGGCGCGCAGTATGCCGGCGGCAGCCTTCAGGCGCAGTACGATGCGGCGTACGCGCAGTGCATGACGTCGAAGGGCAATACGATTTCGCAGCCGCAGATGCCGGTCTATGCGCCGCAGCCTGTGTACGCGCCGCAACCGGTATATGTTGCTCCGCCGCCGCGTTATTACGGGCCGCCGCCGGTAATGTATGCCCCCTATCCGTACTACTGATCGAATGCCGCCGAGCGTCCGCGTTCACTGAATCGCGTCGCCGTCATGTATTGCCTCGCATGGCGGAGAGAGGCGACACGATGGCGATAAACGCCTTTGCAAACGGCGTACGGTTATTTAGCCGTATGGGCGATGAATGTATTCAGCGAGCGGGAGACGCGCGTGGCGGACTCCTCTCTTACGGCTCGCGACGCGAGTCAAGGCGCGCACCGTTCGTTGTGCGGAGCTGACCGTCGCGTCGTTCAGGAGACGAGGCGAACATGCGAATCTCGCAAGCTGGCGTTGAGACTTCCGGGCTAGGCGCATGGACCCGTCGGGGCACGATAGTGGCGCTGATCGCCGTCGCATCGTGTTTTGCGTCGTGTGGCGGTGGCGGTTCGGGCGGCACCTCCGGCGTGTCGTCCGGGTCGGCGAGCGGAAGCGGAAGTGGCACGTCGGGCGGCTCGGGTTCGGGCACAGGCAGCGGTTCGACCACCGGCACCGGCACAGGCACTGGGACGAACGGCACGGGCAATACGCCGTCGGCAGTGACGGCTTACGCCACCGACGTCCTCATGCATCACAACGATCTCGGCCGCACCGGTCAGATGCTCGCCGAGACCACGCTCACGCTGGCGAACGTCAATTCGGCGAGCTTCGGCAAAGTCGCGTTTCTTGCCGCGGACGGCAAAGTCGACGGACAGCCGCTCTTCGCCACCAGCCTGCCGATCGGCGGCACGGCGCACGACGTGGTGTACGTGGTCACCGAACACGATAGCGTCTACGCCTACGACGCCAACTCGTTCGCGCAGCTCTGGAAGGTCTCGCTGATCGGCAGCGGCGAAGTGCCCAGCGACGACCACGGCTGCCAGGACATCACCCCCGAGATCGGTATTACGTCGACGCCGGTCATCGACCGCAATCGCGGCACGAACGGCGTGCTGTATGCCGTCGCGATGACGAAGGACAGTGGCGGCGGCTACCATCACCGGCTGCACGCGCTCGATCTGGCGACCGGCGCCGAAGTGCTCGGCGGCCCGACGGAAATCGCGGCGACTTATCCGGGCAACGGCGCGGGCAGCGTCAACGGCGTGATTACCTTCAACCCGTCGCTGCACACGGAGCGCGCGGCACTCACGCTGGTCGGCGGCAACATCTATATGGGTTGGACCGCGCACTGCATGGGAGGCTCGTACACGGGCTGGATGATGGCCTATAGCGCCGACACGCTGAAACAGACGAGCGTGCTCAACATCACGCCGAACGGCAGCCAGGGCTCGATCTGGATGGCCGGCTCGGGCATGGCGTCGGACGGCACGTCGCTCTATGTCGTGGACGGCAACGGCACGTTCGGCACCACGCTGAATGCGGCGGGCTTTCCCGCGGACGGCGACTTCGGTGACTCCATGATGAAGCTTTCGTTGGGCAACCTGCAGGTCACCGACTATTTCGCGATGTCGGACGTGGTCACGCAAGCGGCCACCGACAACGACTTCGGCTCGGGCGGCGCGATGGTGTTGCCGGATCAGACCACGGCAGGTGGCGTGGTCAAGCATCTGGCGGTGGCGGCCGGCAAGGACAACCATATCTACGTTGTTGATCGCGATGCGATGGGCAAATTCAACCCGACGTCGAACAATATCTGGCAGGAGCTGATCGGTACGCTGGCGGGAGGCATCTGGGGATCGCCGGCTTACTACAACGGCGTGGTCTATTACGGCGGCCTGAACGACAACCTGAAGGCGCTGCCGATCTCGGGGGCATTCCTTGCGACGACTGCCGCGTCGAGGAGCCCGAGCACGTTCCCGTATCCGGGGGCGACGCCGGCCGTGTCGGCGAACGGCACGAGCAACGGGATTGTCTGGGCGGCGGAAAACGGCACGACCGGCGCTTTGCATGCCTATAACGCCGGCAATCTTGCGGTCGAGTTGTACAACAGCAATCAAGCCGGCACGCGAGATCAATGGGGCGCGGGCAACAAATTCATCACGCCGATGATCGCGCGCGGCAAGGTGTATGTCGGCGCGACCAATGGCGTCGCGGTGTTCGGGCTGTTGTGAGCGAAAGGGATCGCGAATGCCGTGTGTTTGCCGCTGAGTTTGTGTAGCGAGAGTTTGTGTAGCGGCACCACATCGGCGCCGCTACACGTCACGCCGAATGCATGACACTCACTCCGCGTCGCTCGTCGCGGCCGTCTTACGCGGACGACGACTGCGCGCCGCAGTTTTGCGCGCGGCCTTTTTCGCAGGCACGGGCGCTTCTTCCGCTGCGGCAGTCGCGGCCGGCGACTCAGCAGGCGCTGCGATCTCCGGAATGTCGTCGATGCTCCGCGGCGCGGCCTTCTTCGCTTTCTTTGCAGCCGTCTTGCGTGGCGCACGTTCATTGCGGCGCTTGGGCTGCCTCGCGCTTGTATCCCGCTCGTCTGGCGGGCTTTCGGAAGTGTCCGGTTCTTCGGCCGTCACGGTTTCCGGTTCCGACCAAGGTGCTTCCGGCAGCTCAAAAATGAACTGGGCATTTTCCGGCGTTTGCGCTTGCGCTTCGTCCGTTCCAGGTTGAGCGCTGCCGCTCTGTTCGACGGCCGTACGCTCTTCGTGAACGGTCTCCTGCTGGCCGCGTCCTGCTTTGCGATTGCCTCGCCCCCGACGGCGCGACTCGTGTTTGCCGCCAGACTCGGCGATCACCGTTTCCGCGACCTGCGCCTCATACAACTGTTCCGCCGATTCGACGATTTCAGCGGGCTCGCCCGTGTTGTCGCCGGCCACATTCGCAGCCGTGCTCCGATAGACATACGCGCCGGATTTCTCGTCGCGGCCGAACTCGAGCAGCCCGCGAGCGTGCGCTTCTTCGAGCAGATTGCCGAAAGCGCGAAAGCCGTAGTACGTCTCGTTGAAATCCGGCTTGCGGCGCTTGATTGCGTTCTTCAGCACCGACGCCCAGATCTTGCCGCTGTCGCCGCGTTCGGAGGCGAGCGCGTCGAACGTTTGCACCGCGATCTCGACCGCCTTGGTGCGGCGTTTTTCGAGGTCTTCCTTGTTGCGGGTTTTCTCCTCGTCGGGCGCACGCTTGGCCGCCGGCTGGGCGGACTGTTGCGGGCGCGTCGACTCGCGCTTGGCGACCGTGCGCTGACTCTCGCGCACGAGGTCGTCATAAAAGAAGAACTCGTCGCAGTTCGCGATCAGCAGATCCGACGTGGATTGCTGCACGCCGACGCCGATCACCTGCTTCGCGTTCTCACGCAGCTTCGACACCAGCGGCGAAAAATCCGAGTCGCCGCTGATGATCACGAACGTATTGACGTGCGATTTCGTGTAGCAGAGGTCGAGCGCGTCGACCACGAGCCGGATATCGGCGGAATTCTTGCCCGATTGGCGCACGTGGGGAATCTCGATCAATTCGAAATTGGCCTCGTGCATCGCGCCTTTGAAACTCTTGTAGCGATCCCAGTCGCAATACGCTTTCTTCACGACGATGCTGCCCTTGAGCAGCAGACGTTCGAGCACCAGCTTGATATCGAACTTGTCGTACTTCGCGTCGCGCACGCCGAGTGCGACGTTTTCGAAGTCGCAGAATAGCGCCATGCTGACGGTTTCGTTGGATGACGCCATGGTTTTCTCCATTGAAGCGATCGTCGAACTCGACGAATCGCGACCATGATAGCGATTCCAGCGGAGGTGATCAGCTTTTGTGTTCCGGGCGCACCGATGCGCACCGCACGAACCCGCGACGGCGCGCGCTTCTTGCGACGTTCTCCAAGTGTTTTTCAGGCCAATCGACACGGCGCCTGAGCAGTTTCAGGATCGCAGCGCTACGGCGTTGATTAGCAGTAAGTCCACTACGCGGCCCATCGCGCTATTTGTCCATGTGATACGGCGCGACATTCAGCCCCGCGCGTGTTTCCAGCACCTCGTCGACGAGACCGTACGTCTTCGCGGACTGCGCTGACATGAAGTTGTCGCGGTCGGTGTCGCGGGCGATTTCCTCGATGCTGCGCCCGGTGCGCTCCGCCATCATGGCGTTCAGCCGCTCGCGCAGATAGAGCACCTCCTTCGCCTGAATCTCGACGTCCGCCGCCGTGCCCTGGCTGCCGCCTGACGGCTGATGAATCATGATGCGCGCGTTGGGCAGCGCATACCGTTTGCCGCGCTGGCCGGCGGTCAGCAGAAAGGTGCCCATGCTCGCGGCAAAGCCGGTGCACAGAGTCGACACCTCCGGTTTGATGAACTGCATGGTGTCGTAGATCGCGAGGCCGTCGTACACCGACCCGCCCGGCGAATTGATGTAAAAAGAAATATCCTTGTCGGGATTCTCGGACTCGAGAAACAGCAACTGCGCGACAATCAGACTGGCCGACTGCTCGTTCACGGGCCCGACCAGAAACACGATGCGCTCGCGCAGCAAACGCGAATAGATGTCGTAGGCGCGCTCGCCGCGGCCCGACTGCTCGATCACGGTGGGCACGAGGCCGAGGCCCGTAATGTTTGGATAGTTGGAATGCATATTGACCTCGCGTATGCGGCCTGGGTGACCGCGGTTTGTGCGGAGCGCGTGGCTTCATGGCACGAAGCCTCTGACCGTGCCTTCGCCGGTCCGGAACCTGCGCATTCTTTGCGTGGGTTGTTGTCCCTATGACGACGCGACGAAGCGCGACGTGACAGAAATATTTTTTTGTGGGGCTGTCACATCGTCGGATGCCCAGCCGTCAAGACAAAAAGAATCAGGATGTCGGTGCGCCCAGTTCACTTCGCAGGCAGGGCAGCGCGCTTTTCACCACGCACGATCTGGAGGTCTACATATGACGGAACAAAGAATCGACAAGGCATCCAGCTTCGAGGCCGCGCGCGCCCGCCTGCTTGCGCTGGCGTACCGGATGCTCGGCAGCCGCGCCGAAGCGGAAGACGTGGTGCAGGACGTGGGATTGAAATGGCACCTCGCGGACACGCAGGAACTGCGGGTACCCGCCGCCTGGCTCACCACGATCACCACGCGGGTGGCGATCGACAGATTACGGCGTGTGCAGCGCGAACGCGCCTCGCAGGCCGCCGGCTGGTTGCCGGAGTTGTGGCTCGACGAGGTGGCGCCATCGGCGGAAGAACTGGCCTTGCGCGCGGCGGAGATGTCCTATGGCGTGATGCTGTTGCTCGAGCGCCTGAAGCCGGACGAACGGGCCGCGTTCGTGCTGCACGAAGCCTTTGATTGCGACTACGCGGAAATCGCCGCCATACTGGAGCGAACGCCGGCGGCCTGCCGGCAGATCGTCCATCGGGCCAAGGCGCGCGTGCAACGCGCGGGTGCGCCGATCGAGACACCGGATCCCGCAGCGCATGCGCGGATCGTGGAGCGCTTGCGCACGGTGCTGGAGGCGCAAGATCGGGTCGGTCTATTGCAGCTCTTCAGTGACGCGCCAGAAGTGGTCAGCGACGCGCCTGTGTGCGCAGCTGTGAGCACGTGCGAACCGGCGGCGGCAGGGTGGATGGACGCGGTAACGTCGCTCGTCGAGCACGCGAGCAACGCGGAGACCGTGTCGGTGGCGGGCACATTGTGTATCGCCTTGCTCTTCGAGGGCGACGTCGTCGGGGTGCTCGACGTCTCCACGAACAACTTGGGAGATGGCTCGACGAAGATCGTCTCCATGCGCGTGGTGACGAGCACGGCGCGTCTGCAGGCCACCAACAGCATGCTGGGCCGTGCGGCGGTCAGGCAACTGCTTGCGCGGATCCAGCAGCGCGCTTTGAGCTCAGTTGCGGTGGGCTGCGACTTCCCAGTTGATGTCCACGCATAGCACTTGCGTGCCCGTCGGTGTGTGCGCGGCGATCGAGGCGGTCACGCACAGATGCGCTTCGTTGATCGACAGATAAGGCGGGGTGAGATGCACGTGGCCGGGCGTGCGCATCGCCTGAATAAAGTACGGCCGGCGTTCCCAGCTGGCGCCTTCCGAATGCAGAAGCGGGCGGAAACGCTTGGCGCGTTGCGAGGCGCGCCCCGGCGGGAGCACGTTGTCGCCGATCTGCCGGCCCGAGCCGTCGAGCACGAAGCAGCGTGCCGTCTCGCCGAGCATCAGAAGCGGCGCAGTGGCTTGCGCGACGGACTCGCCGGCCACCAGTTGTGCGGCAGCCGTTTCGAGGGCCGTGACATACGGTGCGAGCCGCGCCGATTGTGCGTGTTCACGCGCGGTGACCCGTTCGCGCAGCGCCGCGGAGAGCGAGTCCATCAAACCGGCCGCCGCTTGCGGCTTGACCGGTTCGACGCTCGGGCCTGCGAAGAAGGCGCCTTGCACGAAGTCCACGTTGCATTCGAGCGCGATCAGTGCATCGCGTTCGGTGCTCAGGCCGCCCATCAGCACGAGTTGGCCGGATTCGTGCAGCAGCGAGACGAGGCCCGGCAACACACGCTCAATGTGCGAATGCTCGCTGGCTTGCGCGAGAATGCAGCGGTCGAGCGTGACGATGTCCGGCCGCAGATTCCACACGCGGTCAATGTTCGAATGTTTCGCGCCAAAGCCGTCGAGCGCGATCAGGAAGCCGGACTTACGCAACGCATCGACGATTTCGGCAAAGCGCGTCGTTTCGCCGCCCGCCTGTTCGGACACTTCGAGCACCACGCGCTGCGGCGGCAGGCCGAGCGCCTTAAGGCCTGCGAGCAGCGCGTCGCCGTAACTGGTGTCCATCAGCGCGGCGGGGTGCAGACTCAGGAAGAGCCATTCGTCGTGGCTGTCGAACGCGTTGAAGTTGCCGAGATGCAGCGATTCGGCGAGCCGTCCGAGTTCGAGCAGGTCGCCGCGTCGCGCGGCTTGCGTGAAAACCTCATGGGACGGCACTTGCAGCGCGTGTTCATCGTGGGCGCGCAGCGACGCGTGATAACCGATCGCGCGCCGGTGCGATACGGAGAAAACTGGCTGGAACACGCTGAAAACGGTGTAGCCGCCGTACAGAACGGTGCGCCGGGAGCCTTCGTCGCCGGCCATTGGGCGCGGCGGCTGGAAGCCGGGAGGATCGAGGTCGATCATGCTCATCATGTCAGTCGTGTGGAGGTGGCTGCGCGCCTGCATGCTCGGCACTGGTTCGCACGCGCAAAATGTGAGTTTACAGGATACGCGAGCAAGAACTATGCGCGTGCGGAAACACAGCACGCATGGCCGGTGGTCACACACAGATAAGACGATTGTGCGCCAGTACGGGCGTGAAGACGACGATCCGCACTTTGCTGGTGCGGCCCGCGCCCCGTTGCGGGTCGGCCGCGGGCCCGGCTGTCAGCCGGCCGCGCATCAGGTTCGTTCGGACGGATCGGTCTTCTTCGCGGGCGTGCGGATGTCCGGCGACAGTTGCGCGAAGATCCACGAGGAGCCTGCCGTGATAATGCCGACACACAGGAATGTCGCGTGGAACGCGGGCAGCGAGTTGGCGGCCGTCACGCGCGGCAGCAGGCCGGTGAAGGTCGCGAGCAGAGCGCCGGCAACGGTCACGCCGAGACTCATCGACAGCATCTGGACCAGCGAAAACAGGCTGTTACCGCTGCTCGCGCCGCCCGTGCCCAGGTCCTTGAGCGTCAACGTGTTCATCGCGGTGAACTGGATCGAGTTGACGCCGCCAAAGAACGCCAGTTGCACGAGGCGCAGCCACAGCGGCTGGTTGGCGGTGGTAAGCGCGAAGCTCGCCATGGTCAGGCCGACCAGCACCGTGTTGACGATCAGTACGCGTCGATAGCTGTGCTTGATGATCAGGTGCGTCACAAGGCGTTTGGACGCCATGCCCGCAGCCGCCACCGGCAGCATCATCATGCCGGCTTCGAAGGCGCTATAGCCGAGACTCACCTGCAACAGCAGCGGAATCAGATAGGGCATCGCGCCGCTGCCGATCCGCGCGAACAGATTGCCGAGCAGGCCGACGCTGAAGGTATGGATCTTGAAGAGGTCGAGCGAGAAAATCGGCGAGGGCTCGCGCACGGCGTGCAAACCATAGGCGACAAAGCAGGCGAGGCTCAGGATCAGCAGCACCAGAACCGTGGCGTGCTGGATGCCGAACTCGGTACGCCCGTCGAGCGCGAACGAAATCGCCACCATGCCGACAATCAGCAACAGGTAGCCTTTCATGTCGAATTTGCCGACATGTTCGTTCCGGCTATCCGGCATGAAGATGAGCGTGGCAATGCAACCCACGATCCCGACCGGCACGTTGATCAGAAAGATCCAGTGCCACGAGGCGATCTTCACGAGCCAGCCGCCGAGCGTGGGGCCGATCAGCGGTCCGATGAGACCCGGGATCGCCACGAACGAGAGCGCGGGCAAATAGCGTTCGGCCGGAAAGGTGCGCAGCACGGCGAGCCGTCCGACCGGCAGCAGCATTGCCCCGCCCACGCCCTGCATGATGCGGAAGGCTACCAGCTGATTCAGTGTCTGCGCGTTCGCGCACAGCAACGAGGCGATCGCGAACACGAGGATCGCGCTGAAGAACACTCGGCGCGTGCCGAGCTTGTCGGCGAGCCAGCCGGACACCGGGATCATGACGGCCATCGTCAGCGAATAGGCGATCACTACTGATTGCATGCGCAACGGCAACTCGCCGAGGCTCGTCGCCATCGCGGGGAGCGCGGTGTTGACGATGGTCGAGTCGAGCGTCTGCATGAAGAAGCCAGTGGCGACGACCCACAGCATCACGGTGAGCGAGCGGGGCGAAGGTGTACTGGACGTAGTGGAAGCGGCGGCGGGCGGAGTCGGCGTGGACATGGAGGGCGGCTAGGCGCGCAGGGACGGGCTGGGACTCGCTATTCTAGGGAAAAGCGCGGGCTGGTGCTCATTCAACTCACTCCGACGCCGGCAATGCCGCCGCCGCGTGAAAGAACGCCTGCGCACGCGGGTCGTTACCGAATGCGATGTGAATTCTGGTCCACGGGCTCACTTCCATATTCGGCCGGAAGTGATTGCCCGGCACGACGGTTACCCCCAGCGGTACCCCGCATTCCACCAGCCGTTCCGCATTGGCGACATGCGGCACGCGAGCCCACACGAATTTCCCGCCCACGGGCTTGTCGAAAATTTCCCAGCCCGCGTCTTCGAGTGTCTGAATGGTCGAGCCGAGCGCGTCGCGCATACGCCGACGCAGGCGCTCCAGATACTTGCGATACGCGCCGCGCTCCAGCATCGCCACGGCGACCGCTTCGGCAAAACGCGAGCCGCCGATGCTCGTCAGCATCTTGATGTCGACCAGATCCTTGATGATCGCGTGGCTCGCCACCACACAGCCAATCCGCAGCGACGACGACAACGTCTTCGACAGTCCGCCCACATAGATCACATGTTCGAGCTGGTCGAGCGTGGCGAGCCGATCGGTGAGGTCGGTCTGAAAATCGGCGTAGATATCGTCTTCGATGATCGAGAAACCGTGCTCGCGCGCCAGCTGCAGCAGCCGGAAGGCCACCGGCGGCGCCACGTTGGTGCCCGTCGGATTGTGGAACACGGTGTTGATGAAGAGCAGCTTGGGACGATGCGACTTCAACTGTTCCTGCATCACGTCCAGATCGGGACCGTTGCGTGTGCGCGGAATGCCGACCAGTTTCACACCGTGCAGCTTCAGCAGACCGTGGAGGTTGTAGTAACCGGGGTCTTCGACAAAGATCGTGTCGCCTGCCTTGAGCATGTAGCGCATCAGCAGATCGAGCGCCTGGCTTGCGCCGTTGGTGATGAGGATTTGCGACGTGTCAGCCTGAATCCCCAACTGGCCGATGCGGCTCTGCAGATGTTCGCGCAACGTCAGGTTGCCGAGCGGGGTGGCGTAATCGACCATGCTCGCGAGATCGGTGCGCGACACGTGGCGGATTGCCTGCGCGATGCTGTCCGTGTCGCGCCACGCTTCAGGAATAAAGCCGCTGCCGAGCTTGAGCGTTTCGCCCGGATGGTTGAACTGCTGCAGAAGATGATCCGACTCGTCCTCGGCGCGGCGCGGATCCGAAGTGCCCTGGCACTGCGTGCTCGCCGGCTGGCGATCGGCGACATAAAAACCGGAGCCGTGGCGCGAGTCGACGTAGCCGAGCGACACCAGCCGGTCGTACGCCTCGATCACGGGGAAGCGACTCACACCGTAGTCGGCGGAAAACTGGCGAATCGACGGAAGCTTCGAGCCGGGGTGGGCGATGCGCGAGCGGATCCACGCCGTGACGCCGGTGACGATCTGTTCGGTCAGCGGCACTCCGTTGTCCCGATCGAGCTGGATTTCGAGTTTCAAGGCGATCCTCCTTCACCGAACCGCAGGCCTGATGCGCCCGAGTTCTGGGCCAAGAATCCGTTGTCCGCGTCAACTGTCCGGTTTTTCAACTGAACAGTTCCGATAGAAGTGTTCGGAACTGTGCATGGGTAACCGATCATCGCACGTCAATAATCGGTACAACAGAAAAGTTCTTTGAAGGAGAGCGCGATGCGTGAAGTCCGGATTTTCGAATTGGAACATGACGAGCCCGCGACGGCCTGGCGTGTCGCGCGTCCGTCGATCTTCAAGGTCGTCTCGGGCGAGATCTGGCTGACTATCGAGGGCGACAGCGAGGATCACTGGCTCGCGACCGGCCAGTCGATCGAACTGCCGCGCCGGGCGGTGGCGTGGATCAGCGCGGGTCAGTCCGGCGCGCGCTTCGCGCTGGCAAGCGGCTCCGAGCGCACTGCCACGAAGCCGACGTCGGGCTCGCCGGTTTTGAACTGGCTGCCGCGCTGGCTCGGCGCAGCCTGACGATTCGCGAGGTCCGTCAAGCCGGGTCCACGGCGGCTCAGTCCGGCCCAGCAGCCTCATATTCACCGATGTAACGCGCGCGCGGCCGGATCAAGCGGCCGTCGCGCGTCTGTTCCATGGCGTGCGCAATCCAGCCGACCACCCGGCCGACCGCGAACAGCGTGAAGGCCGATCCCGCCGGCAACGCCAGCACACGCTCGATGGCGGCAAGCGCGAAGTCCACGGTCGGCTCCGCGCCGGTCGTATCGCGCACCGTGCGCGCCAATCCCATTACCTCAGCGAAAGGCGAACGCGCCGGCGCGCAGTCAGCGAGCATGGCTAACAACAGCCGCGCCCGCGGGTCGCCGTCCGGATAAAGCGGATGCCCGAAGCCCGACAGCACCGGCCCGTGCGCGCCGTGTTCGACGCGTGCGAGGCGATTAGCCAGATAGCGGTCGAGATCGGGCGCGCGCGCGGCTTCTTCGAGCAGCGCGGCGATGCGCACCGTTTCGCCGCCGTGACGCGGACCCGACAAGGCGGCGAGACCACCCGCCACCGCGCCGAACAGATGCGTCCCCGTCGATGTGATGCAACGCACCGTGAAGGTCGAGGCATTCAACTCATGATCCGCGCAGGCCACCAGCGCCGCGCGCAGCAAGCCAGCCTGCTGGCGGTTACGCACGTGCCATGCTAAAGCCAGTTGCCGATGCAGCGGCTCGTTCGAAGGCGCCGCCGAGATCATCGCGGCGGCCAGCAGGCGCATGACGGCGCAGGCCGTATCGAGTTGCGCATCGCGGCCGAGCGCCCACACTCGCGGCATTTGCGCCGCTGCGGCCGGCAGCAGCACGAGCGCGCGATCGAGCGGCGTGCTGTCGCCCCACAGCTTGAGCCACGCGGCCCATTGAGCGGTGGCGAACGGCACGGCCGGCGCATCGGTAATGCGCCGTGTGCTGCATTCCCACAGTAGCGCCGCGATGTCCTCGAGCGACGCGCTTTGCGCCAGATCCATCGCATCGTGCCCGCGATACAGCAAGCGTCCATCGGCCACCAGCGTGATGGACGATTCGAGCACCGGCACCCCCCAGTCCAGCACCTTTTGAGCGACCTTGCCCGCGCGCTTGCCGTCTTCCTTGCGGCGCGCGAGGCGCCGCACTTCGCCGGCGTCGTAGAGACGATGCTTGCCTTGCGCATCCGGCGACGAGCTCAGCATGCCGCGGCTCACATAAGCATAGAGTGTGGGCAAGCTGATGCCGAGCGTGGCGGCGGCTTCAGCAGCGGTCAGGGAGTTGGAGGTCGGCATGGGTCGGCATGGAAAAGTGCGGAAACCGAAGAAATCAATATATATTGATTATCATAATCAAGATTGATTGCGACGAGGCGGAATTCTAGACTCGGTTCACTTCTTCCTGTTTCGCTATGGACGACATGACACCTGAACTCGCTCTCAAACATATCTGGACGCTGGCCGGATGTGATCCGACCGCGCTGCATTCCGTGACGCTGACGGGCGCTGATCCGGGCTTGCCGTCGGTCTACCGGGTCGGCAGCCTGGCCTCGGCGAGCATCGCCGCGACCGGTCTTGCCGCGGCCGAATATCAGCGTTTGCGCACCGGGCACCGGCAGCACGTGACGGTGGAGATGCGGCGCGCGCTGGCCTCGTTTCGCAGCGAGCGCTATCTGCGTGTCGACGATGGGCCGCCGCCCGCCTTGCGCGATCCGGTCACGGGTTTCTACGAGACACGCGATGGCCGCTGGATTCAACTGCATACGAACTTCGCGCATCATCTTCGGGGCGTATTGCAGGTGCTCGGCTGCGAGAACGATCCTGCTGCCGTGGCCGCCGCGATTCGCAACTGGGACGGCGCGACGCTCGATCAAACCCTCGCTGACGCCGGCCTCTGCGCGGCGTTGATTCGCACGCCCGACGAGTGGGCCGCGCTCGATCAGGCGAAAGCGATCAGGGGCTTGCCGCTCTTCGAGATCGAGCGCATCGGCGACGCGCCGGCCGAGCCGCCGCGTGCGTCCGACGCGGATCGGACGCTGACGGGCGTGCGGGTGCTGGATTTGTCGCGCATCATTGCCGGTCCAGTGGCCGGGCGGGCGCTCGCGCAGCATGGTGCCGACGTGCTGATGATCAACGGGCCGCATCTGCCGAACATCGCGCCTCTGGTGATCGACAACGGGCGTGGCAAGCGCTCGGCTCTTGTCGATCTGCGCGACGCGGCGGGGCGTGAGGTGTTGCGCGGCCTCGCCGCCGACGCCGATGTATTTCTGCAGGCCTATCGCCCGGGAGCGCTGGCCGCGCGCGGTTTCGGTCCGGAGGAACTGGCGCGTGCGCGGCCGGGGATCGTCTATGTCTCAGTGTCGGCTTATGGGCATCAGGGGCCGTGGGCACAACGACGCGGGTTCGATAGCCTGGTGCAGTCGGCGAGCGGGATTGCCTTCACTGAGCGGCAGGCGGCGGGGTGGAACGAGCCCAAGCATTTGCCTTGTCAGGCGCTGGATCATGCGACCGGGTATCTCGCGGCATTCGGCGCGATGGTCGCATTGGCGCGGCGGGCTACCGAAGGCGGAAGCTGGCATGTCCGCGTCTCGCTCGCGCAAACCGGCCGGTGGTTGCAATCGCTAGGGCAGATCGCCGATGGCTGGCAAGCGCACGACGTCACGCTCGACGATGTGCGCGATTGCCTCACGACCGTGGAGTCGGAGTTTGGACGCGTGCTAGGCGTGCAGCCGGCTGAGGTTCTGGACGAGACGCCTGCATACTTCGCGCTGCCGCCGGCCCGAATAGGCGCCCATGAGGCTAAGTGGGCGTGAGGACTTCAGGTCAGTTGGCTCGCGGCGAGGCGTGTGCCGACACATAACCAACGCACGCCCCGCGCACAGTGCACAGTGCACACAGTGCAAAAGGCCAGCTACTTCCTCAACTCCGCCACGAAGTCGTAGTAATCGTTACGGCAGTACGTGTCGGTCAACTCGATCGCGCGCTGATCGGCGGTGTAGCCCACACGCGTGATCAACAGCAACGCCTCGTTCGGCGCGATGCTCATTTGCTGCGCGATTTCCTCGCTCGCATTCACCGCGCGAAAATGCTGCAACGCGCGGACAATCGTCAGTCCACGATTTTCCAGGTACGTGTAGAGCGAATCGCCAATCGCCTGAGGATCGGGAATCACTGCGGCGGGGAAGGTGGAATTCTCGACCGCCATCACAATGCCGTCGGCCATGCGCAAGCGGCGCAATCGCGTCACCGCCGCCGCCGGCGATAAACCGAGCTGAATCACCTCGTCGCGATTAGCCGGCAAAATTTCGCGCGACAGCCACTTCGAACTCGGCGTGAACCCGCGCCGCCGCAGCATTTCACTAAAGCTCGACAGACGCGACAGCGGATCTTCGTAGCGTGGTGTGATGAAACTGCCCGCGCCCTGGGTGCGTCGAATCAAACCCTGCTCGACCAGCAAGGCAATCGCCTTGCGTGACGTGATGCGCGATACGCCGAGCGCCTCGGAGAGCACACGCTCCGAAGGCAGCGCCTCGCCCGCGTTCCAGCGGTTCTCGTGGATGGCCGCGCCAAGCTTGCGAGCCAGTTGCAGATATAGCGGCGTGTCGTTTTCCGGGTCCGGGCGCAGGTCGCGCCAGCGGTCTTCCGAGGCAGAGGTCATGGAGCTCACGCAAGAAGGGCAAGCGGCAATTCTATGACATCGGCGCGCTGTGTTATAGCGGGCTTTTGCCTGGTGTCCGATCGAATGTCCGTTGAACGGCTAAACTCGTCGCTATGTATTTTCGTGGCACGCGCCGCGCATTCGCTTGCGCAGCGATATTGCCGACCATTGAGCCACTTCGAGGAGTCAGCATGACGAGCGACATCGCAAGCGTGAGCCTGCCCGACGGCGAACGCATTCCGAAACTGGGGCAGGGCACTTGGGAGATGGGAGAACTGCCGGCGCGGCGTGCCGCCGAGATCGACGCGCTGCGTTGCGGCATCGAGCTCGGCATGACGTTGATCGATACGGCGGAAATGTACGGCGACGGCGCGACCGAATCGCTACTCGGTGAAGCGCTGGCCGGATTGCGCGACAAGGCGTTCCTGGTCAGCAAGGTATATCCGCACAATGCCAGCCGGCGCGGCGTGATCGCGGCCTGCGAGCAAAGCCTCAAGCGTCTGAAGACCGATCAGCTCGATCTCTATCTGCTGCACTGGCGCGGCTCGGTGCCGCTCGCGGAAACGGTCGAGGGTTTCGAAGCGTTGCGCCGGGCGGGCAAGATCCGCCATTGGGGCGTCAGCAACTTCGACACCGAGGACATGGAAGAACTCGTCGCCACGCCGGGCGGCGATGCCTGCGCGACCAATCAGATTCTCTACAACGTGGCGCGCCGCGGGCCGGAGTTCGATCTGCTGCCGTGGCTCGCCGCGCGCAAGATGCCGGGCATGGCGTACAGCCCGGTCGATCACGCGCGCCTGCCCAAGCGCTCGCCGCTCGACGATATCGCCGACGCGCGCGGCGTCTCGGTGTTTCAGATCGCGCTCGCGTGGGTGCTGCGCCAGCCCGGCGTGTGCGCGATTCCGAAGGCGGCGCGCGTCGAGCACGTGCGCGACAACCATCGCGCGTCGCAATTGCAACTCGGCGCCGATGAACTGGCCGCTATCGACGCCCACTTCAAACCGCCGCGCGGCAAGCGGCCACTCGAAATGCTGTAAGCGCGGCGCATTTTGTCAGTTGCAGCTGTGGTGCATGTGAACGGAGCCGAGCACCGCGACTTCCGCGGGCGTGTGCTTCAGCGAATCTTCGTTGACCTGCGCGGCGTCCGCAACGAATTCGTCGACGATCGACGACACCTGCACATTGCGCAGGCACAGCGACACGCGCTGCGTTTCATTGGCGGGTAACGCGCTGCGCTGACCGAGGAACAGCACGCCGTACTGATAGCCGTGGATGATCCCGCGAATCGCGCCGACGCATTGACCTTGCGCGACGTTGTCGGTTTTCTGCTTGCAGGTTTGCGCGAGCGAATAGGCGGAGAAGGTGGGATCGACCGGCGGGGCGGCTTGCGACAGCGTCGGTGAGAGCGGCTGTGCTGGTTGGGGCGTTTGTGATGTTTGCGTTTGCGCCGGTGTTTGAGCCGGTGTTTGCGCATTAGCGAGCGATGCAAGGCCGAGCGCGGCGGAGATCAACAGACCGGTGGCCACGCGTGCCGTGGAGGGAAGGACGTTTCGTTGCATGTTGTGGTGCCCTCATATCGAACGTTGAATCTGATATGAGGCGGTCGCGTCGGTTTGGTTCCAGGCGCGCGCGCACGGGCGGCCGATTGTTTGAGTTCTTGCCGCCTGCGGGCACGTCGGCGTGCGCGGTTCGAGTGTGCGGTCCTGACGCGCGGTCCAGATTCGCGCCACCGCGGGTTATCGGCCCGCTTATATGCATCGCTCGACCCGACCGGTCTCGGGCGGTGACGCTCGACCGGGGGATCGAGACATCACCGCCGATGCCGGCGGATAGCGGACGGTAAATCGGAATGTGACGCTGGTGCGGTCAGGATGCGGGGGCACCCCAACCGAAGACCGGGCGATTGCTAGTGCCCGTTCCCTCCACCATTGCCACCACCGTTACCGCCGCCACCCTTGCCTCCGTGACCGCCGCCGAAGCCTCCGCCAAAGCCACCGCCGAAACCGCCACCGAAGCCGCCGCCAAAACCTCCACCTTTACCACCGCCGAAGCCACCGCCTTTACCTCCACCGGCGCCGGCGCCGGCGCCTCCGCCACCGCTGGAGCCTCCGCAACCGCAGCCGCCGCTCCCGCCGCTGCTTCCGCCACCGCTGCTTCCGCCACCGCTGCTGCCACCGCCACTGCTGCCACCGCCGCTGCTTCCGCCACCGCTGCTTCCGCCACCGCTGCTTCCGCCGCCGCTGCTTCCGCCGCTGCTGCTTCCGCCGCTGCTGCTTCCGCCGCTGCTGCTTCCGCCGCTGCTGCTTCCGCCGCCACTGCTTCCACCGCCGCTGCTTCCACCGCCACTGCTGCCACCACCACTGCTCCCGCCACCACCCCCCTTGCCGCTTCCGCTTGCACCGGAGTTGCCGCTCCCCGAACCCCCCGCGCCGCCTGCGCCGCTATTCGAACCGGCGCCGCTATTGCCCGAACTCGCTGCGCCGTTACTCCCGCTACCGCCGCCGTGAGGCGCGCATCCGCTAACGTTGGCGCGGCTGCAGTCGCGCAGTTGAAAGACCAGCGCGGCGTCGTCGGCTGAGCTCGGTTCGCCGGCTGCCGCGCCGGTCGCCAAATCACCCGGCGCCGCGCTGTCGCTCTGTGCAAGCTGCGCTGTTTCATGCACTGCGCTGGCGGGCAGCGACGCGTCCGCGAGCACGATCCATTTGGGGATCACATCCGCCGAGGCCGGATACGCGACCTGAGTCGCCAGCACAACGACACCCGCTACGATCGCGGCACTTCGAATCACCCCGCAGTAGTACTGATTGAATCTTATGGTCTTCATCACGTCTCTCCCGAGGGAACGACGACACCTCGCTGCCGCCATCTCTCACGCTGAGTCTGCAGCGGTGGGCCTGTCTGCACGCGGGCCTCGTCGCCCCCCCCGAAATTGTCTTGCCGATGTCGATCAATCACGCATCGTTATCTTCCCGGCTGCCTGGCCGGTGTATGAGCAAGCGCTGACGCACGCTTGCCCGGTTATCGTTTTGCCGTCCATCATCATGCATCGCGTTGCGTCGCGATGGCGCGCACTGAGACCCATCTTGCCGATGCGATGAATCTCTCTGGTTTCGACCGTCTGATCGGTACTTAGCGATATCCATGCCACTGGCCGGAAAGCCTTGACGTAACAGGAGCGAGATAGGGATGTGCGATGCGCACACTGAAAAAACACAGGAAAACGTTTCGGCGATGAAACGCGCGGGCTCGATGCCGCGCTACGCCGTGTTACTCGTCACGCCCCGCGTTCTCCGGCGCGTTTGCCGATCCGTCGCCGAGCACCTTGCCCGCGACTTGTCCCGCATCGCCGCGCGAGACCGTTTGCAGCGCGCGCAATTCGTCCACTGGGATGTGGCAGCGGATTCGATGCGCGGACGGCGTTGCCGCCTTGCCTTCGCCGGCATCGACGAACGGCGGGTCCTGCTGCTCGCAGATCGCGCCGAGCTTGCGCGGGCAGCGTGTATGAAACACGCAGCCGGACGGCGGCGATGCCGCACTCGGCAAATCGCCGGACAGGTGGATACGGGTCGCGCCGCCTTGGCCGCCGAGTGTCGGCACCGAGGACAGCAATGCTTCCGTATAAGGATGATGCGGTCCTTCGAACACGGCCGCTGCTGGTCCGATTTCCAGCAGCCTCCCCAGATACAGCACCGCGATACGATCCGCCAGATAGCGCACAACGTGAAGATCGTGCGAGATGAAAACGTAACTGACTCCGCGTTCGCGTTGCAGATCAGCGAGCAGGTTCAGGATCGCGGCCTGCACGGAGACGTCGAGCGCGGAAGTCGGTTCGTCGCAGACCACCACGCGCGGTTCGCCGGCAAACGCGCGCGCAATCGCCACCCGCTGTTTGAGCCCGCCGGACAGTTGCCGCGTGCGTGAGCCGAGATAGCGCTCCGGCAGGCGCACGGCGGCCGTCAACGTGGCAAGCCGTTCGTCGATGGCCGGCCCGCGCAATGCGGTGAGACGCGACAGCGCGCGACCGATCAGCCGTTTCACCGAATGCGCGCGATTGAGCGCGGAGTCCGGATTCTGAAAAACGATCTGCAGCGACTTGACCTGTTCGGTTTTGCGCCGCGTGACGCGCGCGGCGAGCGGCGCGCCGTCGAGTTCGAGCACGCTGCCCGCATCCGGCGTGAGCAGGCCGAGCATGAGCTTGGCGAGCGTCGTTTTGCCACTGCCCGATTCGCCGACGAGGCCAAGCGTTTCGCCGCTCGCGAGATCGATCGAGACGTTGTCGACCGCACGCAGCGCAGCGCCGGACACGTGAAAGGTCTTCGAGAGTTTTTCTGCCCGCAGCACGAGAGCAGGGGGCCTGCCGTCGACCGGCGCATCACTGAGCTCGGGCAAAGCTTCCGCGCTCGCACGCGGCAAGTCGATCGCGCGCTCGTGGTAATGACAGCGCGACATCTGGTCGCCGCGCGCGGCGCTCACGCGGTACGGCGGCGGCGCTTCGCGGCGGCAGCGGTCGTCGGCGAGGCGGCAGCGGTCCGCGTAGATGCAGCCCTGCGTGACCGAACCGGGCGAGGGCAGACTGCCCGCGATCGTATCGAGCCGTTCGCTGTCCTTGCTGCGCCCAGTTGTTGGCAAACAGCGCAACAGCCCGACCGTATATGGATGACGCGGCCGCGTGAAGACATCTTGCGTCGCGCCTTCTTCGACCAGTTTGCCCGCGTAAAGCACGCCGACGCGTTCGCACATGCGCCCGATCACCGCGAGGTTGTGACTGATGAAGAGCACCGCGGTGCCGAGCTCTTTGCGCAACTGCGCGACGAGGTCGAGCACTTCCGCTTCGACGGTCGCATCGAGCCCGGTGGTCGGTTCGTCGAGAATCAGCAGCGCGGGGTTCGAGGCTAGCGCCATGGCGATCACCACGCGCTGTTGCATGCCGCCCGACAATTGATGCGGATAACTTTCCATCACCCGCTCGGGCGCGGCGATGCGTACGCGCTGCAGCATCTCGAGCGAGCGCCGCAAGGCTTCGTCGCGCGCGACACCGGCGGCTTCGAACGCTTCGGAGACTTGCCGCGCGATCGTCAGCGACGGATTCAGCGCACGCCCCGGATCCTGATAGACCATCGAGATCGCGTTCGCGCGCATGTTGCGCAACGCGTCGGCGTTGAGCTTCTGCACGTCCTCGCCGGCGATGATGATCTTGCCGGCTTTCACCTTGCCGTTGCGCGGCAGATAGCGCAGCGCCGCCATCGCGACCGTCGATTTGCCGCAGCCGGACTCGCCCACAAGACCGTACGCTTCGCCGCGCCGCACGCGAAACGAAATATCCTGTAGCACTTCGCGATCGCGTCCGCGTATCCGGTACGTGACCGTCAGGCCGACGACGGTCAGCGCGTCCGTGCGGTCGCTCTTCGAGACGTCGAAGGCGGGGAACGAGGAGGGCGGCGGGCCGTTCATCGGTCGAGCACGCCTTGCACGCTGTCGGCGATCAGATTCACGCCGACCACGAGACTCGCAATCGCGCCGGCCGCGAACACCACGGTCCACCATGCCCCGCCCGCCATCAGCGTGTACGACTCGGAGAGTGCGAGGCCCCAGTCGGCCGACGGCGGCTGAATGCCGAAGCCGAGAAACGACAGCGTGGCGACCGCGAAGATCGCGTAGCCGAGCCGCACCGTCGCTTCGACGATGATCGGCGGCAACACGTTCGGCAGAATCTCGGCGAACATGATGTAGGGTGCGCGTTCGCCGCGTAGCTGCGCGGCGGCGACGTAGTCGAGATGCCGCTCGGCGAAGACGGCGGCGCGCACGGTGCGCGCGGTAATCGGTGTGAACGTGATGCCGATCACGAGGATGACGGTAAAGTTCGACGCACCGACCGCGGCGAGCGCGAGCAGCGCGACGATCACAAGCGGCAGCGCGAGCACGGCGTCGATCGCGCGTCCGACCACGTTGTCCACCCAGCCTTCGAAGTAGCCGACGATCAAGCCCAGCGTGGTACCCGCGATCGTGCCGAGCAAGGTCGCAAGCGGCGCGATGGTGAGAATGTCGCGCGCACCGACGATCACGCGCGAAAACACGTCGCGGCCGAGTTGATCGGTGCCGAACCAATGCGTGCTGTCGGGCGGCGTTAGCGAATTGAGCGGATCGGAGGCGTACGGATCGATGCGCACGATCCATTGCCCGGCAATCGCGCAGACGATCCACCATGTGACGATCACCACGCCCACCACGAAAGTCGGCGAGCGCAGCAGCAGGCGCAACTCGTCGAAGCGTGGCTCGGCAGCCGCGCGCGGCGTCGGCGGAACGATGGTGCTCATTCGGCGCTCCTCACCCGCAGCCGCGGATTGAGCAGCACGTGCAGCGCATCGGCGACGAGATTGGCGACGGTGTAGACCACGCCGATGGTCAGCACGCCTGCTTCGAGCATCGGAAAGTCCTTGGCCTTGGCCGCGTTGTAGATCAGCGAGCCGATACCTTGATAGTGGAACAGCGTCTCGACCACCACGAGGCCGCCGATCATATAGCCGAGTTGCGTGGCGGCGACCGTGATGGTGGGCAGCAGCGCATTGCGCAACACATGCCGCCAGATCACGATATGACGCGGCAAGCCTTTGAGAATCGCGGTGCGCGTGTAGTCGGCATCGAGCGCCTCCACGGTCCCCGCACGCGCCATGCGAGCGATATAGCCGAAGAACACAAGCACGAGCGGCAGCACCGGCAGCACCAGATGACGCAATTGTTCGAGCGCGCCCGCTTCGGGCGGATACGACGCTTCGATCGGCAGCCAGCGCAACCACACGCCGAACACCAGAATCAGCACGATCGACGATACGAATTCCGGCACGACGGTCGCCGACAATCCCGCGATGCTGATCGTGCGATCGAGCCAGCGTCCCGCGTGCATGGCCGACCACACGCCACCCGCGATGCCGAGCGGCACGACGACGATGAACGCCAGCAAGCCGAGCTTGGCGGAATGCGCGAGCGCCTCGGCGATAAACGGCCGCACCGGCTCCCGATACGCGTAGGACAGCCCCATATCGCCGCGCACGAAATGCGAAATCCAGTCGACGTATTGCGTCATCAGCGGACGGTCCGCGCCTAGCTGATGATTGAGCGCGGCGACCGCGCGCGCATCGGCCAGCGGGCCGAGCACCGCGCGGCCGATGTCGCCGGGCAGAAGCTGTCCGCCCGCGAACACGATCACCGACAGCAGCCACAGCGTGATTAGCGACAAGCCCGCACGCGTCGCCAGAAAACGCACGACACGGCCCGCGTTGCCGCTCGGCGCAGAAGAAGCGGAAGGGCTCACCGTGGTCGACATCGTGCTCTCCTGTCGCAAACGCGCCGGCGCTCAGGCATTCGACATCACGCGCTCAACACCGCGCGGTCGAAATAGAGTTGCGCGAGTGCGGTGAAGCGCACGCCGTTCACACCCTTGCGCATGGCGATCAGTTGATCGTAGAAGAAGGGAATGATGATGGGCGTCTCGTCGAGCAGGAGCGTCTGGATCTGCCCGGAGATTTTCTTCTGCGAGCCGAGATCGATGGCGGCGACGAACTGCTCGACCAGTTGATCGTATTGCGGATTCTTGAAGTGCGCGGCGTTCCACGTGCCGGTGCTGGTGAGCGGCGCATTCAGGAACACGTTCGGCACGCCGCGATGACCGTAGTCGGTAATGCCGAGCGGCGAGTCGAGCCAATCCGATTTGCCCGGCGTGCCCGCGCCGTAATACAGCGACTGGCTCTCGACTTTCAGATTGATGCGCACGCCGATCGCCTTCGCCGCGTTTTGCACGACCACCGCGAGATCGGGAATCTCCATGTATTTTTCGGTGGTCAGCGTCACGTCGAATCCGTTCGGCACGCCCGCTTGCGCGAGCAACTGCTTCGCTTTCGCGACGTCGATCCTGCGTTGCGGCACGCCCGCATCCGACGACGGAAACACCGGTGCGAACGGACTGTCGTTGCCGAGTTGCGCGCGCCCTTTGAAGAGGCCGCGCACCAGCACATCGCGATCCAGCGACAACGCCAGCGCCTGGCGCACGCGCTTGTCCTTGAACAACGGACTGTCGTTGCGCATGTGAATCTGCCGATGCGCGCTCGACTTCACGCCCACGGCCTTGTAATCCGGATTGTTCAGAATGCCGGCGCCGCCCTGCACGGTGAAGGTACCCATCACGTCGGCCTGATGGCCTTGCAGCGCGAGCAATTGCGCCTGTTCGTCGGCGTAGAAGGAAAACTGTACGCGTTGCGGTAACGCTTTATCGCCCCAGTAATCGGGATTGCGCACGAACGATGCGCCCACCTTCGCCTGATACTTTTCGAGCTTGAACGGACCCGTGCCGATAAAGCTTTTTTCATAACCGCCCGCATAGTTCGCGGGCAGGATCACGGCGTTGTAATTGTCCGAGGAAACGTAGTAGGGGAAATTGCCGTTCGGCGCATCCAGATGAAACGCGACCGTGTGGTCGTCGACCACTTTCGCGCCGCCTTTCGACAGCACGCCCTTGAGCACGGACAGCGCGGCGGAGCCGCTGGCCGGATCCGCGAGGCGGTCGAAGGTGGCGGCCACGTCTTTGGCGGTGAACGGCTGACCGTCGTGGAACTTGACGTTCGGACGCAGCTTGAAGGTCCACACATCGCCCTTGTCGTTCGGTTTCCACGACAAGGCGAGCGCCGGCTTCAGCACGAGCTTTTCGCCGTCGTCGTCGATCAGGAATTCGCCGGTCTGGTTCAGCAGCGCAAGACTGGCGGCGTCGGTCACCGTGAGCGGATCGACCGCGCCCGCCGGCGTCAGGTGAGCCACGCGGATCGTCTGATTCGACGCGCCTGCGGTGCCTTGTGCCCGTGCTCGCGGTGCATTCAGCACGCCGCCGCCCACCAGCGACAAACCGATCACGCTGGCATAGCGCAGCAGATCGCGGCGCGTGATGCGGCCGGCGCGGAATTCGTCGATGGCGTGGTTGCCGTAGGCGTCGGCGGTGAGGCGGGCTGCGTCGAGTGCGAGAAATCGGTCCGCGGGAGTCTTCATCGATGGAGTGTCCAGTCCGTTCTGTTGCCGGTTCTGAAGGGCCGCGCCAGATGCGCGCGACAGGCGACGGTATTGCGATGACGAAAGCGTCGAGGCGAAGCGGGTTCAGTGTAAGCGATTGCTCGTGGATTCGGAGCGCTTGCGGCGCTTGCGGGTTCACGTTGGGCGGATAAAAGGGCGGCTGTGTATCGTCACCACAACGTTCGGCGCGGGCGTGATGCGAGGCATGTCCGCGACGTCCGCCGCTGCGGCAGCGCAACGGCCAATCCCGCGAATGGAAACCTTACCGACCGCGGCGCGCGCCAGGGTGTTGGATTTACCGCGCGACCGCGTCCGGGCGCCGCCAGCGGTGGAACAGCACCGAGCCGATCCAGCACGCCATGAACATCGCGACGATGCCATAGCCCAACGCACCGAAGCGCTCGTTCACGCTGGCCACCGCATTCCATACGCCGCCGTTCAAGCCGAGTTTGTCCGACAGCAGACCGAGCGCCTCGACGCCGCCGATCACGATCGCCACCACCGCCGAGACGAACGTGATGCTCGCGTTGTAGTAGAGCTTGCGTTTCGGGTCGTCCATGGCCCAGCCGTAGGCGTGGACCATCAGCACGTTGTCGGTCGAATCCACCAATGTCATGCCGGCGGTAAAGAGCGCGGGGAATACGAGGATCGAATAGAGCGGCAGACCTTTGCCCGCTTCGGACGCGGCAATCGCCAGCAGGCCGATTTCGGTCGCGGTGTCGAAGCCGAGTCCGAACAGCACGCCGACGGGGTACATGTGCCAGCTTTTCGTCACGAGCCTGAAGAGCGGTCGCAGCGCGCGCGACAACAGACCGGCAGGCGCAATCGAGTCCGGCGTTTGAGCGGGCAGTTCGCCGCCGCGTTGGACGTGCCGGTAGCGGCGCCACACATCGCGCAGAATCACGAGGTTGACGGCGGCCAGCATCAGCAGAAAGCTCGCGGAGACAAGCGTGCCGATCGTGCCGCCGACGGCTTTGAACGTCTCGAAACGGCCGTGCAGCGAATGCGCGGTCCACGCGATGCCGATCGTCGCGAGAATCACGATTGTCGAATGCCCCAGCGAAAACGATAGCCCGACGCCGAGCGGACGCTTGCCGGTTTGCATGAGCTTGCGCGTGACGGCGTCGATCGCCGCGATGTGATCGGCGTCGACCGCATGACGCAGGCCGAAGCCATACGCGAGCAGCGCGGTGCCGAGCAACAGCGGGTAGTGGCGAAACGCGATCAGCGCCCACGCCCACGCGCCGAGATTGGCGGCGATCAGCACGGCGTACAGCGTGAAGAGGCGTGGGCGCAGGGAAGCGGTCGGCGTCATGAGTCGCGTGGGCAAAAGTTAGTGATCGTGCGGATGCTTGTGAATCGGATCGACCCAGAACACCGTTTCGGGCTGTTCCACCGCGTCGATGTTCAGATTGACCACCACCGCTTCGTTGTCGCTGCGCACCAGCACGCATTCGAGCGGGTCGTCCGTGCTCGCGTTGATTTCCTGATGCGGCACATACGGCGGCACGAAGATGAAGTCGCCGGGGCCGGCTTCGGCGGTGAACTCCAGATGCTCGCCCCAGCGCATGCGCGCCTGGCCGCGCACCACATAGATCACGCTTTCGAGCGCGCCGTGATGATGCGCGCCGGTCTTCGCATTCGGATGGATCGTGACGGTGCCGGCCCAGATCTTCTGCGCGCCGACGCGCGCGGCGTTGATCGCGGCCGCGCGATTCATGCCCGGCGTCTGCGCGGTGTTGGTATCGAGTTGATCGCCTTTGATGACCTTCACGCCGTGCTCGCGCCAATCGACCGGCGCAGCCGGCGGCACGTCCTTGTAATGCGGGTGTTCGTGATCCTGGCTCATGATGTGTCTCCTCGAGGGCGAGAGTCCCGGCGTTCGGCACGGCGCCGTCCGGCATTTTTGCATGTTCAAAAACGTGCGTGTGAAGAAGCCCTGTGTGCGGCGCAGCGGATGAAAAAAAAGCCCGTCCACAGGGGACGGGCTTCTTGCCGTTGGCGTGTGCTGCCTTCAGCGTGGTGCTTACTTGTGCTTCGCGTTGATCACGGCTTCAGCGACGTTGCTCGGCGTTTCCGCGTAATGCTTGAACTCCATCGTATAGGTCGCGCGGCCCTGCGTCGCGGAGCGCAGCGACGTGGAGTAGCCGAACATCTCCGCGAGCGGCACTTCGGCGCGCACCAGCTTGCCGCCGCCGCCGGCGATGTCTTCCATGCCTTGCACCATGCCGCGACGGCTGGACAGGTCGCCCATCACGTTGCCCATGAAGTCTTCCGGCGTTTCCACCTCGACGGCCATCATCGGCTCGAGCAGCACGGGCTTGGCTTTGCGCATCGCTTCCTTGAAGGCCATCGAGCCGGCCATGCGGAACGCGTTTTCGTTCGAGTCGACATCGTGGTACGAACCGAAGGTCAGCGTCACCTTCACGTCCACCACCGGATAACCGGCCAGCACGCCGGCCTTCAGCGTTTCGACGATGCCCTTGTCGACTGCCGGAATGTATTCGCGTGGAATCACGCCGCCCTTGATCGCATCGACGAATTCGTAACCCTTGCCTTGCGGCGCCGGCTCCAGCGTGATCACCGCGTGGCCGTACTGACCGCGGCCACCCGACTGCTTGACGAACTTGCCTTCCACATCTTCGACCTTGTTGCGCACCGTCTCGCGATACGCGACTTGCGGCTTGCCGACGGTTGCCTCGACGCCGAACTCGCGCTTCATGCGATCGACCAGAATTTCCAGGTGCAACTCGCCCATGCCCGAGATGATCGTCTGGCCGGATTCTTCATCCGTCTGCACGCGGAACGACGGATCTTCCTGGGCAAGACGGTTCAGCGCGATGCCCATCTTTTCCTGGTCGACCTTGGTCTTCGGCTCGACAGCCTGCGAGATCACCGGCTCCGGGAAGATCATTCTTTCGAGGATGATCACGTTGTTCGGATCGCACAACGTGTCGCCCGTGGTCGCTTCTTTCAGGCCGACGGCCGCGGCGATGTCGCCCGCGTAGACTTCCTTGATTTCCTTGCGCTCGTTCGCGTGCATCTGCAAGATCCGGCCAAGGCGTTCCTTCTTTTCCTTGACCGCGTTGTAGACGGTGTCGCCCGAATTCACCACGCCGGAATAGACGCGGAAGAAGATCAACTGGCCGACGAACGGGTCGGTCATGATCTTGAAGGCGAGCGCCGAGAACGGATCGGTGTCGGTCGGATGGCGCTCGATTTCCTTGTCGTATTCGTCGTGGCCGGTAATGGCGGGCACGTCGACCGGCGAGGGCAGATAGTCGATCACCGCGTCGAGCATGGCTTGCACGCCCTTGTTCTTGAACGCGCTGCCGCACAGCATCGGCACGATTTCGTTGGCGATGCAGCGCGCGCGAATGCCGTACTTGATTTCCTCTTCGGTCAGCGTCTCGCCGCCGAGGTATTTGTCGAGCAATTCCTCGTTCGCCTCAGCCGCGGCCTCGACCATTTTGTCGTGCCATTCCTTCGCGGTCGCCGCGAGTTCCGGCGGAATATCACGGTATTCGAACTTGATGCCCTGGTTCTCTTCGTCCCAGTAAATCGCCTTCATCTTGACCAGATCGACCACGCCCTGGAAATGATCTTCCGCGCCGACCGGAATCTGGATCGGCACGGCGTTGCCCTTCAGGCGATCGCCGATTTGCCGCTGCACGCGGAAGAAATCCGCGCCCACGCGGTCCATCTTGTTGACGAACGCAATGCGCGGCACCTTGTACTTGTTCGCCTGACGCCACACGGTTTCCGACTGCGGCTGCACGCCGCCGACCGAGTCGTACACCATGCACGCGCCGTCGAGCACGCGCATGGAGCGCTCCACTTCAATCGTGAAGTCGACGTGTCCGGGGGTGTCGATGATGTTGATCCGGTGTTCCGGATAGTTGCCGGCCATGCCCTTCCAGAAAGCGGTGGTGGCCGCCGACGTGATGGTGATGCCGCGCTCCTGCTCCTGTTCCATCCAGTCCATCGTTGCCGCACCGTCGTGAACCTCGCCGATCTTGTGGGTCACGCCGGTGTAGAACAGGATGCGTTCAGTGGTGGTGGTTTTGCCGGCATCGATGTGAGCGCTGATGCCGATATTCCGGTAGCGCTCGATGG